>Ga0209780_1000806_pt1 | contig 18578 bp, 12 predicted proteins | sample WorMetexBAHAMAS2_FD_187384 | JGI IMG/M metagenome (GOLD analysis project Ga0209780, IMG submission 187384) | Marine gutless worms symbiont microbial communities from Max Planck institute for Marine Microbiology, Germany - Inanidrilus exumae... | ecosystem: Host-associated > Annelida > Digestive...
TATATGAATTTGTTTCGGCCCGATTTTTGATAATTGCCCTAGTCTGCCCTAGCGGAAGTCGACCGTCAGTCCCCGTACGGGACTAATTTTAAATTTTATTAAAAATATCAATTTTTATGGTCAATTATAATTCTTTAATGTAAACTATACATTAATGAAGAATGTTACTTTACAGTACTCCAATGTTTTAATCACTTATGTTTCAGTTACATACTCACTAAATAGTTGTCGTCGATACTTTGCTCTTTTTCAGAATTAGATTATCCAAAACTTAAATTTGTTAAAATTTAATTTCAAACGTTGTATTATTACTGCAAAGGCACGATATGACCAGTTGAAAGTGCCATGAAATCTCAACCGACCAGTTACATGTGATATCTGATGCTGTATGATTGTTTTGTGTGTATTCGTTACAGTGTAATTGACAGTCGTGACTTGAAGCAGCAATGAGTTATCCTCCTTATGGTGCCCCGGGTGGTTATCCACCACAAGGTCCAGGACAACCAGGATATCCAGTAACTATATTGTATTGTTATAGTAGTAATGTGATTCACAGTATACTATGGTCACCAGATTCTAAATCACTGCTGCTTAGACTACTGTTGTTGATAGTAAATGCATACACTGCATGGTTACTTGTTTTGGTATTCATGAATTTATGTGTGCTTATCTGTGTATTGTGCATGTATGCTTTGAAACTGTTAGTGAGTACAAGGAAGGTCATCATCCATCATGTAAAAACCCACTGCAACATTTCAAAAGATTTTACAAAAAAAACACTTTTGAGGAATTGTTCCAGAACATAGAAAGCTGGAAAAAAAACGGTTTCTGTAGGGAAAAGCGAAAATCTGTTTGTTGTTTGAGTTTGAATATTTTATATGTTAATTATGAGGAATTTTTCCAGTTAATGGAAAGCTGAAACGAAAAATGAAAATCTGTTTGTTGTTTGAATGTTTTATATATTAATTTCGTGCATGACTGTGAACTTTTATGATGTATTGTAGACTGGGCCTGTAGGGATGCCAGATCCAAATCAACCTCCGTATCCTGGTATGCCAGGAGCACAGCCTGCTGGCGTGAGAACATTTGCTTGTTTGGTTGATGAGAATGCATCTTTTTAATGTCTTTGTTGTTGATGCAATAAGTAATTTTCTTCTTTCTTTTAACCTTATTTTAACACAGTTTATTTTGAATTTACATCTGTGTTCAGTGCTGTACTCTTTGTGGGCTGTGAACATTGAATTGAATAGGCGTGACTTTTTGTCGTCATTTTGAATTTACCTGTTGGTTAAACAGTGAAAGAAACACACGTACAGCACTGCATGTCGTAAGCAATTCTACGTTCAGAAGCACATGAGTGAGTGACTCCCATGATAGTGGAACACACACTACCTTTCATTCATGATTTCACTGTCATAACCATTATGCCACCAACTCATTGTAGCGGCCAGTTTTCAGGTAAACCCACATTGGCTGTTTTTTTGTCCTGCACTTGTTCTGTGAACAGCCCAGGTTGGGGTTATTGTAGATGGGCACAGGTTTTTATGGGCGAGATGCCTTACTGACACCTAACCAACAGTGTCACAGTGCTGAACTCCTAGCCAGAGAAAATCACTCACTTGCCTTAGCTTTTCTTTAGTCACCACGTTAATGCATAGCGCACACCAGTACCCAAAATGTAATTATGTACAGTCATTCATTCATTTTTACATTTAATCTGTTTTTAAACACCTGATATTATTATAGTACTCTCAGTTCAGTTCTTTGACACTGTTGTTGGCCAACAGAACGGATATCCTATCCATCTTGTAAAAGAACCTACTGCACAAATCCGAAACATTCACTTTGGGAGAGCTGGCATAAATGGAATGTTTCTGTGGAAAACTAGCCTGGTAGAATGGTAGTCACAACAGTTGATAATGTCATATTTCGATTTTGACTCTGATTGGGTCTGCAACGTTTATCAATTAAGTGATGGATGAATTGTGTAAAATGTTATCAATTGACAGATTCGGCAATTAATAGATTAATTGTTTAAAAATTGAGAGATTGTTGCTGCCTTAACTTATTGCCAGTTTATCATATCAAAGTATGTATCCATGTTCATCTGATGTGATTTAATGGTGAATGTGTTTGTAGTACCCTCCGACGCAACCCGGTGGATATCCGGGATATCCTGGTGGACCTGGCTACCCACCAAGCCAGCCGGGTTATCCTCCTGCTTCTGGAGGCTATCCACCAGCCCCTGGAGGCTATCCGCCCGCCCCGGGTGCTGGAGGTTATCCGCCGGCCCCGGGTCCTGGAGGTTATCCACCAGCCCCGGGTGCTGGAGGTTATCCCCCTGCCCCAGGTGCTGGAGGTTATCCACCAGCCCCTGGTGCTGGAGGTTACCCGCCTGCCCCCGGCGCTGGGGGCTACCCCCCTGCATCAGGTGCAGGTTACCCACCAGCCCCTGGTCCAGGTGGTTACCCACCGTCAGGTCCGACTGGATACCCTGCAGCAGGCGCACCTGGCTATCCACCAGCACCAGGAGGCTATCCACCTGCCCCGGGAGCTGGCCAGTATCCGCCTGCATCTGGCTCCATGGCTTATCCACAAGGACAGCCTGCTGGCTCTGCTGGATCATACCCAGGAGGCGCTGGCTACAAAACGCAGTCGGTTGCAGCCACTGCCTTGCCTGCTGCTCCAAAGGTAAATAGTTTCACTAAAGCAAAGCTTTCATTTCAGTCTGTGCTTCTTATCTTGACTGCAGTGGTTGATAACGTCCTATCATTATATAGAAATAGAGTTCCACAAAAGCTGATAGTTGTCTATATTGATGTGTATTGCATCATTTTTATTGAACTATGTCTTTTAAAGGCTGGATTAGTAAAATATAATACAGTGAAATAAAGGTATATCTGGCTGTTAAAAATGATAGTAGTAGTTTCTTGAGTGTCAGGCCATTGGATGTATTTCCTGTATAAATGGCATGTGTCAAGTGAATATTATGCTACTCAATGTGATGAATACATACGTTAGAATTACACGCTAGTCGGTAATGATGCGGTTGTGTTAATGGGAATAATTCACATTGAGAGTCATGCATCGTTTTAATGATCTTTTTCAAGTGAACTCCGGTCAGCCCATTGTGCCATTGATTTTCTTTCTCTTCTTACTTGGATAACTGGTGCGTGATTTTTACATACTGGATACAAGTTCTGTTACCAAACCAACCAGCCAGCAATGCCCACAATGCAGTTGATGTGCGATAGCACTTTTCTAGCCCGTTCTCTGCCAGCATTTGATTGGTGACATATTTCGTTTCTTACTGTGCTTGTTCAGGGACAAGGAACAGTGAAACCTCATCCGTCATTTAATGTGGAAGAAGACTGTAAAATACTTCGAAAAGCAATGAAAGGCTTTGGTAGGTGGGCCGTTGAAAATGTGACAATTTGCTGTCATTCTGTCAGTGCATGTGCACATTTTTGATGGTCTTATTAAGAGGATGAAGAATGATTGGATATTAAGAGGTGGATTATGGAATGTACAAGCATATCAGAGGTGCAAGGAATGGAGGTAATTTTCCGTGAGATCACAAGAGTTTGAACGACTCAGTCGAAATAGAATCAGGTCAGTCGGTAACATCAGTTACTTCCAGATTGGCATTTCAGAATCAAAACCAGTACTCGCGTGATGATGACATCACCAAATATACGTTTGGAAGCAAGCTGGTATGGTGTGGTGAATGTGATTAGAATAAAATGGAAATATGCTTTAATTGAAGACTAAAAATGAAATGTGTTGGTACCAATGCAAAGTTAGTTCAGTGTAGAGAATGGTCTCGGTCTTGAGGGCAGATAGTTGTTGGAACTGCTGACGTCGTTCTGTCATTTTATGTAACTAGGAACTGATGAGAAGGCGATCATTGATGTCTTGACTACTCGCAGCAATGATCAACGGATACAGATCAAGAACATGTTTAAGACTATGTACGGAAAGGTATGATGGGAAGCATTTACATGTAGAATAGCAAATTTCTGTTTGAGATGACGTCTTCTGATAATAATGTGTTGTCTCAACCTCGGGACTAGGTTCATAAACATATTCTGTTGTTTGATATGTGATGTGTATAAGTTTACTTGGTGCTGGGTCATTCACACATTTTGTTTAACCACATTCTTTTCCACAGTTACCCATACTCCAGGCAGGTTTGGCTGGTTGCGTTATAAAAGAAGCTGTGGGGATAAATTTTTACACACCGGATGCCCTTGTTGTTGCCCCCCTGACGATCCTGAGGAGTATTTATGTTTGAGCAGATTTCTGATACCAGGCAGGCAATCATGTACTTGATTTCGTTTTCTCTTTATCCACTAGTTGACTGCTGAAGGGCGTTGCTTTTTGTTGTCAGAGCATCAGTTATTGGGACATTAAACCTTACTTCAAAACACTCAGCTTGAACTGAAATTAATATTTGTATCTGGTGACATGAGTTGCGTTTTCTCTGAGTACTGCTGGAGTCCAACTAACTGTCGTTTGTCTGGACACTGTTATGTCTGCCTTTGATGCTGTTTTCTTAGCATTACAAGCAGACACACACCGGCAGTCACGTGACCCTGACAGTGCCTTCTTTGGACATACAAATTGTTACTGGCCCGCCTACACACACTGTAGGGAATTTTACATATCGGGATGCCTTTCTGTTACCAAATCAACCAACAATGCCTGCCCACAATGCTGTTGATAGGCGGTAGCACGTTCTCTGCCAGCATTTTATTGGTGATATATTTTGTTTCGTTTCTTGGCGGGTGTCTACTAACGGTCGCTGGTGTCTGTCGTCGTCTGTTGTCTGTCGTGTCTGTAACACTTCACGGCGGGCCTGCAGGCAGCTTCACCCGCACAGGCCATGCGATGACATCATGCCGCCTTCAGTCTAATTATAGCTCACGGATGCACAGCGGGCCAGTAGTGTTACGTCCCGTTAGGGCGACACCTTGTTGTTCTTGGGCTGACACTCCATTCACCGTGATCAGTCTGCGTACCAAATGTGACGTAGCCAGCTAATTTTCTTTGCCTAATATAGAAAATGGCCGTTGAAGCAGTTGGTGTTTGTTGGCTGAAAAACAGGTCGGAGAGTTGCACCATTTTAAACTGTTTGCTGATGATGTGCTGCAGGATCTGATCTCGGAGCTGAAGAGTGAGTTGAGCGGACGTTTTGAGAAAGCCATTCTAGCGCTGTTTATGACGCCGCCAGAGTACGACGCGCAGGAACTGAGGTCTGCCATGAAGGTCAGCTCAGCTCAGCAGCCTTGCTGTTTGTTATGTAGCTGTTACATGTAGATCATTCTGCCAGCAAACTATATTCTACATGTGTGCAAAATTTAAACTATTCCAGAGATATCATTGGAAGCCTTGAAATTTAAAATGGGTCACGTGACCCTGACCACACCTTTTTTTAGGGGTCATTCGTCATCAGTATGCTGGGACTGGACGTACAAAATACAAAATGCATACAAAATTTGACCACCATAGCTGCAGCTTTGCAGAGATATGGTTGGCGCCCACCAAAATTTAAATGGATCACATGACCTGACCACGCCCCTTTTAGGGATGATTTGTCATCTGTGGACTAGCACTTGCTACAATCAAGCAACCTACCAAACTTGAATTCTTTATCTCCACCCATTATGACGGTATGAAAGGTGATACAAAATATCAAAAATAGGGTGGTTTGGGCTAGTCAGTGGTCACTCAAGGTCACTTAAAATAGCGCCATTTGATAGAGTGCATGCGAGCTCCTATTAGCATTCCATGGTATCTATGTCCTTTATTGCATTGTTTTTGAAAAATAGCGAGATATTGGTCGAAAATGATGAACCTACCCCACCTCTATTTGGCGCCCCGTTGAGGGTGACCCTGTCAAATTTCACCAAGATCTTTGGCATGAGAAAACAAAAGAGTCCCTGCATTTCGCTATTGTGGTACAGTGCCAGCTAGTGACGTACAGACTGACGTCACATGACGACAGCATATACCATGCTAGCATCTCGCAATAAAAAGAATGCCAGTTAAACTAGAAAACATAGGCAGTCGTATCGACATGCAGATCCACGCCGGCAACGGCCGCAGGTAGCGCAGGATTACGCAATACCGGTCATGGTCGCGTGCAACCGTGACAGTTGTCGTAACTGTGTGACCTTGACCTGTTGACCTTTGACCTGTTGACCTGTGTCAAGCCACGCAGCGACTGCTATAGACTATACGTGTACCAAGTTTGGTGTTGATCACTCCAGCCGTTTTCCTTCTAGAGCACGGACAAACAGACAGACAGACAGACAGACGTATCTGAACGCAACACCCACGCTGACAGCGATGCCGGCTTGGGTAATGAAAACTGTGTATTGTGTGGCCGTCAAAGTACAGTGTATTCAGTGAATGGGCATGAAGTCTAGCCGGTATCTGTCACATTGTACTGTAGGGAGCTGGCACAGACGAGGGATGTCTGATAGAGATACTGTGTACGCGCAGCAACAAGGAGATTGCTGACATCAAATCGACCTATAAACTCAGTAAGTCAACAGTGAACTTGCTGCTACATTTGGTGTTTCATCCAGTTGTATTTGTACTTGCTAGTTGTGTTTTCTGATTGTCCTTAATGTTCTATCAACATCATTAACGTTAATGGGAGATTAACTCCCATTAATTAATGGGAAATAACCTTCCATTAACGTTAATGGAAGATTAGTTTGTGGTGGAAACGGGCCCTAAATGATTTACTGTTCGAGCTATTGTTTATTGCATTATTCTGTCCTGTGATAGTGTGGTATATACTATCACCCTGTGTGTCTGTCGTTCCTTCACTGGTTCCATCAAAATGATGCGTAGTGACTGTTGCTTTTTTGCACCGTGTACAAATATTCTTACTTAGTTAAACATACGGTCGTGCAAATAGTTTTCTGATACCCAAGATCTTGCTGAAATGCCGATGTGATCACCCACAATGCGGGCACCAAATGCAACCCGGACTTGCCATTCCTGCATGGATAGGAAGAATCAGCAAGTTCTGCATGACAATAGGCTCTGCTGTGAGAACTGCTGTATTTCAGTCAAGTGTGCTGCTGATTACTGAGTTTGCTATCCAGTTTGTATATGATTCGTATGTTGGATTAACTAGGACTAACCATAGATGGCTTAGAGCACTGCATAGTGTATAAGCTTCCACAGTGCACCTTGTTAGCTGTGAAAATATCAGGAGTTGTAATTCTCGACGCATTTTCTGTGGCCTCGCAAGCAAGTCCAGGCTGTGGCATTTTGGCCTTGACTGCATATTAGCAAATCTTTCATTATATATTTGTCTTTAGTTATGCTGTTTGTTGTTACATGTTGAATGCCTTACGTGTGGAAATCTTTCACTTTGACATTTCTGTTGATATAGCTTGTACTTCAGAGTAATGAAATGTTTTATTTTGTGGTTGGCAGAGCTTTCTAGAGATTTGGAGAAGGATCTTGGAAGTGAAACGTCAGGGCACTTCCGTCGACTTCTTGTGTCTCTGTCTACGGTGAATTTGAGCAAAATAATAATAATAATAATAGTAATGAAGCGGCATATTTGTTTTGTGTCATGAGGTCCACTGATGTGGTTGTATTATGTTTATATTTGACATGTATTTACTATTGTTCCTTCAGTGCTTTGATACTGTTGATTTGCTGTTAGCTATAGCATCTGATCTGCAAAATACTTAAATATTTTGATTTACTGGATTCGGCCAGACCACCCTGGACTGACTCTAGAACAGAAGACCAGTTAAAGACAAAAATGAATGTGTGTGTAGATTTACTATGAAGCAAACACAAATAATACATCCTTTTACTCGCACAACGCTATGCTAGCGCGGTATTTGCCATCATCATGTGTCCGTCCATCCGTCCGTTACAAGTCTGTGTTCTACTAAGACGGCTAAACCTTGGATCACGCAAACAGTGCAGTACGATAGCCCGGGAAATCTAGTTTTCTTACGCCAAAAATTTCGGCAAAATTACAAAGGAGTCACACCCACGGGGGTGCCGAGTGGAGGTAGGGTAGCTTAGAAGTGACAGTTTTTGGCCAATATCTCGCTATATCTCAGAAATGGTGCAAGATAGGGCCATAGTTACTATTAAAGGCTAATAGGAACTTTTATGTGCTCTATCGAATGGCGCTATTTTTAATAACCCTGGGTGACGCCTAATTACCCTCAATCTCCACATTTTCCACATTTTGTGTCCCTTTTCATATCTTTGTAGTGGGTGGAGATAGAGACTTCATTTTTAGTAGGCAGGTTGATAGTAAGAAGTTCTAGTCCATAAATGATAAATCATCACTGAAAGGGGCGTGGTCAGATAAACTATATTAAGTCCTAGCTTTCGAATGACAAACCACCCCTATAAGGAGCGTAGTAGGGTCACATGACCCATTTTCAATTTTCATGCCCGCAATCATATCTCCAGAACGGCTAAAGCGAGTCGCCAAATTTTGTATACAGATTGAATATATCAGATGTTGGCCTTGGGATGACAAACTACCCTCCAAATGGGCTTGGTTAGCGTTACGTGTCCCATTTTTTACATTTTGGCTCCCAATGATATCTTTGGAATTGGCGAAGCTAGGCACTTCAAATTCCGTGTGCTGTTTGACACAGAGGAGTACTAGAGCATGCGTGATAGATTACCTCCGAAAGGGATGTGTTCAGGGTGACGTACCCTCTTTAAATTTTGGGAAATAAATAATAATATCTCGGAAACGGTGCAAGATGAGAGACAGTTGCAATGTAAGATCGTATGTGGCCTGTCGAATGCCACCATTTTCAGTGACCTTTAGTGACATTGACGGCCACGTTTGCTGTTTGAAACCTTTGTCTCACATAACTCCGGAAATACAGCTAGAGGCAAATATTCTGATGACCTTGAGTCACCTTCCAAGATCATTCTCTACTGCAAGTCTTGCAGATGTGATTTTTTGCCCGTTTGACTCTATGCTTGCACGGTACTGGCTGTCATTACGTGTCTGTCTGTCTGTCTGTCTGTCCGTCACAAGCCGGAGTTGTACCAAAGCAGCTACACATTGGATCATGCAGACAACGCTGCCCAGGGACTTTGTGGTTTTATGATACAATTGGTACTACGAAATTCCGATCGAATCACCCCCAATGGGGGCACGAAATGCAGGTGGGGTAGATAAACATTGTGTTTTACGACCAGTCCAGAAGTCTCCATCTCAGTCACTTTACCGCCAAAAATTTGTGTCCATCCGCTACGGTGGTCCAAGTCCACTACTTTGCACTGGCGGAAGAATACACGGTGTCATCAATATTTAACCCTGATACAAGTCGAAATCTGGTGATCACAGTTACGGTCCAGTTGTTAGTTGTATGGTTGTACACTGGCAGAGAAGTTTGCTGATGACAGTCCTAGCATCCCATGTTAGCTGTACGATAGTGGCAGCTACTGAAGGTGCTTCTGTCACTAACAGGTGAACTGTTTGTGTTATTCGTTCAACAGTCAAACAACATTTCAACTGATACAGAGCGTGGCGCAGGTCTCTCGACGATAGCGGAGCTACTTGTTTTCTGTTATTTTCTACACATAACTGGAGTGTTTGCAAGTTAATTACAGTTTGCTTTTTGTGTTTTTCTGCTCCCAGAGTTATTAGAGGATTTACTGTTATTTGCAGGGCAACCGTATTGAAGGCCAGCCAGTTAACATGGAGAAAGCCAAAGCTGATGCATTGGTTTGATTTAATCTCGGCTTTATGTTGAAAGTTGTATATCGAGAAATTACAATTTGTGATTCAGGAAGAATGTTTTGCTTGGAAAATATTTGCATTTAAATATTAAAAAATTGAAAGTAATTTATGTAGTTACTTATTTGTACACTGGATAGCGTTTCATTAGCATTGTCAACATGCAGCTGAGAGCAATTCTTATTAAGATTTCTTGTGTTTCCCTTTTTTCGCAGAGTACTATAAAAATCGTCATATTTATGTCATTTTTTGCGAGGTTTGACTGTAAAGCAATGCACGTTACTCACCGACAAACTGCCCAGTGAAAATGTTATGTGATTAAGTACAGGTCACATGACATTATACGTGGTAATGGCCATTGACTGAGTGGCTTGTTATGTTTGAGCACTCTCTGTGCTACAACAAATGTAACGAGACACCCATAAATGGCCAGTGAATAGCCAGTGACACTGAGTATTCATCAGTACACTGAACGAGACACCCATAAATGGCCAGTGAATAGCCAGTGACACTGGGTATTTATCAGTACGCTGAACGAGACACCCATAAATGGCCAGTGAATAGCCAGTTACACTGAGTATTCATCAGTACACTGAACGAGACACCCATAAATGGCCAGCGAATAGCCAGTTACACTGAGTATTCATCAGTACACGGCAGAAGTGGATAAAACGAGTACGTCTCTCTTTTGGGGATGGCCGTATATCCACACATGTCAATCCTACGTCCACACGCTGTTATTAGTAATTATATGTTGCTCATACTGATGCTGTCAGGAAAATGCTGTGCGGCTTTTTTATGTAGTGTTAAGAGTTGCATATATTGTCCGTATGGTAGAAAGAGGGCTCAAAAATCCATCTGGTAATTAACAAATCTGGATTTTGTGAGGCGCCATAACAGTGTATGTGCATATGTCGGTGAAATGCTGACCCTTTATTGTCATTGTTTGTTGAATAGTGAGAACTGTAATTCTCAGTGACGTTGAGAGGGTTAACGGAAACGTGACGTGCTGTGTGCAGGAGTTGTACCAGGCTGGTGAGAAAAAACTCGGTACAGATGAGTCCAAGTTCAACCAGATCCTCTGCTCTCAGAGTTACGAGCAGCTACGCCAGGTGTTCCACGAGTACAAGAACATTGCACACAAAGAACTCAAGCAGTCCATCCGGAGTGAGATGTCTGGAGACCTGGAATCTGGAATGCTCACAGTCGGTAGGACTATCCAATCAGAATGTGAAACTGGCTCACTTGTATGCCAGGCGTGGACTCAGTACATTTAGATGGGAGATGACCACTGACCAGTCCACTACGAGGACAGTGTTTTCTCCTTAACCTTTGCCACACATAAGTAAGTAAGTAAGCAAAAAACATTTATAAAAGTGCCATTAGTCACATAAATGACTCTGAGACACTGGAGTTTGCCGCTATGGTATCAAAAGCTGCTAGGAAAAAGTGTATTTTAAGTTGCTACCGAAAACAGTTGAATGTATCGGTAGAACGGATTCAGTCAGGAGGGTAGTACAGTCTGATTCTGAGGCCTTAGTCAGCTCCATTAATACATGGCGTAGTGTACATTATTGTGTATGTGGGTGTTGTCAAGAACAGGTGGAGATGGTTTGAACGTGTGGAATGTGAAGATGATATTGATTAGATGGAACGTTACACGAATGATAGAGGTGCAAGGAAGGACGTACAAGGTCAACATGATGGGATGTTGTCAGAGACGATGTAAAATACTTTACTCTATGCTGAGAGTATGCAGAGGTGTGGAACAGATGTCAGTGTGACAAGTGGCTGATCAGGTGTACCTGGAAATGACCACTGACCTGTATGTGTGTATGTCTGTGTGTGTGTGTGTGTGGTTATTGTCAGTGGTGCTGATGTGTGGTTGCAGTGAAAGTCGTTGAGAACAAGCATGCGTACTTTGCAGAGAGGCTGTATAAGGCGATGAAGGTAGTTATTGCAGTCTCGAAACAATAACATGTTAACTTATACTACACGTTTGTACTTCATTGGATGTACTGTACATTTCCTTCACTGCTTCAAGCCCGTTGTCAGCTGACAGGAATAGCATCTGTCATTTATCTCTGAATGTTCTTTCCTAGAACGGAAAAAGAAAACTGAACAGGAACTGTCTGACCTAAAAGCGGCAGATAAATGGATGTGTTGTTGACCAGTGTTGCATTGCAGTAGAGAAGCTACGTTTTTTAGTGATGTGGTATATAGTAGCTGTTAGTATGGTGGTTGTTTCAGTTTACTGTCCTTTTACAATACGATACGATACGGTAGATTAACGTGCGCTCAAAAGCTGACGAGATGGCCAGTTTAATCTAGCGCACGGCCCAGAAACGAAAAATAAGGAAAAAATAAAATCAAAAACCGTTTAACTCAGAAGAAAGGGTCAAGGCAAACATCCTTGGAGGCAGTTCAGCATATGTGACTTTGTTTATTGCATTGGTGACCCCTTTCATGACAATTTCTGGTACTTGACAGTGTGCAGGTGTTAATTGTGTGTTGTTTGCCTGTAAGATGTGGTCGCAGGTACAGAATAGCGTTATTTCAAGCTGAAATAAAATTCTTCAGCTTGAAAGAGTTTTTGTTGAGTGACAACAAGGACACTTGTGCCTAAGGCTGTCTTAAAGAACCAGAGGTGGAGACAATGGCTAACTGAGGCTCATCAGAGGATGGATGTTTGGACGAAGGTGGCTGTGTTGATTGATGACAGGTGCAGGTAACAAGGTGTTGTGTTGATTGATCACGTGCTAAGGTACCAAGGTGTTGATTGGTGACAGGGTACAGGTAACAAGGTGTTGATTGGTGACATGATGCAGGTACCAAGGGGTTGATTGATCACATGGTACAGGTAACCAGGTGATGATTGGTGACATGGTGCAGGTACCAAGGTGTTAATTGATCACATGGTTGAGGTACCAAGGTGTTGATTGGTGACAGGATGCAGGTACCGAGGTGTTTATTGGTGACAGAGTGCCGGTACTGATGCGTGCTAAGGTACCAAACTGTTGATTGGTGACAGGGTGCAGGTACCGATGACGACACTCTGGTTCGTGTGATTGTTTCGCGATGTGAGGTGGACATGGTCCAGATTAAGCAGGAGTTTCAGCGTCAGTACGGCACAACACTGGATGCCATGATTGAGGTCAGCTCATCTTCACATGCCTCTGACTTTCACATCATAGCACGTCAGCAATTTGTAGTTTATTGTGTTTAATGTATCACGCTTTGCTCAAGTGCTTGATGTGGTTGACTAAAAGTCAGGAATGGTATCTGATGCCAAATGATAAACTTTATACATGTTCTAGCTTTCACATTAGTACAGATTTTCTTGTTTTCAGCAGAGAAACAAAAGTCGAAAGGTTCTTGTTTCTGAATCAGTGTTATAGCATACAATAGTGAATATACACTGTGAGTCAAAAAAATACACTCAACTTTTGATATTATTGTTGGAAAATGTTGACAGATTTGCTCAATTCTTTTCGTATCAGATTCCTGGGGAAATTTTGTACACAATGATCACAAACATTTTCCACCTCAGCTTAAGTGTGTTCCTACACTACCTTCTGAAAATTGAAAATTACAGCTTCTGCCAATTTCAATGGCATATTGCATGTAAGACCTCAGAATTAATCTTGGAACTCAATCTTGATAACTCAGGTCTGAATCTTTTGACTATAAAGTCTTGAAAACAATGCATCGGTGCTCAGAAGAGGATGTATGATGTCAGTGAACTGAAGCAGTGGATGATTGACGTGTAACATGGGCTGCAGCAGACCATCATTGATGAAGCTTGCACCAGTGAATGGCATATATTTTTTGTAAGCTTGTATTTGTATCTGCGATGGACGTTTTTAGCACTTGCTTTAACTTTTGGACTATTTATCAGGTAGGTGTACTGCAGTAGGTATTAGATAAAAGCACTACTGTCGCTTTCTGACAGTAGAGAAGTTGCATAAACTTGACAGAGTTTGTCGTCAAATCATGTTCCCAGTGTTCTTGTGTTATCTGCATTCTGAGCTTCATATGTTGCACAATAGTTAGGTAAATTGTCACCATTTTTGTAGCATTTTTCGTCTAAATGTTGTTAAGTTATGTTAAGTTTCCAGCCAAATCGAGTAATTTTGATGGTATGAGTAGAAGTTTAGCCATTATTGTAGATTTTTGAATTTCGCAAGGTAGTGTGGCAACACAGTTGAGGTGGAAGACGCTGTAGCAGAGAGTTTTCACAGGATCCGAGAATCGTTCTACATTTGCTGAAGTTATGATCAAAAGTCATGTATTGTTTTTTGACTCACACTGCATGACGTATCCAGTCTGCTAAGAAGCACGTGTGTAGCCAGCTTAGTCTCGTGCATGGCATTGCAATAGAAAAATAATCGACGGACTAAAAACCAATTATACGTATAAATCTGATCCAAGTTGTAGTCGCTGAGGAAACCACAGTCCATCCATATGCTTTCTGGGTGGGCTAAACAGCAGCATTACAATGCTGGATAAGTAAACATTTTCTAGCCACAGTAGTTTAATAAATAGCTCATTTCTATCTGAAATGAGAATGCTATGTGTAGGGTGCTTGTGTCGTGACATTTTGCTGCTTGTGTTTGTAATTTAATTTTTATTAAGTACTATTTGTTGCTGCAGGGAGACACGTCTGGAGACTACAAGCGGCTTCTCATGGGCCTTGTCAGGGGTCACTAAATCTCAGTATCTTTGTAGAAATTGTTCTGAGAAATTATTGCTGCAGCAACAAACCTTGCAGTCCATTCAGTGTGTCTGCTTCTTGAATTTTGCACGTTGCATTTAAATGATGTTGAAATAGCGTTGCTAGCTTTTTTCTTGTTCTTAATATTTTAGTACAACATTTATCTGCTTTTATGTCCGTACATTCGGCGTTGATTTAACAGAAGTTGGCCGTGTGTAATGGTGTTAATTCGTGTTTGACAGTTTGAGTTTATTGTTTGATGTTTCTGGAGATGTGTAATCATTGCAGCAGGGCATACATAATGTCACTACAGCTCGGTGGTAACATTTTTATTACATGAACAATAGTTCTCCACGCGAAAGCGAGGGAGTATGTTTTTACCAGCGTTGGTTTGTGTGTCTGTCTGTCTGTCTGTGTGTGTGTCTGTGTGTCTGTCTGTCTGTGACCACGATAACTAAAAAGATTGGACGGATTTGTACCAAATTTTGTGGGAAGGTTCTTAGGGGGAAAGGGAAGACCAAGTTTGTGTTTCGTTACAATCGGTAGAGGGATATGGAAGTAACGGTCAAAAAACTTAGTAAACCGGCGATTGTTTACATCTCGTACTTCTAATAGTAGGTGTGGCAAGTGTTGTCAAGCGTTGGTGACAAAAAAACCCAAATTTTGCTTTTGCGGGGAGTTGTACTCTCTTATAGTACTTTCCATTTAGTTGTTGCATTAAACTCTTTGCTTGTCGTACTATAATCTTCATTCCCAGCGGGCTTTGAGAACACGCTTTTAACCGTCCAGTTATAATACATCGTCAATGAAGTGATTTTGTGTGGAAATGTCTAAACATTTCCGTTGCATTTTTCTCCGTGTTGTTGTGGTATAAAGAGCAGCGTAGCCTGACAGCTGCGGCACATTGAACAGCTGTGTATTCTGTACTTGTTATTGTTTTTATTATCATAAATGGTAAAACTGGGCAGAACAACCAAGTGTAAGGTCGACAGAGTCATCACTGTAAAATGGCGAATATTAGTTTGGAGTGACTCCACCTAGAACGTTAAAGTAACACGCCCATAGCTGCAAAGTGTTGTGGCAATTGATGACTGTGTGCTCTCCTAATATTGCTAAAATGACGACCATTTATGAACGCATTTATTCGCCAACAAGGCAGAAAGACAGAGAGACAGATATATACAGTGAAGGATAAAAGCTACAATCAGTCATAAACATACGAACCAAAAACTCAGCTTTACAGTCTCAATAGCAGCATCCATTGGTAGAAAAACTGACTTCATGCAACCGTCAACATTATGGACTGTACAGACACTAAGCATTCCGTGCTATAGTCGCATTGATTTGTGACATGACTTCACTAGTAATGGAGTCCAACAAAGTGATGTGTGTCATTTTAGAGCTGTGACTGTGTTGACCTAACACTTGGTGTAAACTGCCCAGTTTTTAACATTTTTTTAACTGTTTTATTACTGAGATATGGTTTCAAATGTCTGTATTTTCCTGTTCTAAAGATTTTTAAATTTTGAAAGTGTAAGTGGGCATTGGGGAGATATGACAATTTTTAATTTTAAAAATAACAGTTGTGTGCTGTTTTGTATTTGAAAAAATACAGTTTTTAAATGTTGATTGTGTTCTTTATCCGTCGTTACTCTTGCTCAGCCACCGACATCATCCTCTCTAAAAATAACTGATCGCTCCTTCCATTATGCTTCACCTTGTCTCTGGAATCAGCTCCCTTTGTCTCTTCGTAAACCTCATTCTGGCACCACTGGTTCCTCCATTTCCTACTCATCTATTTCTTCACCCATCACTTCTTCCTCTTCTGATTCACCACTCTGCTCACCCATAACTCCCTCTCTTTCACTCCCGGATTAAAACCTACCTGTTTCATAAATCCTACCCTCTTAGTTTTTACTTCTTCCTCCCGGACTGCCGTCACGGACTATTGCCTGGACCGTTTCTTTTGAGCTACTCGTTTTTTGTTTTTATTTGCCATATTTTTTGTTTCTGGGCCGTGCGCTAGATTAAGCTGGCCATCTCGTCAGCTTTTGAGTGCACGTTAATCTACCGTATCGTATCATATTCACACTGGGCCTGTGCGTCATCCAGTCAAATTTTATTGCAACATCTTAAATAGTTGCATAAAATGGCATTTTTAAAAATTTAATAATTGTTTTAACTAGCGGCCGTTCGCTATCTTAGATTTGTAGAAATTTAAATTTTTAATTGCTAGTACGGTTTGTAGTGTTAGTTTGCTTCAATGTATCAAATTTGGTGTCGATCAGTCAAATCATTGCCGAGATATGGCCGTTTTTCGATTTTTTTTCAAGATGGCGGCTGTCCGCCATCTTGGATTTGTAATACGCCTGTTTGGACCCTCCACAAACAGTATTTTCATGTTTTAGGGGTTTTGGAGTTCTGATACCCCAATTTTTCCATTTTCCCATAGGAATAGCTGGTCACCCTTACACTGGTGTAAGCACTATATGTATGCCATCTGATATTTTTGTTCTTATTAAAAGCGTGTTCCTGTCACATTTTTGAACGTATATATTGTTAACAACATACAGCAAATTTTCATCTTCAGATTTGCTATGCATGTGTATGCATACATACAATGTTGAAGTGCGCTTATTAACGTCTTGTGTCGTGATTTTTCTCCATCTTCTGAATACTGGCTACTGACAACTCTAGAAACAGATCGTGTCAGTATCTGTGTCAGTGACAACTGAGGTTCGTGTTATCTATATTTCACAATTTTATGTGAAATGTAGTATCTGTTTGTAGCAGAATATGACAGTTGATACCTAGCGGCTACTTTTAGTTTGTTTGCTAAATAATAAGTAAGTAATTCAGAACGGAACTTAGCAATGTGGAACTGAAAGAAATTAAGTATGTTTTGCATATTGATGTCTTGATAGAATAATTGCTGTACTGACTGGCTTTATTGTGTGTTGTTCGTCGGTCAGAAGTTTACATGAAGCTACGTTACTAAAGTTAGGGATGATTACTGCCATATTTTGATATTGCATAATGGCTCTGTAGTCTACGTCGTCGAGGTGAGAGTGAGACAAGATGAGAGAATGACAGAATTTACAGTTGTTGTTAATGGTGTGAAAGAAGGCAGTGAATAACGACTTGACAAGTTGTGCTTCAGATAAGGAAGATGCTTGATTCTTAATTGATAGTGGGTGGATAAGGTAAGCTGATAACTGTGATAACAGATGACTGATGTCTTTGATGAATCCGGTAGTCGCTTACCTGACTGGCTTCCTCGTTAGCTTACCTGGCTGTGCACGTGGATTGTTTTGAAACGGGCCATAAAACTAGTTTGTAGTAGTAGTAGTAGTAGTAGGTGTAGTGGTTGTTGTTGATTCCCATATTTTAACTTTATAAACTGATATTGTTTTCATGTGGCGGCTATGAAGTAATTGTTGTAGGCATACGGTGTATAATGATCCAATGTAGTAGTTGTTGTTTTGAAGTTGTTTATTGCGGGTCATCACTCTGCCTAGACTGTATGCTGAAGTTTTGCATTAGCTCAGTTTTTCATTGTCAGTAGTTGGCCATGAGAAACAGAGCTGTGGTTTATGCTGCACGTAGATGTAGTTGTTTGCCATATCTGCATCTTGCTTATTATTCCTGTGCACTGCCTTCCTAGGTGTGGCCGATTTGAGTTGATTCCATATGCAAAGTGACTTGTTATGGATTGTACTATTCAGTTGCATGTTTCTGCCTCTGTATATTTGAAATTTGTGGAATTTTGTTAACTTACTTTGATTATTCAAATAGCATGGTTGATACGTGGAATAGCTTGCCTAACTGGGTTGTATCTGCTAACAGTACGAATATGTTAAAACAAGACGGGATAAATTCTGGCATACGATTTTAGGGCACAATTGCAGGGAACTGGAACTCACAGGGAAGTGATGTATGAGGAATTAGCAAGTTGTCATATTGTAAAGTGTCTAAAACAGCCAGGCATAGAGGCTTTGGCCTGCGCTCGTAAATTCTCTCTATTTCTACGTCTTACTTTGTATTATATATCAGATACAGATTGTGACACTTGTGATGAATAAATATTGTTGAAATTGTGCCTGCGTC
>Ga0209780_1000807_pt1 | contig 18577 bp, 19 predicted proteins | sample WorMetexBAHAMAS2_FD_187384 | JGI IMG/M metagenome (GOLD analysis project Ga0209780, IMG submission 187384) | Marine gutless worms symbiont microbial communities from Max Planck institute for Marine Microbiology, Germany - Inanidrilus exumae... | ecosystem: Host-associated > Annelida > Digestive...
TATCATAGTTTCGTTTCGGGAAATCGTACCTCATTCCCGAAACAACAAAATTAATCGTGCCTCATTCCCGAAACAACAAATTAAACATCCAAATAAATCCTATTTATTTAAAAAAAATAGGATTTCTATGAATGTTAAAATACTTTTATTGAGCTACTTATAGGAGACACCAAATGGATTTTTTTGATGAGCCTAGCACGGAAACACAACCAGCCATCAAGGATGAATTAACAATACCCTATGCTTTTGCCGCCATCCCACTAGCTATGTCGGCTATTGATGGAAACATTGATGAAAAGGAAATGGAATGCGTAGGAACTTATATTGAACGGATGAGAATATTCAAAAACTATGAGAACGAACAAATCGCCACCATGTTTAGCAAATTATTGAATCTTCTTGGACAGAAAGGAGTTGTTAATTTACTCAAAGCAGCCAAAATGAGATTACCGCCTAAGCTGCGGGAGACGGCTTTCGCCAGTGCTGTTGATGTAGCGTTTGCAGATGGCGTGTTAGAGGCACGCGAAACAAAATTGTTGAAAGATTTATATAAATTTCTTGAAGTGCCTGAAATAACAGCAACAATGATAATCAAGGTAGCTGCGATTAGAAATCGAAATTTTGGACAGTGGTAGTCCGATGTTTAACCTAACCTTGAGTACAGCGAATTAAGAAAAAAAACGAATTATTTATTAAATAATTGAATTTAAACTGCGGCTGAATGTACCGAATAATATTCACGAACAACGTCGGGTGGGTGGGTATAAAAAAAATCCTATTTTTTGAAAAAATAGGATTTTTAAGCCGTGTCGAAAAAACAGTGCTGTGGCATGTTAGAAGATTGGACAGTGCGCCTTGCACAGTAGCATTTAATATTTTCCGCTTTTTTTAATTTCGTTGACTATGGGAAGATAGTAATCTAGCAATGTAGGGACAGGATAATGCTCGGCTAAAGCCATTGCCGGGAGATAAGGCACCTGTAAAGGCAACTGATCCTTGGCATTTTTTACATTACCATAATTACGCAAGAATTGCCAATGCTTGAGTACTTTTTCATTATCCAAAGAGGAGACAAGAGAAAACACTAAATGTACGGGCACATTAATTGTCACCAAAGCCTCAAGTAGTAAGCTAACACCTTGATAATTTTGCTCATTCGGAGAAAGTAGCACTATAGCTTCATCAGAGGCACGTAACAATGAAAAAGCCCCCCACTGATTGAGTCCAGTGCCAGCATCCACTATAATCAAGTCAGGCTGTAAAGATTCATTAATTTCATTGGCAAAAGTTGTCCACAAATCGTGACCAGTTTCAGTGGTACTATTCGCGTATAAATCGTCAACCTGAGAAATATAGTCAAAACTAAGTGTTCCTGCTGGCACTACAAACAACCGCCCTTCATCGCTGGTTTTGACTTCACTAACAATTTTTGATACAGAGATTTCCGGTTCAATGTCTTCTGGAAGATAAGCACGATGGTAAAAATAATCGACAATACCATGTTGGGGGCTTAAATTAATCGCAGCCCCCAATCCCGGTGTTTCTAAGTCAAGATCAACTACAACGACTTTGCGCCCTTGCATTGCCAAAGTCCAAGCAACATGAATGAGTGCCGTTGTGCATCCCACCCCTCCCTTGAAAGAATAAAAAGCAAGCGTATGGGGTTGACGTGGTTTACGTTTTGGTGCTGCCCCTTCAAAGTAGGCATTCGCTGCCCAAATAACTAAATCTAGCCAATCATAAAATTCTTCCTCTCGTGGCGGCAGTGGAGAGACACCAACGGATTTTGCTTGTTCTATAGTCAATAACGATAGAAAACCTACCCTGATAAATATTTTATTTTCATGTAGCAACTTAGTGATTTGATCACGTCGTTCTTGTATCGACATGCCAGAAAAACGGTCACTGACAAGGGTTAGATTTAAATTGCCATTCGTAGAAATAATGACTGCAAACCATTCTTTCTCCGGCTTTTGTATGTAACGTGCTTCAATACTTTTTTTCAGTGTTGTGCGCCAATTGGTGTTCATTTCCTTTTGCCTAGAGATGTGGATTGTTTAATGAGCCATTGTCTCAACTTAATATAAGCCTCCAACCATTCCTTATAACGTTCATCATCAGGTTCACTGCTCAGGTAACGTATATCTATATAATGCTCAATAAACGGATATTCTACTTTATTAAGCCATACGAGAGTCTGATGATGACACTGAGCTTTTGACCATAATTTGTTAATCGTTTTGACTGCTTTTAGAAGAACATGCCCCGGATTGTGAATGGTATGCCCTGGCTCATTATCGTCCGTTTTCCATTCTGTCAGTTTGTGGAAACTCACGATCATAGACTTGAGTAAACACTCAATAGTAATACCGCCAACATGCATAGCAGCTATGCGTCTTTTTTTTTGGTGTAGAATCTCCGTATCGATCATTCGTTCCTGATAAGCCGCTTCAAAGTCTTCCATTCATTGACTCCTGTTATCAGTTATCAGTAATTATTATTGCTTTAATAACAACTGATAACTGATAACTTACTACACTCTCCCATAAGAATGGCAAAAATGTCGCAACTTATCATTCAAACCCGGCGGCAACTGTGACCATTCAAAACGCCAACGCCAATTACCCCTTTCCACACCAGGCACATTCATACGATGCTTGCCGTCAAGGGCTAGCACATCTTGCATAGGAACAATAGCCCATCGCGCTCTCGACTTAAACGCCGCCTCAATCAAAGCCCAAGGCATCTCATGGGGTGCTGCTTGTAGACACTCACACACAGAGTACCTTACATGTTCCGGTATTTCCTGAAACCAACCTAAACTGGTATTATTATCATGAGTCCCCGTGTAAACTACACAATGCTCAACATAATTGTGGGGCAAATACGGATTTTCAGGACCACTATCAAAGGCAAATTGTAAGATTTTCATGCCTGGTAAATTGAATTTATCGCGTAAGGCACGCACCTCATCAGTGATGATACCCAAATCCTCAGCAACCAAGGGCAAATCAATATCTTGTAAATTCTCAAATAAAGCATCCCCCGGCACCTTCATCCACTCACCCTCTATAGCCGTCTCACAATGAGCCGGTATTGCCCAACTCGCCTCAAATCCTCGAAAATGATCAATTCGCGCCACATCAAATAAAACCTGGGCACTCTTTAAACGCTCTCTCCACCAGCGAAAACCATTCGCCTGCATATAATTCCAATTATAATGTGGATTACCCCAACGTTGTCCCGTTGCCGAAAAATAATCGGGAGGTACGCCCGCAACAACCGTTGGTCGTCCTTGGGCATCCAATAAAAAATTTTCACGGTTTGCCCAGACATCCACGCTATCTTCCGCCACAAAAATGGGAATATCGCCAAAGATATATACACCTTTTTCATGGGCATATTTTTTAAGAGCCTGCCATTGGCTGAAAAACACAAATTGCTCAAAACGATGTTGCTCAACAACATCCGCCAAACGTCGTCGCGCCTCATCCAATGCTTGAGGATGACGATCACGCAGTTCGGGTGCCCATCCCCACCAACCAAGGACATTTTTTAATTCAAGCAGACGGGCTTCTAAAGCCTCGTGATTTTCGATTTCCTTTAAAGCCTTCAAAACTTCCGCTTTTATGACTTTAACATGTTCCGCTTGTAAGGCTCTAAACAAGCCATAATCTTCCAGCCAATCAGCCTGTGTACTGACAAATTCCGCAAAAGCGGCACGATCATCTGCACTGGCATTTTTTACAAAGCCCGCCCGTGCTGCCTTTAAGCGAGCTTGGCGATAGTCGCCTTCATAAGGCGGACAAAAAATATCACGAAACACGCTATGCTCAAGTCGTTGTTCTAATTCACGCTCGGTTGCATCTGTGAAAAAACCCTGTTCTGCTAAAAGTTTTAACTCATCTTCTAAGCTTTCTTCAGTGGCGGAAGTCAACCAACCCTTTTCAACCAAACGCTCTAAATTGATCAATAAGGGATTAGCAGCATGTACTGATTGACATTGATATGGCGACAAATCTTCATGCGGCGCCCCCAAAGGCAACATTTGCCATAACGAAACATCACAATCCGCCAGAAAATCGACAAAACGGTAAGCATCTGTACCCAAATCACCATTGCCATGCGTACCCGGTAAAGAAGTGGGATGTAACAAAATACCGGCACGACGTTTATTGAAAAAATCCTGCTTCATCCCCCATTCTCCTGTCCCTTACGCATGGTACCGCTAACTGCGGGCTCACCGCCACCGTAAGTAAATGCGTGCCCCAAATAATCCGGCGGCGTTTCACCTAACAGCCGATATAAATGCGCCAAGTGCAGACGATACAAACGGTCAAAATCACGCACTGTATCGGAAGCATTATAATCACCAAACCACCAACACCAATCTGAACCTTCACAAATAGCCAATTGACGCTCGGCAGCCTCCCTGGTTTTTGGATCTAAACGGGGTGCAACATGATCAAATACATGTTTAGCCTCAATCAACATTTCCCAACCGCGATTTTTACCGGGTTCACCTATCCAAGTCGAAAAAGTTCCATAAACCCAACTGCCCGCGACTAAAGTGGGTAATTCAGCAACGCCTGCGTCAAGACAATGTGAAAACGTCGTCAATTCTAACTCTGGATGCTCAGATAATTTTTGATAAAGGGCACTGAGAAAATGATGGCCATTTTCCGGGTAATGTTCCCAGGCATTTTCGCCATCAAGGATAATTGAAGCAACCTGTGCCCTTGATTGCGAAGCGGCAATGTTCTCCAGATGATGTACCAGATGAGCAACCGCATCATCGGCTTGCCATTTAGAAAATTCAAAGCCGATTAAATCTGACAAATTATCATCGCGAAAAAAGCAACGCACAGAACTATTAGGCAAAGAATAGGGGCGGTGCAAAGACTGATGCTCTTGCCCATATTTTTTCATACTGTTATTCCACACATTGGTACCACTAGCAACCCAACGGATACCAAATTCTTCCATCAGCCGTACCGTCATTTCACTCACGCTACCTTCAGAAGGCCAACAACCTTGCGGTGTAAAACCAAAATGCTGTTCAAAAGTTTTAATACCTTCACGCATATGCCAACGCACTCTATCTTTGCCGTCGGGATAGCAACCTATGCCTGAAAGATTAATATCTGGCAAAGCTTCACGAGCGCAAAAAGTATCAAGTAACAAGGGCATGATGGGATGGGCATAAGGCGTGACAGATAACTCGATTTGTCCACGCTCAGCTAAGGCTTTATAACGAGGTACGATATCGCTCAACAATTCACCTATAATTTCAAGCAATTGTCGCCGATCAGCATCATTAAAGTCGCCTCCTTTCCCTATTAATGCTTTCACCCTATCATCTGAGCGGCGCACAGTTTCCCCTAGCCAAGCTAGGTGATACCACATCAAAATATCGACGATATATTGTTCATCCAAATAAGTGACAAGCTTAGGGCTCAATTGCCCGGCCAATTCTGCAAGCTCCTGATAAGGCTTAAAACGTTGAATTAATCGTTCTTCATTGGCACGTAAACATTGCTCAATCAATGTCAAACGCGCTTCTACAAGAGGAGAAGACGCGCCTTCACTCAAAAAGGGCGTATGGGCGGGATGACTATTGAAAGCCGCCAACAAGGGATCACGGATGGGAGTGGCATCGCGTAAGAATGCCTGAATTTGTTGAACATAATCATCAAGTTGTTCCAACAAAGTTGGCGCAAAATTCACAACAGCACGGGCATTAGGCACCGCTTCTAAATGCGCTGCCATATCCACATAATCTTTAATACCATGCAAATAAGTCCAAGGTAATTGATATTGTTCATTGTGCCAATCGTAATAGGCTGGCTGATGCATGTGCCAACATAGCACGACTTTGAATTTTTCTGGCATTTTATTAAATTCCTTGTAAATAAATTAGGAAGCATCATGTACATTCTGATCTAACATCTTTGGTGTCACCAACACCACACCGCCTTCACTCACATAAAAACGCTTGGCATCTTCCTCATGATTGTACCCAATCTCGGTATTAGGCGGAACATGTACACCTTTATCAATAATAGCTTTTTTAATGCGACAATGTCGCCCAATGTCCACATCAGGCAACACCACCGCCTCTTTCAAGAACGCATAAGAGTTCACTTTGACATTGGAAAAAAGCAGCGAGTTTTTTATTTTAGCACCAGAAATCAAACAACCGCCAGAAACCATTGAATCGACTGCCATCCCACGGCGATCATCATCATTAAAGACAAACTTAGCTGGTGCTAATTGTTCTTGATAAGTCCAGATTGGCCATTCTTTATCATACATATTCAATTGTGGATCCACAGATACCAAGTCCATGTTAGCCTCCCAAAACGCATCCAGCGTGCCCACGTCGCGCCAATAATCTTTTTTACCTTTTTGAACATCGCGAAAGCGATAGGCAAAAACGCGATGTTTTTGAATGAGGGAGGGAATGATGTCCTTACCAAAATCGTGACTGGAATTCGGTAACTTTGAATCTATCCGCAATTGTTCGTACAAAAATTCGGCATTAAATACGTAAATGCCCATAGAGGCTAACGCCTTTTCAGGATCAGAAGGGGTTGGCTCTGGCTGCGCTGGCTTTTCGGCAAAACGCACAATTTGTTCGCCACTGTCAATACTCATCACGCCAAAACTTTTTGCCATGTCTAGCGGCACCTCCAGACAGCCTACTGTCATATCCGCTTTTTTGTCAACATGCTCTGCAATCATGGGACCATAGTCCATTTTATAGATATGATCACCGGCTAAAATGAGGATGTATTCTGGATTGTGACTGCGAATGATGTTGAGATTTTGACACACGGCATCGGCAGTGCCCACATACCAAGATTCGCTTTGTTGAGATGCCGGCATTAATTCGACAAACTCCCCAAAACCGCGTAGCCAACTCCAACCCTTTTGAATATGGCGAATCAAGGAATGTGATCGGTATTGCGTTACCACTGAAATTTTGCGGATACCAGAATTGATGCAATTTGATAGGGGGAAGTCGATAATGCGAAATTTGCCCCCAAAGGGCACCGCCGGTTTGGCTCGCCAATCGGTGAGCTCTTTAAGACGTGTTCCACGCCCCCCCGCTAGTACTAAAGCCACAGTGTTGCGGGTGAATTTGCTGACAAAACGGTGGTCGTTGTGTTCGCTCTTCATTGTTTTTGTTACCCCTTTTAGTTGTGAAGGGGCATATTATAATATATAGTACGGCTAATGTGGGACGAGGAATAAAAACCTTCAAATAGTACAACTAATGTAGGACAACGAATAAAAACCTTCAATATTCAATCAAATAGGCTAGAAATCGCCTACTACGAATTCGCCATCCCCGTTTGAAGGTTTTATTCGTTGTCCTACATTAGCTGTACTACTCACCGCCGCGACAGCCAAGCGCAGACAATTTTCTTATTCGTGCCGGACGGGGTTTGCAACCCCGTCCGCAGTGATTTCTTAGATCGTCAGGGCGCGTGACGATGTTTAATGTCACGGACGGGGTTGCAAACCCCGTCCAGCGGAGAGGGACGTATATAGTACAACTAATGTAGGACAACGAATAAAAGCCTTCAATATTCAAGAAAATAGGCTACCTACAAAATCGCCTACGAAATCACCATTCTCATTTGAAGGTTTTATTCGTTGTCCTACATTAGCTGTACTACTCACCACCGCGACAGCCAAGCGCAGAAAATTACGATGCCCGCCCGCGTAAAAAAAACTTGACATTAATAAAAAAGTAGCGTAAAAAAAATATTTGTTTGTTAACAAAATAAATTAATTTAATTAAATTTTTAGTTAAAAAGTGGACTGAGACAAAGCGAGCCTAAGTGCGATCCAAACTTTAATATTAAAAGGGGTGGAACAATCATGAAAAAACAATTTTTATTTATTTTAGCTGTAGGCGGCTTGACGGCTGCAAATGCAGTGAGTGCTCAGCTTCAGCCGGCGCAATTTATGGTTATCACGGGGGATGCCTATGTAAACTCTAGCGTAAGCTGCCCTGATGGTTATAGGTTAGCGAGCTACGAGGACGTGAGCGGTTCCAACTACTCTACAATATGTCGTCAGATTCCGGATATGGGGGAATGGTATATCGTCCGGCTCGCAGGGGGCGGCTCAGCGGATGGTTGGGGTAAGGGTTACGACGGCAAATTTCGCCAACAAGACTTTCGCCGCGAAGTCGGCGCGGACCGAGCGAGCGGAGGGCTGGGTCATAGCTTGTGCGTTGCAAACCTAATCTTAATTCCCCTACACACACGGCTCCCTGTAGGCTACGAAGTATCCGAGAAAAAAGATGGCGAGACAGATAGCACCTGGGCGGACAGAGTGTGTCCTGCGATGAGAAGCGCGGCGGTGAAAGATGCGGTCGTCGAGGATGGCTTGATGCATAATCCGGGCGGCGCCGCTACCAATAATCCGGGCGGCGCCGCTACCAGCGCCGGGAACTGCCGGTTCCTAACCGGGATCGACGTCGTTGTTTTGGGGCACTTGAAAGATATTTTGGGAAATTTAAAAGGAATTCAGGAGAGGGTTATGGAAAGGATCGCCCAGGGATTAGGCGTAGAACAGCAGGATTTTATTAACGATCCAGTTTTGCTGAGACTTAGTACTGAGTTAATTGTTGCTCGAAGGCAATTGACGATAGAGATAGCGGCTGACTCATACACGGATTTTCGCATTCTCGACCTGCTGGGGAGATTTAATTCAGATTTATTGAATGCAGCAAATTTTGTAAACTTAATTACTACCCTTCCCCTGAGAGAAATTTTAGCGCGGTTTGATCCTAACAACTTCGACGCGTTTGAATTCTTAGAAAACCTTTACGACTTTCCAACCTTATGTCAGCGAACGGGCTAGCCGACGCAGCCTACTTATGTGCCGGAGTGCCGGACGGGGTTTGCAACCCCGTCCGCAGTGATTTCTTAGATCGTCAGGGTGCGTGACAATGTTTAATGTCATGGACCGGATTGCAAACCCCGCCCAGCGGAGGACAAACCGCAATCCGGTCATTGCCTAATTTGTTGCGCCCCTTATCTGCGTTGGCCAATTGGCGGCAAATCCTTGATTAATATTGGTGATCTCGTAACAATAGGCCGATTTTCCAACCTTTGTCTTTCCTGATAATATTTGCCTAAGGCACGAACATCATAATTAAATTGAGCCGCAATTTTCGCACTATTCTTGCGGATTTCTTCTACAATAGGGTCATTCCGCATCACGAACCTCCTAACAATTCTTCAGGTGTGCAAATAACTGGACAAATATAACCAAATTCAACACAAGCCTTTCTTATTTGCCCACGTTTTTCTGCATTTGCAAGATGTTTGCAATTCCATGTTAACAAGTAGTTCATACAATCACGCCTTTAAACCGCCGCAACCCCGACTTACCTCCTCATCCACGTCGGCCAATCTGCGGCAAGTCCTTGATTAATCTAGGGGCTCTAGTTACAAATCGCCTATTTTCCAGCTGTTCTCTTTCTCGGTAATATCGACACAAGACATGGATATCATGGTTAAATTTGGCCGCTATTTCTCTTCCTCTCTGGTGAAGTTCTTCTACAATGGGATCGTTTAACATACCTAGCCTCCTAATAACTCTTCTGGCGTACCAATAATGGGGGAAACATAACCAAATTCAGCACAAATTTTCTCGATTTGTTTATATTTTTCGACATTTGCAATATGCTTGCAGTTCCATGTCAACAAGTAATTTATGCCCTGCACACAAGAAACGGATATATGTATTGCATCCCGTAATTCGCTTTCAGGAACAATCTTATAATATACTAATCTTTCTGCAAAACGAGCCACCCCTTCAGAAATTTGAAGACAGGTAATGCCATCCAAAATTTTCAACCTCCTGGCAGCCGCTTCGGGATCTCCCAACTTTGCCTCATCAACAACGACTTGAGAAATGAACACCTCAAAATCTTGACGGCGAGTCTCCCACCAATCAATGGTAATCTGTTGATGCGCCGCCACAATAACGTCTCGACTTGGTCGAGCGGCGAGATAGCTCACACAGCTTGTTTCAAAATATACTGAAGGTTTATCCATTATTAAATACCTTGGGTGCGTGGGGTGCGTCCTACGCACCTCTAGGCATAAAAAAAACTGCGCGTGGGACGCACCCTACGTTTGCTGGGTTTAGCGAGCGAGATAAGTGAGTACAACTAACGTAGGGCAACGAATAAAAACAGTCAATATTCAATAACTTCAGTGCTGTTATGTATTATCAAGCTCGGCGTGGTTCACGAAAATTACGCCTTGCGTTATTTCTTTTATTCGTTGTCCTACATTAGCTGTACTCACCACCGCGACAGCCAAGCACAAAAAAATCCTATTTTTTAAATAGGATTTTTCACAATTTGCTGAGCCTCACACACCACCCATACACACATACTTGATTTCCAAAAAATCCTCAATCCCATATTTAGAGCCCTCGCGCCCCAGCCCCGACTCCTTCACACCTCCAAACGGTGCCACTTCAGTAGAAATAATGCCCTCATTAATTCCAACCATGCCATACTCCAAGCCCTCCGCCACGCGCCAGGCACGACCCAAATCACGGCTATAAAAATAGGACGCCAACCCAAAAGGCGTATCATTCGCCAAAGCAATCGCCTCTTGTTCCGTTCTAAAACGAAACAACGGCGCAACTGGACCAAAAGTTTCCTCACTCGCAATTCGCATCGAAGGCATAACATCCGTTAAAATAGTCGGCTCGAAAAACGTCCCGCCAAGCGCATGGCGTTGTCCGCCAAACACCACTTTCGCCCCTTGACTAACCGCATCACTAATATGACTCTCAACCTTTTCAACGGCAGCCATATCAATCAGAGGACCCTGCTGCGTCTCCCCTTTGAGCCCATCGCCCACTTTCAATTTACCCACCGCTTGCGCCAATTTGGCAGCAAATTCATCATAAATACCCTCTTGAACCAACAAACGATTGGCACAAACACAAGTTTGCCCGGTGTTACGATATTTAGAGGCGATTGCCCCCGCAACGGCTGCGTCCACATCCGCATCATCAAACACAATAAATGGCGCGTTACCGCCTAATTCTAAAGAAACTTTTTTCACATTCGACGCGCATTGCGCCATTAGCAACTTGCCGATGGCGGTTGAGCCCGTAAAAGATAATTTTCGCACCAGGGAATTAGCGGTTAATTCGGCACCGATTTCCTTGGGGCGCCCAGTGATCACATTAATTACTCCTTTGGGAATGCCAGCTCGCTCTGCCAATTCGGCTAAAGCTAGCGCACAAAACGGTGTAGCCGCCGACGGTTTAACCACCACGGTACAGCCCACTGCCAAGGCGGGGGCAATTTTGCGAGTAATCATGGCAATTGGAAAATTCCAAGGCGTAATCGCGGCAACCACACCTATCGGCTGCTTAATCACCACAATACGTCGTCCAGGGCTCGGCTCTGGAATCACGTCACCATAAACACGCTTAGCCTCTTCAGCAAACCATTCTATAAAAGATGCACCATAAGCCACTTCGCCTTTAGATTCAGCCAAAGGTTTACCCTGTTCAGCAGTCATTAATGTTGCCAAATATTGTTGATTTTCCATAATCAAGTTAAACCATTGGCGCATAATGGCGGCGCGTTCTTTAGCTAACTTGTTGCGCCACCCGGGCATGGCAGCGTGGGCGGCGGCGATGGCTTGGTGAGTTTCGTCTCTTCCCATGTTAGGGACTGTGCCAAGCATGGTATTGTCGGCGGGATTGGTGACTTCAATGGTAGTTTGGGCATCTACCCAAGTGCCGTTGATATAGGCTTGTTGGTGAAATAGTTGGGAATCGGTTAATGGCATGGGGGTTATATTATCCTCGTTAATATTGGAACTATTTGATATAATACCACCCAAGTTACTACTTGACTACAGCCACAGGGAAAACCGGAGAAAAAAATGAACTCATCAGCGATGAAACGCATAGAAATTGCCAAAGATTTATCGTTTATTCCAGACAACCAGATTGACCATGTCAAGACTTTTATTGAATTTATTTTGTTTAAAATTGGCAAGACAACCACGAAAACTACACATAGTTTACAAGGGATTTGGAAGGACAAAGGTTTTGAAAAGATTTTTGATTTAGAGTCAGAAATAAAAACAATCAGAAAAGAACTTAATGACTCAATCCTCAATAAAAAGGTGTAAGATGCAATATCTACTTGATACAGTTGCTTTAGTACGTCATTTTTCTGGTAAAGGCAAAATCGGTAAAAAAGCGGCTCACATTCTTAATACGCTTGATGATACTGAAAACTCGCTAGTTGTATCGGTTATCAGTTTAATGGAAATCATGCACTTGGCAGAAAAAAATCGTGTGGGTATCAATTTACAAGAAACATTAGAGTTGATTGAATCATCTGCCAAATACACTATCATCGATTTAACACCAAAAATACTGACAATTGCGGAAACCATTGATTTCTATGAATTACATGATAGATTGATTCTTGCCACTGCAAAATGGCTGGAAATAGAAATCATATCAAGTGATAGCAAGTTTAGTAAAGTTGAAGGTATAGAAGCCATCTGGGATTAATAAAAACCAAATCTGACGGCTATCCCTGGCGGATAATTCAAGGAGACGTTAATCTAACTAAGAGCGCCATAATAAGAAGAAGTTATTGGGGCTGCTGCAAAAGAAATTTGAACTGTGATTTATGTGATTTTTATGATTAATGTGATTGCTTCATAAAAATCACATAAATCATAAAAATCACAGTTCAAATCTCTTCTACAACAAATTTGAACTGTGATTTATGTGATTTTTGTGATTAGTGTGATTGCTTCATAAAAATCACATAAATCATAAAAATCACAGTTCAAATTTATTCAACAACAAATTTGAACTGTGATTTATGTGATTTTTGTGATTAGTGTGATTGCTTCATAAAAATCACATAAATCATAAAAATCACAGTTCAAATCTCTTCTACAACAAATTTGAACTGTGATTTATGTGATTTTTATGATTAGTGTGATTGCTTCATAAAAATCACATAAATCATAAAAATCACAGTTCAAATTTATTCTACAACAATTTTAATGGCAAGCCGACTCGTCCACAGCCCACGCAGCGGTAACAGAATCATCTTCTTCAACCACAATTTCTCCATCACGCAATTCAAAACCTTTAACATATTCACCTGCACTAGCCGGTAGAGCTTTGCCGTTAATGAAATCCTCAGTGGGCATAGAAAACGCAACAGCTTTAACTCCTTTAGCATCAAAATCTGTTTGGCCAAAAAAATTGTTGTGCTCAAACTCAATTACTTCGGTAAAAACCCGCATCTTTACATTCTTAACCCCTGATTCCTTAAAGCCTGCCAATAATGATTCTGGAATGTTATCCTCGCAGGAGAAACACACAACCACATCAATTAAACTACCTTCTTGGATAACCTTCCCTAAACCTCTACCGATGCGCCTGGGAGAAATATTAGCTCTACCATTCGTAAGATCGACTACAATTGAACCTTCAGTATCACTACTGTCTGCATATTGGCCTACTACTACTACACGCTTAGCGCCCAATTTTGATTCCGATTGAAGCAACATTTCACTATATTTTCTTGAAGCCAAATCTTTTAGCGAAGCCAAACGTCTTACCCTTTTAAAATTTTTAGAACTGGTAAAAGCCAAAGAATTGATCAAAGCAGGACCCTCACCATAACCGCTGAATGCCGCTACGCCCGCAGAATCTGCCGACCATTCTGCTACCGTTGATACGACCAATGGTCGATCTGTGGGAACTGGCTCGCCACTTACATTTACGAGGGGCTGCGCTAAAACACTAGATGTTAAAAATAATTGAATAAAGAAGATATAAGCTGATTTGAAATAATTGTTCATATCCCGCTCCTACCAATAATTGTTTTCTAGCCTGGTACCAGTCAGTTCAGCATTTTTACTGACTACCACGATAGGCGATTTATCCACCTTGAGCAATCGGCGGTAAGTCCTTGAGCAACTTAGGGGGTAGAGACACAAGCTCGTGTTTTTCCAATTTTTGCCTTTCCCGATAATAGTTGCATAAAGCACGGAAATCATAGTTAAACTTAGCCGCCATTTCTTGCCGGTGTTTGTAAAGTTCCTCTAAAATTGGATCGTTCCACATATTTACTCTCCTGACAATAATTCTTCTGGCGTACAAATAATCGGATAAAAATCTCCAAATTCCGCACAAAGCCATTTCACCACGTTTTTTTGCATTCGCAATATGTTTGCAATTCCAGGTGAACAAATAATTCATTCCATTAATACAGGAAACTGCTACATGCAAAGCATCTTCTTGGGATTGTTGTGGAATAATTCCATAATTGATTAATGTCTGACCAAAATTCACCACCTCCTCAGAAATCTCAAGATGAGCAATGCTTTCCAAAATCTTCAATCTTTTAGCAGCAGCTTCGGGATTTCCCAACTTAGCCTCATCGACAACGACTTGAGAGATAAATAATTCAAAATGTTGACGATGATTATCCCACCAATCAAGAGTAATCGTTTGATGCGCCGCCGCAATAATATCTCTGCTCGGCCTCGCTGTAATATAGCTGACAAGGCTGGTTTCTAAATAAACTGAATCTTTCACCATTGTAAACACCTTAAATTATAAATACAACTCCGCCAATCTCAAATCTAAAAAAGAAGATATAAGCTGTAATCAATTTAAAATAGTTGTTCATATTCCATCCCTCCTCTATAGTAAGTAAGTAAGATAAGAACGTTGCATCGCTCCCGATACAGCGGAGCGCGTGGTAAATTTTCTCAATCATTCCTTTATCCCTTATACGACTCACCGCCGCCACAGCCAAGCACCAACCAATCCTCTCAACGCAATAGCGAATGGGGCAATACCGATAATTAATACGGGTGTCTCACTTGAGTCTTAGCAATTTTTACCAACAATCGTAACGCCTCATTCACGGCTGTCTCATTAGGAAAAGCCATCGCCACGTCAGGAGCCAATGACACTACTAAATTAGCACATTCTGGCTCGAGTTTAGAGGAATAATTTTGAAAACGCATTTTCTGCAGATTAATACCTTCCTCCCTGGTAAGGACACGCCCTTGCTCATCACGATATGTCCCATCAGGCGCACTCAAAAGCGCATTTTCAAAAAACTCCTCATTTAATTCACGACAATCTGAAAAATCAATGTCCTCATCCCGAGCGGCATCAATTCTTTTCCAATCCGTCTCGGATTCGTTGGTGCCAACCCGATTAGTGCGGGATTCTTCTGTAGTATAATCTGCTTTCATGTTTGCTTGCCTTTCTTGCTGAAATTATTCGTACAGTTTGCCAGTTATTGCGATATGTATAACTGACTACAACAACTCGCCCTGACATCAAACCTATCGCATTATAGCGAAGTTCCTCATAGTTTTGCTTTTTGTCAATATACTCCAATTTCCATTGTTCAAAAATTTTCCGAACCTCCAAAAAATCAATCCCATGTTTAATTATGTTAGCTTGTCTTTTGTTTTCATCCCATTCAAAGTTCATTCAATTATCTCCGACTTAACAACAAATGGGTGAATGGTGATCAATCACTCAACAACGGTTTGATTAAATATACAACTCCGCCAACCTCAAATCCTGCGGACGAGTAATTTTAATATTATCCGCATCACCCTCAACCAACACCGGGCGCAGTCCCATTTTCTCCATCGCCTGTGCATCATCAGTAACAACTTCGCCTCGACTTAACAGACTTTCCAAGGCACTGGACAACGCCCCCAAACGAAACATCTGCGGAGTCAGCGCATGCCACAAACCCTCGCGATTTACCGTTTCAAGCCTACCAGCAGCAACTCGCTTCATCGTATCACGCACCGGCACGGCTAATAATCCACCAACAGGGTGCTGCGCCAATTCCGTCATTAACTTCTCAATATCGGCTTGCCGTACACAAGGTCTTGCTGCATCATGCACTAATACCCAATCGTCGGCATGAGCCCGCTGTTGCAAGGCTTGCAAACCGTTTAACACCGAATGGCAACGCTCCGCTCCACCGTTGACACGCATCACAGGCATCGGCAAAGACAGCGTATCCCAATAAGGATCACCCTTCGCCACACAAACGACAATGCCCGCAATAGTCGGCAAATTGAGTCGCTCCAAAGTGTGTTGGAGAATCGGCTTACCGTGTAAATGCAAATATTGTTTAGGACGCTGGCTGCCTATACGCGAGCCTATTCCAGCCGCTGGCACCAGCGCCCAATAGTTAGGAGTCAATTTAAACCCTTTTCCTTTCCAATCACCCAAATGCACAATTTTGTCTCTTACTTTAAAACGCCAAAACCACAAAATCTGGCTTTGGTTATGTTTAAGGGGCAAGCTCCCTGGGGTGATAAAACTTCTATCACCTTCTGAATTTACCTTTAAATCGAGCTTAAACCGATTTTGAGGCTAATCTGATCTAAGTTCAAATATAATTTGACTACAAATAATTATTGTATGTCAAGCTTTAATTTTTTTATTGGTTTTAATTTGGTGGTTTTGGTGTTTAATGCCGACTGTCTGAATCAGAATTTTCAGAATTTGAGAATTTTCAGAATTGAACGAATTTATATTGGTTTTATTCTGCAAATTCTTAAATTCTGTAAATTCTGATTCAGACAAAAAAAAAGTTACAATACCCGAAAATTCATAATTCAGTACTTATTATGTCGTTAAAATATCCTTTTTTCATATTCGACCACAAGCTCCGGTTTCGTTTAAACACATTTCTAAGAGTATGGCGGTTGGATGTTTCCGTTTTGCTTTTTGCAAACATTCTTTTCGATCAGGGTCAATAAAATAATCACCACTGTCTGGCTCGATAATAATTGACCAACCATAATGATCATGTATTAATTGGGGAGCCACTTTGTCAAAAATCGCTCTACAACGCCGACCAAAAGCCTCATTTTCCGCCTTACGCAGGGCGACTTCTTTTGTAGAAAGTCGCGGCTTATCGGGGAAAATAGGACTACCGGGTGGTACTTTTCGTCTTGATTTGGGTTTGGCTTCCATAAAATCATTTCTCCGGTTTATTAAACCCTTTTCCTCTCCAAATGCCGATAATTAATCGCCTCACTCAAATGTGCCCTTTCTATATTATCACTATCCGCCAAATCAGCAATCGTCCGCGCCACTTTTAAAATTCGATACCAAGCGCGAGCCGACAACCCCAACCGCTCAATCGCAGAATCGAGCAAACGTTCATCCGCATCGCTTAAACGACAATGCTTATCAATTTCCCGATTACCCAACAAACTGTTTGCCTGACCACTACGTTGCAATTGCCGTTCTCTCGCCGCCACCACGCGGCTACGTACCTCGGCACTATTTTCTCGATCTGCATCTTTACGTAATTCTGAGCGAGGCAAATTTGGCACCTCAATATGTAAATCAATTCTATCCAACAAAGGACCTGAAATTTTGCCCCGATAGCGGCTGATTTGTTGAGGACTACATTGACAACGATTACTGGAATCACCAAGGTAACCACAAGGACAAGGATTCATCGCTGCAATCAATTGAAAATTGGCGGGAAATTCGGCAGTATGGGCGGCGCGCGAAATGGTAATATTCCCAGATTCCAACGGCTCGCGCAAAACTTCCAAAACTCGCTTATCAAATTCGGGCAATTCGTCTAAAAATAAAATTCCGTTGTGTGCCAACGAAACCTCTCCAGGGCGTGGATGACTGCCGCCGCCCACTAATGCGACGCCAGAAGCAGTATGATGTGGAGACCGAAATGGACGAATACCCCAAACTTCGGCATCAAAACCGCTGCGAGCAATTGAAGCAATGGTTGCCGTTTCTAAAGCTTCGCCCTCCGTCATCGGCGGTAAAATGCCAGGCATTCGACTAGCCAACATGGTTTTGCCCGTTCCGGGTGGACCAATCATTAACAAATTGTGCCCACCAGCGGCGGCTACTTCTATGGCACGTTTAGCATGATGCTGACCACGCACATCGCTCAAATCTGCTATATGAATGACGCTAGCGGGATCAGGCGTGTGATCAGTACAAAAAGGCGTAATCTTGGCTGTATTCTGCAAATGGGCACAAATATCAAGTAGATGTTTGATTTGCAAAATCGACACTTCACTGACTAAAGCCGCTTCCGCCGCATTTTCAAAGGGTACGACAACTTGCCGCTGGACGTTACGGGCTGCCAAAGCCATTGGCAATATTCCGCGCACTGGGCGCAATTCGCCATTTAAAGCTAATTCCCCGACAAATTCATATTCGGATAAATTATCAGCGGGAATTTGCCGAGATGCAGCCAATATGCCCAGTGCGATGGCAAGATCAAAGCGTCCACCCTCTTTAGGTAAATCGGCGGGAGCAAGATTGATGGTGATGCGCTGTAGTGGAAACTCAAATTGGGCATTAAGCAGAGCGCTACGGACACGTTCTTGACTTTCTTTGACAGCGGCTTCTGGCAAGCCTACAATTAATAACTTGGGCAAGCCATTAGTCAAATGCACTTCAATGGTGACGGGTATGGCTTGAACGCCAACTTGGGCTCTAC
>Ga0209780_1000808_pt1 | contig 18572 bp, 16 predicted proteins | sample WorMetexBAHAMAS2_FD_187384 | JGI IMG/M metagenome (GOLD analysis project Ga0209780, IMG submission 187384) | Marine gutless worms symbiont microbial communities from Max Planck institute for Marine Microbiology, Germany - Inanidrilus exumae... | ecosystem: Host-associated > Annelida > Digestive...
GACAACTGGACTCTTGACGGAAGGCGGGTTGCTGCATTTAGACTGGCTGTCCGATGCTGGTACCAGAATGTAAACCAGTAAAAACACATAAAAGCTGAACCCAAAACTAAACCAATAGAGAGCTGTAAGACGGTGCACATCGTTATGCAGGTAGTCCTATAAGGTGGCCTCTAAAAACGGTTTGAGTGTATGTCTATCTGCTTGATAAGAAATGTATAGTTTACAGTTTGATTGACAGACTAGTGGAGACAGAGCTTATGGTCCATCATCAGACCAGGAAGCATTGAAACAAGCTGCTGAAGACCTTCGCACTGCTACGAGTGTGGCTGCATCGTCTTGTGTCATCCGCAAACAAACTGTCGGCAATTTGCAGGTCAGACGATGCAAGACTTGTTTGTTTGGCTTATTAGCTGTCAGTGTCAACATTTAGCTGACTAAGGGCTGAAAAACGTACAGTGAGATATTCTCTGCCGTCATTTATCTAATCATATGTTTTTCCGTGTGTAATTACCTGTGTTTCCATTCATACTGTTGGTAAAACCGAGTCGTACAAAGTGAAATTTGATAACTACTGTGATGCTCGGTACACCTTATGATGGAGTTGCTGCTTCTGTGGCTTGCATCAGCAGCAGTTGGCTTGTCGGAAGTCACAGCAGAACGTGGCTGGTCAGATAGTGCCAGTTCAGGGCATGTGTGTGTCTAAACTGAAAACTGTAGGTGGCAATAGGAAGAAGAGAGTACATCAGTGTGATACAGTAAAACTTTGTTATAACGGACGTAAGCACGCCGGCAGTGGTCGTGATCTCAATCTGTCTGTTGTATCTAGCATTGTCTGTAATGTTGGGACTGACAAACTGGTCTGCAATAAACGAAAGTCCTTACTGTCGGAGTCCGTTTTGACCATATTATCATGCATTGAAATTAACAGAAACTTATCCGGGACCAGAAAAAAGTCTGTATTTAGTGAGTGTCTGTTATAACTGGGTCCATTCTAACGAAGTTTCACTGTATTTATGAGCTCAGCTAACTCAGGTCTCACTTAGACCATTCTGTTGTCATACGTACTACCGTATTGTATCTCCATCTCCATTCTTATCGACCGTTTTCCTGGGTCGGCTGGTTACCCTCGGTTTTTGTTGTGGAAGAGAACCTTTTCTGATAAATGGCCGGCCGGATGTCTTCCTGTTACCCAACCAGCAGTGTAGTTAGTGTTGAAAGTAGAGGTAGATGACTGGCGTTTATATAATAGCATATGTGTGAACGTGAATGTGCGTGAACAGCAAGCGTGCAAGCGTGCAGCCGCTGCAGCGACGCAGCTCGTTAATTCATCAACCGTCGCCGCCAAGTCAAACAGCAATGCAGCGTCACAGTCGCTGATGTCGGCTCAGTCTCGTGTCATGAGTGATGAGACCGTTCCTCACGTTGTTCACGCTCTACGTGCCGCTGCACTGCTGTCTCCTAACGATGATCCCACTTCTGCACAGATGGCTCTCGTCTCCGCAGCACAGGAAATGATACAGGTCCGTTTCTTGGCTGTCACACAGTTTTGATGTTACGTAAAGTCGGAACATCACTTTACAAAGTTTTCTGAATTTCCTAATTTTTTTGAGCTGTGAAATGCTAAATGTCTTCTGTATTTTATGGTTTACTTAAAGAAATTTTACTTTTTTGCTGCTGCTCAGAAACCTTTATTGAGCGATTAATATTATCGTTATTTTATTGTTGTTGTTATCGTTGTCTTCATAGTTGTTGTCAATGTTATTGTGCTGTTAATATTGTTGTAAAATTACTGCATAGTCTTGAGAGATGTTGAGATGGTGAAACAGACAGCTGTATGCAGTTCGTGTCTTAAGTCTGCGTGTTCATTTTGTTGACAGTAATCTCAAGTCTGACTTGGGGTGCAGTAAACATACAGAAAGTAGTAATCCCGAGTTAGCTTGGGATACGGACTCTGAAACAGATGGCCGCTGGGCAAATGTAACGCCTGACAGGCATTACACTCACTCAGCTCTGCAATAATCAGGCCATTTATTGCTGATTGGCCGCGTTGTTACTGGCCCGCCTACACATAGTGTAGGGGGAACCAGACTAGTAATGGTTACTGGTGTCTGTCGTCGTCTGTAACACTCCACGGCTGGCCTGCAGGCGGCTTCAACCGTGCAGGTTAGGCGATGACGTCATGCCGCCTCCAGTCTAATTATAGCTCCACGGTAACACTGCACGGCGGGCCAGTAGTGTTACGTCCCGTTAGGGCAACACGTTGTTTCACTTAGCAGTGCATCTGGATCGTGTATGAACCACTGCTTTGATTGATAGCACACAAATGTCCGTCCACACCTGGTTTTGTGAGAAGCTGTGGATCTCGTCACATTTGACGGCTCTGTCTGTCATTAGACTCTTATTAGTCACGGTCACCTGTGCTGTGGATGGACGTTGATGGCCAATGATAAGTTATGCTGCTACTGTACAACTTTGGAGAGAGAACTGAGATGGAGTTGTAACCACTTCACCACCCAGCGTGCCGGATATATCTGGTGCAGTAAAAAAATTCCATACGCCATGTCTGCTGGATATGTCCGGCGGAACACCCTTTGTTTGCATTGTTGCTTGGTGATAGGAATATTATATCTGCGTTGTATGCATTATTTTGGACTGTAACCCTCTGGTGCTGGGATTGCTTTTGACGTATCGGTTAAAGGGTTAAAGATTTTAGTAAAGTGAGTCTGTTGATTGGTGAATGGTTTGACAGTCCGGTGGTCGATTGGTGGATGCCGTGCAAGCCGTTCTGCCCACGGTTGCTGACCAATCAGCTGCTCTCGGTCTGAGCAACTGTTCACGGGGCATGTCGGCAGCACTGGCCGAGCTGTGTGCGGCGGTCGGCATGGTACAAGATACCAGCTCAGCCCACACGCCACAGCGGACAGCTGTCGATGCTGCACTGGCCCAGATACATGCGCTACAGGACGACCTGGCCGAGATACGGCAGTCGCTGGCCCAGAGGAAGCTTGTTCCACTTCCTGGAGACAAGGTGGAGAAATGTACAGCGGAGCTGGGCGCCACTTCCAAGCTTCTCGGCTCATCAATGGCACGTCTGCTCACTGCCGCTGCTCAGGTTCCCGGCCACGTCTGTTCATCTCACCTTTGTTAAATCTCTTCAGCATGCAACTCTATTGGGGACAAGATCGTAGAGTGTATGATGCTGAGGACTTTTTTTGATTTTGTTGTTATTCGTTGCAAATTTGGTATCTCAGCTGGTTTCTGAGAGAGAGTGTGATGTGAATTGGCTCTGATTCATGAGTCATGTGACATGTAGACTTGGATTTCTGCTTGTGAGTAGGTGCTGCGTCTTTCAGGGAGAAAGTTATAGTATCTGGCTGTGTTTTGATGGCCATTTTTCCTGTTAACCTGAGCTAGATTTTTTACTCACAGTTTTCTTGCTCCACTTATTCTTCAAGACAATCTTTAGGGATTAGATTATTTATGGGCCAAATGTCTTTCCTGTCACCCAACCCGACATTGTCAAAGCACTGAAGAAAACTGGACGGCCTGTCCTTATCCTTCCTTCATCGACCACTCGACTCCTCATCAACATTATTAACTGCAATTGTGTATATCTGTATGAAAGTAGTGAAACAAGAAGTGAATGGGGTTTTGTGATTTATCAGGGTAACAGCGAAGACACTGGCATCGCTGCAGTTAGCACTGCAGACGGCTTAAAACAGGTCGTCGCTTCAGCGCGAGGCATTGCTGCAACGATGCCGTCCGATTCCTCCATGTCACCGACTGGTGTCTTGGACGCAGCCGATGACATTCTCGACAAGTCAGCCAACCTGATCGCAGCGGCAAGGACAGCGACGGCTGATCCAGACAATCCTGACAGTCGAGCTCAGCTAACTCAGGTCTCACTTAGACCATTCTGTTGTCATACGTACCACCGAATTGTACCTCCATCTTCATTCTTATTGGCCGTTTTGCTGCGTCAACTGGTTACCCTCGGTTTTGTTGTGGAAGAGAACCTTTTCTGATAAATGGCCGGCCTGATGTCTTGCTGTTACCCAACCAGAAGCGTCAAAGTATCGAAGGAAACTCCGAGCACTCACCTTAACCAGTGACACGATATAATTATTTCTTCATCTACCGCTGGATTCCTGACTGAAGGAAGGGCTTTGCTGGTATGATGCCTTGACACCAACTCTCTGCTGGCAGTACCTTATTTCTTTATACATACATACATAGTATAAGTTTCGCTGCTCAGTTATACATTTGTCGTGGGTTGAACAGGATGTTGATGTTGCTCAGTTACGTTGAACATCAGTCAACTACACATTATGTCTTTGGTAACCTGTGAAGTTGAAAGCAATGATAAATCTAGTAAAACTTGGGAGTCTGGTAATTTGTTGTTGAAATAAGCAGGTTTTAAGAACATCATAAAATAACAAGTAAGTAAGTAAGTAATCAGAGATTTGATGTAAGAAGCAGTGGCCACACAAAAGTCTTTCACTAATCATCCCTCAACTTCAGAAGGACAACTATCTAACGCGTGGCCATTGTGCCACCCGCTGTGATGTCTGAAAGTGCGGCTGGACCATAGATGCTCAAGGTTTTGTCACTATTTATCACTTCAGTTTGATAGAAACTGTTGTGCTGTCAGTGATACGTATGCTGTGGATGCGGAAGCAGGTGGCAAAGGCAGCGTCGATGTCGTTAAACAGCTGTGTCAACTGTCTGCCAGGCCTGCGTGAAGTTGACGAGATTGTCAAGCATGTGTCGACTGTTAGCGTTAAACTGTCAACTACTTCTCAGGTCTGTTTCAGTTTAATTGCATTTAACATGTGCTACGTTGCAGATGTGTTACGTTTTGTGTATAGTTTCCTTTTTCCTGCTTGTCGTAATTTCTTCAGCATTGTTACATGAGTTGGTACAATCTACTACTGTGAGAGAATTTACAGGGAGGCCCAAAACTGTGACCAATGAGTTTGATTCCCACATCATTTGTACGCTTGAATGAATGTGCTGCATTTTTGGCGGTTGCATTTTGAATGCAGTTTTTATCCATTACCTATTAACTGTTGCATTGATGTCAGTTTACTTTGAAAGAAAGGAACACTAGAAATTTCTCACTCTAGGTTGCACCAACTACTTTAGCACTGAGAACTTGACAAAAGCCAAAAGTAAGTGATGTTGTAATGCTCCTCCACAGAATTCGTCACCTCGCAGTGTGCATCCTGTGACTGTGTAGTTTGACTTACAACATTGGCCTTTGATTGAACTTGACACAGACTCAAGGTGATTCCAGCTTGTGAGATATCCAGGTTAAAGGTTATATAATTTCAGACACACACACATGCTTCATACTGGATGGATTGCTTTATTTGGACCACTAAACGGTTCGGTAGAAATTGCAGAGCTAAGAGAATTGTTTGCATTTGAACTGGTGAGTTGGTTGACTAGGAAGGACACAGTGGACAGTATGGACTTATGGAGTGATAGAGCTGGAATGAGTTAGACAGAGGGATGTCCGAGGAGGAATGGTGAAGTGGCATTAAAATGGTAAGCAAAGAGTTGTTCTGTCCTGGACGTCGTGGGAGGATAAATGGATGCAAAACGAATGGAGAAGGAGGATTGAGGAGCAGATTCAGCTGCTGGATGGTCATTACAACGGTGTGTGTGTGTGTGTGTGTGATGGCTGGGATTCAGAAGCTGCCGCCAGTCAAGTGTAACATCATCGAGGCACGGTCTCGTCTCGGTGAACGTGCTGCACAGCTGAACCAAGCCGCTGGTGACATTGTGACTGCCGCGACGTCGACCTCCACTCAGCAGATTGCGCCGGCATCACATCGATTCAGTCGAGCCTACGAGGACTTTGTGGAGAGCGGGCTGGAGGCAGCGAGTGCAGCAGCCGTAGCCGGCGACTCAGCCATCCAGTCAGAAGTCGTGTCTGGTCTGCGTGGTGTGTCGACCGTTGCAAGTCGCCTGCTCGTGGCCACGAAGGCGCTTCTGGTCGATCCCGGTGCATCGGACGCCAGGAACCAGCTGACAGCTGCTGCCAGGTCCTGGAAATACTGGAAAGCTACCGGAATTTGACTCGTTCTCCTGGGAATTTTTAGCTAGGCTAATGGAGCAGCAGCAGGGGCACCCAGTATTGAAATATAGCTTCAGTGCAGTTACTGAGAAACTGGCTGCAGTGGTTAACTTGAAAGTGGCCAGTCTTGTCAAAGGTCGTCGTCACGTGCTGCATTAGAAATAATTTATACATTGCTTGTTGTATAATAAACAGGAAGCAGTAGCAACGTAAAAATCTACTGGAATTGGGTGAATTGTCCCGGAAATGTGCTGTAAATTTGGTTGTCTGGAATTTGTAGACACTGTGAACTAGTTCTAATGCTGTCTTTTTGTCGCAACAGATTCGTCAGTTGCTTATTGTTTATTGTCGTGGTGGTGTGCTGATGAAGATGTTCGACGTGTGAATTACGCTGTCTGTTTCACTGCCCATTGATGATCGTATTTCATGTAGCAGTCGTCGGGTGTTGAGTGGGACCTAAAACCTTAGCTCAGTCAATTGATAACGTTGCTGCTTTGTTATTAAACACGAATTCAATACCAGTCAAAATGCAGTGATACTGTGTGGCTGGGAACTTTAGTCGTAGTTGATGCAAGTCAGCTGTTACCTAGTGCCATTGTTTTTGGAGCACGAACAGAGCCCAGTGAGGCACATTGGACACTCTGGCCATCCACTACTACTACTAGGTTCGGACCTATCTCCAGTCGTCCTGACAATGTCTTGCCACTGGACCCAGACAGGCAAGGACGAAAGTGTGAGGCTGACGGACTGCGCAACTCTCCCTCACTATAATCCAAGTCACGCGCAAGTCGCGACTTTTAGCGTGGTTATCTTCGATAACAGGATGAACATCAGTGCCATTGTTTGGTTGAGGATATGCTGTGATGAACTGTCATTCATCACTCCACCATTACCTTACCCATGCCATGTGTACAGTGCATGGTAAAGTGCTATTAATAACTGACATGTCTTTCATTTCCGTACTTGATATCTGAAGCTTACTAGTTTTTCTGGCTATAGCTATATTATAGCTATAGCTATGGCTATATTGTCTTTTGATGTTTACAGTCATATGTTTACTTACTTCTTGGTGTTGTAATAACATTGTATTGTAACATACTAACGCTAGAACGCCCATTGCAAGGTGTTATGCTGACACAGTCTTCTCTCCTTCCCTTCTGCTACTTATAGTTTTCAGTTTACACACTTACCCTGCACTGTCGCTGGCTAACTTCACACATTATGCTGCAGCCTCTGCTTTCAGCATGAGTGGACTACTGCACTGCTCCTGCCAGCCTACCTCCCACTGCAACGAATCAGTAATGTGACACTGTAGACCTTCAGGAGAAGCCTCACCTCTTACTTAAGCTCAATCCACCGTTACAGCATCTAGTAAACTAATTGTCGGGGCTTCTGTATTGTTGAAAATATTTGGTCAGAAGTTGTGATTATCGTGATGTGTTTGCTGTGTTGATTGTTTATAGAGCTGTGACAGAGAGTATAAATCAGCTGATATCAGCATGCGCAGTGTCAGCAGCACCCGGCCAGAAAGAATGCGACGCCGCTCGCCGACAGATTGAAGTCTGTACCGCATGAGACATGCGTCTTAATTTTATCAGTAACTAATTAATACAAGTTAATGTAAGATTTTGACAGGGAAGAAGAATTCTTTGATTTCTCAGACGAGTGTCTGTGCAGTTAATAATAGTTACTGATGTTGGCACATTTTAGCAAGATGCTGACTAGCAAACGACAGAGGGCTTTCCTCAGCTGTAATGGCTGCCATTTGATTTTAACAGTCATGTTCTTGAAGCATGTATCTTAATTCTAGCAATACAAGACAGTGTGTGATTTTGACGGAGAAGAATTATCGTCACAGTATTTGCGTAGTTAATGTAGTCAGTTGCAGTTAATAATGTTGATGCATTTTAGTGAGATGTTCACTGACAGATCACAGAAAGATAATTTTATTGCTCATTTGGAACTGTCACTAGGTAGTAGGCATGTAAGTGACTGATGAAGTATTAGTGGAATATATTGCTTTGTGTGATCTTTGATAGGCACTGCAAACAATAAATTCGTTTCACAACTTCGCCCACTGACAAAGCATTCGAGTGCTTTGATACTTTGCCAAGAGATTAGAGACTTATGTTGAACTTCGCTTGGGAGTCCTGCTGGTGTTGTAGTTGCTAGCATCATCGTTGCTAAGATATTGAGATAAGATAAGATATACCTCCTCCTTCATCTTCTCCTGCTGTGTTATAATGGCACTTTACCAGGAGAATCCGTATCATCCGTCCACAGCCAGTTTTCTTGTTTCGGAATGCAACCATTGGTGATAGATGGCACCGTTTTCTACAGGCCAGTTGCCCTTTGTCACTCGACCAATGGTGTCAAAGCGTGAAGGAAATAGCAAGTCAAGTTCATGCAATAATAACTGAAAGAACAGTTTAAGAAACGTGATTATGGGTGTTGGACATGGATTCCGACCAGCTCAGAGGATCATGTTTCATTTCGACCATCATCAGTGTCAGTAGGGTTGTTGTTTTTATTTGCCAGTGTCGGTACAGAACTGCTAACTGAGTTTTACCTGATCCTTTTTTGTATCGTATGCAGAATATACGGCCAATACTGGACAGTCCAAATGTTCCAGTTCATGACGGCACTTACTTCGACTGCTTGGAAAACGTTACAGAAAGGGCAAAGGTTGTTTTTAAAGTTTTGTGCAAAATTAAGGAGATATTTTGCTGTGTGATTTGCATCAGCAGGAATAGCAAATAATTTAATGACGTCTGTGTATTTGTATAACCTGATGATATTCGTTTTTCAGTTTGTACACTGTATGCCGCGTGACTGTTTACCTCACCTTACCTTACCTTACACACAGGTTGAGCAGCCATACAAAATACCAGTCAGTACTGAGGCCACAGTAGGCTAGACCCGGTTTGCATCCCCGATGTAATGATGAGTGAATTAGTTAAATTTCATGTAAGTAAAGTAAAAGTAAAGTAAACAGTGTATAGCACTTTAGCATCAACTTAGCACTTCACCGCTACGGGAAACTCACATGCCATATGGGATCACACACTGTTACCCGCCACCCGACAGAGGTGAGAATCCCGCCTTTACCCCCAGCCGAAGCAGGTACTCAATTTAGCGACCCCGGGTGGATGCAAGGCTGAGTTGACCTATGTTATGTGAAAGCGGACCGGCCGGGAATTGAACCTGTGACCTGTAAATCGCAAGTCCAACGCCCTACCGCTGAGCCACCATGCAACACGTGTCAATCAGTTCAGTGGCTTCGGAAAGTGATTTTCTGTAAACAGCAAACATTTCGTGTGGTTTGTTAATGCCACATCGTTGCCACAACTGTTAGCCATTTTAGATTAAGGTAATGCAGTAACAGAAGGAATGAAAGTGGATATGGATTATTAAATGAAGGGTTTTAAAGCCTGTTTTACACACACAACACATGTTGGTTTGCGATTTACATGTTTGCCATGTTGTTTTCTTCATTCACTTGTTCTTAACGTGTGCGAATAAGTAAACCGTCACGGAATATAAACAGCTGTCCGCATCATTTGAGTTTGGCTGTGTTTGCATCGGTTTCTGCAACCAGTGCTTCAGAAGCTGAATAGTGAACAGATAAACCACATGATGGATCACATACCCTGTGTCCGTGGTCCTGGCAGTGTAATGCCGCGTTCCAGACTGCTCGGAAGTCGGAATTTCCGAGTTTGTTTTTCCGAGTTCTAAGTTTAGGGCATTCCAGTGAACTCGGAAGTCGGAACCCGGAAATTTATGGAAATTCAAGTAAACAGATAAAATGGAGATATTTAATGTTTTCATACAAGCTTATCAGCATTTAAAAAGTACACAGAGAAACGTGGTGTTGTATAACAATGAAATTTCTGACGGCGAACGACGCGTGCGGTAAGTTGTCAACGTCACGTGACCAATGTCGGACTGCTCCTATCAGGCCCTAGTTCAAACTGGTAATTTACGAGTTTGCGTGACCCATTTACGAGTTTGAACTCGGAAATTCCGACTTCCGAGCAGTCTGGAAGGCGGCATAAGCTGACGTTTGACCAAGGGCTACTGAAGTGGACGTGAGTACCTCAGTATATGCCCTGTGACTTGGGTCAGACTGTAGTCGTGAGCGTGGAACACTTTGCCGCCAGTTTTGAGCAAGTGTCAAGACTTTCGCAGGCAGTAAGAGACGTGTTTGAATGTTGTTGGTAGTTGTTGGCGGAATCAATGACGGGCATCAGTGCTTCAACAAAACAAGGCGGCAAAACGACTCCGGCATTTTGTACGTCCGTTGCCAACCTTGCTGACGCCGTGTGTGGAATAGCAGAGAATGCAGGACAAGTATGTCTGTGTGTGTACATGCGCAGAACAGAAGAGAACTTTTGACACATGACGTGATGGTACACATGCAGTGGAATGCCCGGGAATAACCCTGAACTATTTCAGAATGACCCATCAGTGTGCAAATCGTGTTTATGCCAGAACTTTAATTGACAACAGAGACTGCAACCCACTGTTGCTTTTGTAGCCTTTAGTTTTTTATGGCTGCATTTGACATCAACGTTACTTTTTTCGGCATACCACCATCGCTATTTCAACAGCCGATCTACAGGTGGGCCTGGGTTGGCTGCTATTCCTCCATTTATTTCAGAAAGGATACTTGTGGATAAGTGATGTTGGTTTTTACGTCCATCTGTTGTCTAACTGACAGTGTCAACACACTGAGACACTTGTAACTAACAAGTACATTTGTCCTCTTTATTGTCGGGCCAAAATGCATGCTGGCCATGTCTCACGCTGTCCCCTGGTGAGTATGAGCCATGTACCTTATTAAGTTTAGGAAAAAACTGGACAGTCAGATGGACGGACACCAGACTGTTACATTTGCTTACCGTTAGATGTAGCCAGCGTAATAAATAATAGTTTGTGCAAAATGAATGGTTTGTACACTGTTGGATCTTTGCTGTTACTGAAGCAGACTGCAGACTGATATTTGCACTTTGTTGCTAACTGTTTGTTTTGTGTGTCAGTGTATATATGGCGTGTGCATGTTGCTGTTGCCATGATTGTAGGCTGCTTATCTGATTGGCACGGCTGATGTCGCAAGTGTACCGGGTCGACCTGGTTTGCTGGATGCTAATGTAATTACTCGAGCTGCGGAAGCTATCCAGAACGAGTGTGACACAGTCTCAGACCCCAGCTGCAACCACACGCAGGTTTGAATTGGTCATTTCTATGCACATTTGTTACTTACTTAATCTGTATTGATTTTGTGACGCGAAACCATCTTGGGCTGTTGAACCGTCTTGGACATCTGGGCTGTGGAAGAGAAATCACTGATGACTGAGTTTCACAAAGAAGGCAGACAGAATTGCGCTTTCATTAGCTGATGTGCAATAGACATTGTAGCGGTTCCATCACACATCAAACCGTTGCTACTTTATCTTATTATCGACACATGCCGATAGGCAAGGTGTGGATATATCGGTTACTGTTTGTTTGTGTATTTGTACAGTTATGGATTTCTCCGCCGAGTTTAAAGCTAGCGTCGTCAAATTTTTCTCGGCGGTTCATCGGCGTTCAGGGCAAGGAATCTCCCATTTTTGTGAACTTTGCTCCCCAGAAGCCCAAAATCCGACGAATCGAAGTGTGCACAGGCCACGCCCACCGACATGTAAACATTACCATAGAGATGCACCTACGTAAACGTCATGCTAGTGATGTGCCGTTTGTGAAATAGCGTGGCATGTGGACGTAGGATCGGCATGTGTGGATATATGTCAGTCCCACTGACGTAAGTTCCGGTGAAAGTATTTGACATTTTTTGGCTCAATTTTTTGGCACCAACTATATAGGTGATTAATAATATGTTACAGATGTGGAAATTTTGGACTTTGCAGTGCTGTAAGCTCTGTAGTGTGTCTTGTGATATTGTCTGTGTGAGTCAGATGTTGACAGCGCTGTCAGCTGTTGCCAAGCAAACTGCTCTGATATGCAATACGTGTCGCTCGGCGTCTGAGAAGTCAGAAAGTGCAAGTACGAAGCGTAACTTTGTTCAGCTGGCAAAGGACATTGCGAACGGCACGGCGGCTGTTGTTCAGGCTGTCAAGGTGTTTACTGCTGACTATCTATATTGTCTCGTCTCTAAGCTACTTGAGCGTGACTATCTATGCTGTCTCGTCTCTAAGCTACTTGAGTGTCTGTTTTTTGACACATTTTCAGTCGCATGCGTGCGCTTCTGACAACTTTAGCTTCGCCCAGTCTGCACATCACTACTCTACAAAAACTGCTCTGTTACATACTATGAATTGTATCTTTCACTCGTCCAATTGAGGCCAGCCTTCTCTTCTGGTATCACTCGACAAGAGTGCTGCTTTCGACACTATTGATCATGACGCGCTTTTAAACAGACTTTGTGTTGAGTTTGATGTGTCTGGCAGTGCTCTCAGTTGGCTTCAGTCTTACCTCACTGATGATATCAATGCGTTCAAGTAGGTCAGACATTATCCTCCTGTTCAAGTTGTCACACCAGTATCCCAAAAGGCTCAGTCTTGGGTCCAACGTTCCTTTCATGTTAAATATCCCCAATCAGTTTTATTGCAGCTTTGTTTGGCGTTGGCATACAACAGTATGCAGATGATATGCAACTATACATAGCATTGACTCCCACAAACATGCACGCATGACTGTGATGCTGAATGTTATCATGCTCCACAAAGCCATCTTAATCTACCACACAGAGCTGTAATAGAAACAAAAACAACTATAGGAAACGACCCTTTTGCACAGTAGGTTTGAAATTTGCAACAGGAGCTGTCATATTTCTACATAAAACCGTGCTCTATAAACCTGGCAGTGAATACTGAAATGTTCTAGTTGGTAGATTCTGGTGGTGCTGAATGTCTGTCTGTAGACAATGGAAGGTGGTTTAACAGACGCCAATCGTCGTTGCTGTGCTGAGGCAGCTAAGCCACTTCTACAAGCCGTCGAAACACTGACAACTTTTGCTGCGTCGCCAGAATTTGCCAGCATTCCAGCCGCTATCAGTGAAAAGGTGCGCAATGTATGGATTCTATCTGTTATCAGATTCAAGTCATTTCTGATGTGAATATGTGTGTAATCGTGTTGTCAAATATAAATGTTATATAATTTAAGTTTTATTTTTGTCTGATGCTTTGCCGCTGTTGGTTGAATATTGGAATGGGCATTTGGCTTTTTAAAAGTCGAACTCCAGCATTTTGCTTAAGGTTTTCCTGAGAAACACACTCCACCTGTTAAAGCATGTAAGGTGGTCTTATTGAATGTATTTTCAGTTGTTGAAAATTTTAAGTGTAAATGTTTAACAGTAATAACTAGAATGGCTCAGTAGAGTGCATACCTTTCCCACCGACCTTGACCTTTGACCTTGACCTTCCGAAATTTAATCACCTCGTCCCATGTGGTGTGACCAAGTTTGGTGACAATCGGACTTGAATTGGCACCAGGAAGTTGTTCACAAACATATAAAACATAACCTCCCATCACCTTCGGTGGGGGATATAATAATAGTAGTAGTGGTAGACACAGTGTACTCAAGTTGTTGATGACATATGGTCGTTGTCAGGGGCAACTGTCTCAGCAGCCGGTGACGTCAGCAGCTCGTGATGTGATGGACAATGCGGTTGGCATGGTTGAAACCGCGAAGCACCTTGCAGCAAGTCCACAAGACCAGGCCGCCCATCACTCGTACTCGGCACTTTCACACAAGTTGTCGGAGAACATTAAGAACCTACTTACTGCTATCAGGTGATCTGTTGTTCTAATTTTCTTTGTCATCGTATGTTGCCGTCGTACATGGAGTGGAGTTGGCTAGCGGATGATGAAATAATGAAACGCAGTGACGGACTGGCATCTAGAATATTATCTGACCACGCAGTCATCTCTCAGAATCAAGTGGACAACCAGCTAACCAAGGTTCATTAAACCTGGTAAGTAAGTAAGTAAGCAGGTAAGTAACGGTGACAGTTTGGCGTAGTGATAACGCATTGGTTTCGATTAGTGAGGTTAACCTACACTGAGCCCGGTTAGTACTAGGATGGGTGACTGTGTCCGGATTTGACTCCCGGAGGCGGCACTTTATTACGGTATGTAACCAGCCACCCAGGTCGACTCAGCCTTCTACCCTCCGTGGGATGGTAAAATGAGTATCAGCCAAAGAGCGATGATGCTCTGCGTCTGGGGAGTAAAGCAGGTATAGCTTGTTTGCAGGTAACACTGTATGTTGCCATACCTGAGCGCTTTGGAAAATGCTATAGTATTTAAAGGTGCTTTACAAATGTCCACTTTTAGTTTACGTACTTTAGTTTAAAGTAAAAACATTTATAAAGTACCGTAATCCTTTAACTGTAAGTGAATCAGAGGTGCTGGGTTAACCATTAGTGGGTGTTAAAAGCAGCTTGAAACAAACTGACATCAGGTGACTGTTCGCTTTGGATGCATTTTGAATAAGTATGGAGTATGGTTGATGTATGTTTGATTGACGCTGCTTGAGAGGTTGTTGTGTGTCTGCAGACAAAGTGCTCCGGGTCAGTCGGAGTGTGAAACTGCTCTTCAGAATATTGACAGCTGGATACATCATCTGGACCAGGCATCACTGGCTGCTGTTGGTCAGAGCCTGTCTCCGCAGCATGATGGAAACCTTGCCGGGTTTCAGCAGCAAGTGATTGCCAGTGCTCGGCAATTACAGCAGCAGGTTGAGCCGATACGCCGCGCTGCCAAGGGAGAAACCGGGAACCTGGAACGCTATGTAAGCTTAGTTTTCCAGTTGTCACTTGTAGTTAGCAAGTAGAAATGTAACTGAGAATGATATGTTTACTGTTGATCTGATACATAGTGACATGAAACGATTTGTCCTGCCGCCATTTCTTCCTTCTGTACTTTCTTCTTTCTTTATGCTTTCTTTCTTACTACTTATTTACTTCCTTACTTGTTTACTTCCTGACTTATCTATCTACTTCTTCCAGAATAGACCCGTTCTATTTCCAGGCCGGAAGTTGTTGGAGGCGACCAAACCTGGCTTTAGTATTTTTGGGTTCATTTTATGTTGTAGAAGAAGCCCAAAATCGGATGAATCGGTCAGCGCACGGGTCACGCCCACCTGCATGTAAACATTACCGTAGAGATATGCCGACGTAAACATCACGCTAGAGATGCATGCGGCGTGTGGACGTAGGATCGGCATGTGTGGATATACGCCAGCCCTCTTCACTGGCGGACTTGTTATTATTGCTTTCAGTTTAGCCTCAGAGTAGTCGTAGAGCAATCGTGTGGTTTGTGGCAGGTGCTTGCAGCCGCTGGGTACATGGAGCCGCTGACGTGTGCTACCGTTGGCTGGGCGTCACGTACCGTCAACTCCAAGCTACAGATGGCGCTGCTGGACCAGTCAAAGACTGTCGTTGAGTCAATGCAGAACCTGCTGGTAGCTGCCAAGGACGCCGGAGGCAACAGAAAAGTAGCACTCATCATGAATTAGTTTTGATAGCAATGACCTCAGTGACTTTGAAGGTCACTTCTGCTGTCTCCCATACCTCGAGAAATACAGCATGTATTAAATGCAGTGTTTACATGTATATGGGAAAATGCATGCGTCTTATGATGTCAACTGTTAATAACAATAATAATAATAATAACCGAGATGATGTTTATGGTGCTGTCATCATGGCAAAGCCATTGCAAGAGTTCACCCGGTTCATCTGATGAATGCAGACTCAGCGCTGAGGTGGCTGCCAACCCTCTGACCAAGCCAACCGACTTGGACTGCGAGTCCACCGGAAAGGAATTTTAGCTACCGTCCGCATCCACCATCGCCATTTATTATTACTCAGCCCGAGGGCTGATACTCATTTTACCGTCCCACGGAGGGTGGAAGGCTGAGTCGACATAGGCACTGCAGTAAGGGTGTGCAGCCCGTGCCCAAGGCTGTATATCGCAGTGGCTGTCGTGATAAACACAATTGCCCACGGTGAGATTCGAACCTGGGTCCTCTCACACCGCAGTCAGGCATGTTACCGCTAGGCCACTGCGACACTGTTATATTGAATGAGGATGTTGAAGTAATTGAGTTGACCATTGTCAGCTGAGCCGCTGCCAAACAAACACTCAGTCACTCACTGCCTGTCTCTTACTTTTTGGGTATTATTCACTATCTCACCACATGAAAACCTTCCAATATTTAGTAAACTTTAGCTAAATATTTACTCGTGTATATGTACTGGGTAGTTGCTACCAGTAAATGATACTTTTCTCGCACTGTTGGTTTGGTGGCCTGTAAAAATGCTCATTTGAGTAAGACAAAGAAACGAAAAGTTGACTGTGTTGTACAGCAGGAGATGAGGAGAGAGAGGAAACCTGAGTGATATTTTAGGGTCGGAGTTTTCTTCAGTACTTTGATGCTGTCGATTGGATGACAAAGAGGACAACCAGGCCTGTAATTACGTGTGCACTTATCCACAAAGGTTTTTTGTGTGGAACAGGTGGGAGGAAAAACCGAGTGGGAATCGGAAAACCCAGGTTCACCTGGAAAAAAGTGAAGATGATGATGCTGGTGATTGATGTGGTTGGTAATTAATGCGAGTATGTAATGTTGTAGGCGGTACCGCTGTTTGCTGTGGTGGATGAGACGGCCAATGATGCCAGTGAAACACTGCAGGAGTTCATTGACACATTGCAGAATGCCGCGGCTTCATCGGGCCTAGTGACGTCACTCGTGCACAATCTGACACAGGCCGTGTCTCGGGTAGATTAGTGTTCATTGCTATGACAATGTCTTCTTGTTTGAGTGACTAGGACTAACTGTTGCTGTTGTTGTTGACGAGCATTTTAGTGGTTGAGTCAGTACAGTGTGTGTGAGGTAAGTAAGTAAGTAAGTAAACGATTTGTATAGCGCATCGTCGTAACCACCTCTAATGCAGTCAACGTCATTTTGGCTTGCTGCTTCATCTAGAGCCCTGTCTAGGTCACATTTGAAGGTCGAGGTCGTATGTCAAAGTTGAAGGTCACAGGAGGAAAAATGTTGCTAAAGTGGTCAACTGGTCAGTGTATTCTCAAGTGAGGGCTTTTCTAGTTATTGTTGATGTTGTTGTTTTTGAGAATGGGAAATTTAGCCTGCTTTACGGACGATCACATGAGTATTAAGTTATAGTCAAACAACAGGATAAATGAATGTATCACTTGAAAGTTGTTGTTGTTGGTTAGATTGTGTTGAGTGATGCGGTCACACGTGACCGCCGTGTCGTTCTGCTGAGTCGTTAAGTGAATTGTTGTTCAGATTGCGGCTGGTGATGGGCAGACGACAAACAAACAGGCAGAAATACCGTCTTATGTCGACTGTCAAACTAACATCATGCGTCTGACGAAGCAAGTTGCTCAGACTGTTCAGGAAATGGTCAGTTTTTGTGCTGCCAGCATTTACACTTGCTGCTGAAGCATGGTTGAGTTACCGTAATATGTACATGTCATTTGATGTGCTAATGTTTACCATTCATTAGGTCAACCCCTCTGAGTCGACAGTGGGTCTCAAATGGCCATACGTCCGTCCGTCCTCCACAAAAATTTGTTCGATTTCAATGAAATTTGTTATGTAGGTAGAGGTGGACGAGTGATGCATGACTGTGTGCAGTGTGACCCCATCTAAGGTCAAGGTCAAGGTCGCAAGCCATTGAAAGTCAGAAATTCGGCCATTTTGAAAGGCTGTTTCTTCCCCATTTATAATGGGGAATGGCAAATGACCACGGTTTCTTAAATTAGGGCACAATACCTACAGCTTGTCGGGGCCGGATTTTTTATTTTTGTCCTGTTTTTGTGTCACGTGACTTTGAAGTTGGCAGTAAGTAGGAGTCGACCGTCAGTCCCGTTCCCGTATGGAGTGTATTGTTTGTCCGTTTATATTGAAGAATGTTACACAGCTGTCATTCACAGACAGTAAAGGTGAGTGGACTTGCTTACTTATGGACAAAACAGCTAAGATTAGAAAAGTTGCAGTTTTTAGTTTTTATTGTGGTGTTTACTAATGATTATGTGTAACCTGTGTTTATCTTGGACTATGAATGACAACAAATGACATTTATATTGTCAACTGGCTGCATTTTTGCCATGTTTCAAAAGACATCCACTTGTAACATTGTTGTTTCAAAATTACGTGAAATATATATTGAGAAGTAGTAGGTTCGTATTACTGGCTCGCCTACACATAGTGTAGGGGCCAGACTAGTGATGCTCTCTGGCGTCTGTCGTCGTCTGTAACACTCCACTGTGGGCCAGTACATTTTCATTCTGTTAGGGCGACACCTTGTTGAAACTGTCCCTGCCAGATAGACTTTTACTGTACATAAACGTACACACACTTCACAGTTTAACGTCCTTTTTAGGTTAAATTATGTTATCCCGTTGCTGTCTTGATCTTAATGGGTGATTAGTGCTAGGTTTTGACTGACCATACGCCTTA
>Ga0209780_1000809_pt1 | contig 18566 bp, 13 predicted proteins | sample WorMetexBAHAMAS2_FD_187384 | JGI IMG/M metagenome (GOLD analysis project Ga0209780, IMG submission 187384) | Marine gutless worms symbiont microbial communities from Max Planck institute for Marine Microbiology, Germany - Inanidrilus exumae... | ecosystem: Host-associated > Annelida > Digestive...
GCCTACGCAGCGCATAAACTTACGTCCATTTAACAAAGCTCAACACGGCACAGCAGGCGGGTAATTAAGGCCAATTTGCGTTAATCAGCAGACCCGCCGGGCACAACGCACTGAACGCCGTTGCGCCTTTTAATTGGTGTGGTAGATCTGCGTTAACACAACCGAATTTTAGTCCGTGGAGTTTCGGAAATAGAACCGTTAGTTAGCCTTCAAAATTTGGAGGTTTCGGTTTCGGTTCGGTTTTGGGTTAAAACCGCCGTTTCGTTTTCGATTTCAAAACCGTTACAGCACTACATATAAGTTTTAGATTCGTTTGCAGAATTACATAATGTTTTCTGCTTGGCGGAAAGCATTTTTATGTGCAATTGTGCATGTTATTTTGTTGTTAGTTTCCTCCACAGTACGCTGCCATATCTGAACAGCATCAGCCGGCCGAACTCATTCCACAGTTTTCTACCCTGGAGTATACATTGACAGTCAGTTTCTTCGTTGTTGTTTGTAGCAGTAAGTCTCGACCTGGACATAACCTTGCTTTAATGGTCTGTTTCCAGCAGAACCTCTGTTAGTCAGTTCCCGTGAGTTCATTCCTCCAATTGTTCAGAAAGAGAGCCTTTATGGATCTTAAGTGCCCCATGTGGGCCTGGGGTATCCCTTCACTTCTCCACATTCTAATCTTATCTTTTAATCTTTTAATATCTTTTACTTTTCCCTATTTAATTGCTTCATCTGTTATCTTGCTTTTCCATCCTTTCCATTCTGCCATTAGTCACACTCCGATTCCAGGCCGGATGTCGTAGGAGGCGAATAAAGCTTCTTTAGTTTTTTTGTGTGTTGATTTTGTGTTATATCATCTTTATATGTATTTTTAAGTGGTATATGCTTGTTTTTTGTCGTATTTGATTTAGTTTTGTCTTGCAGTGTGATAGTTGTCTCCCTTGTTGTAGGCGCTAGCATAATAATTTAAATGAGCCTTTCGATCCCTTTCCATTTTTGGTTGGCTGCTGAACACAGGCAGCCAGGGTTGAGGTTAATATATCGCTGGCCTTCCTTCACAGGGTGGGGATAGCTCACCACCCCTGACCTTTCGTTTCTGATATAGCCATATTTGTGCTGAAAAGGGACGTTAACTCAACTAACTGCGGATCATAAGTCTGACTGGTAGTTTTCAACAGCCAGCGGTACCCTAACCAACTGTGTCAAAGGACGTAAGGGAACACAAAGCACTAACCTGAACCAGTCGTGTGGCCTTATCCCTTCTTCATCAACTACACTATTTCTCATGGAAGTCGTGTCCCTTCCCTTTTACTCTGGCTTTCCAATGCCACTACCAGCTCTAGGCCAATAATTACCGTTAAAATTATAAAGATTAGAGCACACACTAGAGTTAAACTGAACTATTTAATGATGTTAAATTACGCCTACTGAATGTTTTTTGTTATGCCTTTGCCTGCCCCATACTGGCTCCGGGGCAGTAATGTACTGTGATTCATATGTCAGTTTCGTTGCTATATAAATTGTGTGTTTATGTGTTTACTTAAATTCCTTCCTGTCTTTCTTCCTTCTTTACTTTCTTTTTCCTTTGTGCTTTTTTCTTAATTATTTACTTCCTTACTTGTTTACTTCCTGACTTATCTATCTACTCCTTCCAGAATAGACTTGCTCCGTTTCCAGGCCGGAGGTCGTAGGAGGCGACCAAACCTGGCTTTAGTTTTTTGGTTTCATTATATGTTGTAGTGTATTTTGTTTTAGAGGTTGTGAAAAATGACTGTTGGACTTGATAGTTAAACAACGAGGGTGCAATGGAATATCTTAAATGGAGAAATTAATTAAAGATATTGGATAATAACCATAGGGATAGGAAGTGAGTGTGTGAATGTTTTTTTTTTCGGTAATGACTCCTAGGTAAACAGCTTTTGTGTTATTTTCAGTTGCAAATGTGACAGTTGTTTGAACCACAGTAGGTCAGTGTTTTGATATATGTATAGTGGACTCACAGTATGAGTACGTGTGTGTGGCTGTGATGTAGAGAGCACAGAATCACCCGCCGGTGTTCCTGTTGGTACTCGACACTTGCCTTGATAACGACGATCTGCAAGCCATCAAGGTTATAGTTCTGAACTTTTGATGTGCAAAACGTCACTTAATTGACACCGGATTAAAGCAGTATTGAAACTTGTGTAGTATATGTTGATTAAAGTGAAGCGTAGACCATGTCAGGAACCAGAAATCGTGTGCTTTTAATGGATTATCAAGTAATAAGAGACAGACTAACAATGAGGTTATCTCCTATGTTTTGTTTGGTTACTGTGGATACTGCCATCGGAGAGCCATTATAAAAATTGCCGCATTCTTTCCTGCAAGTCAGGCAAGGATAAGGGCAGAGTGTGATTTCGGGAGTGCTGAAATTGCAAGGCTGGACATTGCATGTCTGGACATTTACGGACGGATTTTTAGGGTTGGACATTGCCAGACTTGATAACGAAGAACCTGAACCTCATATTGATGGACTGGACAAGGACGGATTGGTTGTAACAGGTGATTGTCAGAGTTGAGCAGCAGATAACCGAATCCGTGAATAGACTTACATCAAAGACATGAATGTCACTTTGTGAGACTGATTGCTTATGGACAGATTTTGCCAGCTATGAGTTGAGCAACATTGGCATATAAACAACAAGAGCTTACTGACTTTCAATATTATTACTGGCCCACCTACACACAGTGTAGGTGGGCCAGACTAGTAACGGCTGCTGGTGTCTGTCGTCGTCGTCTGTAACACTTACATATGCAACCTAACTCACCAGCTGACGTGGCGGGCCAGTAGTGTTACGTCCCATTAGGGCGACATCTTGTTACACCAAAGGAGATAACTAAAGTTTTGTATAACTGTTTTGAGCGTGCCTGAATAGTCTTAATAACTACAAAACTGTATGTTACAGACAATTATTCCGTGTTCTGAAAAACGCTTACGATTGGTTTGGAATTTTATAATAGCAGAATTTAAGTTACTGCAATTTATGTAGGCTTGCCAAATATGCTAAAGCTTTTGAGACAAAATTCATCCGTAAATGTCCAGTCCTGCAGTATCTGCTCCACAAATCCATCCATCCTGTCCAGTTCCTAATTTCTAAATCCAGTTTCGGCCATTAATATCCAGTCCTGCAATTTCAGTCCACCGGATATTCCCTGGATAGATGGAGCCAATGCTATAAGATCTGTTGAGCGCTTTGACTGTGTTGCTTAGATGACAGAAAGGACATCTAATATGAAAAAAGCCAGCTTCGGTTTTCTGCAGAGTTTCTCGTTTAGTGGACCAGGCTAACCTGCGAGTTGCTGTAGAAAAGAAGGCTTGTTAAAGTAAATCTTAGTGTAAGTGTTCGGTTGCTGTGAACTGATTCGGGGACTGGATTGTCTAATCGATCGAAAGTAATGCACCATAAAGTGATCAAGTCTTTCTCTGCAGTTCCACGCATTACCGATGTGCTATCTGAACAATGCAAATTTACGTTTTGCAGGAGTCACTGCAGATGTCGCTGAGTCTGTTGCCGCCAAATGCTCTGGTTGGTCTCATAACGTTCGGCAAGATGGTTCAGGTGCATGAGTTGGGCTGCGAAGGATTCTCCAAGAGCTACGTTTTCCGTGGCACCAAGGACTTGAACGCCAAGCAGATTCAGGTTGATTGTGATTAAGATTTTGTCGTTGTTAGCAATGGCTCTAGAATTACGAGTGCGTTGCGGCAGTAGTTATTTGGTGATTGTTGCTAGCATGCAGATGGATGGACTGCATCGTGTGTGTTTGGAAACAGGAGCTGCTGGGAATTGGTCGTTCAGGCGCAGGTGCTCCTGTTCATCCTGCTCATGCGCCTCATCCGCAGGCAGGCGGACCGCAGGCCCAGCCACAGCTGCCTGCCAACAGGTTTATTACTTGCTTCATCTGCCATAATTTTATACTCTTTTACCACCGAACAGTGTCGGCGAATTCGTTATGTTTTCGGGCTCTCCATTAATTCGTTTGGACAGATCTTGTTATCATAATATCTCATGAACGGCTTGAACAGTCTTGATAAAACCGGCAGAGAATATTCACTAGCTGCTACTAATGACCCGATTCGATTTTGGAGGTCAGAGGTCAAGGTCACAGCAGGCCATCAAGGTGGAGAAGGCATCCATGTCGACGCTAGGGTGTCAAAGTCCCATCTTTTAGTCTATGTACTAATATCGATGGACTCAACTCTTAACTCTGCTTACAGAAATACGGTAGACTCCTTCAAAAGTATAAATTCTTGTGATAAAATATATAACCTTAATGCCTGGTGATATTACACCTATCCAACGAACCAACCATCTCATTATTTTGTGGCATAAGCGTAATGCACTTGAACTGGTTCTAATCTATTCTTGATGTCAACCATTAAACGCATATGTTTCTGCTGTCAGCTTATTATTATTATGTCTGGATTATATTGCATTATTTGAACATCGCTGATGTGTTTCAGTGTGATCCAGTAGACTGAATCTGAGCTTTGATGATTGTCTGGAGGTTAGGATAGAAAATAATCGTAACTATTTTGTGCTGTATTGTGTGTGACAGTTGTGTATAATGATACACACGTGTGCAGTTCTTAAATTTGCATTTTAATTTGGGTTTAGATTTTGTTTTTGTGTGTTTATGTAGGTTTACTATTTACATGTTTTTGTGTTAGCTTGTATTTTTTGTTCCGATGTTGCTTGGTTTGTTGTGTTGGGTTTAGTTTTTTTCAGTACCAAGCCAAGAGATTGGATGGGAAGAACGTCTCCGAAATGACCTATTCTGTGTCAAGTAGGATGTAAAACCTTAACTTAATCACTCAATCCACAAGTTTGACCAGCTACTGAAATGCACATATGTCTATGCAAACTATTCATGTCTGTTAGATGGTGTCAATCATCAGACCATGTACATGTGATGTGTATAGGTTTCTGCAGCCAGTTCATAAATGTGACATGATATTGACGGACTTGCTTGGAGAGCTTCAGCATGACCCGTGGCCAGTAGCACAAGGCAAACGGCCACTACGCTGCACCGGCACAGCTCTGTCCATTGCTATCGGCCTTCTTGAGGTGGGTGCGCTGTGTTGAGACATTTGTGTGTCTCAGTAATATATAATTCACGTGCCATTCAGCAGCCATTTCCACGTAAATCTGTGTTAGCCAGTTTGACTCATCGATTCACTTCCTTCAAGTATTCTGAGAGAATCTTTAGGGATAATTACCATAGGTTTTTACCATGCAATGCTATGCTAGTGCCGTATCTGCTGTCATCATGTGTCCGTCCGTTCATCAGTCACGCCAGTATTGTATCAAAATGGCTAAATATAGAATCATGCAAACAATGCCGTACGATAGACCAGGAATTCTAGTTTTCTATACCAAAAATGTAGTCGAAATTATAACAGGGTCACCCAAACGGGGGCGCCGAATAGAGGTGGGGTAGGTTCAAATGGCGATTTTCAACCAGTATCTTACTATATCTCAGAAACATTTCAAGATAGAAACATAGTTACCATGGAATGCTAATAGGAACTTGCATGTGCTTTATCAATTAATGCTATTTCCAGTGACCTTGAGTGACTCTTAACTGCCCCAAATCACACCATTTTGACATTTTGTATCGCCTTTCATATCGTCGTAGTCTGTGGAGTTAGAGACTTTAAATTTGGTAGATAGATTGACGGTAGCAAGTGCTAGCCCATGGATGGCAAACCATCCCTGAAAGGGGCGTGGTTAGGTTACGCGAACCATTTAAATTTTGGTGAACACCAGCTATTTCTGTTGAATGGCTGATCATCTCAGGTGCTGTCAGCTTAGTTGGACGGTCAGTGTGGTAAACTGCTGACGGTCTCGGTCACCAGTTTAACACACTGATCATCGACATCAGTGTACAACACAGTGGGCCTGAGGCACTGCGTCGCGCGGGACCGTCAGTGGCAGCGGCACAGGCTTATGGCATTCTGATCACCTAAGATACCTGTCGCCTGCCAACAGTATCGTCACAAATTACAGTGCTTAACTGGATCTTATAGCATGTAATTGAACACTTTTTTTTGCTCTTTAAGGTTGTTAGTTGCAGAGCGGAAAAGCGGCATTCTAAAACTCCGTTAATTTCGTGTAGCTGTGTGTTCACAGTTATATAGAGATTAGTCCACCCACAGGCACCAGGGAACTCTGACCTTTCGTCTCTGATATAGCCATATTTGTGCTGAAAGGGGACGTTAAACTCCAACTAACTAACTAACTCAGTGTGCGTTATTACTTACTGACGTTGTGACGTGTTGGCAACTGCGTAGCATGTGTGTTATGGCTGGTTGCTGTTAGTGCACGTATCCCAACACCGGTGCTCGAGTCATGCTGTTTGTTGGAGGAGCTTGTACGCAAGGTCCCGGCATGGTCGTTGACGATGAGCTTAAGCATCCAATACGGTCGCATCACGACATCGAGAAAGATGCCTGCAAGTACATGAAGAAGGCTATGAAGGTAATCGGATACGATGAGCCTCGTTTGAAGAGAGTCTGCTGTTTCTGTTCGTTTGTGATTATCATTGGCCCCGTGTGGGCCCGGGGCAATCCCTCCTTTACCCTTATTCCTACACTTTCCCACTTTCTACTCTGTCTTTTAGTATTTTTTTTACTTTCTTTATTTTGTACTCGCTTCATCTGTTTCTTGCTTTTCAATCCCTTCCCATTTTACCGGAGGCGGCACTTTATTTCAGTATGTAACCAACCACCCAGGTCGACTCACCCTTCTACCCTCCATGGGACGGTAAAATGAGTACCAGCCAAAGGGCGGTGATGCTCAGCGGCTGGGGAATCAAGGCAGGCATGGTGTAGTTTGCAGGTAAAACTGTGTGATCTATGTCTGGGCGCCTGGTGTGTAGGACATGGCGCTATATAAATCCACGTACATATCTAATTTATAGTGCTGTCCTGCGTGGCAGTCTCCTTGCTGTGATTGTATGTCATTGCGTTTTATCAGTGATATAATAAACTAAAATTCTTCTTCTTCATTACAATACCTTCCAGGCTGGATGTCATAGGAGGCGACTAAACCTGGCTTTAGTTAGTCTTTGTGTTGACTGTTGATTTTATGTTGCATGTATTTGTAGTCAAGGATGCATACTTGTTTTTGTAATAATTGGTTTAGTTTAGTCTTGCGGTGCGATAGTTGTCTTCACCTCTTGTAGGCGCTGTCGTAATAATTTAAATGAGCCTCTCGATCTCTTTCCCATTTTGGGTGGCTGCTGAACAAAAAGGCAGCCAGGGTTGAGGTTAATATATCGCTGGCCTTTTTTCACTGGGTAGTGATAGCTTTCCACCCCTAACCTTTCGTCTCTGATATAGCCATAATTGTGCTGAAAAGGGAACGTTAAACTTCCAACTAACTGAAGGGAAATATTCACTAGCTAACTAACTTGTGATTGTCATTGGTTTATTTAACTTCCGTCACTATCTACATTGTAATGGCCATTGTCCATGTGAATGTGGGTTAGTTGGTGCCTTCTCCTTTGTTTTCCTCTGCATAAGAGCCTTTGGAGATAAGTGTCAGTGGTTTTTATGGTCCAATGAACTTCCCATCACCCAGACAGCATTGTCTGAGCACTTTCTGAAACTCAAAGCACTGACCCAAACCATTGGCCTAGCCTTATCCTTTTCGTACGTCACCAAACTCCTGATGGAAGGTCATTACTCCATTTGTGCTGCCTGGGCAACAAGTAATCGGTTAATTCGGCACTGAGTATTTTGCACTTAGTGTTTTATTTTGTATGTCACTTTTGTACAGGTCATAGCCAATACCTTGACATTTAAAATTTAATGTTTAAAACTTCAGTTATATCTTACATGTCTTTCCTTTTTTGGGTGGCTGCTGAACAAGAAGCGGCCAGCGGTGAGGTTAATATATTACTGTCCTTTGTTTACTAGGTAAGGGATAGCTCTCCACACCTGACCTTTCATCTCTGATATAGCTATATTTGCCGAAAAGGGACGTTAAACTCCAACTAACTGTAACTGAAACTTATATCTGACATGTAATTCCAGTGGCACACATTTTGACGATTAATATGTAAATCATTTAAAAAAATATATTTAATGTTTCTGAATTTCTGTCTTGCGGTCGAGCGACGTGGTTCAGGATGTGCACATGCACAACCATTTTATAGCCATTGTACTGCTCAACATGTACTGTATGGTAGCTGGTATCCCCACTTAAGAACTGGAGAATTTTGTTGTAGAAGAGTTTTACTGCCTGCGTGCCTTTGCTGATGGCAACTATTGCATGTGGATTAGGCCGAAGATGCTAAAGTTCTTGACGGTGACACTTACTAACATTTCATCACCTGAAACTTCTGTTTAGTCTCTGATATGCTGCTGATTTTGTGTGTGACTGCCAGCACTACGAGGCATTGGCTGGCCGGGCAGCGAACAATGGCCATGTTGTCGACATCTACAACTGTTCCTTGGATCAGACGGGACTCCATGAAATGAAGTTCTTGCCATCGTCAACTGGGTTAGTTTTGTTGTGTTTGTTTCAGTTTGTCAGTACTAAGCCACGAGATAGGCTGGGAAGAACGTCTCCAAAATGACCTATTTTGTGTCGGGTGGGCGATAAAACCTTAACTCAATCAGTACCTTGCATATTGCCTCAAAATGCTGCGAATTTGACTACTTTTTCCGTTAACATCTAAATAACAGCATAGACTATAAAATGCACCGTAGAAATGATAGACATGTTTACAACTTTATACAGTTTTATTTTTAACATGTAATTCAGTATGGAACTGATTGAAACGTACTGACTGAAATAGTGTTACTCGCCCTATGACAATTTTGATATATCTCTGGTTAAATTTTTTTTGACAGGTTTGTTATTAAAAGCGAAAACAATGTTTTAGTTTTAAGTCGGAAAGGTGGATTTGGCTGTATTGTATTGCTGTGTTTGTGAATGAGAATTATCTGTGAATTTGGCGTTTCTGCAGTGAGTGAAATGCGAATTTTGCGATTTTTGGTTGAGAAAAATACAGCCATAGCCTTGATGAATGCCAGCGTTAGGGCTAACCTCAAGTGACTGAACTGTGTGTAGAGGTCACATGGTGATGGCCGATTCATTCAACACTTCCTTGTTCAAGCAGACGTTTCAGCGAGTCTTTTCTCGGGACGTCAAGAACGAGTTTCGTATGGCATTCAGTGGCAATATTGAAGTCAAGGTTGGTGATTGTCAGTCAAAAATACCTGTAATCACAATGGCACATCTATTACTGACATTGGTTTAATTGTAACGAACGGTGCATAGCGTTGCCATAATACATGTACAGTTGCTGTTTTTGATTGAGAATGACTATGAAAAATGCTTTTTTTTGCAGTTGGCCTGCCCCATGTGGATCCTGGAGTTGGGATAACAGGCCCTTTCCATTTCTGGCCGGACACCATACGAGGCAACCGGTTTAGTTTCTATTTTTCTCTTATAATGTCTTTACATTTACTTTGTCTGTCTGATTTTATTATGCCTTTGCCATCTGACAGTGTCGATCGATAGTATATTTTTAGGTGCCCCGTTCGTTCATTTGTTCGTTCGGTCAGATATTGTTATCACGATATCTCATGAATGGCTCAAACAATATTAATAAAACTGAAGGGGAATATCCACAAGCCCCTACTGATGACCTGATTAGATTCTGGAGGTCAAGGTCACAGCAGGTCGTTGAGGTCAAGTTTTGTGAACATCATGTCTCATGAACTACTTGAACAGTCTCAGTGAAACTTACAGGGAATATTCACTAGCCCTCTACTGATGACCTGATCATATTTTGGAGGTCAAAAGTCTGAGTCAGGGTCACACCTTGGTGCTGAGACATACATCAAACTCGATGTTCTAGTTACCCATGCCGACATAGCTGCCAGCGTGGGTATTGTGTTGAGACACGTCTGTCTGTTTGTCCGTGCTCTAACAGGGAAACGGATTGAGCTATCAACACCAGACTTTGTGCACGTATACTCTATAGCAGTCGCTTGGCATGCATTGACACAGAGGTCAAAGTTTACCCGGTTACGAAAACCGTCACGGTTGCTAGTGACCGTGGCCGGTATTCTGTACACGTATATGCCGTTGTGCTACCTGCTGTCATTGCTGGCATAGGTCTGCATGTCGATACGACCGCCTATGTTTTCTAGTTTTGTTGTGTTTTAATTCGTCAGTACCAGAAAGAACATCTCCGAAACGACCTGTTTTGGCGTCGAACGTTCGGTCAGTTTGTTATGTTTAACAGAATGTTGTGTTATCATATGACCACCGATAAGTGGATTTGTAAATGTGATAGACGTCGCGGGAACTGAAGGTTCAAGGCTGCATTGGTTCGTGCATCTCATTAAACGTGAAAGGTCCCAGCATGTCTGAAACAGAACTCGGTATCGGTAATACAACACAGTGGCGCATGTGCTCGCTGTATCCAAACTCTACACTGGCCGTCTACTTCGAAGTTGTCAATCAGGCAAGAATTGTTCTCATTATAATTGGAGTCTGTTTGCAGTTCTTACTGTTTTACACGCAAGGCGATGACTTGAGTAGGACAGAAATGTACTTGCTTGTGTGGCTTTGGGAGGAACGCTGGCTTAAACAATAAATAGATGTAAAACTGGTAGGATATCAAAGATTACCTATTACCCATATAGTATAGGCAGGTAAGTCTCTAGCACAAACTGTTGATACCGGGGTTGTAAGTAAGTGGGTAAGTGTCTAAATAAGTAAGTAAGTGACATATTTATGAAGTGCAGAAACCGGAATAGACCCACTCTGTTTTCAGGCCGGAGGTCGTAGGAACTGACCAAACCTGGCTTTAGTTTTTTGGGGGTTCATTTTATGTTGTAGTATATTTTGTTATGGATGCGTGCTTGTTTTGTTGTGTTTGTTTTATTTTTTTAGTACTTAACCAAGAGATTGGCTGGGAAGAATGTCTCCAATTTGACCTATTTTGTGTCGGGTGGAATGTAAAACCTTAACTCTGTCAATCAATCACTCCAGAGTCAAAAATGTTGTCAGTGGATTAGTAATTTTTAGCTGGCTGTCTGATTAGATTTCACCAGTGACATTGTAGCATTTTATGTGTTAATCAACGTGCATATTTTATATTGTAGCACAATGCACCAATACCACAAGGCGGCCGTGGCTACGTGCAGTTCATAACACAGTATCAACACTCCAGCGGGCAGAGAAGGGTGCGAGTTACTACGGTCGCTAGAAAGTAAGTCACTCGCTGCTGCGCTGCTTTAGCTAGAAGCAAATTGTCGTGAGCTTTTGTGAATGTTGGGAACATCAGTTGATGCTGTTGACTGTTGATTTGATCGTTGCTTGTTCTGCTGTAGTGAGTAGCGCTGGGACAGTAATTATGGTTGTTTCGCATTATTACTGAAAACAGTTCACGTCGTCATTTCTGTTGACTTAAGTTTAGTCGAGCAGTTGTAAAAGTAAGCCTTACTTGTAAAAATTTTGTATAATGCTTTGTTACGAGCTGCTCATCTCTAATGTGCTCAGGTATGGAACGTGTTAACAAGGGATCACGGTCTTTACCTGCCACTTGCATGTTATCCACAAGTGGAATGAGCCACACCTGCCTTTAGTTCCCAGCCACAGAGCTTGAGAGCCCTTTGGCAGGTACCCATTTTCCATCCCACTGAGGGTAGGAGACTGAGTTGGCCTGGGTGGCTGATCATATAGGGAGAGTAGTGCTGAGACAGAAATTATGGTTGTTTTGAATTATGACTGAAATTAGTTGACGTCGTCATTTCTGTTGACTTAAGTTTAGTCGAGCAGTTGTAAAAGTAAGCCTTATTTGTATAGTGCTTTATTGCGAGCTGCTCATCTCCAAGTCGCTCAGGTATGGAACGTGTTAACAAGGGATCACAGTCTTTACCTGCCACTCGCATGTTATCCACAAGTGGAATGAGCCACACCTGCCTTTACTTCCCAGCCACAGAGCTTGAGAGCCCTATGGCGGGTACACTTTTTTTCATCCCACTGAGGGTAGGAGGCTGAGTTGGCCTGGTTGACTGATCATATAGGGAGATGGTACACTCGTGAAACGAAACGGTCACCCATCTCAGTACTAACCGGGCTCGACGTAGAGTAACTTCGTTGATATTACCAATGACATTACAGGCATGCCATGCCGCCACCATAGTTTCCTTTAGTCACTGATGGATAATTTAGTGGACAACAAGTTGTATTTATAGGAAATCTGGGTATGCAGTCTATGTAATAAATTGCAAAGTTGTAACTGTTTATGTCGTAATTTTACTGGTTAAGTGTTTGCTTACTGATGAGTTACAAGATAATACTTTTCACGTTTATGCACTCCATGAAGACAACTGTAGCACCACCGTTGCATCTTCATCTGCAGAAAGTAAATGGGTACCAAGTACCAACTGGCATGTTGCTTTCATAGTGGTAACACCTGATAGAATCAATTGGACCATAAGAACAATGGCCCCCTTTTAAATCTCCTAAGATAGATGGGATATATCCTATACTGCCACAGAAAGGATTGTAACATTTACTCGATCCACATGCTATCTACAGAGCATCTTTAGCTCTTGGGTACATACATCAAATATGGCGTGTATCTACAGTGTCTTTCATGCTTAAACCAGGAAAAGCAGACTATAGCCAAATCTTATAGGCCTATAGTCGAACATCCTTTCCACTGAAAGGGTTAGAAAAACGGGTTGACAGATACCTGAGGAGTGGTCCTCTAGTCTAGTCTCTCTTTCCATACATCCTCATCAGCATGACATTCAAGTAGATGGAAAGTGCACTTCACCATCTTGTTGGTAGGATTGAGAAAGCTCTGGATGCTAGAGAATACTGCTTAGGCATCTTCTTTCATATTGAAGGAGCGTTTGAGAATACCTCCTGTGAATCAATTAGACTTTTACTCAGTGAGTGGAAGGTCCACAGATCTATCCGTTATTTGATGGTGTCCCACTGTCTTGATCACAGAGTCACAGCTGCTGCTTCTGTAGCTGCTTGTCGATGTATTGTGCAGAAGATTCAAGTCGAAATAATGGAATTTGAGATGATGAGGACGTTGACCATTTTTAGCTTAAAGATGGTCAGTATGTGGTAGTGTTGTTACGACCACCGAATTTTCACCGCCACCACGGTGGTTGGCTACCACCGAACCAACACTGCCATCGCGGTTTTTTGCAGTGTTCTCGGTGGTATTTCTGGACAGTCGCGACGGTTTCACTTAGTGCACCCCCTACGGTCCCATGCAGTGAGCAATTAGCGCATTCCAGGACAGCCGGAACAATCTGGAAGCAGCGACATCCACCTGTTTCGGATTAACAACCCTAGCCTTGACACCGACCGATATTCGGCACCGGCACTGGCACCGCCACCGCGGTGGCATGTCAAAAAACCGCTACCAACCGAGTTGCAAATTCCTGCCACCGTAACAACACTAGTATGTGGAGTGTCAGTTTGAACAGTATCAGTATGTACTGGTGGTGGTAGTCGTTGTTGTTGTTGCAACACGCAGACTGCAGAGGCAAGCCCTAGAATGGACTGGGCTGGTGATAGAGGAATATCTTGTACGACCACATCAGTTGTTCGTGATGTTTACGATACGATATGATGCGGTACATTTATGTGTGCTCAAAAGCTGATGCTACGGCCAGCTTAATCTAGCACACAGCACAGAAACGAAAAATAAGGAAAAACTAAAAACAAAAGCCGAGTACTCAGAAGGCATGAAGTTCATGAAGGCAGTCCGGATGTTACATACAACAGCTGGGCAGAAAACTGCAAAGTAGTGCTGTAATCCGTTGTCTGCCTGTTGCAGTTGGGTGGATGCGTCAGTCAACATCCAGCACATTGCCGCTGGGTTTGACCAAGAAGCCGCTGCAGTTCTGATGGCTCGTATTGCCGTGTTCCGAGCCGAGACAGATGACGGGCCCGACGTGCTACGCTGGCTTGACCGCATGCTTATTCGACTGGTTTGCATGTCTACTTCTCGTAATTGTTGCCGATTTGCTAACTGGCATAAATGTTATTGCTTACTTGAATGCTTTTGACAGCTGTTAGCAGACAGATGGTTACATACACTGTAGTCGTATTGGCGTATAAGAGCTGGCATAAAGTGAACAGTTACCCTTCCTTGGGAGTCCGGCAGTGAATTAAAAGAGGATGAGTGGGCTGGGAGATTTTTCCTGGTTGCAGTCAATACTTTGACTTGCATTCCGTGCTTTGATACTGTTGGTTGGGTAACCGGGATGGCATCTGGCCTGTAAAAAACCCGTGCCACTTATCCCGTTGGATTCTTTTCTGGAACAGCTGTAGGAAGAAACCCAACGGGGATCCAGCTAACCCATGCTGACGTGGAAAATGGCCGTTAAAACTTACATGGTGTATAATTAATTACCAGCAGTTTCAATTTTTAGTGATTTTCCTGAGAATCAACTGATCTGGAAGGACGATGAGAGAAGATTGTATTGAATGAGATGAGTTAAGGCTCAAAATAACTGATTTTTTAAAAGTAAAAATGCTATTTTGGACTCCTCATTTTTCAGTCTTGGACTCCACATTTTGGTTGGACTCCATGCTTAAAACAGACCCTGTCGTGAACCTGTTGCAAGCCTTTTCAGATGTGACTTTTCATGCAGTTGTGCAGCAGTAGACAAGGTTTAACTGACATGGCATGTCACGTGGTCCCTCTGCGATAGCTGAGCTTCTGGTTCTGAACGTAATGCCGGTTTATTTACATTGTCGCATGCAGTGTCAGAAGTTTGGTGACTTTAACAAAGACGATCCGAGCTCATTCCGTTTCTCCGACCAGTTTTCAATGTATCCGCAGTTTATGTTTCATCTTCGCCGTTCGCAGTTCCTGCAAGTGTTCAACAACAGTCCTGATGAGACCTCCTACTATCGGTCGGTTTTTACGTGAACAGTTTGTTGCTTTTGTCATTCGTTGCCTTAGTAGCAGATTATTGTGTGCCGTGTCTCTGACTTTTGTGTCATGAATATAAGTTATCTTATTTCAAATCCTACCCCCGTAGTTTTGACTTCTTCCTCCCGGACTGCCTTCGCAAACTTTTGCCCACGCCGTTTCTTCTGAACTAATCGGTTTTTGTTTTTAGTTTTTCCTTATTTTTTGTTTTTGTGCCGTGCGCTAGACGAAGCTGGCCATTTCGTCAGCTTTTGAGCGCACTTAAATATATCGTATCATATCGTTGTTGATGCTTCTGTGTTTATTAGTCTGATTTTAGTTCAGATTGAAAATTGATGTGAACGTCTATTCTGTCATGTGTTGCAAATTACTTTGATTGTGACCATAAGTTACTGTGTGGTATACTTCCCCTGTAATTGTAAACAATTCACACAGTTTTAGTTCTGTAAAATGTCGTCTAGTTCATCTTTTTTGTATTGTTTTTGGATTTGAACACAGACACATACGTGCACTGACTTAACAGCTAGTTTTCTGATGGTTTGGCAGTTTCCATTTAATCTCGATGGTCATTGGTTCAATTTTTTGTGTGGTTGTATAACTGCAATGCCGTTTGTTAATCCAGGTAAAACTGTGTGATCCATGCCTGAGTGCTTTGAGATATACATAGTATATAAAAGGCGCTATATAAATACTCTTCCTTTTCTTTTTCCTTAACTGTTTCTTGGTATGGATGTCCTTTTCCTCGGTATTTTGGCTACTGATGTCACAGTGCCTAACATAACAGGCATACGTGGCTTTATATAACAAGTGGTCAAAGAATTTAGACAAAATGTCGCATCGCAAGTCGTGCCGTTATTGAGGATTGAATGATGCTTTTTGCTACGTACACTGCAGCCGAGACTCCCAATGCTTTTTAGTGGCTGGACAACCCACGAAATATTATTCTCGTGGACTTCTGGATCCCAATCTAATAAATGTTTTTTTTGATCTGTGCAAGTCAGCCCGCAACTGGCATCTTGGTTGGTTCAGCTGTTTTTGCAGGGCTCAGGAACGTGACCAACAGACAGACACACATACAGACCACACTACTTTGTCTGTAGCAATAGGCCGCATCGAGCTATTGCTGCAGTGCGGTCTGGTAATAATGCGTGATTTGTCAGTAGGTGTTGTCGATGTAATCTGTAATATCAGTATGTACCGGTGTCATGTTATTTTCTGTCGGGACTAGGAAGCATTTGTCGTTGTATGGTTGATGTTAGTCACATGCTGTTGGTGGAAGATTTGACACAAAGTCTGATCATGATTCAACCAATACTGTATGCATACAGCTTCAACGGCCCTCCAGAGGTATGTTTTGACATTCGCAAGATGTGAGTAGGTCATTTGTGTAGATTAATGGAGTGAGATAAAGCTTCATAGCCATATAGTCAACATGCTTATAAATAATATCTCCTTTTTGATTTTGACGTTTTAGTTTATAACATAGCCACTGTAATCCTTACAGTTTTAAATTGTGAAGGTTTTTGCATCAATGCTTGCTGTTTTATTTATTTACCTTACGAAATTTTGCAAATTGAAGGTCGTCTGCACATATGCAGAATCATGACGGGATTGAAATTTTGGCAGTTTGGCAGTATTTTGTTTGAATTTTGGCTACAGTTTCGCTGTGCATGCCTAAAAGCAGCTATTCATGATCTTTTGATGAAAACTGCAACAACAACATCTGATCTGTCGACCTTGATTTATTTATGGGAAACAATATTTGTGCGATTTTTGCAGCCATTGTTTATTCTTGTATAAGCTGAAAGACCTCCATATTTTTACTTCCAGCCTGTTTAGCTTACTTACCTCGAACGTGTCATATTGTGTAACCCCACAGTGATAATTTTCACTAAGTTTGACATGAACACTGAACATGATATTGATAATATTAATATCGATTTCTGTTCCATATAGAGGTGGTATCATTAGAAATTGATTCCATTTTTGGTTGTTTTTATTCCCATGCTTAGCCATTGCAATGGTTGTTGTTGACCATCTGCTGTGATAAATGTTCAGCCGGTGTTGCTGGATACAAGTAGCATTCTTCCTGATCGTATTCTGCTCATGGACACCTTCTTTCACATTGTCATCTACTACGGCGAGGTTTGATGCTAGCGTATGCATTGCAGATCACACTTTATTAACTTCTACCATTCATTCATTTAGTCTAAGAGTACAGCAGTTGCATTTTGGAAGTAGTACTTTGATTTATTTTGATTGCAGTTGCTTTTATTCTTTCCGGCATTTGTCAGACAGTTGAAAATCGTCTAGTCATTCCGAGCTACTGAAACCTTTTGTTTTCTGTGTACACAAGGAGATAATAAGAGCTGTTTGATGGTGTTTTTGGTTTGCCTTCACTGCTTTGATAGTCTCGTTTTGGCAATAGAAAAGATTATGCGGCATGTAAGAAGAAAAAATAGCTCAAATTATGCCGCAAACTTTCTGCTTTAGTGACTAGCGCTGCTACAACATAGGTGGCGCAGTGGCACAGCGGGTAGAGTGTTGGACTTGCGATCAACAGGTTGTGGGTTCAAATCCTAATCCGGGCAAAAGCTGTGTAACAGTTTTGTACAGGCCATTTTAATGAAAAGAGCTAAAATTGCTAATTAAGTCTAAATCCCCGTGCACACAAGCAACAATGTTGAAGCAACAGGCAACAATGTCGAAGCAACATTCAACTTCGTTGAAGCAACATTCGACTTTGTTACCAAAATCGGCAACAACGTTGAACGAGTTTATCATAAAATTTTGTCCTTTCAACAAAGTCGAAACAAATTGAACGTCTTCGATTTGTTTCGACTTTGTGGAAAGGACGAAATTTTGTTTGACATTGTTGCCAAAAGGGCAAGAATGTCGATGCAACATTCGATTTTGTTGAAACAACATTAGACTTTGTCGAAAGAATCGCTGGATCCATAGCATTTGACAATGATGCTTTGACATTGTTGCTGGTGTGGATGAGGCTTAAGTGACTGTGTATGACCACGTGTCTCATGTATGATTAATGTGTTCAGACGATGACTCAGTGGCGTCGAGCTGGCTATCAAGATCTGCCAGAGTACGAGAACTTCAAGCAGCTACTGCAGGCACCGGTCGACGACGCACAGGAAATCTTGCAGACTCGATTCCCAATGCCACGCTACATAGACACGGAGGCTCGCGGGTCGCAGGTATGAAACAGTCTCCAACCGCAGTTCTAATTTAGTCTAAAAACCAACCTTACAGGCTGATATTACAAAAGTGTACTTTTAATTTTTCAGTTCAGTTCCTTCAGCAGTGTGCAGGAAGAAGTGGTCTAGCGGTAACGTGCCTAACTGCTATATAAGAGGACCCGGGATTGAATCTCGTCATTCGTTCGTTATTGCGGGCAGGGGTCCAGCCTACTCTGGACCCCAGCGCTGAGACCTTTATGTTGGTCCAATGCGCCAGCCCAGGGAAAGGAGGGGAATTGGTAGGTGTGTGCGGTGTATGTGCAAGTTGTGTAGGGTGGAGGAAGGGTTGAGTAGGCGTGAGCAGCTTGTCAGGTATTTCTAAGCGCGCCCCCTCTAGGCGTG
>Ga0209780_1000810_pt1 | contig 18564 bp, 18 predicted proteins | sample WorMetexBAHAMAS2_FD_187384 | JGI IMG/M metagenome (GOLD analysis project Ga0209780, IMG submission 187384) | Marine gutless worms symbiont microbial communities from Max Planck institute for Marine Microbiology, Germany - Inanidrilus exumae... | ecosystem: Host-associated > Annelida > Digestive...
GTTGAAATATATACATAATTTCAATAAGATGAAAAAATAGTTCAAATTTTAATATTATAAATTGAATGAAGTGTAAATCTGTAAGAACTCGTTCTGTTAATCAGATAGGGCTCCAAGATTTATAGTCTTACATTTAATTAATTTATAGTATTACTTTTTATATTGTTATTTTAATATATGGAATTGAATAGGTATAATGTTTGTTGGAGTCCAAGATTTATCTTGGACGTCCAAACTAAAGTTTGGACTCCTACACTATAGTTAGTCACAAGGAGATACTGATGAGTACAGAACTGATTGGAGAAAGCTGGGACAAACTGGCGGATAAACAGGAGGCAATGGTACTGACGTTTTATAGGCGCCTGTTTGAGCAATATCCGGACTACAAATCACTTTTTCCAGAGTCCATGAGCCGACAAATGGAAAAAATAGTGAAAACTCTAACCTTTGTCGCTAGAGTGGACGCGCCTGAAATTGTGCACTCGCGTATGCTGAAGTTGGGTTATAAGCACCGTAAATTCAATTTAAAGCGGGAAGATTTCTTGAATTTCAAGCGGGTTTTCTTGGAAGTGTTAGGGGAATATTGCAGTCAACATTGCCCTGATGTTTGGACTGAAGACTGTGTGCAAGCTTGGCATAAAGCCTTTGATGAACAGATCATTCCCTACCTTACGCAAGGCTTGGAGCAGAGGATGAGTCATTCTGAAAAGATGAGAATCATCAATCTGCAAACCGGGGCGGGAAATCAACTGTTAGGTACTGTGGTTAGTATCAAACAAGATGTTCTGTTTTCTGAAGTTGTACTCAGGCTCGATGGAGGCGATCAGATTGTCGCACTTATTACTTCTCAAGCCTTGAGTGACTTAGGTTTAACAGAAGGCAGTCCAGCTTATGCTCTCATCCGAGATTCTGATGTGATGCTGGCGCATGCGGATACTGATCTGACATTCAGTACCAGAAATCATTTTTGTGGCAAGGTTATTAAAACCCAAAGTGGCGCAATTAATGCCGTGGTGACGCTGCAACTTAGAAGCGGCAATACTTTCCAAGCGCTTGTGAGTCAAAAAAATATCACTGATTTAGATATTAAGGAAGGTGAAAAGATGTGTGCTGTTTTCAGAGCCACCGATGTGATTTTAGCTGTTGAGAAGGGACTTTAAGGTTTCTCATCCCATTATGGGATTAACTTAAGAATTGAGCCAAACTTGCACATTTTTGGGCTGGAAAGAAACAAAGTTTCGGGCAATAAACTCGCCTTATCACATCTCAGACTTGTGCAAGTTATAACCCGACTAATTCGTATAAAAATCCTATTTTTTAATAAATAGTTCATGACATTAATCGCGGTGGATGAACATCTCAGAAAATCAATTCAGATAAGAACTCTTTAGATTAAATCTTGGACTTTGAAAAACTTAGGATTTTGAGTGCCAATCAGTTGGGCGATTGAATTGCTGGTAGTAAAAAGCCTTGGAATGCAGTCGGCTCAACCGCTATTTTCAAACACATTAAAGGTTTATTCGTTCAGTTCCTACTATGGTTTTATGCTTGTCACAGTTCAGCATAATTGGGATGCCTTGAACCAAAACGTAAAAAAATCCTATTTCTTTAATTTAATAAATAGGATTTTTCATGCAGTTGCGCGGCCGCCTGTGGCGAGTGAAGCGAGCGAAAGGCGGTCGGCTGGATGGGATCGGTTTATCACAATAATTCAATTAAAGCTTAATTGTTCCATCAAATGTAACAAAATCATAGATGCTGGAATAAAACTTAACCCGGTTTTTTCACACGGATGAGTTTATTATCTAGCGGTGCGTGTAGAAGTAATTGAGTATGAATACTCTGAGCCAATTGTTGGTCATTATGGTTTTCTGTACATACTATAATACCCGCATGTTCCTTGACATTGTTATGCAATTTAATGAAATGCCTACGATTATAAGTAACAACAGCACGTTTTTGCTGCGTAGCAAATCCTAATACTTCTTCATCAGGTATGCGTTGGTTAGCTTGTCTTGCTTCGTAAGCCGTTAATACGTCATAACCTAATTGACGTAGTTCTTTTACAACCGCTTTACGAAGATTTTCGTCTGCATATAATTTAATCATCATCTTGTGAAAAAATGGCTTGGTCAATTTCTGCCTTGTGATGTTGATAATATTTCCAAGCAGCATCTAAATCACTTTGGATAAGACTAGGGTAATTCTCAAGCAAATCACTATCAGTAGCACCTTGGTGACGGAAAGATACCAGCGTCCACACCGGAATACGTGTGTTGCGAATACAGGCATCGCCACCACAAACGTCGGGCGTGTGTTTAATTTCAGTTTCAATAATAGAAAATTCTAGGTACACCTTTTGGTAACCAGTTTTCCGTTCATTTTGCACGGCGGCTTGCAAATCACGGAAACTCAAGTTTTGTACTTTGAACCAGTCGCCTTTTTGCGTGGAAGCGAGGGGATAAAATTGATTTTCTGATAAGGCAATTTTTCCTTCCAGTTGTTTAGGAAACGTCACAAAAACATCAAATTCTTCATTCCTTATGATCGTTAGTGAATCACCCTGATAATCCAGTTTGGCATAAACCAAAGGTTCAATTTGATAAGCTGTTGTGCCAGAGGTAGCGGCTTCGACATCTTTTGGTTTGGAACCGACGAGCGAGGGTTCAAGAAGATAATCAGCTATGTAAAATACTTGGGAACCAGCCGGAGTTTCTAGTTCAATTTGTTGTACTTGAGTCGATAGGTAGGGGGTGGCTGCTTCTTCCAGAATGATCCTCAATTCATCTTGCAAGGTTCGATGATGACGATACGCACGGAGATATAGGTTGTGTGCGACTCGTTCTGGTACGTTTTTAATAGAGAGTGTGACCGACATCGGTATGTTTCCAAAATGGTGTTAAGGTTTTGTCATTATGACTATATTCGAGTGATTTATCAACACAGCATTTCCGTTTCAATGCGGCAACGGCGAGGGTGGGCATGGGTGTTCCACGCACCTTTTTGTCGATGTGCTTGAACCAAAACGTAAAAAAATCCTATTTCTTTAAGAAATAGGATTTTTCATACAGAAGGATTTGGTGGGTTTCGCTGTCGCTCTACCCACCCCACATATCTAGCTGTAACGCACACGGAGCGAGAATTCACGCAAGGCATTCGCATAGCCGTCATACTTTGCTTTTTCGGAAATATGGCCGTAAAAAACGTTCCAAGTGTCATTGTCCATCCTTGGCACATTTTTCACGATAGCATCAACAGCTTCATCCTCCGAGGCTTGAGTAAGTGCGTTAGTCCATTCAACGATGGATTCGATGTCTTTATAGGCTAAGTATCCAACAGTGCCAACAGCAGCGGCATCAATCACAAATTCAAAAATGTCACCCCAACTCATGTCAACCTCCTTTGTTTGTTTTTTGTATACCTACCTATCTCTTCTAGCCGAATAAACGTGATTATTTACCACCGACAAGCAATTATTTTGGTTATCATGTATTTATTAACAAGCCAGTTGAATTGTGCCTGAACATTTACTGTCCATCTGACTTATTTGTTATAGCCGAACAAATACAATTTTTCGCAAAAAAAAATTTTGTCAGCAACGCCAAACTGATGGCGGCGTACACGAGTTAATTGGCGTAGGCGTGCGGGCTCTGGTGTGACTGGACAGGCTTTAAAGCCTGAAAAAAAATTTTTTCTAAATAAGTACATTGTTCGGTATGACATTATGAGAGAGGATTTCTCGATATCTCTGCATGAGACTTTTATTATATATTTTTAATAGAAGCCTCAAATTAAAGGAGCAACCAATGCCAGACATTAAAGACACATTGTTAAACAAGTTGCTAACGGACTGGTTGGATAACTGGAAAGATAGGATGCCAGACAGGTGGGTGGAGAGATTTGGAGAACAAGTCCCCAGAAAATGGCTGGCTAGATTTGAACAGGCAGAACGCAACTGGCTTGAAGCTTCGCTGGAGACAGCGGATGCACTCAATGAGCTTTGCCATTCTAATAATAAGGAGATATGGGATAAGTTAAATGAATATTTGAAACGTAAATATGGGCGGCGAGCGGAAGGGATACGGGGGCAGCACACATGGGAAAAACCAGCAAGCCGAAATCCAGTAAGGGCTCAGGCAATAAATGATCCGATAAGCTGGAAATATTTTTTAAGTCAAGCTATTGATATCTTACTGGCGAAAATTCCTTGTTATTCGGAAAATTCAATGTATTCTAATATGGTGCTTCATATTGAATTCATACTGGAAGATTTGGTCGCTAATGCTTACAAAGCTGAATTACATGGTAGAAAACAACCGCAGAATTGGGAAGATTTTAGAGATCTAGCCATTGAGCTTTTGCTAGAGGGAAAACGTCACTGGAATCGTTCGTCTATAGAAGAACTGGTTAAAAATAATGCCGCAAATTACGACATATATTGGTCAAAAAAAGGTTCAAATAATGCAAAAATTTTCGCTATTGCGATTGAAAAAGTAGTAAGAAGTTTAGTTTCTGCTGCTTACGAACATGAAGAAAGAGTGAGGCTAAAATATGCCGAAAATACGAACAATGCCAATGCGGATAATGAGGAGCTAGAAACAATTACGGATAATGAGCAAAATTTATACTCTGTTGTTGATTTGCTTGATCATCTTAAAAATGTCAATGATGATCAAGAACTTGTCCAATTTGCGACATATTTGCTGGAAAATGATGAAGAGCTTATTGTGGTAAGGCGTCCACACAAGCATCGTGTAACGGTTGTATTCAAGTCAGACAAGGAAATAGCATTGAAATTAGGATACCCTGTAAAAAAGCTGCGTGAATTGAAAGCGAAACTCAAAAAAGCGTTGGAATGCTTTAAAATTGATGTTGATGTGTCACTTTAAATTAAGGGAGGAATATTCTTATGTATGAACCAAGAAAGTACCCATTAAGCCCACGTCTTAAAAACACTTTACTTGACTCTGCAAAACGGCTGGGGTGCAGATTGTCAGATTTTAACGTCATCGCTTTTTCTAATGCTGGTTCTTTAGTTGATTTAGCATGGGATTTAGATGATAACTTGCGTGTTAGCTTGAAATTTCAAAATAACAAAACTTATTTAGAACAGACATTTAAAGGCAAACCCCAAACAGTTCCAGTGAGGTGGGGAAAAGAATTACCGCCAGCACTTCAGTTTTCAGATCATGGCATCTGTCAACTAACATACGGAAACTGTTGGCGATTTGTTCAGCAGCTTAATTTGTTTAAGCAACTGGGCACATTATTACCTTTTTTGCCCCTACATTTGAGCCAGTTGTTCAAGAATACACAAGATAAGCTTCAAGTTCTTTTTGAAACTGGCTGGCAACTACAAGAGGCAGTAGTAGCAGTAAGGTCTTCTAAGATTAAAATGGCTAGGCAGCTCAATTTTGGTGAACATACAGTCGATCTGATTATTAGGCTAAGTGAAAAAGGCAGTCAAGAGATCGGAGTATTATTGCAAGTGTGTTCCATTGATAAACAAGCCCATATACCAGAATATCTTAAACTTTCGGTATTTGATTCATATGGAAAAACGGATGAGGAGAAAGCACCAGGTAATAAGCCGGGTATAGAACAAAGAGGGACATTTAACGTTGGAGACAAATTTAGTGTAACGGTGGAGCTGGATGGTGTGACGGTTACAGAAAATTTTGTTATTTAAACAAGCAAGGCAATAAGAATGAATAAGTTAATCACCTTGAATTTTATTGGAGATTTTGAAGCCGGTTTTTGGGTACTAATACGCGAGGAAGGTAAAGAACTGGCAGGTGAACGATGTGGGTGGGAATCTAATAAATCTCTTCCCAGTGATTATGAAGATTGGCGAACAAACTATTTAAAATGCCTTGAACAGTCGCGGGGTTTTGAGGGTGGCGGTATAATCAATGAAATTGAAGAAACCATCAAGGATTGCAAAACGTCATATGAACGGTTAGTAACCCATTTCAATGCTTGGCTCCTATCAGAAGGTGGGAAAAGCTGCCGGAAATTTGTTAGAGAAAGATTACAACCGTTAAAAGGCACCAGCGGTGAAGCGAGAGTAGTTATTCAAACCGAAAAGACTCTGCTAAAAAAAATGCCCTGGCACTTTTGGGAACGGGATTTATTTGGGAATATATGTCTTGGTAGAGCCGCGATAGCTATAGGCCCCCCAAAGTTTAAAGCCCCTGAAAAGCTACAAGCGCCCAGCAAAAATGCACCGGTTAGAATTTTGGCCGTTCTCGGCAGTAATGATAACAATATTAAGACAGAGAAAGACTGTCAGGTATTGGAGGCTCTAAGTGCCTCAGAAGAAGAAAAAAAGACAGTAAAGTGGATGACGGCATTAAAAAATGGATTCCTATCTATTTTAAAGCAGCTCCACAAGTTTTTTTCAAGGATTATTTTTCATATAGAACAGAACAAGGCTAAAAATGAGGAGGTTTTAAAAACATCTGTAGTAAGAACAATTTTGGAATTTTTGCGCGATTTTATTTCCAAAATAATTGAGCACAAAACTAATAGCCCAAACAAAATAGATGTAAAATGTGAATCTCAACCTAATTTAGCTGATTTATCTAGGTATATAAAGGCTCAAGAGGGATGGGGTATTATTTGTTATTCTGGTCACAGTCGTAGCGATCAAAATGGCAACCTTGCTTGGTTAAATATTAATAATCAAGAACAAATAAGCATTGAAGAGCTAAAGGCTCATTTTAAAACGGCTATTGGTCAAAACTTGCAATTAGTGGTTTTTAATTCTTGCGATGGCTTGGGTTTAGCAAAACAATTAGCGGACTTATATTTGCCTCAAAGCATTGTTATGCTTGAAGAAATTCCAGATAAAGTAGCTTATGTGTTTTTCAAGCATTTTTTTACTGCCTTTATAGAAGAAAAGAGATCGCTTTATCCGGCAATGCGAAAAGCACGTTATGAGCTTAAGCAATTTGAGGAGCGGTATCCTGGTGTCACCAGTTTGCCTGTGATAACCCAGAATGCTTCTGTCGATCAGTTGAGTTTGGACAGCTTTTTTTTGGAAAAGCCGGAGCCTATTCATAAAGATGTCTTAAAGGTGGTAGATAAGAGAATACCAGTACGCTTAAAAAAATCCATGTCTTTTTTGAGTCAACGCCATTTTTGGAAACGCGCTTTACAGGTGTCAGGCATTATTGTCGCCTTGGTGATCTCTTATGTTGGGATTGATGCAATCGTTCCGTCAGGAAAAAAGGTTATTTTAGAAATTGAAAACTCAACACGCGATGAATATGTGCTGACGGGTGTCTATTCAGATGAGCCTTATTTGATTGAACATCTGAAATTTTTTCCTAGTAAGCCGATTAGGCAGGCTCAATTTAAATATGATGATTATGCTAAGTCGGTTGATTTAACTCAAAGTCAAGGTATTGTTGTTCCTGACTACACTATATCAAGGGAGTTGCTGGAAAAAGAATTTGGTGAAAAGTTTAACTTTTGGTTTTTGGATGATGAACGCTTCACATTTTATTTTCAGTCTCAAGATGTAGTGGATTTCAAATGTGAACTTTTAACCGTGGATAACCAAATGATCCCCTGTGAAATAAAAGAAACGGGGTATCTGTCAATTCTCCGTGGTATCCCTTGGTATTATAAGGCTAGTCTATGGAGTTTTATTTGGTGGTTATTCATCGATATTCTATTTTTTAGAAGGAAACGTGATGCTCAATATGTTTGAAGAATACATCATGAATAACATTGTTATTCAATATGCCATTCTTTTTTTGATGGCTTTATTATTAATAGAGTCTCATAATTTGTTGCTTGGTAGCAACGAAAAAAATCCCTTTAAGCGTTCTGAGATTGAAGTCAAAAATTATCTGAAAATGTCAATGGTATTGTCTAGTATAATAATACCATTGATGATTTTAGTAGCGCAGTCTTTCGAGCAATTTTTTTTAGATGGGTTTATTGCTCTTAGTGTCGCTTTGCTTAGTTCATTTTTCATTCTCTTTACGCTAAAAGAGTTGTTAAGCATGATGAGACAGAAAAAGCTGTCATTCGACTTATTTATAAACCAATATTTCATATTGACAGCTTACTTAGTCATCCTGACTAACCTAAGTTATTTAAACTGGATAAAGGAGATAAAGACGTTTGTTCAGACACCGTTTTTATCTTTTGTGATCGTGTACAGCATAGTGTTAATGGCTGTCTGCGTGCTCTTGGGTTTTCCCAAAACAGATAAAAAAGAAGAAGAAGGTGAAAAAAGGGTTACGCTTGAAAAGCGATGGAAAGTAATCATTTTTTTAGATTCGATTATTGTCGTGTTCTTAAATTTTGTTTTATTGAAAGTACTATTAGATATATTTGTTCATTTAATAAAATAGGGGGGTAATAGTGAATGATATAGAATGGCATGTGATCACAGGTAGTAAAGGGGGGTCTGGGAAGACTTTGTTCGCATTGCTTTTGTTAATTTACTTTCTTAAGGAGAAAGGAGAAAAGGGCTCTACTATGTTAGTGGATCTCAATTCTATGAATCCGGATTCGTCAATGATCCTCCGTCCTGTAGGTATTAAGAAGTGCTCCATTAAATTTGCTCAAACCAAAATATCAGATACCGGCACTATAGCCACTATGGAAGCGTCTTCTATATTAGGTAAACCTTATGACTTTATTGTTGGTAGGACTGTGAATCCTTTTGGAGCTTTCAACCCGGAACTTTTTGCTGATTTGTTATCTACCATAAAAGATAATGCTAAGGTTATTGCCGAAAAACATAAAATCGTAGATGATATGGGAAAACTGTTACCGTTGAAACATGTGATAATTGATACTAATTATCACTTCTGCAATTTATTTTCACAGAACAGCACAGACTATGCCAGGCTAACGGGCGAAAACCTGAATATTTATTTTATGTGGGTCTATGGCCAATTAGAGCGCTTTATCTGTGATCATGATGACAGTAAGATTATGAATCTTACCGCATGTGCAATTGAGAATAATCTGAAAAGTTATCGTCAAGGAGGTGATGATGGTGGAACGACACCTTTTTTACATGTGTTTAATCCAGTAGGGCTAATCTCGTCTAATCCTAACAAGGAGAATAAGTATAGGATGATCTTGGAGAAAGCTCTATTTGGTCAAAACCCTACTAAAGATTTTATTCTTGAAGAATTCGTCGACTTAGAGAAATGTAACCCGATGGATGATGTCGATTTTGAAACTTGGGTAAAAAAACTGAAAGAAGGGCATAAAGCTGTAGCCGAGCGTAATAACGATCCTTATTTTCTTTTGATTGATATTGTTAGAAATGCCATTAGGTTTCTTAATCGCAGTGATATTAATGAGTCCATATCCAAGCTATTGCGTCCAAAAAACGTGATTCCATTATCAGTTTATCATTCTGCACTACAAGAATTTACCGGTAAGAAATGTGATAATCCTCTTTCTCAGATCCATAAAATGGACATATATAGTCATTTATTGGACGTTTTAAGAGAATCCTTTGCTGCTCACTGATGTTAGGCGCTCCCCCAAAATATAGTACAACAGATTAGGGGAATAAACGGATTGAGTTGTGTTTGCATATTGAATAAAAAGTTTTTTAACATTTAGAAATCCGATTTTTTAAAAAAATCGGATTTCTATCAACGTTTAAAATGATTTATGTGTACCTATTTTGGAATCCTTGATATTCCGTTTATTCCCCTAATCCGTTGTACTCTCTCATGATGGATGGTAAAACATGAAAATTGTCATTTACGAAATAAAAAAAGACAAAGATGGAAAAATGCCGATTGTGCCAATTAATGGTTTTTTTGAATCTCTCACTTCTCCGTGTAATGGCATATTTTCTAATGATTCAAAAATAATTGACGAAAAAAGGCTGGAAAGCTCGTTGAAAGAATGTCTAAATGAAGAAACTGCAATATTTTATGTACCATCAGACATGAAAACCCTAATTAAAAAACTGCTAGAAAGACTTACTGGAAAAGAGTGGGGTGACAAATCCACACCCCCCGAACGGGAACAGTCCAAAAAACAACTTCAAAATCAACTGATTGGTTGGAATGAACTGTCTACCTTTATTGATGATGATAATCTGGATTTCATTGAAATTGTAGAGGAAAAGAACGTGATAAAAGAATTGTTTGACGAAATAACGTCAAAGGATACCAAGATAGATGCTGTCTTTCTGGCACGCACTGAGCGCAATGCGCGTCAGCCTATTTGGCTAAGCAGCGTGCGGGATGGCACAATCGTCAATATAGACGATTATAGACCCCAAATCCAAGCATTTCTGGAGTATGTGAATCGAGCCCAAACCGCTATCACAGGTTTTAAAACGGATTTTATGGAATTTGAAAATGGCCTAACAAGTATCACTCGACTTGGCGAAAGGAGAATTGTTCTCCTGTTTTTCGTGAATGTAACTGATGTAGATTTTGCAACTTTTGACTACTATAGAAGTGAGTATCTCCCTAAAATTGAAAAGCTTCTATTAGAAGAAGAAAAAGGGTAATGTCAACCTCACTCGTAAGTACCTTGTCATTTTAAGGGCAACCTAAACCTCACTGCCATTAAGTTAAGGAAAATCCATACATGTAGCGTATCCACATGATTAATATTGATATTTATGTGGATACGCTCCGCTTAATCCACCCTACATGAGCTTGTCATTTTAAGGGCAACCTAAACCTGACAGGTTTTGGATGTCAGGTTTGGAGGTGGGGCAAATCAACTCGAGAGTAGTGTTTATGAAGAGGAATGACAGCATGATTTTAGCAGCCGACGTTGGTGGGACAAAAACCCTTATGGGAATTTTCATGCAGAAAAAAAAGGGTAAAGTTAAATCCCTTTTCCAAAAGGAGTATAAAAGCCAAGACTATGACAGTTTTGAAAATTTGCTACGCGGCTTTTTGAGTGATTTAGAGCATGAGCCAAAACTGACAACAAACGAAAAATTTATTGGTGTGGCTTGTTTTGGCATGGCGGGGCTCATAGAAAAATATCAAGATGGAAAACACTTTTGTAAATTAACTCATCCTGAGAAATGGCCCGCTGTTACAGAAACCAACTTGAGTAATATGCTTCGCGGTGTGCAAGTTTACTTGCTCAATGATATGATCGCCATCGGTTATGGTGTTTCTCAGCTTGGTGACAAAGATTTGCTTGTTCTCAATCCTGGTATCCCCAAACAAGGTAATTGTGCCGTGATTGCGGCGGGTACTGGGCTGGGGAAAGTAAAATTGATTTTGAAGGATGGAGAATATTATTCCTCACCTTCTGAAGGCGGACACGCTAACTTTGCGCCTAGTTACGATAAAGATGATTTGCAACTAAAGTTGCTAGGTTATTTGCATAATAAAATCCAAGGAAATGTTGGTTTTGAGCGGGTATTATCAGGCGAGGGCTTGGTGAATATTTATGAATTTCTCAGAGAACTCGGCGGTCAAGAATCTGCGGAATTGAGGGAACGTCTGGACAAAATGGAGAAAAAAGATGACCGTGCCCAGATTATTAGCGAAGCCGCATTAGCCAAAACTGAGCCTTTATGTGTAAAAGCGTTGGATGTGTTTATGTCGATTTATGGAAGCGCAGCCGGTGATTTGGCACTGCATGACTGTACTATAGGCGGTATCTATATTGGAGGTGGCATTGCGCCCAAAAATTGGAAAAAAATGCCTGATGGCACTTTTATGAAAGCTTTTGAGGCGAAGGAAAAAAGTCTCCCTCATGCCGAAATACCGGTGAAAGTGATTAAAAACGAGAAGGTAGGCCTATTGGGTGCCGCGTGGTATGCGGCAAAAACTTGATAGGCTGATGATCCGATAACCTAGGAGTGATAACATGATTTTAGTAGGTGAAATTGGGGCAGATAAATGTCATTTGGCTCTTTACGAATCTGGACAAGATTTTTCCAGCCCTAAATACAAACTGTCAGAAATAAGGAGCGAGAAGTATGGCTCTTTAGGGGCTCTAATCAACAATTTTTTAAAACAAGCCAAAGTTGAAGAATCAGTTTTTACAGCTTGTTTTGGAATGGCTGGTTTTGTTGATGAGGAACAACGGTGTCAACTATCAAATTCAAACTGGTCCCTTATCACGGCAGATGATCTACAAAGCCAACTACTTTCAAAGGCTGCTGTCACTCTACTCAATGATGTCAAGGCCATTGGTGTTGGAATTTCTAGGCTGACAGAGAATGATATTACTGATATTAACTTCGAGAACCCATCTCCGAAAGAAGGTTCTCGTGCATTAATATATGCCCCTGGTCCTGGTTTAGGAGCAGGCAACCTATACTCAGATTATGGAGACTATCGGCCCTTACCCTCTGAATTAGGACACGCGGGATTCGCATCAACGAGTGAAGAAGTAGATGAATTGGTGAAATTTTTACGCAAAAAATACTCATGCTCTCGCGTAACCATTGAGCAGGTAGTATCGTGGTCAGGTTTGACAGGCGTTTACCAATTTATCAAAAACAGTAGGCGTGCCAAAGAATCCTCCGACATAAAACGACAATTAAGCAACAAGGACGACGAAGGCGCGGCACGAATTATTATTGAAGCTGCGTTGGCAAATCAAGACGTTTTGTGTGAAAAAGCACTCAAGTTATTTCTATCCAATTTCGGTGCAGTGGTCGGTGATATAGCTATATACCTCCTCACAGAGAACGGCGTATATATCAGTGGCGAACTTGCATCGGCAACTTTGGCTCAAAAGCCAGAATATGATGCCGTTTTTATGGAAGGTTTTACAGCCAAAGAGGAGAAAGGCGGGGATCAAAAATGGTGTGAACATAACGCCAACATCCCAATAAACATTATCAAGAGAAGAGATATGGTCTTGTTGGGTGCCTATACTCAAGCTCAACCTATTATTCAATAACTAAGGTGTTTGCAAGATTGAATCTGGCTGTCAGGTGCGGCGTAGTGGGTTTAATCTTTTGTCTGAATCATAATTTACAGAATTTAATAATTTTCAGAATAAAGGCAAAAACCGATTTTTTAATCCTGTAAATTCTTTAACTCTGTCAATTCTGATTCTGAATGATAACAAGAAATGCCATTTTTTAAAAAAATGGCATTTCTAAATTTTCAGTTGTTTCGGGAATGGAGCGAAGCGGATTTCCCGAAACCATTTAAATGGGGGTTTATCCATAATCCTTGCAGTTTGTTTTTGATAGCAAGGGCACGGTGCGTCCCACGCACGTAGATCAATTGTACGCGACGCGACGTTCAAATTCCTTGGTTTTATTCGTTGTTGAACATTAGTTGTACTCGTCGCCGCCAAAAAAAGTGGCTGCCTCGGCATGACATTATATCTGATTTTTTCCAAGGCGTACCTTGTCCCTGAAAAGTCGGGGATTGACAAAGTAGCATTGGATTGCGTGACGACACTATCCATAATTTATGGAGATACCGCCATTATGTCATTACAAGCATTACTGGCTCCTGTGGTGCCTTACTTAACCCCTATTGCCAATTTTTGTGGGAACCTAATATTTGCTAGAAATACCAATAAATCAACCTCCACAAGTAAGAAAATAGCCCAAAGTCAGCAACAAACACAATTAAAAATTGCTCACTTGCAAATTCAATCTCAAGCAGAATTAGAAAAACACCGGCAAATCCATCAACTAGAACTGGAAATGGATCGGCAACAATTCCAAGAACGCATGGCACTGTTGGGATTTAGTCAACAAGTGACATTAGAGCAAGCGAGACAAGAATTTCAACTCAGGCTCAAAAACTTGGACTATGAACACCAACAAACGATTGAAAAGTTCAGAGCTGAGGTGAACGCAGCCATTAATCAGAAAAATCTGAATTTTCAACGCTGGAAATTTGAGCAAGAAACGATATTGCAGCAACAATTAGCTACATACGGTCGTGAAACACAGTTGATAATAGCGAAGGAACAACGAAAAACGGCACTGGCTTTACCTGAAATCAACCAAATTGTTCAAAATTGGCCCTTGCGTATTTTTCCCTCTCAAATTATCAACGCATACAAGGGCAGTGGCCCTATTCCCCTGCGTATTATTCCTTCACTGCCGGAGGTAGAATATGACAAACATGGCAACGCAACCAAATTTCCTAAAATTGAGGAAGAAGTAGCGAGTGGATTGCGAAAATTACTGAACCCGCATTACTCATTTAACGACAAAATGAGACCCACACAATTGCTAGACGGAGCCTGGGACAGTAATCGTTTTCATGGTGGTACTAGCATTATGGTTTTGTTTGGCATGCTGAAATCAGAACCGACATTGATTTTGGACTCAAAAGTGGTAGGTAATTACCTAAACCTAAAAGTTGCATACTGGGGTTTGGGACAAGAGGACGAAAATCACTACTTTTATGAGGAAATTATTTCTCGGTTTCCATTTAAAAAAATTCTGCATGAAGCGGCAAAAGCGCGTGCTTTGAAGTGGAAAACAGAAGTGAGAGATAAATTATTAGCGCGTGGCAAACCCCAGAAAGAAATTAATGAAAAATATGCGGGTGAAAAACCCCCTCATGTTGCCATTGGCATCAATGCCATCAATTTAGCCTTGTTAGAAGAACAAGAAGAGTTAAAACGTGATGGGATTGAAACCTCACCGGCTTATCAAATCAACCATGAAGATTGGGAGGTACTTTATCGAGTATTAATTACTATTCATCAATTGTTGGCAGCCTGGATAGCGGATATTCATCACCTGATTCATCACAATACGCCACCAAAACTGCCAGATTTATTGCCTGATTTACTTGATAATGAATTAAGGTTATTGCCTATTCCAGAAATAATAACCGCTATTGTTGCTGGCTATAAAGAAACGTTTAAGGCTTTGGAATTTGAACAGCCTCATTGGATACCTGAATTAGCTTTGCAACTGGCGCAAGGATTGGCAGTATTACCTGATAAATCTTTTGGTGAAGAAATGATAGATTATTCACTCCAATTGTGGTTACAACTGCATGGAGTTGCATCATCTCACATTGATTCACTTTCAAAAGTAGCCAGTCCTCATGAGATTCCTTTTTTAACGCAATTAACTAAAGCTTATCAATTGATTGGCAATAAAGAAGCTGAGATGATAATTAATCAGCTCATTCAGGATTTGACTTTACAAGCAGAAAAAGATGTGGAGCCTCACATTACTGAAGCTGAACTGATAATTAATCATCAGCTCATTCAGGATTTGACTTTACAAGCAGAAAAAGATGTGGAGCCTCACATTACTGACTGGGAAAAGGAGCTTGATAACATGGCCGATAGAATCCGCCTACGACGTAGGAGAAAAATAAAATGAATACTGACTGGAACAATGAGCTAACGAATATGGACAGTAAAATTCAGGAACGTCGAAATTCGGGGAATTACAGTTTGAAACATGAAAATTATGTACCCGATAAACGGAATGGAAACCGCGCCCCTCCTAATCAAGCTCGGTTTCCACAACAAAATCGAAAACGTGATAAAGAAACCGTGAATAGCACAACAATTCATATACCGGAGCGTTTCAAACGAATCATTACGCTACATGTCGTCAAAAATTTAATGACACAAGACACCATTCGTGCGCCTCTTTTGTTAGGGATTCACGGTCCTTCTGGAGATGGAAAAACCTATCAATGCGAAAAAGTGCTAGAAGAACTCGGCGCTAAGACGTTTTTAATTTCTGGAGGGCAGTTGGAAAGTCATCAGGCTGGAGAACCCGCTCAACTAATCAGAACGGCTTACTTGAACGCTGGGCGTTGTATGCAAAAGCGTGAATACCCCGTAGCCGTTGTGTTGATAAATGACATAGACACTGGAGTCGGTAGTTGGGGCGATATGGTTCAATATACTATCAACAGACAAACCGTCTTTGGTGAATTGATGCACCTTGTAGATTATCCGACTTCTGTCGAAGGGCGACAAACCAAACGTGTACCCATCATCATTACTGGAAATGATTTCACTAAACTGTACGAACCCTTAGTACGTGCTGGCAGAATGACTGCGTTTGAGTGGAATCCCACACTGGATGAAAAGACGAAAATCGTTTCTCGTATATTTCCAGAAATAAACCATCAGGAATGTACAAACCTGGTCCGTGAATTTGAAACTCAACCACTGGCGTTCTTTCCTCATTTGAAATCCACGCTAATAGATGACGAACTTTGGCAAACAATTCAAGGCAAAACAATACAAAAGGTCATTTCATCTATCAACCGAAGTAACGAGTCTGATTTGCTCCCTTCTATTCAATATCAGCGCCTTAAGGAGGCAGGTAAAAACATCTTGCAATCTGGACAATTGATAAATCACCTGGGAATAGCGTAAAGATTACAATCCATGAGAGGTATGTATGGCTACCACGTCCACATATACTGCAACTTTCGCACGATTAGAACTGATCAAAATGCAGGTGCGGATTGCGCTTAGAAGAACGACTAATATTTCACAACGCGAGTTATCATCAGTTGAAAAAGCTCTTGATAAGCACTGGATAAACAAGGTGATTATCCCTGCTGTAGACAGTCAAGGTTATTGTCGTGCTCAACTCATTTTAGAAATTGACTGGAATGAACATGATTTTCAACTCTCACAAGGTAAAGCTATTGTCTCAATAGACGAAGAAAAATGGGTTAATAACACCGCGATAGAGGTAGATGAAGTCGTTAAGGTTTTCAATGATTTTGTTTATGAAAAAGGACTTACTACTGAGCCTCTGTATCAGTATCTTAGTGACGAAGCAAGAGATAAAGCTAGGAAAGAGTTGGGCTGGGTGGATGCTGATCCTCTAAAATGGGCAGCAAAGAAGGGAAAAAAAGTTTCACTTTCAATTCCTGAACTTTCAGAACTCAGTGCAGGTGTTTATTTGGAGACGGATTGAATATGATGCTAAAATATCGGCTGGTGCTTTTTAACACCACCTAATGTTGAACATCCTAGCGTCACTCCAAAAATGAGTAGGCTTCTAAAATTGCTGCTATAATCCAGAATTGATTGACTTTTTGACGCTTCATTTGACAAAGCAATTAAGAAAAATATCTAGATTATGGTTACCATGCTCATTTTAATATCTTTTGGAGTCCAAAGCTTCAGCTTTGGACTTCAAAATAACCGCAACTAAGGGGCTGGTGTGATTTACACGGAGAACAATTATGACTTATGACGATACTTCATTTCAAAATAACGATTCACTGGCTAATCCTTTGAATTCAAACCCGTTGCAACCAGGTGATATGCAATACCAAGATAACTCAACTCATTTTGGCTTGAGCGGCATGGACCAAACGTATGATTTTTTTGACCACAACCAATCTGGCTCACTCGATTTTCATCATCAAGAAATCGTCGTACCACAAGAAGCGGATTCGTCAACATACGACATTGGCAACAATGATAGCCGCTCACTCAGCTTTCATAGCTGCTTGGAAGACAACCAATCAAACATGGCAGCCTCAAATAACAACTGTGAGAATGTGACGAACATACAGAATAACTATTACAACAACTGAAAATCAATAACTACACGGATTGTATTTAATCTTTTGTCTGAATCAGAATTTACAGAATTTAAGAATTTTCAGAATAAAGGCAAAAACCGATTTTTTAATCCTGTAAATTCTATAATTCTGTAAATTCTGATTCAGACAAAGAGACGGAATAAATTGCATTGTTTCGGGAAACCGCGAGCGGATTTCCCGAAACAACGAAATAAAGACAATCCCCGTAGTTATTAGTTTAATTTTTTTTCGGAGTCGAATTATGATAACACCATCACAACAAATTACATTCGGTGTCGATGAGCTACTCAATGCTTTGGAGCCGCTTATTCGGCGCGTTGTACGAGAAGAATTGACAGAAATTGTTAAAAACAATACTTTTTATATAGAACCTAACTCTCCTCTTTATAAAGATATGGAAGAAATTATCCAACGTAAAGCACAGAAATCCATTCAATTATTCTCGCACGAAAAGGTTTGGGGTGAGTAATTACACAGCATTTTATGAAGAACAATTTACTCGAAACTTGCAGCGTTATCGCTCAATGAGTCAACGCATCAAGCGCCGCATTGAACGCATTTTGTCTAATCCGTATGCCAATACAGAGGTGTTAGGTGATGCTACGGGTAAATTAAATTTACGCGGTTGTCGCAGTGCCCGTATTGATCGTAATTTTCGCCTCATTTTTGTTATTTGTGAAGAATGCCGAGAAGAGCCTGCATGTGATTACTGTTTTTGTGAAGATTTGTCTGAGAAAACAGTGATTTTTCTTGTTGCTCCTCATGATGAGGCTTATGCGATGAAATCTAAATAAAGTAGTGACTATTATTTTTGACACGGATACAAGAAATGCCATTTTTTCAAAAAATGGCATTTCTAAATTAGATAAAAGAAATGCCATTTTTTCAAAAAACGGCATTTCTAAAACTGTAAAATGGAGATAACAATGCACCCTATTGCAAAAAAACTTGTCACTAATGAAGCTATGCAAATTGTAGCAAGGTCACAATTTTGTTGTTAAATATAAACATTATTAACAATCATGTTTATAAATCCGAACACGGGAGCGACCAACCCACTATC
>Ga0209780_1000811_pt1 | contig 18548 bp, 17 predicted proteins | sample WorMetexBAHAMAS2_FD_187384 | JGI IMG/M metagenome (GOLD analysis project Ga0209780, IMG submission 187384) | Marine gutless worms symbiont microbial communities from Max Planck institute for Marine Microbiology, Germany - Inanidrilus exumae... | ecosystem: Host-associated > Annelida > Digestive...
AGTTGTTTCGGGAATGAGCTCCGCGATTTCCCGAAACTGTTAAAAGTAGTTTACAGACAGTTTAGTGCGCTAAATTTGACTGAGTTTCGGGAAATCGCGGAGCTCATTCCCGAAACAGCTGTTAATAGCTGAAACCACTCCCTTGATGCTGGGCGGGGTTTGCAACCCCGCCCGGCGTTAGAAATCAATAGAGTTGTTGCTAAATAATTTTTGAACTGTGATTTTTATGATTTAGTTGTTTCGGGAATGAGCTCCGCGATTTCCCGAAACTGTTAAAAGTAGTTTACAGACAGTTTAGTGCGCTAAATTTGACTGAGTTTCGGGAAATCGCGGAGCTCATTCCCGAAACAGCTGTTAATATTCGCTTGGTTTGCCGAGTTACCTCGAGTAAACTAAATACTTTTGTCGGGGCGGGCTCACAAGCTGCTTTTAAAACTGGTAACAATAATAATGGAACAATCAATCTGGAAACACAAGGGTTTTACACCCTATTTAGTCATTGTCTTTTTTAACGCTTTCACTGATCTTGGTCATAAAATCATTATCCAAAATGCCCTGTTTAAATTTTATGAGGGCACCGAGTTGCGGATTTACACCGCCATCATTCAGGCGATGATCTTATTGCCTTTTATTATGACTTTTACGCCAGCGGGGTTTTTATCTGATAAATTTCCTAAAAACCGCGTTATTGTCTTTGCCGCCTTTATCGCCTTGCCTATCACCGCCATGATTACCTGGTGTTATTACACAGGCGCTTTTTGGTTGGCTTTTTGGTTTACTTTTATATTAGCATTGCAAAGTGCTTTTTATTCGCCAGCTAAATACGGCTACATCAGGGAATTGGTGGGCAAAAATAAATTAGCCCCCGCCAATTCCGCCGTGCAATCTGTCACAATTGTCGCCATTCTCTCCGGTACGCTGATTTATACGCTGTTTTTTGAGAGTTTGTTTTCCGATCAATTTCAAAATATAGGCGATATTCTCCAATCTGTTAAATATGTAGGATTCCTATTGATAGGCGGAATACTCATCGAAGCCCTATTAGCCCTGCGTCTACCCTTGAGACGGCAAACGGATACTCAGCTTCAATTCGATTTGAGCAAATATCTGCGAATGCGCTATCTCAGAGACAATCTTAAAACTGTCTGGACTCATCAAGGTATCTGGCTTAGTATCATCGGGCTCTCCGTATTTTTTGCTATTAACCAAGTTTTACTCGCGACTTTTGGCGCACACCTCAAAGATGTGGTTGGCGAAACCGATACTCGCGTTGCTAATGGCATTATGATGTTAGGCGGAATCGGCATTGTTTTTGGAGCCATTTTTGCCGGCAAAGTGTCAAAAAATTATATCGAAACCGGTATTATTCCTTTAGGGGCGTTGGGTATTTGCATCTCATTGATAATTTTACCCTTTATTACAAATTCGCTGTCTTTAGCCATACTGTTTACAGTCTACGGATTTTTTGGTGGACTGTTTATAGTGCCCCTAAATGCCCTGATTCAATATCACGCCAAAGAGGGAGAACTGGGAACGGTTTTGGCAGCCAATAATTTTGTCCAAAATAATTTCATGTTGGCTTTTTTAGGCATGACTATCGGCTTGGCTTATATTCAAATTTCCAATCAAGCCACCTTTTATCTACTGGCTGCAATCGCTTTAATCGGTAGCCTTTACACTTTAATTAAATTACCACAATCTTTTATTCGTTATATTGCTACCGGAATGTTGACACGACGTTATCAAGTCCAAGTCGTAGGCATGACAAATCTCCCATCCAATGGCGGCGTTTTACTCTTAGGTAATCACGTCAGTTGGCTAGATTGGGCTATGCTACAAATCGCCTCGCCGCGCCCGATTCGCTTTGTAATATTTCGCAGCTTTTATGAAAAGTGGTATCTCAAATGGTTTTTTGAATTATTTGGCGTGATTCCAATTGGACAGGCTGGCAGTAAGCAAGCGCTGGTTCAAGTCCGCGAAAGTCTCAGTAAGGGCGAAGTAGTTGCACTATTTCCCGAAGGGCATATTAGTCATAATGGTCATCTTAGTATTTTTAAAAGCGGCTTTGAACGGGCAGTTAAAGATACTCAAGCTGTGATTGTGCCTTTTTATTTAAGGGGACTTTGGGGTAGTCTTTATTCTTATGCAACCCGTAAATATCGCTATTCTACAGGCAAAGCCGGGCGCCGTAAAATCACGGTTGGATTTGGCAAACCGGTTTCTCCCGACGCTAGTGCCAGTGAAGTCAAACAGGCTGTTTTAGAAACTTCTATTCACACTTGGCAAGAATATATTGAAACCTTGGAATCCTTGCCTATCAGCTTTTTGCGAACGGCGAAGGCGCAAACCAGCCAGATTTGTGTCATGGATGCCAATACGGAGTTGACTTATGGACGTTTATTGGCAGCCACACTGGTTTTTGTTCGCAAACTTGAGCCGTTGATGAGCCAACAGCAAAATATTGGTATTTTATTGCCCGCCTCATCGGGGGGCGTGATAGCCAATCTTGCTGTTTTGATTAATGGTAAAACAGTAGTCAATCTTAATTATACGGCGGCGACTTCTGTGGTTGCGCTCTGCATGGAAAGGGCTGGTATTAAAACAGTTCTCACTTCTAAGCGATTTTTAAGTAAATTGGAAGGGCGGGGCATTGATTTAAATCCTTTAAAAGAACAAGCAAAGCTAGTTTATTTGGAAGATGTTAAGGAGACTATTCCGAAATCGGTACTGTTTTTTGCCTTGCTACAGGCAAAATTTTTGCCTACTGTGATTTTAAAGGCGTTGTATTTTAAAAACAGTGCTAGTTTAGAGGATACAGCCGCGATTCTCTTTAGCAGTGGCAGTGAAGGCGTTCCTAAAGGTGTGCAATTGACGCATACTAATATTATGGGAAATATCAAACAGATAACGGCGGTGCTCAATCCCAATGATGATGATGTAATCCTCAATGCTTTACCGATTTTCCATGCTTTTGGCTTAACCGTCACTACCTTTTTGCCCCTGGTTGAGGGCATACCAATGGTGTGTCAACCTGATCCCACGGATGCCAAAAAAATTGGTCGATTGGTGGCGCAGTATGAAGTGAGTATTTTACTGGGTACTTCCACTTTTTTGCGTATTTATACGCGCAGTCGCAAAGTCCATCCTTTGATGTTTCAATCGGTGCGAGTTGTGGTGGCAGGTGCTGAGCGTTTGAGTGCTGAAGTGCGTAATGCTTTCAGAGAGAAATTTTGTAAAGAGATTTATGAAGGTTATGGTGCTACCGAAACTACTCCTGTCGCCAGTGTGAACATTCCTGATATTTTATTATCTTATTCAGGCGACGTGCAAATCGGCAATAAAATTGGCACGGTGGGACTTCCTTTGCCAGGCACGACTCTGAAAATTGTTGATCCAGATACTTTAGAAGATTTGCCTATCGGTGAAGCGGGATTAATATTAATTGGCGGCACCCAAATTATGAAGGGTTATTTGAATGATCCGGAAAAAACTGAATCGGTTATCGTGGAAAAAGATGGAGTACGTTGGTACAAATCCGGCGACAAGGGTAAGTTAGACGAAGACGGATTTTTAACTATCTTAGATAGATATTCCCGTTTTGCCAAATTAGGTGGTGAGATGGTTAGCTTGGGTGCTGTAGAATCCAAAATAGCGCAAATCGTTAATAACGAGGATATAGAATTTCTTGCGGTTGCCTTACCTGATGAAAGTAAGGGAGAAAAGCTTGTGTTGTTGGTAGTTGGAGAAACGGACAAGATTAAGGCTCAGATTCGGGGCAGTGGATTGAATCCGTTGATGATGCCTAAAGAATATTTGGAGGTGGCGGCGATACCTAAGTTGGGTAGTGGAAAGGCGGATTTTGCGGGGGCTAAGAAGTTGGCGCTTGAGTACAGCTAATGGTTGACAACTAATAAAATCTCAATAAACGGCTTATTTAGCTTTTATTTTTTATTCGTTGTCAAACATTCGTTGTACTCTGTGCTGGACGGGGTTGCAAACCCCGTCCGGCACAATATATTTATTCATTCTGTAAATTATCTAATTCTGAAAATTATGATTCAGACAATAAAATTTTGTTTTTGTTTCGGGAATGGAGCGGAGCGGATTTCCCGAAACAACGAAAATAGTTTTTGAATTATCCATAGCAATCCTATGATCGTTGTAGTTAGTGTTTTTTTTAATAAAAAGAGGAAGCTTATTATGAATTTATCCAGTTTTACCAACCGCAGTTCTCCGCCTGAAACGATTATGGCATTAGGGGGAATTTCTTGGGAGCGTTTTCATCAAATTGAATCGTCTTTTGACGGTGTTGATTCTATAAAATTGACTTATTTAACGGGAGAATTAGAAATTATGTCGCCAGTTGGTGAGGAACATGAGTATGTTAAAAGTACCATTGGTACTTTACTGGAAGCCTTTATGAGAAAAGCTGGCATCCGATTTTACCGACGAGGGGGTTTTACCTTAAAGAAAAAAGGTTATGCCTCCGGTGAGCCCGATGAGTCTTATTGTATTGGCACGAATAAGAAAGTGCCGGATGTTGTGATTGAAGTCATTTTTACCAGTGGCAGCGTCGATAAATTGGAGGTGTATAAACCTCAAAAGATTCCCGAAGTTTGGTTTTGGAAAGCGAATCAATTACAAGTGTTCCATTTAACCGAGGGGAAATATGAACCCGTGAGCCGTAGTCAGTTTTTTCCCGATTTAGATTTGGAGATGTTGCTGCATTATATTAATTATCCTGATCAATATGATGCGGTGTTGGCGTTTCAAGCCGCGCTTCGAGATGAAAATTCAGTCAGCAGTCAGTCTTAGTTTCGGGAAATCCGCGTAGCTCCATTCCCGAAACAAGGAAAAATTCATAAATTAAGCCATGAAATAAATTTCATGGCTGAAAGCTCAAGTACCCTAAAGGGTACTAAAACCTAAAAATCCATCAAGGGCATTTTGTTTTTGTTTAGTGACTGAAGCGCAGCGGATTTCCCGAAACAACGAAATCCGTTAAATCCTGTTCAAAAGCTTAAAAGGAGAATTTGTAATGACGCAAGAAATCACGCTTACTCTTGATAACAATTTGATTCAGAGAGCTGAAAGGCTTGCTGTCAAACAATCGATATCGGTTCGTCAAATGCTTAGTGACGTATTGGCTCGCGCCATTGTACAGTTGGATGCCGCTCAGTATGAACAAGCCAAACGTGCTGCATTTAAGGAGATGGAGCAAGGGTTTCACTTAGGGGGTGTACCTGCTTCTAGGGAATCGCTTTATGAACGATGAGAATAATAATTTCGTTGATAGCAACGTGTTGATATATGCTTATGACATTGATGCTAAAGCAAAACATGATCTTGCAGTGGCTCGGATAAAACAGCTTTGGCAAACCAAAACGGGCATAATCAGCACTCAGGTATTGCAAGAATTTTACGTCAATGTCACCCGCAAGATAGCCAATCCGCTTTCAGTCACCAAAGCGCAAACGGTTTTAAAACGTTACTTGTCATGGCAAGTGGTGACTAACACGCCAGAGATAATTCTATTGGCTTCTGAAATTCAGGAACGTAATCTGTTATCTTTTTGGGATGCGCTGATTATCGCCGCTGCGAGGCAGGGTGGCGCAAAAACAATTTTGACAGAAGATTTAAATCATGGACAATTGATTGAGGGCATTCGCATAGAAAATCCATTTTTAACTCATTGAAGGATAACGCTTATTCGATAACTGCCAGGGCAGTGGGGTATTCGAAGTGATGGCGGGAGTGGCGGCGTGGGAACGAGGGATAAGTTTGACGTTTCATATCTCTGATGTACACAAGATTTAACGAACGTTACGGCAATGCCATTAAGTTAAGGAAAAATAATTTATAAACAACATGTTACATCTTAGCCTGGCTGAGCTGATTGGGCGTAGCGAAATAAGGTAGCCCAGTATTTAACCATTCTGTTGGCTTGGGTTTTTTTGCAGCGCCAAAAAATATAGGCATAGCAACACAATATCCTATTGAAACTAAAGGAATTAATTCTTAACTTAATGGCATTGACGTTACGGACGGGGTTGTAAACCCCGTCCGGCATAAGTACAGCTAATGGTTGACAACTAATAAAATTTCAATAAACGGCTTATTTAGCTTTTATTTTTTATTCGTTGTCAAACATTCGTTGTACTCTGTGCTGGACGGGGTTGTAAACCCCGCCCGGCACAAGGGCTGAGTGCGTAATAAAACGCGTAAGTAAAGTGCTTTATGTTTCTTTCTCGAGACAGTAAAATGCAAAATAGTTTATACGAACAAGATTTATATCAATGGTTTACAACCAATGCCGAGTTGATTAATCAGGGTAAATTTGCACAAGTGGATACAGAAAACCTAGTAGAGGAATTGGAAGCCATGGGCAGAAGTGAAAGACGAGCGTTAATCAGCCGTACCTCTGTGCTACTTGCCCATCTTCTAAAATGGCAATTTCAACCTGAAATGCGTAGCAATAGTTGGAAATATACGATTGCCGAACAACGCAGGCGTATGTTGAGACTGTTGGATGATAGCCCCAGTTTGCGCCCTAAGCTGATTGAAAAACTGCCAGATGCTTATGATGATGCCATATTAACGGCTGCCAAAGAAACACAGTTAGATAAAACAGTTTTCCCAAGAACTTGTCCATTTTCATTGGAACAAGTTATGGATGAAAATTTTTTACCTGATTAACTGATGTTACGCACTCCTGTTCTCAAACCACATTTGTGAACGAGGAAAGTAAAAGTCTAGTACAACGGATTAGGGGAACAAACGGATTTGTTTAAAGGGGCATTTTTGGCAGGGCTCGTTGCCAATGACTCCAAATAAATCTCTGGCAATAATCAATCCGTTTATTCCCCTAATCCGTTGTACTTTATGCCGGGCGGGGTTTTTTATGCCGGACGGGGTTTGTAACCCCGTCCAGCAAGACATGAGTTATTGGAACACTATTGTGCCGGACGGGGTTTGCAACCCAGTCCGCAACCTTAAATATTGCGTATCGCAACGTTCTGAAACGTCACGAAGTGAGGGGGGGAAATGAGAACGAACAATAAGCGGCGATGCCTGAATTGGCTAGTGGAAAGGCGGATTTTGCGGGGGCTAAGAAGTTGGTGCTTGGGTACAGCTAATGGTTGACAACTAATAAAATCTCAATAAACGGCTTATTTAGCTTTTATTTTTTATTCGTTGTCAAACATTCGTTGTACTCTGTGCTGGGCGGGGTTGTAAACCCCGTCCGGCACAGGATAAACTGGCCAGCTGAGGCTCAATTGCTGACGATGTTATCGTGGTTACCGGACGCTACTAAACTGGTACTCCTTAATACGACGTTGGTAAGCCTCAATACTTTCCAGCTTAGAGTCTCCAGGAGAAGTTGCGACTTCGCCATCAACCGTCAAACGTTCCGGCAAAGCCGATGATATTGTCTGCGCTTGATTCTCCAGTCTCCTCAGAGCAGACGCCCGAGCAGGTTGATCGATGCCACGCGGAACTCTGCAGTACCCTACACGTTTCAGCCTGGCGTTGCCCCAGCCAATGATTCTGCCATACTTACGGTCTTCACGCCATTCGGTCCAGTCCTTGAATGCCAGACTGCCTTTCCCACCATAGGTTGTGTGTATCAGCGTCATGTGGTCATGCCCCACATCCCTGGCATAATCACCAGTCATTTTTACTTCATCCCCTTCCTGGTAATAACGGCCGTTCCAGTCAGGAAAACTGGTTGCATACCAGACTCCCTGAATACTGGTACCCACAACGTTATACGGCAGGAAACAAATTTCCTGTGTCGCCCATTGCTGATGTGTGCTGGTGGAGTCATTGTAAAAGGTAATGTGCCACCTATTGCCACCATCAAATACATTGGGTTTGGGTGGATTGGCTAGGGCGGCACCGCTGAATAACAGGCTGCTAATCGCAATCTGCGCCGCATATTTGTTGATAGATTTCATTGTGGGTTATGCTCCTTGTAAAAAGAAATAAATTGAATGCTGATGTTAGTTACGCACTCAGCTTTTGCAACTGTTTACCTATTTCAGATATTTGGCCGCATTTTTGAGAAGCCTTATGCGTAATCTTAGCTCCCATTGGAGCGCAATAATCAGGCTGGGACACTATACCATCATCAGTCATTAAATTACAAGCTGTTTTACATAAAATAATCAAAAAAAAAAAATAAAATCAAGCGTTTATATTCTCAATCACGTTGAGTTTATATTTTGCCTGGCTGCTTAATTTGTGGCTGGGGCTGGTGGGTAGCGATATATTATAGATGTCTGAAACGCGATTTCATTAACAAATCTTATTTATTTAATAAATAGGATTTTTATCTTGCTGTTTTTGTTTCGGGAAATCCGCGTAGCTCCATTCCCGAAACAACGAATTAACGAATTAAAATAAGTATGGCTAAAAAAACGCCTGAATCGCTTGCCACAATTGCGCTTGCACATTTATCAAGCGATGATCGCTTTCAAATTCAACTAATTTAATCCAAGGGCGAGTAGCAGCAAAATCACGAGACGTTTGTGTCGGTACCGCCTCATCTTGATTCCCATGCAAAATTAGACTGGGAATGCGCCGTTGCAAATCAGCATCGACATACTGTTGCATATCTTCTACAAAAGCATAACTTATCAACCGTTCCCCGGGTTCAGCATAATTTGCAAAGGCGAATTCACCTTGGCTGCGCCACTGTGCAAAGTTGGATTCACCCATCTTAATCCGACAGTTATTCAAAAAGTTTAGGGCTGGCGCTAGTAGCACCAGGGATTGTATCTGCTGATGTCGCTCTGCCAACCATAAGCCAACTAAGCCGCCAAAACTAGAGCCGATAATTGTCACTGGCGAATTTGGTAATAAGGCTTCCACTTGTTGAATTTGCTGAGTTAAGCTGAAATGATAAAAATCATTTGGATTTAAATCAGGAATTTGTAAACTTAGTCCGCGTTGCTCAAAGCATTGTTTGAAAAATTGAGCTTTACTCGATTGTGGGCTCGATGCCCAGCCGTGTAGGTAGAAAAATGTAGTCATATGTAAACAATTTTATTAGAGTTGTTGCTAAATAATTTTTGAACTGTGATTTTTATGATTTATGTGATTTTTATGATGCTGTTAATACCAATCACATTAATCATAAAAATCACATAAATCACAGTTCAAATTTATTTAGCAACAACTCTATTATCAATTAATCGCGCCCTGCCCAACCAGGCAGCCGCTAAAATCACTAAATCTTCATCTGCCGCCGTCGTCGGCATGTCCAGTGTATGAGCCTGTCGCACCGCAACGTAGTCAGGTTTAAAACCAGTTTCGGCAAGTGTCTGCATAGCTTGGTTTTCCAAGGATGTATAATTGTGCTCGCCCGATTCGATTTTGATTCGCATATTATCAATCGTTTGGAATAAAGTTGGCGCGATGGCACGTTGTTCTGCATTTAAATATTGATTGCGTGAACTCATCGCCAAACCGTCGGCTTCGCGCACGGTAGGCACGCCAATAATTTCAATGGGCATAAATAAGTCCGCTACCATACGCTTAATAATCGTCAATTGTTGATAGTCTTTTTCGCCAAATAAGGCTTTATCGGGTTGGACTATATTTAATAATATATTGACGACGGTGGCAACACCTTTAAAATGACCAGGGCGCGAGGCACCACAGAGTATATCGCTTAATTTCGGTACTGTGACATAAGTCGTTGCCTCCATGCCAGCAGGATAAAGTTCGGTCACGCTGGGCGTAAATAGTAAATGTGTACCGACTTTTTCCAATTTTTCGCAGTCGGCTTCAAAGGTACGTGGATAAGTTTGATAATCTTCGCCAACGCCAAATTGTAGTGGATTGACAAAAATGCTGACCACGACTCGATCTGCTGCTGATAGGGCTCGTTCGACGATGCTGAGGTGTCCAGCGTGTAAATTGCCCATGGTTGGAACAAGGGCGACTTGTTTTTGGCTGCGCCATGCGTTGATTTGGGCGCGTAAGTCTGGGATTGTTGAGATGGTTTTTATCATAGTAAAATTCGCCGCCTCGCGTGAGTTGCAATTTGATTGTGTTGAGGAGAATTACGATAAGCTGCCTTACCAGACAAATGATAAATCCACATCCAAGTGATATTAGTAAAGGACAAATTTTAAACCATTCGAGCTTTATTGGAATCAGCGAAAAAAAATCAATAAATTATTTATGAGCAGCACATCAATAGATAAATTTTTATCTGACTTTCAAAATATTGTTATAGAAAAAGGAGTAAAAATTCTAAATCGTCCGGAAAATCTAAGTATGCTCCATATTCTTGAATTTAATCAACTGGATGTTGAAAATACGCTGCTATCTCTGACAAAACAAGATTATTGCGAAGGACCCGTATCTGATGATAAAGGTCGCCCCGATGACGTATGGATTTTTGGGCGGAGCATTAACGGGCATAATGTCTACATTAAATTAGCAATTGTAGAAAAAAAGAAAAGAAGAAATGTTGTCTGTATCTCCTTTCATGAATCTACGCATTCATTATATTATCCACAACGAACAACAAACCCAAGATAGATCTTGGGCTCCAAAATACCGTATATTGGTTGTGACTGGGTTATAAAAGAGGTGATTTATGCCGGAATATTGTTTGAGTTGCGATTATAAAGATGAAATAGAAGCCATGATAGAGCCTGTGATACTCGATGTGCGTGGTGAACCTATTGAAGTCACTAAAGAATTTTATAAATGTCCTGCGTGCGGCGACTCATTCATAAGCAGCCGTGGTCATGATATGTTTAATGAAGCCTATCGCGAATATCGCCGCCGTCATGACATGCTACAACCCGAATCCATTCGCAAGCTGCGTCGACAATACGGATTTACTCAATACGAATTCAGCACCTTGCTTGGCTGGGAAACTTCCACCCTCAGCCGATACGAAAATGGCGCATTACAAGAAGAATCTCAAGATACATTGCTCAAATTCGTCATGGAACCGGTAAACTTGTTACAACTGATAGAAAGGAAACCGTCACGCCTCAGCGAAGAAAAACGGCTCAGGCTGATCGAGCAACTTTCCTCGGCTCAATCGTTGGCAAAGTATTTAGAGCATCTTTATGCGAAATACTGGGGTAATGACGCACCAGACAAATTCAGTGGTAATAAAAAATTAGACTTAGAAAAGTGGTTTAATGTCGTATTGTTTTTTTGTGGAGGGGGTGGACAACTGAGAACTAAGCTTAACAAACTACTTTTTTATGCTGATTTTAAGCATTTTAAGGAATACCTAGCCTCTATAACTGGGACTCGTTATATTCATTATCGGCATGGTCCAGTGTCTCAAAACTATGAAAATTTTTTTGCAGCGTTAATTTTAGAGGAGCGTCTCTGTGTTGAAGAAGTCATATTTGGTGATTTTGTTGGTGAAAACTGTGTATCACAACAGGAACCGAATTTCGCGCTATTCAGCGATTCAGAAATTAAGGTGTTAACTGAAGTTAAAGAATACTTCAATGGCAATAGTGCTCGTAAAATCAGTCAGTTGTCACATATGGAAACAGGGTATTTAGCCACCAAGGCGCATGATTTTATTTCTTATGAATACGCAAAGTTTTTGAAGATATAAGCAGGTTCTTTTTCGGGCGAAAGAGACGCGAGCGTAGCGAGCGTAGGGTGGGTAGGAACGAAGTGGAAACCCACCATTTTTAATCTCAAAAAAATGCTTGAACTGTGATTTTTGTGATTGATGTGATTGGTATGAGTTAAAAAATGCTTGAACTGTGATTTTTGTGATTGACGCGATTGGTATGAGTTAAAAAATGCTTGAACTGTGATTTTTGTGATTGATGTGATTGGTATGAGTTAAAAAATGCTTGAACTGTGATTTTTGTGATTGATGTGATTGGTATGAGTTAAAAAATGCTTGAACTGTGATTTTTGTGATTGATGTGATTGGTATGAGTTATGTTATATATTATATAACAATATTTCTATAATTTATACACTGAATACCATAATTCTTTGCCAATCATATTAATCATAAAAATCACATGAATCACAGTTCAAATTTATTCCGCGACAATTCCATTATTCCCCACAACCATTTCCCACAGTCCAAGCACTGACGACAGAGCTATCGCGTACGCCAACAATTTTGCCGTCGCGCAATTCGTACCCTACTACAACCGAGGCAGGGTCAGTTTTATATTTTTCTAAATTAATTCACCGCAAAATCCGTAAATTTTCTCATAGAGGGTGAATGAAAACCCAACACAATATCTTCCTTTGGAACTCCCTTAGCGGCTAGTTCGTAAGCAATATGAGCTTCCGTGCCATTATGCTGTATCCAAATTTTGTCATCAATAATATCAATATGTAACACACAACCATAGATGCGCCGCTCATTTTGCCAACCGACATTGACTAATTGATAGTGGTGATGATTGCTATCAAAAATTGTTTCCGTTTTAACGCTCTTATCTGAAGCACTAATATTCGCATAGTGTTCCATTAATTGAATCACATCAGTTTGGTATTGTTCTAATTTACCCATTTCACAATTGCCTCATTAGTTATTTCGTAAACAATCAACCTAACTGATGTTACGCACTCCCGTTCCCAAACCACGTTTGTGAACGAGGAAAGTCGCTAAAAATATAGTACAACGGATTAGGGGAACAAACGGATTGGTTGGTTTGAAATCTTTTTTTTTGGCAGGAGTCATTGTCAATTAAATAAATATATAGCAATAATCAATCCGTTTACTCCCCTAATCCGTTGTACTGGAGTTTGGTTTTGAAGGAGCGTGGCAACGAGGGTGCGTAACATCAGTAACCTAAGTTGATAGCGTTCAAGAGCTTTATAACCAAAAGCTAGTGAGCGTAGGGTGGGTAGGAACGAAGTGGAAACCCACCATTTCTCAAAAAAATAATGGTGGGTTTAGCTTCGCTGACTTCGTATCGCTACCGCTCTACCCACCCTACGCTCGCTGCTTTCGCGGAAAGCGATATACAGACGCTTGCATGCGCTGCCAAGATGAGGGGAGATTTTTTTAGGCCATATTTTCGCGGACTAGATTTTATATTATAGTTTGACGAGTTCAAGGCCGTCTATTCTTTCAAAATGGCTGAAATTCAATGTCGCCAACTGCATATGATTGGATATAGCTGTAGATGCTATAAAAATGTCCCTAAACTCTATTATTTTATTTTTCGATTTTAATTCCTTGAAAATATGGCTGGCAATTTCAGCCTCCTTGTTAGTAAAGCTTAAAATCGTGATATTTGAAAACAAGATTTCTTCAAATGCTTCATCTACAGAACCCAACTTATATTCAAAATAACATATTGAAGAGGTATAGAGTTTGTAGTTAATTGAAAGCTTATAGAATAATGTCGCATCTTTCCGTTTTTTTCTAAAATACTCTATAAAAACTGAGGTGTCTATTAAAACTCTTCTATCGTCCAATTTTTATAGCCTTCTGTTATTTTGTTCTGCCAAGAAACTATTTCGTCATTCGATAGAGTTGGTCCGGATAAAAGTTGATCTAAGTAGCTGTTTTTGGTGGCAAGTTGCGCTAGTGGTTCACGATTGGTAAAAAGCGGCAGAATAAGTATCTCTATCTCTTTGCCAATATAGTCTTTTGGTATTTTTATCAAATATTCTTCAGTTTTGGCTTTAGTTATTTCTCTATACATAAAATTATACCTTTAAAAAATAACGCTGCATAGACAGACAAGCGGGTGCCACGATCTTTCGTTTAGCCGAGAGCCCGCTTGTCCACCCTACTCCTGCTCCTAGTCAAATGATCACTATATCAAAAACCAAATAAAATATGATTGTTTTTGAGATTAAAGGCGGTATGAAAAATCCTATTTCTTCAATAAATAGGATTTTTTTGAGGGGGCTTAAATACCGTGAACGCACAACATTAGGCTCGCACCGAATGAGAAGATACATGCTCACGTAATATCTCATCAATACGCGATTGCCAGCCTTTTCCCATCGCACGAAAATGTTCCACAACTTCTGGTGAAAGAGGTAATGTAATTTGAATTTTCACTGCTTGTTTCGGTTTTCTGGCAGTACCGATTATTTTACCCTTCTCTACAATATCCGCACCTTCCCAAAAATCGGCAATTGCTTCTGGATTATTGGGATCGTACGGTGTATCTTCAAAAGCCGAGGTTGTCAAAGTAGTATCGCCGCTCATATTTAGTGGCCTCCCTGATTGAAATTAGATGCGGGCCGTGCAATCGTTCAACCCATACCATAAATACCACACGATCACCAAGCATAGCCAAGCTTTGCAAGCGTTGCTCACCGTAAGATTCACGATCATCTTCTTTCGTGATCAGAGGAGTATCAAAGATTGTGGAACAATTAGCAAAATCAATACCATGATTTTTAATGTTGATTTGCCGTTTGTTTTCATCCCAAGTGAGCATACTTGTCCCTTAATAATTTTGATAAAATGTCAAGACATGTAGGATGGGCAAGCGGGCACCACGAGCTTTCATTTAGCCGAGAGCCTAAAGCCCGACTGTCCACCCTACTCCTGCTGTGAGGCTAAAGCCTCACTTCCTAGTATTCTTGTAATTGACGTAACATCAGTTCTTTTGTAGGGTGGGCAAAGTGTTTTTTGTTTTTTTTGCCCACCGTATAGACTACTGTGAGGCTAAAGCCTCACTTCCTAGTATTCTTGTAATTGACGTAACATCAGTTATTCAAGAAATAGGATTTTTTTTAAGAATTCAGATTAAAACAAGTCCTGCGGATCCACATCCAATGACCAACGCATTTTTTTGTTCGTACCGGCGGAAAGCATCGGCAACCATTGCGAAAGTAAACGATGCAATACTTTGCGTTGCGAAGTTTGCAGTAAAAGTTGAGCACGATACCACCCGCCTCGTTTTTCCATAGGAGCCGCAACTGGTCCCCATAATTGAACTCCGCCATCGCTATTCAACGGTTCAGCCTGCTTTTTCGCCTGATTTAAAAACGCAATCGCTGGTTCGCTTTCAGTAGCCTCCGCACGCAGTAAAGCTAGGCGACTATAGGGCGGAAATCCAGCTTGTAAACGCTCTTTTAATGCCGCTTCTGCAAATGAGGCATAGCCTTGACGAATCAGACGGGTGAGCAAAGGATGGTCCGGATGATAAGTTTGAATTAACACTTCCCCAGGTTCATCGGCACGCCCCGCGCGTCCAGCGACTTGCACCAGTAATTGAGCCATTCGCTCAGTAGCACGAAAATCTATCCCGTATAAGCCACTGTCAATATTAATAACGCCCACTAAGGTAACTTTAGGAAAATGATGTCCTTTTGCCAACATTTGTGTACCAACTAAAATATCGGTTTCTCCCTTGTGGATACGTTCTAACATTTTCTGCATAGCATGTTTATTACGAGTGCTATCACTATCAATCCGTAATATTCGCGCCTCTGGAAATTGATTTTGTAAATGTTCCTCAACCCGTTCAGTGCCCTGCCCTAAAAAATAGAGTTTCGGATTTCGACAATTTGGACATTGGACATCAACTGGGCGAAAATCTCCACAGTGGTGACAACGTAGTTGTTGGCTAGTTTCGTGATAAGTCAGACGGGCATCGCAATGTTGACATTCCGCTACCCAGCCGCACTTGTAACAAGTTAACACTGGCGCATAACCGCGACGATTGATAAATAACAAAATTTGTTGTTGCGTCTCTAAACGCTGTTCAATCGCCTTGATTAATTGCTTAGATAAGCTACTTTTCAGCGACTGCTTTCGCATGTCCACAAGGTGAAAAGTGGGATGAACCGCAGAACCGGCACGTTCTGGCAATACAAAGTGTTGATAACGTTTACTATTCGCGTTGTGTAAAGTTTCCAATGAAGGCGTGGCACTGCCTAACAAGATAGGAACCTGGGCACGTTGTGCCCGCACAACGGCAATATCACGCGCAGAATAGCGAAAATGATCTTGTTGCTTGTAAGATTGATCATGTTCCTCGTCAACAATAAAAACACCTGGACGTGCTAAAGGAGTCCAAACAGCGGAACGAGTACCTATTACAATAGGAGCGATACCGTCGCGGGCTAATAGCCAGGCATGTAAACGCTCTTTATTATTAAGTTTAGAATGTAAAATGGCAATGGGAACCGCGAAACGCTGTTTAAAACGATTAAGCGTTTGCGGCGTGAGATTGATTTCTGGAATTAAAATCAAGGCTTGACGATCACTTTCTAATACCTTTTCAATAATTTGTAAGTAAACTTCGGTTTTACCGCTACCGGTTACACCGTCGAGTAAACAAGGATAGAAGCCTTGAAGATTGCTGCATACCTCGTTGACTGCTTTTTGTTGTGCCGCGTTAAGTCGTAATGGCGGAGAAACAGAACTTATTTTTTCGATTTTTGGCATCTCAACAGTCGTTTGAGGACATATCCATCCTTTTTTTTCCAAAGTACGTAACAAATTTGGCGTTAGATTGGACAAGCTTTGATAAATGGCAGGCTGGCTCAAACCTTCTGGATGTTGTTGTAATAAATTTAAGACAGCTAATTGTCTTTCAGGAAGCTTCTCCAGTTGAACTGCCCATCCTTCAGGCGTGAGTTTCCAAGCTTGAATTTTGGCAGGATGTCCCTTATTTAGGAGCGATGGTAGGGCAGTTGAGATTACTTCGCCGATGGGATGATGATAGTAGCGACTCGCCCATTGTAGTAAATTAAGACTGTCTTTCGGCAATACTGGCGTTGAGTCAAGTATTTTGAATGCATGTTTGAGTTTTTCAGCCGGAACGCTGGTAGTGTTAGCGACAGCCAATAGTACGCCGACTTCATTACGAGGACCAAAAGGAACGCGCAGTCGTATGCCTGGATGTAATTGGCTAATGTCGGTTTTTGGCGGCGGCAGATAATCAAAATGATTATCGAGTGGTTTAGGAATTGCAATTTGTAAAAATTGAGAATTGTCTACCATCGTTTTCGTTTTCCACGCAGTAGGAACGTCCTATTACATCTCCCTAACCAGACGTATGCCGATAACAATGTCCTCATCTATGTTTCTCCAATTCTCGCTACTAGAGGTAACACGCACATTCTCAGGTGGCTCATGGAACGAACCACCGCGAATCATATAATGCCCGACATCACTTAAATGCCGTCGTTCTTCAGAATTATCCTTATAACCAGCCCATTCCCAAACATTGCCTAGCATATCATGCAAACCGAAAGCATTAGGCGAAAAACAACCAACAGGCGCGGGTTGTTGACTATCCCACTCGCTACCACAACCGTCACAATTAGCCCAATTCGTGCCAATTTCATCACCCCACCAGTAAGCCGTTGAACTGCCAGCCCTGGCTGCATATTCCCATTCTACTTCAGTGGGCAAGCGGTAAGTTTTCCCCGTTTGTTGACTTAGCCATTCTGTATAAGCGATGGCATCATTTTTAGACACATGAATCACGGGCATATTACCACGCCCCCAAGCTTCGTCATCCGGTTTTTCTCTGTCAGTGGCTTCAGCAAATTTATCATATTGATAAAAAGTCACCTCATAACATCCCATCGCAAAACCGTCCACCGGTACTTCAGGGCCAGGATTATCATCGCCATCAATATAGCCCATACGAAAACTCCCCGCAGGAATAATCACCATTTGTGGTCCAAAACTGCCGTCTAGTAGGATATCGCGGATAAGACTATATCTGCCTACTGTATAACTAGTAAATTTCTTAGTTTCCAGGTTATCCTCTGTTCCTCCGGCAGCAGTCATAGGCATGGCTACTGGTCGTATTTCCTCACCTAATCGAGACACAGGTTCCTCTACACTGGTTCTTTTATCAGTATTCCGTTTTTCATCAACTTTTTCGTCAATATCGCTGGATTTAAAAGCTATTTGATGTTTCCAAAACCGGTCTTCGGATGGATTTTTTACCGAAATATCTTTTTTGTAATGTAGGTATAAAATCCAGCTCACTGTTGTCACAACCAGGGCAGATAGAAGAAAAAGTGGTTTTGATTTGATCATTTTTAACTCTATTATCGGTTTTTAAAGAAAAATCCCTAAACGACTCTTTGCTCAGCGTCGAGGAAGGTGGCTTGCATTTATCTTGTGTTTTCGTTATCCTTGAAATGGCGGCAAGTATCAGAGCCAAGCATGATGATATATAATAGGATATTATATTGCATTATTTTTTTCCAATCCAATGGCTTCCCCGCCATATTTAGAGCTAGTCAACGACTGAAATTTTGCCTTTTTCTAAATCTGCCAGATTAATTCCCTCTTAGCCGCGGCGCACAACCAAGATTTCGTAAGCTTTTAAATAATTTTTCATTAATGCTAAATTGATGGGCTCGTCATTAAAATAATTGACTCATAAAGAACTGCGCTGTTATCATTCATAGTTTTTTTCAGATGAATTTTTCACTTAAAAATTGATCGACGTATGTTTATTAGCCCCTGTTGACTCAATGCCATTAAGTTAAGAATTAATTCATTTAGTTTCAATAGGATATTGGCTTTATATGCCTATATTTTTTGGTGCCGCAAAAAAACATAAGCCAACAGAATGGTTAAATGC
>Ga0209780_1000812_pt1 | contig 18548 bp, 15 predicted proteins | sample WorMetexBAHAMAS2_FD_187384 | JGI IMG/M metagenome (GOLD analysis project Ga0209780, IMG submission 187384) | Marine gutless worms symbiont microbial communities from Max Planck institute for Marine Microbiology, Germany - Inanidrilus exumae... | ecosystem: Host-associated > Annelida > Digestive...
CGACTCCCACGGCATAAATATTCTATAACAGCAAGGTGGACTGTAGCATATTCATAAACTCAAGACTGAATGCGCAGTACTTGGCTAGCTATCGTCTAATTGGTTAAACGAAGTAGGTTCTTTTTTTTAGTATTTTGAAGTACGTACGTGCCATATCGTCGTAAAAAGTTGACGTTTGCTATCTCATCTCCTGATGAGTTCTTGTTATGCAAATCGGTTCAGTGGTTTGGGAGGAGTAGTTACACAGACATAGCCTACACACGGAATTTGGTCAATGCGGCTCTTAGTATACGAGTGGCGCTCAATACCAAACCTGCCTACGGCCGGTTTTGATAAAATGTAAAAAAGTTAACAGTTTAAAACGGCTTGTAAGGACGACAGTGGCTATGTCACACAACTAAAACAGCAAAAATCAAAAAGGTGATATTACTTATCAGCACATCACCATAGAGTCAATGGCACAACTTGGTGGCTCGCATATGTTAGATTTACAACTATATGACAATTTTGTGGAATGTCGTTAAGCACAGATTGAAGAAAGTCAGGATTAAGCTTAGGCCTACAATTTACAATGACGTTGCATTGTCAATGTCACAGCGCCAGGCGTGACGACTAGTCACCCACCCAGTTACCGTAAGCCCAGTCAGTTGTATCCTGTTCTATCCGGTTCTATCCGGTGTTTGTCACATTTTGGTCACGGCTACTTCCGGTTTATTGTTGGCCACTAGTGGCGTAGGTACATAGGTTGATCGTAGCGAGTGCTAGCCCATGGGTGACAAACGATCCCTGAAGGGGCGTGGTCAGGTCACATGAAACATTTAAATTTGGGTGGGCACCAACCATATCTCCGGATTGGCTGGAGCTAGAGTGGTCAAAGTTTTTCATGCATGTACGCTATGTCAAGTCCCAGCATAAGAATGGCAAACCATGGTTTAAAGGGGCGTGGTCAGGGTCACGTGACCCACTTTGAATTTTGACGTCCCCAATGATATCTCTGGAACGGCTGAAGCTAGAATCGTCAACTTTTGCGTGCACGTAGACTGTATCAAATCCTAGCCTAAGGTGGTGACCAACCACCCCTAAAAGGGGTGTGGTCATGTAACCCGTTTTTCAAATTTTAACAGCAATCATATCTTTGTAACTGGTGAAGCTAGGCATTTCAGCTTTCGTGTACTGACTGATACAGAGGAGTACGAGTGCATGCGTGATATATTACTCCCAAAAGGGATGTGTTCATAGTCACGTGACCTCGTTAAATTTAGGGAAATGAGTGATAGTATCTCGGAAACGGTGCAAGATAGAGACATAGTTGCAATGGATGACTAATAGGAAATCGTATGCGGCCTATCGAATGACACCATTGAAGATGCCAATGCCCGTAAATGACCTTGAAGGTCACTTTGCTGTTTGAAACCTGTATAACTCCCATACCTCGTGAAACACAGCACGAATTTAGTAACATAGCGCAGTCCCTCTGCGATAGCTGAGCTTCTAATTAAGACATAGCGAGATAATGGTCGAAAATCGCCGATTTGAACCTCTATTTGGCGCCTCCGTTGGGGGTAATTCCGTTAGCATTTCGCCGACATCTTTGGCATCAGAAAACTACAGTTTATCGGCTATCGTAAGGCGTTGTTTGCGTGATCATACGTTCATCCGTTTTGGTACAATAACGGCGTGTGACACACAGACTGACGGACAGATAGTCGCCGGAGCCAGCCGCTAAACCGTTGTCATTATATGATACTGCCATGATGCCAGCAAAAACGAACGTCTCTCTCAAAAGGTTAGGCAATGTTGCTAGTAAAAGACGACAATGAAGGATAGCATTACGATTAGTCAAAGTGATGCTTAAACAGTCCTTCAAGTCCATGACCGCTCTTAAACATGAAACAAAAACAAGCAACGGTAAGAGGCAAGTGTAAATGCCCGATAAGCTGTCTAAGTTGTAGTACGTGTCATGCCGTTAGTGGCTCAAGCCGCTTAGCCAGCCGTTAAGAGGTCCAGCCGCCGCCAGTTGGTAGTTATCGGCTTAACGACTCAAGTTGTAAAGCCAGCTGTTAAGAAGTTAAGCCAGCTGCTAACGCCTTAGCGGCTGGCTCCGGGGACTACCGCCTCGTTCGGGTGGTGCCATCTGGTGAATGCTTACGGAGTAAAGTCAGAATGGTCTTGTGGATGGCAGGTAAAAACTGTGTGATTCCGTTAACACGTGCCATTCTGTAGCGCTTCGTGACTGTTTAGGCCGTAAGAACGCGCTATATAAGTACCTCATACACCAAAGATGTAACAAATAAGTCGAAAACTGCGAAGAGTGAATGCCAAAATCTGCCTGAGCCTGTACACCATTGTGAATATCGTGATACTGATTAAAAAAGGTAAAGGTCGGATTCTTCTATAGCGCTACTTACAGCGGCGATGCCGCGACCAGCCGCGCTGTAAAATCGTAGGAAGTGGCAGTTGATTGGCAAGAGCCAATGGTGCGGGAGCGCAAATGCTGCAGCTACAACACACACCACCGCCCCAATCAACCACACCAGGTCTTCACCCCGTAAGCACTCACCAGATAGCGCCGCCCGTGCGAGGAAGCAAACATCCAATTACATCTTACTACTCAGTTTATCGACCTCGAAAGGATGAAAGGCTGAGTCGACCTGGTTAGGTGGTTACATACCGGTACCGAAATAAAGTGCCGCCTCCGGGAGTCGAACCCGGACACGTCACCCATCCCAGTACTAACCGGGCTCGACGTAGAGTAACTTCGTTGATACGACCAACGCCGTTACCAATACGCCACGCCGCCAACTGATTACTGTACCGGTACGTAGTTACGTGTTCTCAGTTAAGTATCACGAACTATATGCTTGATACTCGCTGTTCAAAACCTTTGGACCATAGAAGTTTCTTGCAAGATTGAGTCGCGCGTTATTGTGTAAGAAATCTTGTAAAATCAACATTCTGGGTCATAAGTTCAAAGTAAAAGACCATCTGGCTAATTGCACGTGCATGCATAATATTATCTTATCTGTTCGCAACTGTAAACCATCGGCAATTGTTGTTTTGCAGTATCTAACAATATCAGGTCAAAATGCAGCAACCGTGGCGCCACGCACATGTCCGGAAACTGGTCGTCAACGCGTTCGACCGAAACACCCCGATTACGCGCAGCTGCAACAGCGAAGGACGTCATTTCAAGGAAAACAAGTTCCTGCCGGTCAGAGGGTTGAAGTCCTTGCGTTAGCTGGATTTTTCCATGTCGGTGAGTTTCTCGTCAAATACATCTGCATAGCACATACGTAACGTATGTAATTGCCATGGTCCCAGTGCGTGCCATGACATGCCGCCAGCGACCGTCGGACCCATACTACGACGAGGAATGTCGAGCAATGAAACGCCGTGTACGTCGTCTTGAACGTGCGTGCAGTCAAGCACATAAACGTGTGGCCTCCGCCACCGCGTCCACCGCCGACGTCGTCGCCGTTGCTGCAGCTGCTAATACAGCCTGACCATGGACTCCTTAATTGATAGCACCCATTATTAAGGAGTCCATGGCCTGGCATACTGAGCGACGTTCTTACCGCGACCTATGTAACTGGAAACGCGAGGCATTCTGGCAGATGAAATTCGACGCTGAACGTTCCACGCAGTGGCGTAGTTAGACCTAAATTTAAGAGGATGCCTTCCTTTACCCTACCTTCCCTTCCCCTTTCCTTTTCTCCCTCCCTCTCCCTTCCCTTACAAGTAGGCCCCCCGTATATCCAGCTATGGGTCTGGGGGAGCGCTGTAAGCTCCCCAGCGGGGTCTGGGTCGGAGCCCCAGCCAAAATCGAATTTGGTGTATTTTAGCCGTAAAATCTAACATTTGGTAGCCAAAGAGAATCATCTGACCAAATTTTCTGAATTTTTATGATTAAAATACGTTTTGCCACTCTAGTACATCAATGTCAGTCTCACAGACGTGGTAAATTTATAGGTGTAGGAAGCAAACTGGAAGTGAGGGGCCCTAATTCCGGCGCAAAAATAATTTGCCCCCACTTTTCTTTTGGGCTCTTCACTTTTTTTGGCCCTCCATTTTAACTTCAGACGAGAAATAAAGCATGTTATTTATTGGAGTGCTTTCTTGTCTTGTCTCTGATATAGCCATATTTGTGCTGAAAGGGGACGTTAAACTCCAACTAACTCTTGTCTTGTCTTTCTGAGTATTTGCTAAATATATGTATGTAGCACAGTTTGACTTTAAAATGAGCAAAGAATATGTTGGGGATTCAAGAAATGACTGTTTTTAGTTATTTGCGTAATAAAAGCGTTTGGACTCTTTCTCAGAACTTACAAATCCCGGTCTGCCTCCTCCGAGTTTTCTGCAAACTAAACAATTGATCAACCTGGTTGGTTTTTATTTTACAAAATCCAAGAAAAAGCAATTTGCCTCCTCTTGCTTGTTACTGGCTACGCCCATGGTTCCACTCTGCGCTAACTGTGGCTGTCTATATGGGCCGTGGCCTGGTACCTAAGTCACCAGCAATAGATGCTTGCGATCTACACCACTCCTTGGCTTCTTCGATCAAAAGATCGCCGCTGTGCATGCCGCTACAGCTGACGCCCCATCGCCAACGTTTACACATGCACTGACCGGCTGCTCGATATCCGCATTTCGCGCAGTAAGCATCCTGACGTTACAACTGCAATCCACAAGCTGCCAGACAAACAGTGTGCCAGTGATCCACTTCAGCGCGTTTGAGGTTCTCGACGATAACTGCGCTATATAAATCTACTTACTTACTTACTTACTCACGCGTCTTCTCAAAGACACTGTCGGTCTGCTGGCTCCATTTATCACAACACTGTTTAATAAGTCACTGGCATCTGGCATATTCCCAGCCGTCTTCAAATCGTCCTACATCACACAGCGGCTAAAGAAGGAAGTTTGGACCCGGCTGACGTTAAGTCATATCGGCCAATGTCCAACTTACCGGTGCTATCAAAGACGCTTGAGCGCCTTGTCGCTCACCAGCTCGTCGAGCATCTCAGCTTGTGGAGTCTGCTGCCAGACGCCCAGTCGGCATATCGTGCAAAACACTCCACGGAAACCGCGGTGTTGCGTGTGCTGTCAGACATTCTCGACGCACTGGACTGGTGATTTCGCCGTACTGACGCTGCTTGATCTTTCAGGACCATTTGATACGGTATATCATGCCACTTTGCTGCGTCGCCTCAAGACAACCTACGGCATCACCGGCACTGCACTAGTCTGGTTCACTTCCTACCTCCATGAAAGAAAGCTGTTTGTCCGTTACGGAGGATCCAGCTCAACTCCATCATCGTTACTGTTTGGAGTTCCACAAGGGTCGGTTCTCGGACCGATCCTGTTCCTTCTGTACACGGCAGATCTACTCAAACTCGTCGATGGAATGGAGCTGCATTCTCACCTTTATACGGATGACACCCCGACCCAGATATACGGATCCTGCGCTCCTGATGCAGCCCCTGCCCTCCAGCAGCGCATTTCAACTTGTGTCGTCCGCACGCTAGAGTGGATGCAAGCAAACCACCTAAGGTTGAATGGCGCCAAAACAGAACAGTTATGGTGCTCGCCACGTCGGCAACAAGAATACTTACCAAACATACCTCTCCTCATTGGCTCTGACACGGTACAGCCGGTGTGGTGCGTGCGGAATCTCGGGATATATATCGACAGCGACCTATCCATGAGAAGTTATGTCTCAAAGGCTGTCTCAAACTGTTTCGCCGCCCTCCGCCGACTCCGAAGTATCCGTAGACTGGTCAGTCAGCCGGTCCTTATATTGTCACTGGTCACGTCATTGATCATGACGCGACTTAATTATGGCAGTGTGACTCTGGCTGGTCTTCCCGGTCACCTGTTGTACCGTCTGCAGTCCGTGCTTAATGCAGTGGCACGTTTGGTCTGTTACGCGCAGAAGTACGGCGCAGAAGTACGACAACGTCACACATCTTCTCCGGGACCTCCACTGGTTGTGGGTTCCGGAAAGAATACAGTTTCGACAGGCCGTACTCGTTTTCCGCTGCCGTAACAACATGGCTCCTCCATACATCTTCCGCGACCTCCAGTGGACTGACGAAGTGGAGTCGCTGAAACGACTATGGCCCGGCTCTCAAAAGCGCCCGATCGACGTGATCGTATCTAGAACGCGACACCGAACCATGGGTGACCGATCTTTCCGTGTGATGGCTGCTCGTGCATGGAAGAGTCTTCCAACCAGTGTCACTACAGCTACTTCCCTGGCTTCTTTAAAAAGACAATTAAAAACATTTCTTTTCACTAAATCGTTCCGGTAATTTTAGTTTGTGTACCATGTCCTAGAAGCACTTTTGCTCATGCCACGTTAATCTGTACGTTTCTAACTAACTAACTAATTACGAGTAGATTACACCGTTAAAAGCTGTTATGAATATTTATTAATCTCAATTCAAACAGACAGAAAAACATGAGTAGAAGGAAACTGAATAAACCAGCCTCAAAACTCGACAAATGACATAAAACTAGACCCTGAATTCAACCACACAATCACGAAACTGTCCAGTGTCCATTATTGAAAATGTCAGTGAAGTTATAGAAGCGGTGTATTTTAAAGGTCCGACGGACAACGTGCGTTGCTTCTGCTGCGACGGAGGCCTGAAACACTGGCAACCGACCGATGACCCGTGGATCGAACATCGTCGATGGTTTGCACGATGTCCGTACGTCATCGAACACGGAGAACAACTTCCTAGCGAGAGAAACGTCGACAGTTTCCTCTCTTCTGTGAGAACCTTTACGTTGGTGACACTCAAACTGCACTGCCTATAGTTTATTTGTATGCCAGCTTGAGTTCTGACGCGAGTACTTTGCTGGCAGAATGTCAGCAGTTGTTTCGACTTACTGTTCACACGAATTACTCAAAGTTGGCTTGCCTTTTTCTAGCCTGAACATAGCAGTTAGTGTTCAATATGCTTTGGGCGATGAAGTATTTTCCTGTGCTGTTATTGTTTTTGTAGTGCGTTATTGAAAGAATGAGCGTTGTAGGCCACTTTTAGCGTTAAGCGTCTTAAGATCAACAACAACAGCATAATGGTTTGTTGTGTTGTTTGCTTTAGGCATCAACAGATCCATCTGGAAACAGTGTCACTAACACACGTGATATGGCAACCCAGAGTAAGTAGACTTTCTGCATTTATGTTACTGATGAATAAATGAATAAATTAGTTATTTCCTTTCTGATAATAAATTGGCGACGTCAGATATGACTGGATGTTTAAATGTATCAATTTCTGAAAATGCTAGGTGAACGTTAACAATAGACTGAGCTGTTGCAGAGGGACTGCGCGACGCACCGCGTCAACTGAAAGTTTTGTTATGTGAACTTTAGGCGATGTAACCGCTGATAACGTTATCAGTATGTTTCGACCAGATAGATGCACCGGGGGCGAAGTCTGTCATCTCCAACTGCATCTTGTTGTTTATGCGAATCTTTTCTACTTCTACATAATGGTGATATTTACATTGCTGATGACATTGAGCTACTGCGATCCTCTCTATTTTTTAATATATCGAAGGAGCATATCACATACGAAGTTTACCATAACGATCAAAAGTCACGCGTAAGCTATTATTTTTACTCTAATATTCGACCAGAAGGACCCATTGGCGTAGCTTGTCATGGAAGTCCAGAAGTCCCGACCCCCAGCCACTGTGAGATTTTTACAAATTCGATGAAAAAGTTCTGAGATTGAGATATCCCCGATTGCTGTGATTTAATTCTTGAGTCGTGGCGAAAATTGGTGTTAGCTGTGAAGTCTGGAGAACGGATAACACGATTCAAGCATGATCACATGGTTTGAGTGACAAGAAGTGACTGAGGCTGTTTTTTGTTATGTGTGGTTTGTGGACGCAGACGTGCAGTACTGCGTAGAGCAGTGTGAAGTTAAAGCCCGTCTGAATTCACCATTAGTCATGTCCGTCATGGCGATGGGACACCCACATGATCTCGTTCGCCAAGCCATACAGAGACGACTCACTACCACTGGTTCGATATTAGTTTTTGTTGGTTTCACTGTCAGTTATCCTGCTGTGTAGTACAATTAACTAAATTATTATTATGTTTACATTGCGCAATAGTGAAAAATATTACCCTGAAAACTGGTAATATACTTAGTGATTTAACAGATCATCTGCCAAATTACACTTTGAATAAAAGTAAGAAATTAGACATTGAGGCCAGACTATTGCGTACCTTTTCTCAAAAACATAAACAAAACTTCTTAAATTATCTACAAGTGTGCGGTTGGAATCAAATATACCGGTACCGAGAACATAATGTCTATACTGCTTACAATAAATTTCTCGGTTTTAGTACAACCGCAGTTGATTACAACTGCAGTTGATAAGAGTTTTAAGTTAGTTAAATTGTCTGGGAAAAGACGCAGAGATAAGCTGTGGGTTATGCCTACATGTGCTGTGAAGAAAAATAGTCAAATCAAAAACTAACGAGATGGATTGCAGTGTATCTGGCAACACACTGTAATATAGGCTCGAAGAGTGCATTTCCCATTGCCGTACTTGACAGGTGACACAACTGTTTACTTATTTACTGATGCACAATCTGTTTACTTCCTGCAGTCAACGATACCTAGAGTCACGTGCCTACGACTGAGTGATGCCAGCATTATCTGTCGTGTTGCGTATTTTTTGTTTCCAATTCAGTCTGCTTTTCTTCCATGCCGGCGGCCAGGCAACTGCAGTGGCTACATGGTTTACCCATTATCAGACATTGGGAAGTGCGTTCCTTGTACGGAGCATACAGCCCAGGGGACTGATTTTGAATTGATTCTATCGGTACAAGTGGCAACTAGACACCCCGTAGGGGCATCAGTTGGTACTGTATTTTTCGGTGATCTGTAATCATTGTGTAGTTATGGCGGCTTCAAGTCGCAAGACCTGGAAATCTTGTGAGCAATTTTTGCCTTTTTTTGGAAAATGACCCCTTATGGTAAAATTTTCAAACTTCTGTTCCGAAAGTTTACATGGCCACACTGATTTTTTGTGATTTATAACATGATATAAGTTATACAGGCAGCCAACATGCATTTTGTGTCGCTTTGTTCATTTCTTTGAGGTCCATCAGCAAAATGTCAGTTACTGTACCTTGTGTAATGTATATGTATTATTTTGTTGTTGCATATTTAGGCGATGACTTTCCCAATGCCGCGAGTTTGTTAGAAGCTGTCCTTGAATTGCAAGCAGAACGGGAACGAGCGACTGGTGGTTCTCAATACATTCGTCCCGACATATCGTCGCTCTCTTCGGCTACGTCAATGCCAGAAGGTTGGTAATATGCTTACAGATTTGACTGCACCTTTGGATTACACATCAACTTACAATAAAAGGAAGATTATCGTTAATTAGCATGTATAAGGTAATTTGTTGATTTGATGGGAATTTGGGAACAGTAGTAGGCCTATTGTAGTTGTAATGACTAGATTATCGGTTTATGTGCTTCAGATGAGACAGAAGACACTCGAAAAAGACACGTGCATTGCGATAATGTTCAGAAAGATGAGAGAAGATGCATATAGGTTGGGAATAAATGGAAGAAGATAAATCAGGTTCAGATGACATGTGTTAGTGTCTGTGTTTCAGATGGAAGGATGTCAACAACGACAACAAGTGTGGCGACCTCTGCGGCATCGTGTGTGACGATTACTGAAGGACCGGATGTGGGAAGTACGGCAGATGAGGCAGCGCTACAGCTGGAAGAGAATCGCAAACTGAAGGAAGCGAGGACGTGCAAGGTGTGCATGGACGGTGAGGTCAACATTGTGTTCCTGCCATGTGGACACTTTGTCTGCTGTGCCGAGTGTTCACAGCACCGGCAGTCATGTCCAAGTTGCTGCATCTGTATCAGTGGCACTGTGAAGGCCTCGGTGTCGTGAATCATACCCTTGCTTGTGTTCTTGCAACCAGTTTTAGCATTTATGTTAGTGCTACTAAACTACTGGTACGGCTGTTTGTTTGTAAGATGTCAGTTTTGTTACCATGCTTCCATTTCCTAATGTATTATGTGAAAACTTGGATTCCTTTGATCACTGTGAAATAATCGTCAGTTCTGGTATCCTCACCCCATACAACTAGGTTTTCTAGTGAGTATCATTCTTAAGACCGAAAATGGAGTGGGAGCAGTCCGTCTGACTTTGATGTTAGCATTTAACTGAATTGAAAAACAGTTATAGAACTGGCATGTGGTCATGCAATCATGACTTGCAGTCAGTGGCACTTGTGTTTTATCATGACGTCTACTTTCTGTATAGTGAACGTCTCCAAGTTGCATCCCGATTTGTATGGAAATATGCTTTGTTGAACACAACCACCGCGGTGAGATTTGAACTTGGGTCCTCTCACACTGCAGTCGGGCATGCTACCGCTAGACCATTGCGATGCTGTTGTTCTTGTTTAACATAACGTAAGCTATTGTATTGCTCAATTCGCGCACTCTAAAGCACCCATTGTGCAGGCATCAAGAGCTACTACTGAGCGCAATTTCAGCTGCCTTTGTTGCTTCAAAACATATATGAGAAGTAATTTTGCAGTTGCGGTTAAACACAGCACTCGCATGTTGTCCAATGCAGGACATTGGACTGTAATGTCTTTTTTTACAAACGTTTGTAATTCTTTTTACAAATGTTTCGTAGTCCTCCTATGGCTCTTTTCGCTGTTTTACGTGCTGATCTCAACTTTCTGCGAATTAGCAAGTCCTATGTGACATTGTAGCAATGTATTTTTTAATACTTATACTGGGGTCTGACACATCCAATGCAGTGTTTCGTCGCACCCCTATTTGCTGAGTTGTGCTCTGTGATAAACAACTGTAATGTGTCGTTGTGAAGGTGGACTAGGTGCACCATGCTAAGTGAATAACGCTAGTGTGAAGATTTGACTGACTGTGTATACAACTATACATGTAGGTAACTGAAAATTCTAGGCTCAGTTCGGTGAACTGACTGTAATGTTTACAAGGGCCAGTGTAAATACCATGAATCCCTGTAAATCACCACATCTAACCACAAACCCAATGCGCGTGATATGGATAGTATGTATCCCTAAATAAGTAATACAAAGCAGTGACCTCATTTTTAGGTCGACTCCTCCGAGTCGACCTAATAAAGTGAATCTCAAATGTCCGTCCGTCCGTACGTCCATCCGTCCACAAAAAGTTTCTTAGATTTCAATGAAATGTGGTGTGTAGGTAGAGGTCGATGAGTGACGCATGACGGTATGCAGTATGGCCCGATCAAAGGTTAAGGTCAAGGTCACGAGCCCTTGAATTCGGAAATTCGGGCATTTTCAAAGGCTATCTCCTCCCCCATTTATAATGGGGGCTGGCAAATTACCACGCATTCTTAAATTAGGCACAATACCTAAAGCTTATCGGGGCCGGATTTTTGATTTTGTTCTAGTTTTTGTGTCACTTGACTTTGAAGTTAGCAGTAAGTAGGAGTTGACCACCAGTCCCATACGGGCCTAATTTATTCCCTTTTGATAACACTCCCAATATATTCTTAAAACAACCACAGTATTTATACCATGTATTACTGTGCTAGCATAATAGGCCTATATGCTCTGGCTTTGTCAGTCCGTTTGTCTGTCTTTGTGACTTTATTATAAGACACTTGGGAACTGTTACTGAAGTGTCGGTGAGACACTGGTATTTGCAGTATTGTGAAATTGTCTGGCCAGTTGAGCATTGCTGGGCAATACTGCGAACTATCCAGACGCTTTGGTAACATAGCTATGCTAGTGAAGTATATGCTATGGCCCTGTGGCTGCTGGTCTGTCACAAATTTGAATTCTATCAAAAATGCTAAGCATATGATTATGCAAACCATGCAGTACAATAGCCTGGGGTCTGTAGTTTACTGATGCCAAAGACCTTTTTTTAAATTTGAATGGATTTACTGCTAGCGGGAGCGACAAATGCATGTGAGGTAGAAAAATTTGCAGCTTTCGACAACTGACAGATTATATCTCAAAAACAGTACAAGACAGGCGCATATTTTGTACTGCGTGATGCTATGCTAGCATGGTATATACTGTCTTCGTGGGTCTATATGTGTGTCACAAGCCGGCACTACCAAAACGGCTATGCATGGGATCACACAAACAATGCCTAGCGATAGCCCAGTGTCTCTAGTTTTCTAATGCCAAACATATCGGCAAAATTCCAACAGGGTCATCCCCTATGGGGGCGCCAAATAGAGGTGGTGTAGCTTCAAATTACATCTTCACTATATATCAGAAAATGTGCAAGATAGGATACGCTATATTGAGTGGCGCTATTTCCAGTAACGAGTGACCCCTAACTACACCAAACCACCCCATTTTCGCTATTTTGTATTGCCTTTTGTATCTTCGTAGTGGGTAGAGATAGAGACTTCAAATTTGGCAAATAGATTGATTGTAGCAAGTGCTAGCCCATGGTTGACAGACTATTCCTGAATGGGGCGTGGTCAGGTAAGTGAACCATTTAAATTTTGGTGGGCACCAACCGTATCTCCGGTCTCCGGAGCGGCTGAAGCAAGAGTGGTCATTTTGCATGCATGTAGGCTATGTCAAGTCCAGATTAAGGATGACAAATTATCCCTCAAAAGGAGTGTGGTCAGGGTCAAGTGATCCACTTTAAATTTTGACGCCTAGCGATATCTCTGAAACGGCTGAAGCTAGAATTGTCATATTTTGCACTCAGGTAGACTGTATCAAATCCTAGCCTACGGTGACAAGACAAACCACCACTAAAAGAGGCGTGGTCATAGTCACGTGATCAGTTTTCTAAATCTTTTTAATTGAAGCTAGGCACTTCAAATTTCGTGTACTGATTGATACATGCGTGCATGATATATTACTCCCAAAAGGGATGTGTTTAGAGTCGAGTGACCTCTTTAGATTTTGGGAAATAAGTGATAATATCTCGGAAACAGTGCAAGACAGACATAGTTGCAATGGAAGACTAATAGGAAATCGAACGTGGCCTATCAAATGGCACCATTGCCAATGCCCTTGAATGACCTTGAAGGTCACTTTTGCTGTTTGAAACCTTTGTAACTGCCATAGCTCATGACACAGCACATATTTACGAACGTAGCACACAGCGCGGTCTCTGCAGTGGCTGAGCTTCTTGTTAACCGTCATTTTCGTACAGCCCTACAAACTGCTAATAGGAAGTCATATATCGCTGATAGAAAATTCTGCCATTTTCGATAACCTTGAGTGCCCTTCAAAGTCATTCGCCTATTGCAAGCCTATGCAAGTGCAGTTTTTAGCATCAGGCATGCTGTCCTATGGACACATGCTTTACGGCGATGACATGCCAATTCTTTGTAGACGAAGTTGCTGGACCAACTAAACACCGAATCGGACGCATCGGACCCCAGCAATTATGATTGAACAAAATAGACTATGTCATTGAAGATAAATGCCAAAGTGACAAGTGATATTGCAACAGGAGGCCTTATGTCACGCCTAAAAAGCAGTATAAATCATTTTTGGCTGGGGCTCTGCCACGGACCCCGCTGGGGGAGCTTACGACGCTCCCCCAGACACGTTAGTGGCTGGGGATGGGATACCCTCCCCATTCCTCCTCTGTGCCTTCGGCATCTCGCTTCTGAGCGCCTTTGGCGCCTCGATCTCGGCGCCCGTGCCTAGGCAGTTAATCTTTTGTTGTGCTGCCAGTGTTCCAGAGCATGGCTATTCTTACACAGAAACATTTCACAAGGTAGTGTAGCAGCATACTTAAGGAGTGATGGGATCTTCAGTTATAAGTTCACTGTTAATTTTCTGCTAAGTTTGTCAGTGAAAGAATTTTGAAAATGATCATTATTTGGCGAACTTATAGGAAAAGTATAGTGGCACCTTTTGCTGGACACGCTATACATGAAGTTTTAAATAGTATTAACTACGGTACCTTCTTTTGAGTTGTGTATAAAATTGGTTGTTGGTCATAATGGTGTTGCTTTCCAGCTTACGCTACTTCTTGATGACGTAGTGTTACGTTCTGTCTGACTGTCCCATTTGACAGCATTTTGAAAATGTTTTATGTTGAATTTATTGAGGAAATCTCACGCATATTCAAAACGATGTCAGACATCTATTGTTTTGTGCATCTGGATGCTTGTTTTTGTAAACACAATTGGGCATTGTATATTTTAATAAACTATTTATTTTATACTTTTGTAGTTTAATAGAGGTATTCGATACCAAATAATATTTTAATATTCTTGTACGATAATTGCAGTGTGAAAGAATTTTTCAAATACGTTTGACTTTGACTGGGTAATTGGAATATCAGGATTTTATTGAATTTATCTTTCTTGTCATCTACACTGTCTTTAAAAACAGCCCGTTTTCTGCTGTAACTAAGTAAGCATTTTCCAATTTGAATAATTTTTAGCACAAATATTACCTAGAGACTAGGCAATCAAAAGATGGTTTATTTTCGCACCTGACCTAAACGATGTTTCTGCACTACCTTGTGAAACAGAAAACACAAAAATTGCATCTTTTCACTCAATATCATATGATTATTTTATTTAAAAACATTGTGCATAGACTGTTTATCGATAGTTTCATTCCGTTAAAAAAACAACCTACAGCAGATGTTCAAAAAGTCCTCCCTTCGCACAAACTCACGCCTGCAGACGCTTCTCCACTTGCTGACAGCAGCGTCGACAACACTTTGCTGCAGACCGTTTCAACGCTGGTGGAGTTTGTCAACATTGTGGATCTGCATCTCATACATACATATATGACTGCCCAAATCTTGTAATCAACACAATTCAGGTCCGGAATGTTGGGGGCCATAGCTCTGGAGAAATGAAATCAGGTGTTTCACGCTGCTGGAGTTCGATTGTGTCACGCACCCGATGCGCAGGTGCGCTCTCCTGCTTAAAGAAAATTGTCACCCGCAACATGTCTGATAATACTTAACATTTGCTGTGATTGAAGAACATTCCGGTAATACTTGCCGTTGACTTTTACCCCAGGTTCAACGAAGAAAAGCCCAGCGATGCCCATTTTCGACACTGATACCATAATCATATGAGAGTGCGTGAAAAGATGCATGCAATTTTTGTGTTTGTCTGTTTTGCAAGGTAGTGCAGAAACACTGTTTAGGTTAGGTGGGAAAATAAACCACCTTTTGATTGCCTAATATCATAAGTAATATTTTATGCCAAAAATTATTCAAATCGGAAAATATTTGTCCAAGTTACAAATAAAAATGTCGGGGTGTTTTTTAAGACAGTGTACTCTTTATTAGCTTATTATCCACACATGCCGATAGGCAAGGTGTGGATAAATATTGTTTACTGTCTTTTTTGTTTGTTTGTTTTTTATGTGTTTGTACGTTTACGGATTTCTCCGCCGAGGATAAAGCTAGCGGCGTCAAATTTTGCACGGTGTTTCAGGGAGGTCCTGGGCAGGGAATCACTCATTTTGGGGAACTTTGCTCCCACAGAAGCCTAAAATCGGACAAATCGGCGCGCGGCGGCAAGTATTGCCGATAGACGCCAGTCCCCTACACTGACGACACGCTCGCCGTCAGTTGAGGGGAATGGCGTCTATCGACAATACTTGCCCTCGGCCGTCCCTAAAGACGGACGTACTTGTTATTATATTAGTCATAATCCTTGACGTCTTACATATGGATGCTAAGACAGATTAAAGAATGTTCTCATATCAGTGATGATTCTCGGTTATGGTCACTATTAACTGCATTTTGCCAATATTTGAGTACAACAAACTTTAGATATTTTAATTTGTAATAGACGAAAATTCTGTGCCACTCTTCATAGACTTCTGGAAGTAAAGTAAAGTAAACAGTGTATAGCAGTTTAACATCAACTTAGCTCTTCACCGCTATGGGAAACTCGCATGCCATGTGGGATCACACAGTGTTACCTGCCACCCGATAGAGGTGAGAATACCCTAAATGGAAGCAGCAAATGTTGAAGCCACTCAAAAACATCATTCTTAAAATATCTGTGCTGCAATATTTCAGTAAGCAATATTTGTCTTATTTCATTTTTAAAATGTTGGGAGTTTCTAATATATACACATTTTGCTTGTTGTTTAATATTAATATTTCATAATATTGATAATAATGTTCACGGGTAGTAATGTTGTTGTATGCTATCGTATTTTTATAGTTACTGGAGAATTGTCATTCCACTTCATGCAGCTGGTTTTTGCATTGTCTAATGAAAATGGGCATTCATCATCATTTTTATACAGTTGTGCGAATAAAGTAAGGATAATGAAGTGGGTGAAAAAAGATACGTGATACCTCATGATGAGCCAGCGGCATGCTGTTAACAGAAGGGTAAATTGATGGACCAAAATAATAATGGGCTCCACGTGGAGGCATTGGTAGGACGATGTGGCTGGTGTCGACTGTTTGTGTACGGTACTTTAAGTTTGTTTTATCACTGTGTTATCTTCCTGGTGAGTTTATGCAGTAAGTAGTTATTGATCTGGTTAAGTGCAAGAGTGATAACATATTGTGATGCCAATCACTGCTGTTGCATGGACCTTGTTGTTTGAAATCAAATAAACCAAAAATTGATTTGATTTGATCTTAATTACGTAGGCGTACAATAGGCTTTCAGCTGATAATATTATATAATATTATATACCACAACATGCAACCGAGACTCCACATGAAATAATACAAAAAACGTCAGTACAATATAAATGATAGTGAAAAATCCCGTACATGTAAGTTTATACAGATTAGTTGTGTATGTGGAGGAACAGGGGATAGACTAAGGAGTGGCAATCAACAGACGAGCGCTTGCAGCAAATAATCAGCGTTCAATTAATAGTCACGACGGTATATGTTCATTGATGTTCCAGCGTGCTAGTTGTGATGTCGTGACGGTTTGCAGTCTTGTCCTTACAAAAGCATTGAAGCAATCATTCAACATGCGGAATTATTATACGTTTTCTCAGAATCATCAGTTTGCATTGCATGACGAATTATTACCGCGCGACGCTATGCTAGCGCGGTATATGCTGTCGTCGTGTGTCTGTCCGTCCGTCACACGCCGGTATTTTATCAAAACGGCTAAACGTAGGACCACGCAAACAAGACCGTACGATAGCCTGCAGAGACTCGTTTTCTGATGCTAAAAATCAAGGCGAAATTCCAACGGGGTGACCCTCAACGGAAGGAAGCGCCAAATAGAGGTGGGGTAGGTTAAAATTGACGATTTTCGACCTATATCTCGCTATATCTCAGAAACGGTGCAAGATAGAGACATAGTTACTATTGAAGGCTCATAGGACCTCGTATCCGCTGACCTTGAGTGACCTTGAGTGACCCTAACTACCCAAAACCACCCCCATTTTCGACATTTTGTATCGCCTTTCATATCTTTGTAGTGAGTGGAGATAGAGACTTCAAATTTGGTAGATAGGTAGACTGCAGCAAGTGCTAGCCCAGGGATGGCAAATTATTCTGAAACGGGCGTGGTCAGGTCGCGTGAACAATTAATTTTGGTGGGCACCAACCGTATCTCTGGAACGGCTGCAGGTAGTTGTCACGTCGATCGTCTCAGGTGCTATCAACTTAGGTGAACAGGCAGTGTGATAAACTGGTGATTGTCGACATCTGTGTACAATACGGTGGGTGCGCGTGAGGCACCGCGTCGCGCGGGTCGGTCAGCGGCAGCGGAGACTTGTAATGTTAAAATTGCATTAACTTTTAACCAACCAACCAACGGTACCAACCTACTCGCTAATTCGTTGCTTTTGTCTTGCCTCTGTGCAGTGTCTTGAACGACTAGCAGCAACTGCAATGAAATTGGCCTAATTATCCCAAACTCGCATACTGCATGTGCGTATTGGAAATAGTACCATTCGACAGAGCGCATACGAGTTCGTGGTCAACGTCGCTTCGCATTTCTGACACGTTGCTTGAAATGCAGAATTAAGCCTAGACCTATACGTATGCCCACAGGCAGGCTACTCTGCCCACAGCCAGGATAGTCGTAGTTACTAAAGATTTGATAAGTTCGCACTTCAATAAGGATGATGCGATGGTCAGTACTGAATGAAGATTAATTAACTTCATACATGAAAAATATTGAAACAAAAATAAAAATGTGACAACATTTCTTTTGAAAACCTTTGTAAACTTTGCATTAAAAGTAAAACGTTTCCTGTTTTCACCTGTCTCGTCTAACGCCTGACATACAGTCATATACCTAAGTACAACTTAACTTGATATATGACACATAATTTTGCAGTTATTAGGCCTATTAACTTGGAAGTCGGTTATTAATAGTATAACATGGCTAACCAGGTTCATCGACTCGTAAAGGACAAATAGGCCATTGACATATTGACATAGGCCTATTTGCATTTTTTAATAAAGTGGGTCTCAAATGCTCGACCCCGCGTGGGGCCGGGGTACCCCCTTCCGCCTTTGCTGCTCCCTTGTCCATTCACTTCCTCATCTTTTGCTCTTTATTACTTTTTCCCTTTTT
>Ga0209780_1000813_pt1 | contig 18547 bp, 12 predicted proteins | sample WorMetexBAHAMAS2_FD_187384 | JGI IMG/M metagenome (GOLD analysis project Ga0209780, IMG submission 187384) | Marine gutless worms symbiont microbial communities from Max Planck institute for Marine Microbiology, Germany - Inanidrilus exumae... | ecosystem: Host-associated > Annelida > Digestive...
ATGTTGTATCTGCGAAACGGTGCAAGATAGAAGGTAAGTTAGTATTAATCACTAATAGGAAGTCGTATATGAGCTTTCGATTGGTACAAAAATCGGTGACCTTGAATGACCTTGAACGGTGAAATGGCCCTTATTTTGCGTTATTGTACCGAATTTGGTAATGATCCTTATTTTCCATTATTTGACAGAATTCGTGTACGATGTCGTCGTAAAATAATTGTTACGTTTACCTCGGTTTCAAAATCTACTTTTGATAGTTGATGACCATATTAATACCATCGCGCAATTATTCAGCGATTGATTAGGCAAAACAAACTCTGATAAGGTTTGATGGGCGTTGGTGCATAGATGATTGGGTGCACTGCATAGATTACCATTGACGCTTTGTTATAGTAGAAATTAGGAACTCAGTTTAATGGGCGTAGGCTCTGGCCTCCACATGTACGATGTCGTCGTAAAGCATTCACGTTCGCTATCTCATCTTCTGATGATCTCTTGTTTAATCAGTGGGCAGCTGCCAGCTCCCATTGTAAACGGCGGAAGAGATAGCGTTTGAAAATGAAGGATTTGCAATCTTGAAGGGCTCGTGACCTTGACCTTGGATCGGGTCATACTACATACCGTCGTGCATCACTCGTCGACCTCTACCTACATAGCCTACGTACCGAATTTCATTGAAATCGAAGCTGTTTGTGGACGGATGGAATTACGTACGTAGGCCTACATTCGGACGAACATTTGAGAGCCACTTTATTAGGAGCACTCAGAAGAGTCGTGTCGAGCTGAAATATAACAATAATAACAGTAATTTAAATTAAAATAATTTAAATTGTGTTTAGTGTGTATGCATGTATGTATATGAGCCATGTGCCTGATAGGAATAAATACAATTAAATAAGTGAATTGAAATTAGGTAGGGGCCTAAATTATTTCATTGAAAAAGTATAATCTGTGTAAGATTTTTTGAAATTGTTTTAAATTATAGTTGATCATATAATTGACTTCTAAAAATTAAATTACTCGGAGATTTACCGTTACGGTAGCCCCGTACGGGATTGCGGTCGACTCCTACTGGCCTACTGATGGACTACTCGCACTAGAAGATAACCAATTTTGAGAATTTCAAGTTCATTGAATGTAAGGATATAGGTATTTGTGTATATAGTGACTCTATTGCAATCCAAAATGGCACTGTCGGCCGGGCTGGCGCCGACACAGTTATAGCTTCATCGACGGGGTGTCAAATGACTCACATTCAAATCATGGACATTATGATAAGAAATAGTTGTAGGCCGAAGAATCGCAATTCCACAATGATAGCTAAATTACGTACTCGTAGGCCTATACTGTATGTATATTAGGTAATCATAAAAAGATCGTCGTCAGATATGTCATTCAATTGGTACATTACGTCATAAAATGTTTCAAATTTTAAACTCCTCTACAAAGAGACATCCACAGCAACGGCTTGGCCGATCATCACGAAATTCACCAGACACGATGACGCATTCTATCCATGTGAGTGTGTATAGTAGTTTACAAATATCAGATAAATTGCACATAAGGCGGTCTACATGATAAATTCAGATAAAACATATTAAGGCAAAAATAAATCTTGCACTTCATATAAACACTAAATTTCAGGAAAACAGCTAATATATGTGTTTAATAATATAAATGTAAAAGCTTAACAGTTTAAAACACCGTGTTAGGAGCTACTCCAAATCACACGTCTAAAACTGCAAACATCAGTTTTGGGATTTAGCTAGTAACCAGGCTTCTAACACGGCCGCTCAACAATTATCTGGGCCCATACAACTGTAGAGAATTTGGTTTTGTTATGCCTACATTTATAGAAATTACATAAAATATGATTCGTTAATAAAAAATATAAAATGTATCCAAAGTAGGTTTATTTTCTTTAATATGGAGTTTGTCTTACAGATTTATACTCATGGAACAATGTAATTTCATTTATATTGTTTTGTTATAAGCCAAAACAAAACAACATAAATCAAATGACACAGAATGCATGCCACAGATGAAGACGAATGTACGTTATTGCATCAGGTTTCATGACAATTCTGAAGAAATCAACAAGACGACCTCAAAAATTAATTTAATAAATTGAACTAACGCAAATTATTTTATGTCAAACTATCTTGTTTATCAGTTATTGCCTTTTCAAAGCACCAACGTAATCTAAATTAAGTAAAATAAATAGCATTTATTTCTCAAGCAATGTTGCTTCAATTTGTCTTCACTGAGGATTCTTGACAGCATGTCAGTTTGCAGCAACTTAAACAACACAGCATAGTGCACAATTTGTGTAGTCGTATGAGCCGGAATTTGTTGAGCATCCGTGTTAGAAGACGTTACATTTATATCGATATAGACATTCTAAAAGTAAATATATATATAGCTTTATTTCACAAAAAAAATCTGGACAGGTACGCCATTCATCTTGTACATTAATTTGTGCAAGCATATAGAAGCACAAGGATTAAACAAAAAGTACACAAGCAAAATGACAATAAGACTGTGATCCGCCGAGTTCTGGCTGAGATGGCTCTTAACCTGAGCCGGTCGTGGACGGTGGCTGCTGAGGCAGGCAATGTGCTATGAGTTTAACGTGTTTCGGTACGATCGGTAGAGAGATGTGGAAGTAACGGTCAGGGAGAATTATATCTACTCCAAAATTTCGCTTTTGTGGGGAGTTGTAATCTCTCAGAGTACTTCCCATCTGGTTCTTCATTGCTACAAATTACGTTTTAATAACTGAATTCATCAGACGATCGGCTTGCAACTCACAGCGGCGAGCGCCCAAGAAGTAGGCCGTACCGCACAATGTATTACTACGCGTATGCACTACTTTAGCCACGTCTCTAGCAGCTCATGAAACTGGGCACGCGCATGGCGACAAGTAGTCAACTAGCCTTGCAATAAACGTATTACAACATGTTGTTTACAAGTACAAAGTCACCATTTCACGCAGAGAAAAATGTGACATTAAAATGCCAAACATGGCAGAGCACGTACTCTCCACACAATTGTAGCAGTCTGATTGGCTGGCGGAAATTGTTCCAACAAATGACTATCAATCAAGCTCTCATGCATATGCAGTAGCCCAGCGTCTGTTAAATGCTATACATTCATGTTTCATCAACAGCAGCGTTTGATGTGTATCATCTAAAATTTCAATTAAAAGTTTGTGATTTTTTTCTCAGCTCAATATACAAATGCAACACAGCTTAATTTGACACGCAATAAAATGGTTATAAAATGTTAGCAAATCAGTATAAAAATCACAGCGTCAACATGACACGCTAGATGTCAACAAAGCAACCACGTGACCTCGACAGCTAGCAGGCAACATACACCTACTTCATCAACATCATCACTAACAATATATTAGAGAAGCCATGACATGATACATCACTGCAGTCTCCGCAGCTTTGCATCTCATCATCATCCGCATCATTTAGTACTCATCGTTAATGCGACATAACAGGACGGGCGCCAATCTCTGAGGTAAATGTCAGTCAGTGTGTAAACATGTTCAAATCACAACATAGCATCACAGAAGGACATCAGCCAGGCTCTCTCTGTCAACAGTCGGACATTTCTCTCAACACTGCTGCAATACACTCCACTCCACGCACATTAACTGATGACATTTCACCGCACGTGTTGACACAATCCAATCACTCCACTATAGTTCAAATATGCAATTCAGTCAAGTCTCATCCACCTCACCCTCACCTCACTGCACAATTGTAACCATTGCAGAACGTCTTTTCTAGACAACGTGTATAAACAGTGAGCACCGGAAGTCACGTGGAGCCGGCGTAATCGTCGGTTGTCATGGCAACCGCCAGGATGTCCTCGCAGAGCTTCTTGTAGTGCCAGGTGTCACCCTTGACGCGCTTGCGGCAGACACCAGTTAGTGCTACCTTGTTGACCATGACCTTCACCACCTCAAGGTCAAACGCCAGCTGCACCTTGCCCCAGTCATCCGTCATCGTACAGCGCAGAGTGTACCTACACCAGCACGGCACTGTGTCATCTCACTACACGGCACTGTGCCAACTGAGCCGTGTGGCGGCTCAGTGCACAGATATGTATATAGTTAAATATTCTACATTCACAACGTTCAATCGTAACTGCAGACGAAAGTGTTGCCATCGATCGCCAACAAAATCGGGACCAACAAATATGGCCGCAGATCTCAGCTATTTTTAACAACAATCAACAAAGCGTTATGGGATTTGTTTTGGTTGACTCAAAGCAATCACAGATCGTAAAGTGTGTTTACGTAATTTGCATATTTGCACAATATTACAGAAATCAACATCCGGGCAACTGGTTTGTTTACATCGCATAGCAACCACATTGTCAACAACCGGCATAACATCGCATAACTTTAATCGATTTAATACTTTAACTTTTATCCAAAACAATTTACATGACCAGTTATTAGTTGTCTACATGACGAAAATTTACCATAACGATAAGATAACACGGCATCGTATTCAGTGGCGTAAACTAGCTAGAGTTTAGAATGAAAGACCTTCGCCCGTATCAGCAGCCTGCATTATAACTATCTATACATTTAGTGGCGGCCATATTCGTTGGTCCCCCTATACGGTGGCTACACGTTTGTTGGCGAGTGCTGGCGCTGTGGTTCAGTGATCAGCTCAGGTCAGTCGTGCTGTAGTTTTAGTTAGGCATCTGAGCAGATTTGCACAAACATTAGGTGCAACAGCAGAAGCAGCAGCAAGGTACCAGCTGAACGAGTGAACAGACATCAGATGACACACATTATTCACTGACACAGAGCCACGTGGGCCCGGGTCCCAGGACACAGACACAGCACAGTGGTTACTTGGAAGGACCAGCAGTCTGTGATACTCCTGCCACGTATCACGAAAGGTTGTGACTGGACTATGAAAACCACCCACGTGACCCAACGGCCAATGAAATGGCAATGGTTGTGATGGACCCTTCAACCATGTCTGCGTGTTACTTCTCCACACTTAAAACTGGTCTATGGCAATGTCGTTTGACGGCGTCTGTCTGTCTGTCTGTCTGTTTCAGCAATGCAGACATTGATACTGACCCGGCCTGACGGAACGGTATTTTCCGTTGTTCGACGGCCAGCTGCAGACATTGGAGTTGTTCATCGGCCGAGCGACGACTTGTACCAGACACGTTGTGCATCGCCTACAGATATGCATGTATGTCAACACGGACACACACGTGCGTTAGACCAACACAACGGGACCCGTATGTAACGCAATGTAATGTAGACGAGTTATATAGCGCTGTAGGCAGCACAAGCTGCTTCAAGAGCGCTTTACAATCACAAACTGTCCTGTTGCACAAATGAGATTTTACATAAATGAGTTTTCAGAAGCTTGTTCCAATGATGACAGTTGGTGCAGTGAGTCATGCAGACTGTTCCATGCGCGCTGCGCGGCGACAGTAAAGGCGTGGTCGCATGCGCGGCACAACCAGCTGAGAAGTTGATGACGATCTGCCTTGACTCAACGTCTAACTCAGTCACGTGTAGCGTTAGCATGTCAGCACAGAACTTCAAATGTCCAATAGCTGATAATACTAGTCAAAACTATCGTCTGATGTGATGGCGATAGATTCTAGAGCGTTCGTTTTCAACCAGCAATGGTCAACAAAGCACAGTAATCATTCACTTAATAATCAGCTTCAATCAGTTTCACCAATTCTGCAACAGTCGGTCGGGCAAAACCTATCACGTACGACTGTTGTCCGACTATGCCCTGATGTGACAGCATGACGTGACTGACACATGACATTTATTGCATGGACCACGTCTGTCCGTCCGTCTGTTGACGCGTCTTTTGGACGTCCACGTTGCAATAACCCATGTGACTGTTACTGACAACCTGATAGTTCTGTTGATATTTAACTGACAACAACACGATCAAGCACTGAGAAACCTTGACAGTTCGAGGTTCCTCAGACGACGACGGCGTGGAACGTTTCTTCTTCGGTGTCAACATGCACAGCAGTCTGTCCATGCTGCGTTCCAGGCTGCCGAACACCGACTTCTTGCTAGCCGACTTGGCACACGGCGTGTCCACGTGGAGGTGAAGTCGATCCATCTCTGTGTCCACGGAACCGCCGGCTCTGTACAACAACACCACCACTTACTTACTTACTTACTTCATTGTAAGCACATACTTACACCGATTGAGACAAGCAGAACGTCGTCTGGTGTGTGACTTATCAACCTCACCTCCAAGCCTCATCTTACACACTGCCATTACTACATTTCTAACAAATAACACACAGACACACAGACGCGCGTGCAACTGAGTAGACTATGTACACGTCAGTGTTGTCTAGACGTATACAGGGTTCCCACTAACTTTTGATATTGAAATTCAAGGACTTTCAAGTACTTTCAAGGATGCGTGGGAACCCTGCATATAGATCTTGCACTATCACTGGTGGCTACAGGGACGGATGGTGTTCAACCTGTACAAACTGCTCCAGATAACAGCAAAGCTTCGCTTGTGGTGAAATTGTGGCCCAGTTTCCAATAACGTTAAGATAATCTTAGGACAACAACCAAACAAACCTATGACATTCTTGAGACAATCTAAGACCACGACTTTACAGTCTTAAAATAATAATTTCTAACCATAAACAAAAATAAATGGCTTATTTTGCACTACAGTTTGTCATAAGCAGGACTGAATGAACAAAGTGCAGCAGCATTAACAGCCTTAGTGAATTCAGTTCAACGTTAACTCCATGACGATTACAGAGGCGCCAGTTTCCATTTCAAGTACTGCGGCAATTCTGGGGAAGTTGCAGAGCCAAAGTGCCAAAGACGCTGATGGCGTCGAGCGGAGAGAGGTCATGGGAAGGGCATGTGCCCCCTCCCTATCCAACTACGGGGCATGGGGCAGCGTCATAAGCTCCCCCAGCGGGCTGCCAGCAAATTTGGTGCATAATGAGGACCTGAAAACACATCTGGTGATTTTGTAAGTGTATCTAACCTGCTTAAGAACAAAAATGTGTTGTCAGCCCCGGTTCATTCACGAGTACTGGGGAAAATAAATTTCCCACCGTCCCCGTAGAATTGGCGCCTATGGTCAATTACACTACCAACTGTACCAACTGACAGAGAGAGAGGTGTACTAACTGACGAGTGAGTGCAGTACGTACACGTGGTGTTGGCTGACTGGTGTACTAACTGACAGAGAGAGGTTATTGAGCTGTGAGTCGACTGATCGTGATGGTGAGAGTGCAGAGCAAGGCAGCAGGACTTCACCACCGGAGACGACGGCGACCGCCTGCGTCTTGCCCGACTGTGGCGCTAGAACACACACACACACACAGACTGACAGACAGACAGACAGACACACAGACAGACATCAGTCACTCTACAGTCATCTAACATCAGTCACTCGGTGTGCTGTCCACAACAACCACACTAGAATATCAACAGGCAACAGTTCAATGAGCAACAACTGTAAAATGCCATGTAGTTTATGGCCTGTGTGGCTTAATGGTAGAGCGTTCACTCTCGATCCAAAAGGTCGCAGGTTCGAATCTCGGCCGGTCTGCTTCCAGGTAACAGCCTTGGGCAAGCTGCTCACACGCATGTGCCTCTGTCACCAAGCAGTATAATTTGGTACCGGCCAATGGGTGGTGATGCTCTTCGGCTGGGAAGGTAACCGCAGGCCTGGCAGAAAGTAATGGCAGCCTACCACTGGGTGGATGGTTTTAAGTCACCTGTGGGCTGACTGCCTGTACACCGGGATCAGCTCCGGGTCCAACGCTCGGTAACAAGTATGGGAAGCCTTTACCTTTTTCACTATTGAATATAAACGTGAAAACCGAAGAGCCTCGGCATTTTATTTTTGGTCAATACCGTCAACACAGCGTACAATAAAAATGAAGTCATCTGTGTAAACTACTGGCAGCCACCAGCAGAACGACCATCATCCATCCACCTGAGCACCAGACTCTCACACGTGGACGACGATCCTCAGCAGTGACTAGACTACTGCAAGTTTCTGCAACTGGATGTCAATCACTCGCTGTATCTCGTTCTACCTTCATCAACCATCCGTCCATCTCATCTCTAGACCGGCTGTAGCTCGACTCATTACTACTCCATCCTAACGGACAACTTAGCCAAGCAGTACTCACTCGAGGTAGGAAGTGTAGTGGTGAGACATGCTGGTGGCGACGACGGTGTTCGTGGATAATGACGTGTTGGTGATGAGCCAAGGGGAGTTGGACGTTGTTTCTGGCGTGGAGTCTTGGGTGTACATGGAACAACAAAGTTCTCTTTGCCGTAGTCATCCACAACACTCAAGTCTTGTCGGTCCTTCGACCTCTCTGTCGGTCGGACATTGCGGTGTCTGGAGTGTGTGTCACGCGGGGTCGTCACGCGACACGACCGATTACGTCGCGTCTCAGGCCGTGGCACATGCACCGTCGTACCGTTCAACTCGGCCGTGGCGTACGCCAGCTCAGAGGACATGTTCTCACTCAGATCCAGCGACGGCACTTGCTATACATCACAACATCACAACTCTCACACTCAGTAACTGTACACCTTCCAATGTGTGCCACACGTCCTCCAACGACACATCAACGGCAGTGTTGTCAGACTACGGCTGTTACATCACAGTCGTCACAATGCTCATAATAATTACAGCAAGTAATAATAATAAATGAGTCCCGTACGGGACTGACGGTCGACTCCTCACAAGTGACGTTTGTGCCAACTTCAAAGTCACTTGACACAAAAACTAGGCCAAATATCAAAAACCCGGCACGATCTAATTTAAATATTGTGCCCTAGTTTAAGAGTCAGTGGTCAGTTGCCAGCTCCCATTGTAAATGTCGGAGATAGCTTTTGAAAACGGAAGGATTTCCGACTTGAAGGGCTCGTGACCTTGACCTGGGATTGGGTCATACTACATACCGTCGTGCATCACTCGTCAACCTCTACATACATGGCAACTTTCATTGAAATCGAAGAAACGTTTTGTGGACGGACGGATGTACGTACAGACGGACATTTGAGATCGGCTTTATTAGGTCGACTCTGTCGAAGAGTCGACCTAATAAACGAGAGTTTTGAGGTCACGTTTGCATGAGGACGAGTGACTGTTGAATGGTAGCAATCATGACATCAAATCTACGTCATGATTAATAGTCGCGGCACAGACCACACCACTCCAGCAGCAGTGCAGTGCGTAGGTCGACAATGCTGGCAACAAAACGTCGTCTACGGCACAGTTCAATGCACAGCCGACGTCTACACCATCAGCGTCATCCATTGATACAATACGATACGTAGCATATTTAATGTCTTAATCACTGCACGTGCTGTGCTAATGAGCACGCCGCTATGTTACGTTTTGCACAGTGCAGTCTAGACATTCTTAGTGTACCAACTGTAACAGCAATGTACCAATCTGTATAACAAGAGAGGAGAGTAGAGACAGACAGACCAGTTGTCTGTTCAAGAGCACGCGCGGCCTTGCCAGCCTCACTGGTCGACCCTTCCACTTCTTCTGCAGCAGCAGCAGGTAAGTGGCGGTCATATAGTCATAGCGCCACTCTGCAAGCAGCTCCTTTACTTCCTGACGAGAGCGGCCGTAGTGCACAGACATTTCAGTCACACAGTCGTCATCCAACACGTCTCTCTGTCAACCACAACACACACTGACAAATGATGCTAAACTAAAATAACACAACACACATGTACAGACGTAAATGTCACTGCGTGTTTTACTTCCATCTAACGGCTCTTTTTCCACAAGTGTCAGTCAGTTCCCTTCGGGTCCACGTCCTCCAAGTGTTTCAGAACTGAACCTCTGGACATTAGTGGAATGGGCATTGTATGGACTGGATGTCCATCCTCTCAAAGCACTGAAAAGTACACAAATCTCTAACCCTAACCACTGGTCTGGCTGCATCCTTGCATCATCCACAGCCAGCGTACTCGTGATGAAAGGGCCGCTGATCTCCAATACCAATACCACTGCTTCACACGGGCAAAATACTACATTACAGTGACAGTAAGTGTGCCAGTTACTAACAGCTGTAAACAATTTAAATGACAACTAAAAACATTTCCGTTTTAGTCCTTTGCATGACACTGCATGGTAACCGCTTACACGCAGAATATAGTACACATTTAATTTACTTACTTGCTAGGAGCGTACAAACTGTATGTCACCTGGCAATTGCTGTGCCAAGAGACAGAAACTCCGAAGCCCTTGACGACCCACGGGTGTCGGACGAGCTGTCGGACAGTGACGCGGCGTCGAGGGTTCACCTGCAGGCAGTCATGAAGCAGGTTGACACTGTCAATACTCAGCCACTTAGGCACCGCGAAACGACCGGCCTGGATCTTACGATAGATGACAGCCATATTGTTGGACGAGTCGTCAAACGGCAAACAGCCACACAACAGTGCATACAACAGAACCCCCATGCTCCACACGTCCACCTACACACAGACACACAGCACACTTAGCTGACCTCTTAACATACAAACTCGCTGGTCCTTGGTATCGACGTCAGTAAGTAACGTTGCAAGCAGTTGCAGCGGAGAGAGCAGACAGACAAACAGACAGAGAGAGAGAGCCGACAGCCGACAGCTTTAGTCATAAATAAACTGCCGCCAAACGGGAATTACTCAGAGCCCGGCGTATCAATCAGCGGCGTGAGTGGTCCGCCGGCCGTCCGCGTAGGAAATGAGTGAATGACACTGGCGGCTAGGTGACGAGTACACGCTTGCACTTAGCGGCTCTCTCCATTCCCACAGTGTAACCAGACACTTTCGCCCGACTCCGCGGGTCTGCTTGGTTAAGTAGCATTCTCACTGTGGCCGTAACGCGCGCCTTACGATCGTCGCGAGTTAGGTCTGTGTGTGTTACAGCGGTCGACGGTCGTACGTAGCACACTTTCCATACTAAATTTTTAGAACGTCCCCCGCGTTCACACACGTTCGATTGCAGGCATGCTACGGCCGTCGATGGCTGCAGTGAGAACGCTACTTTACATTCGCCAGTAGTACTTAGGTATTTTATTAGAATGAATGACGTCACTTCCGGTAGCGGTATTGCTATTGGGTATCGTTAGAAGCCAAAGTATCGGGTATTGGGTGCTGAGCTTGGTATCATTCTAACCCTAGTGATCAGAAAACGTTTCTCGTCCAAGCAACTGACTGTTGATGCAGGCCATTCTGGACAGGCAGACATCAGACTTCAATGGCAAGATTAGCAGAAGTCAGCTTTCCTAATGGATGACCCCACAATCCAGCGGCTCTGCCACGTCATTGGACAGTTCTGGTCTACTGAGAGTCAGTGCGTATCTTGTCACAACAGCGGGGCCTTGTGACATCATCGTCATCAGCTGATCACAGGCTGAACAGCTGCAGCAGCTGATGAGGTTGCTGTTCAACGACACACGATAACAACAACAACGTCTAGCTAATACATACTAATAGGTTAGTGAATCAGATCCACTTGCGAACACTGCTATTGGCTGAGAAGTGTCACATGACCCACTGTCATTAACAGTGTCAATCAAGTACACACACATAAGAACATAAGAACGGCAAATGACAATGTTTGTCAAAAACAACCTGCAGACGTTATTTAAACTCACTGACAACTGATTGATTCAGTTAAAGTTTTACGTCCCACCCGACACAAAATAGGTCATTTCAGAAACGTTCTTCCCAGCCAATCTCTTAGCATAGTACTGAAAAACCGAAACAAACACAACAAAAGCATAACAAAATATATTACAACATAAAATATACCAAAAGAACTAAAGCCAGTTTTGGCCGCCTCCTACAACCTCCAGCCTGGAAACGGAACGGGGTCTATTCTGGGAAGAGTAGATGGATAAGTCAGGGAGTAAATAAGTAAGAAAGAAAGCATAAAAACAGAAGAAAGTAAAGAAGGAAGAAAGGAATTTAACTAAACACAAACGTTTAATTCATACAGTGTCGAAATCAACACATGAATCATGGTACATACCTGCCCGGTACCCGTATGGAGCACCGTTATTAGACATGATGCTGACTATGAAGATCCAACTAAGTGCAAAATTGAACAGAAAACAACTAGAAGTTATTTTCATCGGAAATGTTTAACACGTATGTGACAAAAAGAGTTTAATGCCGAGTCAAAGTTAACCGATAGTTAATGCTGGCATAGAAAGTAACTGTTAAGTTGCAATAAAATTACCACTAAGTGAAGGATAACAGCAGAGATAACAAATGGTCTTGAGCAGTCGAAGCTGGAGATGTCAATCTGTATACAACTGTACCATGTATTTGCCTTGAGCTAGAAACTCTGCTGCTGGTCAACAGCATTACAACAACACACTGTAACTACAGCAGGTAACAAAGACACTACAGGTAACATTTCATCAAGGTGTGAGTTGACTACATACCTCAGCACCGATGTACTCCTTGCCGGCTACAAGTTCTGGAGCTGCATATGCTGGACTGCCACAACACGTGAACAGGTGACCATCCATACCGCCCTACAGACACAATGCAGCTGAACAGGTAACTGTCTACTGAGCTCTCCAAACACACAATGGCATGCTTTTGCATGCACAATGCTTTCCACATGTCAGCTCCAACAACTACAACTCACAACCATCCAACTCTACTCTCATGGTGGTCTACACAACTTACATGCACCGTGTCAAAACATGCAGTATTTCCATCCAGCCTTCTCTGCCTGACAATGACTCATCTTTCTTTCTTTCACTCACTCGACATTAAACACAGCAGACAGATAGAATAGATAGATCATAAACACCTTTGGTTGAGCACAAAGACCAAAGTCAATTAACTTCAAATTCTGCTCGTCGTCAAGCAACAGATTCTCCTGCAACAGCAACAAAACATGTCACCAGGCTATAAAACAACGACAACAACAACAACAACACTGGACAATCATAGATATCAGACTTTACCCTCGGTGTGCAATCGCACTGTTAAGTCTATATACTTACTTAACCTAAGTCCCATTAATGCTATATTATCTTCTCTTTCCTATGTCCATCAATATACATTTTTGTTCGGCAACGTACAACGTTACCAAAGTAACAGTGACATCGGCTTCGTGCGTTTCAGTAATTCTTCCCACTAATCACTAATCGTCAAATTTCTCCGTTCTTGTTTTAGTTTAGTTTGTGAGTAATTTCTAAATAGTCAGTCACAATTATGCCCTTTAACAATAGGACATTGAATTCTGTTCGATTTTACAGTATATAAGTAAATTTAATCAAAAACGGTCCATCGTAGCAAAATTCATACCACTATATGGCCCACACAATGCATTGTCGATGGGGAAGAAAACCCCAAGAATTGCCCCTTCGCCTTGGGATTGTGTCACCTCGCCGGAGGATCGAGCTATGGCTATAGGCAACATGCATAAAACAAATTGATAAAGATCGTGCGTGTGGTTCGGGAGATATGCTCGCGGACAGACAGACAGACACACACAGACGTGCTCATTACAATATTTCGCCACCACTGCTGCAAGCGAAGTAAACAATGTGACCATGACGGATGATGATGATGATGATAAACAGACCGGCTTGAGGTCTCGGTGTGCATAGCCTTGTTCGTGAACATACGCCACCGCACTAACAATCTGTCGGAAACAGTCACGAGCTTCATCCTCGCTCAGACGGTCTTTGGCGACGATGTAGTCAAACAATTCACCGCCAGGACAATACTGCAACCACATCCATCACATACACTTCACGACAAGTTACACTATAGACACGCTGTCTGTCGTAATTGTACTGTCATGCAAACAAGCATTTTGTCTCAACAGCAGACACACACACACACGGCAAGCAACAACGTTAACATATTAACATAGCATATTCTTCTTCCCGCTACTTTGTTGTAAAACAGAATTTTTCACACTTCTCTGCTGACTACTTTATCCTATACTGTAAATGTTCAGACGCTACTGGTTGCAAGTGAGATGAGGTAAAAAATCTCTCTCCAAATGTTCCCTATATGGCTGCGGAAGACCATCATATGATCTATTAGTATTAAATTACTGATCACTGAACGTTGAATACAAGCTGTGAACAAACTAAACACTAGCTGACACTGCCAACGGCAGACAATTTCAGTCCATGGCTATTTGATGGCAAACTGCCAGACAACACCTGCATGAATATTCATAAACTTGTGGGGCCAACTATGACCATCTCATACTCCAGCAGACTGCTAACTCATCTTTGGCTGACTCGGCCCACTCAGGCTGTTCTCGTGCATACAGCACTCAATCCATTACATCTCGCGCCTGCGGTGCTCAGCCTGCTAGTGTCAAATTTACCAACGGAGCTCACCGGTCATTTCCAGTGGAGTATGGACAGTATTCGCAGCACAAGCCCGCAGGCTCAAGCGGAGCACGCTACCTCCATAACGATCTGGAGGGTATAAGGATGCCACATCAAATTCTGTGCAGATCTGCTCAAAACTGTGGCTGTGCATAAGGAACAAAGAAACACAGAGAGATTCTATACATAAGATAAAATTAGCCGCATACGGGACTGACGGTCGACTCTTCACAACTGACATTTCTGCCAACTTCAAAGTCACGAGACAGAAACTAGGCCAAATATCACAAATCCGGCCTGATCAAATTTAGACATTGTGCCATAGTTAAAAATCAGTGGTCAGTTGCCAGCTACCATTGTAAATGGCAGAGTAGATAGCTTTTGAAAATAAAAGGATTTCCAACTTTCAAGAGATCGTGACCTTGACCTTGGATCAGGTCATACTGCATACCGTCGTGTATCATTCGTTGACGTCTACAGTCGTCTACATATAGGCCAGATGTTATTGAAATCAAACTAACTTTTTGCGGACGGACGGATGTATGGACGTACGTACCTACGTACACACAGACGGACATTTGAGACCGGCTTTATTAGGTCGACTCTGTCGAAGGGTCGACCTAATAAGAACCGTCTGCTAATGTAGAGTGCAGTGTCAGTGAAGGACCTCAAGGACCATGTAGAACTTGTGTTCTGTCTCGTAGATCTGATACAACTTGCAAACGTGCTGATGTGACAGCTGCTTCAGAGCAGCAATCTCAGTACGAACTCGCGGCAAGTCTTCACCAAGTGCCTTCTTGTCCATGATCTTGATGGCCACTCGGTCGCCCGTCAGGCTGTGATATCCCAGCTTCACTTTGGCAAAGCCGCCTTCACACATAACAAGCCGCAATTACTCTGAAACAGTCCGCATCAGTCTTAAACTAATCAACTAAACTATACTACAGTGACTGAAAGTGGAATTTGTATGGTACAGAACAATCTGGGTTGCACGTCACTCAGTTCACTTAAAAGAACTTAATATAGTAAGCTAAAGATCACTATGTAAGGTATAGTGAACAGACAACCTAAATATGTCATCTGCAGAAGACAACTGTCCCAGTCACGGCCTTTTTGCTGGTTGCAGCAAGCATTTTAACATGCTTCAATGCATATTAAATTCTGCTGCTCGTGTGGTTATAAGAGGCCACATAACTCTATTGTTGTATGACAGACTTCACTGGCTCCGGGCGAGGGAGCAAATTTACACTTAAACTATGTTTAGTTTATTAGTTTATAAGGTGCGGAACGGCATGGCACCAAGTTATAGAAGATTTGTGTGCTGTCACATCTGTTTCTACTCGCGCGGGTCTTCGTTCAGCAGCCCGCGGGGACCTTGTCATCCCTCGTAATCGACTTCACCTCAGTAATCATGCATTCTGTGTCGCTGGTCGTGGCGTGGAACACTCTCTAGATCAGCATTCAAACTGCACCATCTCCCGACTTTCAAAAATCAACTTCAGACTCATTTGTTTCTGCAGTCGTATTTTGTAGCTTGACTCTATCAACTTAATTTGAGTGGCATATGTTGTATGGCGCCCTTGTAGTCACTTTATGAACATGTTATGGAGCTTTATAAATTGTCGTTTCACTATTATTATTAATATTAATTTAAGAGTGCACTGCACAGACAACAACAGCTATTCAGTCATTCAAAACGAACCTGATCCGATGGTCTCACAAACATGATACATAGACCTAAACACACCATCACACTGGGCCATCGTGACGACGTCACCTGCAACAGACACAAGTACAATAGTTCAGCATCACAAACAGCTCAGCTTTTAAACACACTAATTACACACATGATCACAATAAACGTTAAAATAGTCAATTCCAAGTGCAGCACAGCAGCAGCATTAGTCAGCTGTCCAACTGATTCCGTTCTGGAAAAACCTGGAGAATAATTGATGTTGGATTTTTACAAGCCAGATAAGTGACTGATAGAGTTAAGGTTTTATGTCCCACCCGACATACAATAGGTCATTCCGGAGACGTTCATCCCAGCCAATCTGTTGGCTTAAGACTAAAAAACTAAATCAAAGACAACCAAAGCAAACACGCATCCACAACAAACTATACAAAAACATAAAATTAACACAAAAAAACTAGAGCCAGGTTTGGTCGCCTCCTACGAACTCTGGCCTGGAAATGGAACGGGCCTATTCTGGAAGAAGTAGATAGATAAGTCAGGAAGTAAATGAGTAAGGAAGTAAATAAGTAAGGAAGATAGTATAAGGAAAGAAGAAAGTAAGGAAGGAAGTAAGGAAAGAACGTAAGTTAAGTAAGCAAACAAACACACAATTTATATAGCACCAAAATCACTAGCAAATGAATCAGGGCGCATTACCACCCCGGGACCCATCCAGTCAGATAACCTTTCTGTCACCAGGACAACAGCAACAAAATGTGATCTCAAAGCAGTGACCCAGCCGTGGATGATCACCTACTGGCATCATCCATTCTAGGCACCAAACTATCTCCTGACGGAAGACAGTTGTGCTACATTTGTACCAGCTATCCAACATCAGCACCTTGAAGTTCCTGCATTCAACGATCATCATCATCATGTCTTTATTAAGCAGTGACAACACGCACCTGCCTCCATATACAGAGAGCAGAAGAAACAATAAAACACACATGTAAAATAATGTAAAAATGCCAATAAGAGTGTTTGTACAAAATGCAAGTAACAAATTCGCAGTCCATAAGATGACTAGCATGAGTGGTAGCTGTCTGTCATGTCGACGGGGTCGCAGATCGTAGTTTTGTGAAGCGACAGAAGGTGGCGGAAGAAGTCTGTAGCCTATAGGACGTGTTGCTGGTTACGGCGGATTCTACTGAAGAGTCGGTCATCAACTCCGCCAGCTGGTCGCCGAAGTCTGGTAGTCCCGGCGGACAGAATCCACAGCGTTTGCTGCGGCGAAGATGCCTAGTGCCATGTGCCTGCGATTGAATGATGTCAGCGTTCTGCTGTGATACTTATTTTCAGTTTCCAATTCACTCTGCTTTTCCTCCATATGGGTAGCCAGGCACTGGCAGCATTGCGCTGTATTGATTGGTTTTAATATGCAATATCAAACATTGGACGTTGCCAAAAATTTGGGTAGGCACCTTTCTTGTAGGAACGTACAGCCAAGGGGAAAGACTTTGAATTAATTCTAACAGGAAAAATGGAAACTAGACATCCCGTAGAGTACCAGTTTGGTTGTGAATTTATGGCGATCTGTAATCGTTGCGGAGTTATGGCTGCCCATCACCTTTGTTAACATAATCATTTGAAAATATAAAAAATACTCCTTTGGTCTATAGTCAGCCAATGTTACGAGGAAAGTGTCAAGTCAATTTGCTCGTGTGTGTCAGCTTGTGGCGAGTTGCCTGTGAGTGTGACTGTGTGACGAGTTGACTATATGACGAGTTGACTGGCAGCCAGTCGAAAATGGAGGAACTGGTACGGGTGAAGCATTTGGTAAAACGCCCAGCCTCATGCCTAAACTCATCAACTCTTATATACATCGTCGTCATTCGCAACGTATATTTAAGTTTGCGACGGACGAACCGTTAGCAACACATTAATTAAACAAATTTCACAAAACAACAATCGACACTCAACAATTCAAAACAACATACAGACCGCCCAGCGTCGATAGCCAATCATCGCCCACGGCGACAAAACACGCAGTATGTAAAGAATTTCGTATTCGACCGTCGATGTCAGCAGGCAAAAACAACAGCCGACTGAGCCAACAGTATTAGTAACGTAGTGCTACTAAATTAATTACGGGTTTTGCAAATAAGTCATAAATGAGGATCGTTTGTCGCTGTTACAGAGAGCAGCTGTTGCTGTTTGTCGCTGTCGCTGTTTTTTCACATGCAGGATAGTTAATTTATGGAATAGCTTGCCAGCAATTGTAGTACATGCTTCATCTGTAAACAATTTTAACAAGAACTCATCAGGAGATGAGATAGCGAACGTGAACTTGTTAACGACGATATCGCACACACGTAGGCCTACTTCAAAATACCGAAAAGGAGACAAACCTACTTCGTTTAACAAATTAGACGATAGATAGGCAAGTACTGCGCATGAAGTCTTGAA
>Ga0209780_1000815_pt1 | contig 18525 bp, 12 predicted proteins | sample WorMetexBAHAMAS2_FD_187384 | JGI IMG/M metagenome (GOLD analysis project Ga0209780, IMG submission 187384) | Marine gutless worms symbiont microbial communities from Max Planck institute for Marine Microbiology, Germany - Inanidrilus exumae... | ecosystem: Host-associated > Annelida > Digestive...
GTACGCCTATGTACATCATCCTTACAAACTTACATCAGCATACAGCTGCTGAACGTTAACTGAGTAGTGAACAGAATTCACAGCCAGCAGTACACTGGCTGAGCTGAAATACACCTCAGCAGTGCAACAACGAATGCAGACTCACTGAAGATGTATAAGACTGTGAATGAGTTCAACATTGGCAGCTAGAAGCAGAATACTGAAGAGCAACGCTGGCAGGTAATGGTACAGGAACAGTGTTCTTTGCACTAGCAGGTACGGCAGATAGTGTACCAGATAGCCAATGAACAGTAGATCACCAACTTCAACAAACTGTATCCACACTTCTAACACAACATCAAATTGTCACTACTATAAACAGTGTTTAATATGCGAATATGGCGGATCTATCGTCTCTGGGTCGAAGTCTTATAATGCAATGGGGCCTTGCAACTCAACATGTATTATGAATACTATTCATAATACATGTTGAGTTGCAAGGCCCCCATTGCATTATAAAACTTCGACCCAGAGACGATAGATAGATAGCCGCCATACTGAATACACGGAACGGAAGAAAGCCATTAATAACTAGACAATTGCAGTGGGATCTCACTGCAGTATAGGCTTGAAGAGCGCTGATGCCATCTGGTGAGTAACAATGAGTTATGCTGTTATTATTATAAAAACAAAAACTGGCTTCAGTTTCTCTTCTTTGTAAAAGGCGCTGCTTTAAAAACAGCAAATATCAAAACTCTATCCGCAAATTCAACGCACAGAAGCTAGCCATCACCTTTATTTCAGTCAGCGGCCTGTCAAAAGGCTGTCATAATGTAAAAGCCTAGCTTCTGTGCTGAGAATTTGCAGACAAAATTTTGATATTTGCTGTTTCAAAGCAGCGGCTTTCACCAAGAAGAAAAACTGAACTTACTAAAGCCAGTTTTTGTCTTTATATTTTTTGCAGTTTTATTACGCAAAATAGTAAGCATAGTGTATGGGTGGCAGAGTAAAGTTCATTCGGCCAATGTCGTCATCTAGCCATATTTCCCGGCGATCAGTCAAACCATTGCTGAGATACTGTGATTTAAATGGTGGCAGTCCGCCATCTTGGATTTTTGAAATTCGACATTTTAACAGGATTACTACGACCAGTAAACGTTACTGTGCCAAATTTCATGCCGACAGGTCAAACCAATGCGGAGGAATGGCCTTTTTTCGACTGCTTAAGATGGCAGTCGTCCGCCATCTTGGATTTTTAAAAGTTCGAAATTTTACCTGCCGATCCGCTTCAGAGGGCCAATGTGCATCATTGTACCAAAGTTCGCACCGATCGGCCAAACCGTTCTGGAGATATGGCCAGTTTTCGATTTTTCAAGATGGCGGCCGTCCGCCGTCTTGATTTTTAAAAGTTGGAAATTTAGGTTAGGAGGCCCAATATGCGTCATCATGCCAAATTTCGTGCCCATTGGTCAAACCGTTGCGGAGATATGGCCGCTTTTTAATTTTTCAAGATGGCGGCCCTCCGCCATCTTGGATTTGTTTTACGCATGTTTGGACCAACCACGCACAGTATTTGGTGGTATTTGTGACTGTGCCAACTTTGGTTGTAATCCACACAGCAATTTCGATTTGATGGTATGCAAGTTGTAATATTTTGCGCTGGGTACAAGCACCCCACCCAAAATCCCCAAAAATTGCGTTTTGGGGCCCTGCAAAACTACCTGCGCAGAAATTTGGAAATTTTTCACGCCGTTCACCACCTGAATATCGATTCACGTCTGTTGTTTCCAAAATGGTCGAAATCCATGCAGGATAAGAAGCTGAAAGGCCGCATTGCATTCTTACCCCTGCCAAAAACACGTTTTTGCGCCGTTTGGTGGAATCCCTGCGGCGATTTCCACCAATTTTTTTGTGTGATATCCCACTGTTGTTCATCGCTGATATTCCAAGTTTTGTATAATCGGTTCAGATTGGGGGCAGTTATAGACAAAAAAACCTTCACAGCCTGCCAGAGTGATTGCAATATAGGCTCTTTGAGAAACTGCAGTCAACAATATGCAGTAAAAAAGCTAATTATAGCAGAATCTGAAAACTCAGTAGGTTTTATATAATTTCATTACAGTAAAACTTATAATCTGTCATTCACCAATTACGAAGATGCATAAGGCAATGCAAAATGTATAAATTGAGTTGTTTAACGTGCTTAGGGGTCACCCAAGGTCATCGGCAACATAACCATTCGATAGAGCGCATACGAATTCCTATTCAAATTCAATAGAAACTACGAGGCTATCTCGTACCGTTTCCGAGATATTATCGCTTGTTTTCCAAAAATTAAAGAGGTCACGTCACAGTGACCACGCCCCTTTCAGGGACAATTTGTCGTCGGTAGGCTGGGACTTGCTATGTTCAACCTAAATATTAAATTTGGAATGTCTACGATTACCTGCAACGAAGCAATGAAAGGCAATTCCAAATGTAAAAATTCTCGTCTTGAGCCACCCTTTGGCGGCGTGGCGTAGTGGTAACGGCGTTGGTCGTACCAACGAAGTTACTCTACGTCGAGCCCGGTTAGTACTGGGATGGGTGACGTGTCTGGGTTCGACTCCCGGATCTTTGACATCAGTCATACATGGCGGGTCAAGGTCAATTCATGCACCAAGTTTGGACTGAAGACACTATGCCTATCCATTCTTCAGTTATGAATTACGACATCTCCCATGGTCCACCATTGACAATGCGTTTGCAGCCACTGCACATGCACCATACCACGTGACCTATGTATAGGGGCAAATATTTCCAATATATTTCAAATCTTTGACCCTGGAAAAGTTGGGAGGTTAGCATCTTCATCTAGTAAACAGTAAATGACAATATTACTTTGTGGAGTGGAATATGTGTCATTAAGAAAAGCTGACGTTAAACCTCTTGATTTTGCGGTCACGTGATTCCTAATGAAACTTTTTAGGTCGCTAAACCTTGACATTGTAGATTATACCTAAATTTCCTGATACTCGGTGAGACAATTGGGAAGAGAAGGGTTAAATCTGAAAAAAGTTGCAATAGTCTGCTACATCACTTTGGCATTTGTGTAAACTGTGAACTAATGTAATCATTATCAACGTCTACAATGACTATACTGATCATTACATTACACTACATTACACTGATCAACATAAAACGAGTTATCCACCATCATAGCGCTTCAACCTATGTTAAAGGCCATACAGCACTGTGTTGTGCCAGTCACGTGAACTGCAATAGGGAGTCAAAAAGAAGTACATATTTCGAATCTCCAACCCCACTTTGCTTATTCAGTGTACAACTTTTATGGGGCTGCAATAACGATTAAGGGGTGTTCACAAGTAAGACTTTTTGGTTTGGCTTAAAAATGCCTATTCACGCCCCCAAAATAGGGTTTTCGAAGATGTGACCCCTAAATGAGGAGCAATATCAACGATACCCCAAAAGCCACACCCTTGCGCCATCAAGTGCAAAAATCTGTCGATGGGTCTGACCAGAGGTGAGTTCCTATAAATAAAAATTTTTTGTTATATTTCACCCAATTCCACAGAAGTCCCCCGATAGTGGATTTGCATCAAATTTGGCAAACAGGTTCGTCTCGCCGACTTAATCAAATTTTTGGTCAGATCAGTTGAGGGGTGTCGATTCAGTCTCTGTTAACCCAGAGCTGGTACCAACGTGCAGCCTGTGATACATACGAAATTACAAAGCTGTGTACATGAGTAAATTACCTTTAGGTAAGTCACAGCAGGCGCGACGCCGTCGCAGAATGAAGAGAGCAAACATTAACATGTACACAATAATGCTGCCGGATGCAGTAAACCATATCAGTGGATTGCCAAGCAAATGAACCTGAGCCTGAAATGTCAACATTTCACATTCAGTACACCGTATATTCAATAAAGCTTATTTTCCATTTTCTTTATTCCAACTATCTGTCACAAACGGTAAAAAACAAAGCATACACAACTGACGAATGACTCACATTTGTCTGAAAATCAATCCAGTAAATAATGTTTTGTTCCATGAATGGCCATTTTACTGGATCAGAGCTGAATACATGATCTTCATTTGATCCATGCCGTGACATCAACATCAACATCTGAACAAACAAACAATATCCTACATCCGTCATGTTTCGGAAAGTTGGCAGGTTAGCATCTTCATCTAGTAAACAGTAAATGTTAACATTATTTTGTGGATTGAAATATTTTTCATTACCTCAGGATGATATTAAATCTCTCAATTTTGTTGTCATGCGATTCCTAATAAAACTTTTTAGGTCACTGAGCACTGACATTGTACATTATATTTTAATTTCCTGATACCTGATAGTGATACTTGTTGGGAAAAATGAGAAAAGAATGGGTAAATTTGAAAAAAAGACCAAATTACACATTCGTCAACTTCGCTGTATCCGGCCTTACCTTGACTTTTCAACTGCCTGTACCATTGCTACCTCTATCGTTCACTCCAAACTCGATTACCGGTACTGTAATTCTCTCTGCTACAGACTCCCCAAGTCTCAATTATCCCGCCTCCAGCAAATTCAGAACTCTCTTGCTCGTACTGTCATATCACTCCCATCCTGCGCTCTCTTCACTGGCTCAGAATCACTGAACACATCGAATACAAGCTCCTGTCACTTACCTACAAAGTTCTCACAACTACTCAACCTCCATACCTTCATGACCTCATCTCTATTGAACGTCCTCATACTACTCGCTCTTCATCAGTTGTTACTACTGCTCGGCCACCAACATCATCCTCTCTAAAAATTGAGTGATCGCTAATATCGTTATGCTTCGTCTGGTCTCTGGAATAAACTCCCTTTATCTCTTCATTAACCTCATTCTAGTACCAGTTTCTCCATTTCCGTAGTACTGCACGATGTGGTCTATTAATAATTAATAATTTTTGCATAACTAGACTCTTTAGACTGGTTTCCATGCTTTTATCATCGAACGGAACAAGGCAATCGTAGACAGCAGACTTGGCTCGCGGTGTGGAATTGCACCCTTAACTAGGGTGTATTTTAAGGACGTTTTTGGACTCGACAACACTCTCATCCCTCCCCTCCCTTTCCTTCCACTCACATTCAGTCCTATCCGTTTCTTTCCACTCCCTTCCCTTAGAAGTTAGCCCCTTAAATCCAGCTAAGAGGGTCTGGGGGAGCGCTGCAAGTTCTCCCAGCAGGGTCTGGGCAGAGCGCCAGCTGAAATTGGACATTGGTGCACTTTAGCCTTAAAATCTAACATGGTTGTACTCCACGCTTAAAGTAGACACTGCCCTTAACTATATACTTCCTTAACCTAATAGAAGGTGATTGTAGACTTACGTAACTAAGGCACATGATGAAATGATGTAAATCTTTAGTCACTACAAATTACTGGTAATCAAAGTTATTTTTTGCACAGTTGCTGTCTGTAATTGTAAACGAAATAATAGCTCTCATTTGCTGTATGTACATAGTTCATGGCGCCTCCTGGTGATTACAAATGTATCGCATAATGCCGTGATCAGCATCTGGTCACCCATAGCGAAACTTTTGGAGGTACGTTCTGGTGCGGAGTGTACATTCCAGGAGAATGACTTTGAATTGATTCCAACAATAAAAATCGAAACTAGACATCCCGTAGAGATTTATTTTGGTCGTGAGTTTCCAGCGATCTGTTATGACTGCGGAGTTCTGGCGGCCTGAAGTCACCAGAAGTATTTTGTCCGACGAAAAATCGGTGAAATCGTGCATTATTTACCTGACCAAAAAAACAAACAAAATTTCGGCTCCCTCAGACCCTCTCAAACTGTCGCTAATGCTCGGATCGCGCCAAAGTCTGCCAAGGCCAGCCGAAACATTTGGCTCACAAAGTTCCAAATTTCATCCAAATCGGTTCACTTTCAGCGGAGTTATAGCCGAACACGTGAACACCACCAAAACATGCCATAAAGTGAATCCAATACTCGGCTGAAGCTCAGCTTCAAGCCGAATAATTATAGGTCACATGCAAGTTCCTATTAGTCTGTACATGCATTCTAGCTAATATATGCAGTATTTTATGCAGTATGAGATTCAGAAAGATTTTAAATATCTGAAGAAGAAACATAATAAAATTCACTGTGACAAAACAATGTCAACCTGCAGTTCCCAAAATTTACTGAAAAATCCAATTAGCATTTTTCTGTCATTATACACATCTCTTTCAAAACCATCATCATCTGAAATACAGACACAAAAATTGCTTTTCACTGTTACAACTGCAATCAATTTGTGCCTGTCATAAAGAAATGGCAAAAACTCGCCAGTTTACAAAAAAGTGTTAGAACAACAGAGTCATATCTCTAAAACAGCAAATATCGCTTTGTTCAAATATAGCTAAAACTCGCCACAAATGCTGCTTAATCTCCTAAATTTAATAACTTCATGTGCTGACAATTGCAGTTGAAGATTTAGGAACATATTCAGAGGTCTTGCGATTTTGTGCATGTGCAAACAACTGCATGCTCATTAGATTAGCAAAATTTATATAGCTAAATCCACGAAACTACAAATGTTAATGTCAAAAACTTCACAGTTTGAAACGGCTTGTGAGGACGACAGCGGCTACATTGCACAACTAAAACAGCAAAAATAAAAAATGGGATATTACTTGTCAGCAAACTGACTCTATGGCAATGTGCTGCTAAGTAATATCAGAATATCACTTTTTTTGATTTTTGCTGTTTTAGTTGTGTAATGTAGCCGCTGTCGTCCTTACAAGCCGTTTCAAACCGTGAAGTTTTGACATTAATTGTCTATACTCCACTGACTTGGCTGGTCACCCTTACAACACTATTGTGATAACCAGGGGCCCGATTTACAAAATATCTTAAGATAAATCCTAAGTTTAGCATACGCTTTTCCTAAGAAGTTTATCCTAAGTTATAAAGTTAAGATTTCCATAGATTTTTACATTTACTTTAGTAAAGCAATCTTAAGACTTACAAGTTCTTCCTGTATATGTAGGCCTATGCAGCCAATTCTGTAAAGAAATGTTATGCTTTTTTGAGAAATTGCATCTTTTTATTAAGTTGACCTTAAGTTTTGCGTAAGTTCATCCTAAGTTTTGCTTAAGATCTTCCTAAGCAACACTTTATCCTAAGTTTTTCCTAAGTTTATCCTAAGATATTTTGTAAATCAGACCCCAGGATAAGAAGAAGAGCCGAACGACGTGATGCACTTAGTCATGTACCATGAGTATATCGATGTTCCTCAACGTTCCACGTGGCAGAAGACTGACTGCGATGTTTGTCAGCGACCACCTCCAGCTGGTGATCGGCCCAGTCACCAAGACGCTTCTCGCTCGTCTGGCTCACAACATCATCCATCTCAGAGTAGGGTGTCTTCCCGTTTCGCCGAATGCTATGTAAGCTTTTCTTTCCATCACTGTCATTTTTAATTCCTTTCATTAATGCGATACAACCTTTTTACGGGTGTCAACAAAATGCGCGTAAAAAATATTACCGTTACTGTGTCGGTTAGGGTTAGCGTTATGGTTGGGGTCAGTTTAGTTTGACGTCATCGGCATTTCCTCTTTAGGAAAATAAGTAAATGACACGGGTTTTCGGCGAAATGGGATTCAGTGAAATGGGATTCGGCGAAACGGGATTCGGCGAAATGGGATTCGGCAAAATGGGGCATAACCCACAGTAGACTCTCTTCGTCCATCAACACTGCCTCCACCCACTCTTATCTTCTGAGCTATATTGGTTTTTCTTTCTAGTTCTTTGCCTTATTTTTTTAAGTTTTTGGTTTCAATCTGTAGATTATGCTGATCAGCTGTCAGCTTTGTAACACACATGAAAAATTCTCTGTCACACTGTTCAATATATGCTACCACATTACTGTACAGAAACATACACACAGACTGAAAACCAGGTTTAAAAAAACCCAGGCTAGAGAAACCCAGTCATTTTGGCAAACCCAAAGTGGTTTTAAGCCAACGTTAACTCCTGGTTACGGTTTGTAATTCTGGGCTGCATTAAGTATTTTTTTCGACATAACAGACTGTGTACGATTAACGCGATTAACTAGTTATCAGACACATGCTGACTCAACGCTCTTTCCTAGTTGTTTTTGCAGCATATGACCACGACCTTTTTAGTTTTGTCACCCGTCCCATAGTATCAATTATTAAAATACTTTAGTCTTACTTACTTTCCTGTCAGTGTGAGTAATTCAAAAGCCAATGGCGTGTCATCAGCCAACAAATCAAGACAGGCTGCTGTAAAAATTAAAATGATGCTTTTTGAATCCAGTGGAGTGAGAAGGCATAGTTTGCAGCTCATTTACAAATACTTCCTCTCTCTATCTCTCCACCATTCGTTGAGGCTGAACAGGCATTTCCAGCATCCAGAGCCTTATGTACAAGAATTCGTTCACACCTTGTGGACAAATCATTCAGCACCTTGCATTCGTTCATTTTATTGGGGCTGCAAATGCTAAGTTGTGTCACGTCACTCCACTGCATACAAAATTACTATTAACTAAAACGAAAACGACATTAGTTAAAACACGAATCAAAAGTTAAGTTGGTTGGCGGCGTGGCGTAGTGGTAACGGCATTGGTCGTATCAACGAAGTTACTCTAAGTCGAGCCCGGTTAGTACTGGGATGGTTGACGTGTCCGGGTTCGACTCCCGGAGGCGGCACTTTATTTCGGAATGTAACCAGCCACCCAGGTCGACTCAGCCTTTCATCCTTTCGAGGTCGATAAACTGAGCAGTAAGCTGTAATTGGATGTTTGCTTCCTCGCACGGGCGGGGCCATCTGGTGAATGCTTATGGGGTGAAGGCCTAGTGTGGTTGATTGGGGCGATGGTGTGTGTTGTAGCTGCAGCACTGCGCTCCCGCACCATTGGCTCTTGCCAATCAACTGCCACTTCCTGCGATTGTACAGCGCTGCTGGTCGCGGCATCGCCGCGTAACTAGCGCTATAGAAAAATCCGACTTTACCTTTTTACCTTTTTATATCATTACCATTATGTAAGTGTAACTTTCCTAACAAGTATCAGGAAACACAAGTAAAGAAAAGACCTTCAGTGCCTGTGACGTGTTGAGATGAATGAGGTGAATTTGACTCCTGATTGCGTTCCAAGAACGATCTCCATCATCATTCAGAATATGCTAACATAGCATTAACAACTAAAATATAAACGTGGCAAAATCTCTCAACAGTTAACACTAGAACGACATACCGTACTGATTACAGCTGTATGCTGACACTGAACTACTACAAAGCAACGCTACGTGACTGCTAGTGACCTTGAGTGACCTCCGATCAACTAGTTTGTTAATCTTTTGGACCCCATTCCTGTCTCTGGAAAACATTTAGTACACAGATTGATCATGGCAGGTACTAGCCTACAGTAGATAACGCACTCAAAAGCAGGCGTGGTCAGAGTCACTAGGCTCCTTTTGAATTGTTTTTCACTACTTTAAAATTTGTTCATATTTCATTCTGTTGGTTAAGCCGCAGTCCAAGTAGAATGACGAATATGAGGCACATGAGACCACACGACTGACGTGTTACTAACCATGCAGACATTAGCAGTTAGCAAGTCGCCCACTAAAAAGGTTTAAGAGATAATGCCATAGATCTATAAAAAAATTTTGGATCAACTTAGACAGCAAATTATTTTTATTAATATTTTTGCAAATGTGTCATAACAAACTTCCTGGGAACTCGGCCTCTTCTGACATGCTCTAGCACTTGTGATCACATCATTAACTATAAAACATAGGCAGTCGTATCGACATGCAGACCCACGCTGGCAGCAGCAGCACACGGCCATAGCAGCACGCGTCACTAGCAACCGTGCGACCGTGACGGTTTTCGTAACCGTGTGACCTTGACCTTTTGACCTCTGGGTCAACTCATGCCGAGCGACTACTATAGGGTACATGTGTACCAAGTTTAGTGTTGATAGCTCAAGCTGTTTTCGTATTAGAGCGCAGACAAACAGACTGACACAGACAGACAGACAGACAAACAAACAGACGCGACTGAGCGCCCTACCCACGCCGGCGGCTATACAGCCAGCATGGGTAATGAAGACAATACCAGCCAAAATGCACCATGTTACAGCCATTACACAGATCATCATTTGTTACCTGGCGCACCCAGTTAAGAACTGGACGATTCTGTTGGAGCAAAGTTTTACTGCCAGTATGCCCTTGCTGGCGGCAATCAGCGAACATGAATTATGAGCAAGATGCTAGTTTTCTCCCCAACAGTGTTATCTACACCAGCCCTGTACGATAACTCTTAAAAACTGCTCAAAGAATTTCACTATGGTGTAATTATAAGACTTCACCTATCAGGCACCTCTGCATCTTCGGACCTCATTCATAGTGCTAAATAACTTATTTTACTGTAAGTGAATGTAAACTGGTATCAAAAAGCGACAGCAATTAATATTAGAGCCAGAAACAAGTTTTCACTTTAGTATGTGGTGCATGAAATCAAGTGGCAAATGGCATCATACTGGACATTGATGAAATCACGTTTCAGCTGGTGACATTCGCTACAGACATCACTGCCGCTGTGCAAATCCGCAGCATTTGACAAGATCCACTCTGTCAACTCTTGCCACATCGTTCACTATGACAAGGGTTGACTACTGTAACGTCGTCTTGGCAGGGCTGCCCCAGTGTGAACTTCAACAACTGCAGACCGTCGTCAATGCTGCAGCACGTCTGACTGCCGGCGCACAGAAGTATGACCATGTCACCCCGCTGCTAAAAGATCTGCACTGACTGCAGGTGCCAGAACGTATCACATACAAGCTGTGCGCTCTGACGTTCAGATGTCTCAACGGCTTAGCACCGCAGTATCTGTCTAAACTACTCCAGCCAGTCGCTGACCGTGAGTCAAGGCAGAGGCTGTGATTGTCATCAACTGGTTGTGCCGTGCATGCGACGATCCACAATCGGCGACCGCGCCTTTACTGTCGCCGCGCCGCGCGCATGGAACAGTCTGCCTGACTCACTGCACCAACTGTCATCATTGGAACAATTCAAGAAACATCTGAAAACTCCTTTATTTAAAATCTCATTTGCGCAACAGGACAGTTTGTGAATGTAAAGTGCTCTTGAAGCGCCTTGTGTTACCTACAGAGCTATATGAGTTGTCTACATTACCTTACATTACAAATTCACACAATAATGCTGCACTGACAATTATCACATGTGTGTGCGTGTGTATGTGTGTGTGTGCGTGTGTGTAGGTTACTCACAACACTTGCCAAAGTGACTGTTCTGGTGACGAGACGTTGTAGTCAATGTAGCATGACACTTCCTGGCAATTAGGCGACATTGGCGCGGCCACGTCATGACTGCAACAAATCACATAGTTCACAACCATGTATCAGCTGTCACACAAAAGACTGTTGAACAGACATGTCTGTTCTACTAAGACCAAGGACAGCCAGCAGCCTTAGTTAGCATGTTTAAAACGTAATTGGAACAGCCTAGTAAAGCAGTTTATAGATCGACAAAAGCAGTTTATAGACATAGCCACAAACATACTATGACAAAAAAGTTGGACATGGGTGCATAACTACAATGGTTCCCATCCCATCTACAGTGGCATCAAAACATTTTTACTTACATGATTTAACAGTGTGTTGGTTTGAATAGCATGTATACCACATTGGCATTCACTGTGTGACACCTATACAAATTTAATAAGCTAAAGATTTTTACCTCCCCCACCAAAGGTGATGGGATGTTATGTATTCATCCGCGTCGATATATATATAGCATCATGATAAAGAAGGTCCTTCCCGCTTTTGGAAAACCTAACTTTTTTGAATCACATCTGTAGTTGTACTGCCTTTGGAAATTTAGAGAAAACACCTAGGGCTAATTTTTCCACTGCAAATTTATCTCCCATTAACGTTAATGCCAATAATGGGAGATTAACTCTTATTAATTAATGAAAGTTAATCTTCCATTAACGTTAATGGGAGATTAATTTGTGGTGGAAAAACTGGCCATTGATTACTTATAGCATGCTACTTGTTCAGCAAATAGCAAGCAAATTACACAAATGCAAGCAGCCCTTAGGGATGCATATAAATCCTACAAGTTTTGTAAGAATTACGCACGGAATGCATCTGACATGAGGCAATAATACAAGTATTTGTAAAATTCCAGATAACCATAGTTATTGGAGCCGATTAAAGTGATACGTGGCAGATCACAGTAAACCTATAGTCTGCTCTTTTCTACCAATTCTTAGCGTTTTCTGATGCAGTGTGTTGGTTGCGTGGCTCAGTGGTAGAACGTCGGTCTTCGGCCGGCGTACTTTCTCTGTCCTGCGCTCGACCTGTAGCTGAAGGGTGACCACTTATGTGGGTTAACCATCCGCTATGGGTCAACCAACCATACCAACTTAGCCTTTCATCCCTTCGGGGTTGATAGATGAGTAGTAAGCTGCAATTAGATGTCGCTTACCTCAGTTAGAGGTGGCGCCATCTGGTGAACGCATACGGAAGAAAGGCAGGCATGGTGTGTATGCAGGTAAAACTGTGTGATCCATGCCTGAGCGCTTTGAGATAAACATAGTATATAAAAGGCGCTACCTTTTACGCTAGCTTTTACGCTTCCTTTTTTGTAACTGCAGTGTGACAACCGATTGTGCAGTAAAGACAATACTGTCAGTTTAACCAGACGGCAATGCTGGTAGGAAACATCTCAAATTTTCTAACATGTGCACATAACCATTATGCTTTTATAGCTCACTGAGATTTGCTAAGGGCACATGTCCAGTAAAAAATCACATTCAAGCATTGGGTGATGTGGACGATCATGTACAAGCAGAAAAAAGTAAGTCAGTATAAAAAGACAATATAACTAAGTATTTATAGCACACTGAGGACACCTGTTTAATGGTCTTTGTGTCATGCCATGAATGAGTTGAATAACATCGCCATTTCTGACAGGCTGTACAGGATCATCTACTGTCAGTGCATTACTGATAACATTAACACATCACAACACTGCAAATCAGTTCCACTCAACTGTAACATGTCCCAACTGCATTAAACATCTGACTCACGCGGTTATCACACTGCAAAAAAACTATATTCTGTTGTCTACAGTGATAAAATAATACGCAAAATAGTTAGTACCAGACAGATATAGATCAATTACCATATGTTCAATTACAATTAGATTACAATTAGTGTCAGAAATGCAAATTACCATTACATCTGCATGCAAACTGAACCAATTACAAAAATGCTTTACTATTTGCAGGTACTGTGTTACTGTGAAACAATGGTAGTGATATTTACTGTGGGTCATCAGTATGCAAAAAATACCCAACTTCAACTGTGACAACTGAAAACTATAGGCCTAGACAATATGTGTTACTGCCAGCAACGTCGACAGAAGAAAATGGTAATGCATTCACAGCAACAAAGTGACCGCGACGTAATTTTGCACATCATATTACAGTACCATAATGACAACCACAATTACGTATGATTAGAATTACAATTATGTGATCACGCTGTAATTAATTCGAAATAAATTACAACTGTAATTGAGGAGAAAAAACTGCTGAATTATTCTCATAGGTTTTCTATTGTGGGACATGATGTAATAGTAGTAGTAGCAGTAGCAGTAGATGTAGTAGTAGCAGTAGATGTAGTAGTAGTATTAGTAGTAGTAGTAGCAGTAGATGTAGTAGTAGTATTAGTAGTAGTAGTAGCAATTCTGTGAAAAGTTTCATCAGGCTGACACGAAAACTATATGAAATTACTCTAATACATGGCACTTTCTGACTATATCATTATCATCTGCAGTTCAGTCGGAGCTGGACTGTGCAAACTCCCACAATCTGGAATCACTCACCTCTCACTAACTTGTCATCTTTTAATACCGTCAAATGCCACCTCAAAGTCAAATCTAACCTTTCTGCCGTGTACCATTTTGGCACTGCTGCCGTTTTTTTTCCTGCCAAAAAGCTGCACTTGCACAGCCTTATGAAATATCAAATTCTTTCCATCTTAAGGATAAGGTAAATGGGAGTGTAGTGGTGCTCATCTCCCTTCCTTAGACCTTGAGCCGGTAAGTGGATAAACCGACAAGTCTGTGATGCATGGTCAATGCGACTCCAGACCTATGATTACCTTGTCAGCTGTAGGATGTCACCGCCCTTTGGCTGGTACCAATTTATACTGTTTGGTGACAGTGGCTCATGAGTGTGAACAACTTGCCCAAGGTTGTTACCCGACAGTGGAACGGCCGGTAGTCGAACCCACAACCTTCGAGTCACGAGTCCAATACCCTAACCATTATACTACCAGGCCATACTTATCTCTACGACCTTACCAGATCTTCCAGTCATACTGCAACCATACATATTCCACACTGCAATTCTTATATCCTCTTCCCAGCTCTACGGTGACGTCCCCCACTAGCCCCCAGCTAGCGTTAACAAAAATCAACATGTGCGAAAAAGCAGTTCCGTTTAGTTTTGACAAAATTGGGAGATAAATGAGCAGCATTACGAGCGAGGATGCTTGAGAATCCACCAGTTGTTGACATCTTTGAACGCAGAGCACGTGACCACCTGCTGATGACTGCTGCCACGGCCGTCATCATAGTGCAGTGGGTAGACAACGCTACCCGAGTGCAGCCAGCAGGCAGCACCATTTGTCCTGCGTAACGTCAACTGGGAACCATAAACCACCACTGACGGCTGGCCATAGGTGATGTTAAATAGACCACCCTAGCAGAATAAACATGTACAGTGTGCTGAAGTATGTTGTTACTAGCAAGCATGGAACAGTCTTCCTACCAACGTCACTGCATCAACTTCTCTACCGTCTTTCAAGAGACAACTTAAAACATTTTTATTTACCAAATCTTTCACATCACTTTAAACTGCTTTCTCATATTTTTGTACGGTGTTCTAGACGCTACTTAGCTTATGCCACGTTAATCAGTACGTTCTACTACTACTACTACTACTAGAATCCAACATCAAGCCAATAATAATTAACTCTTTACAGCAGAATTCGGTCATTCACATATCATCAATAATGTGCATAAAAATGACAGAAACAGATAAACGACATACCTGGAGGCTAGCCTGGAATGCACTTGTCATGAGGTCATCATGTGGACCTGTATTAGTAAGTATCCGCAAGTGCACAAAAAACACAGAAATGTAGACACACAATGGGACCAGCAGCAGTGCAAACGTACGAACAATTAAATGTTTCCACAGCTAAATACAAACAAACACAAATCAGTTCAGAATTAGAGCAAGCAATATTTTGTAAGGTTGAAACAGATAGCCAAGAGCAGGTCAGTCAACTGGTTTAAACAGCGCTTTCAACACATTATTACAGCGCATTTACATAATGACAATTTAACACTAAAATAACATTGATATACTCGATCTATCTGTCTTTGTATAGATAATCTCCTCACTCAAACAACATCCCCCAAGATGGTGCTGACATAAATGCAACAAAGCATAAGAAAACCAAACTGATGCTGGTCTATTCAACTCTCACAACGTACGGCCACTGGCCAGGTTCATTCTAGGTTACACCTAAACCTGTTTTAGAACTAAGTGAACGTCTGAGTACTGACAACTTTAACAGACCTTTGTACACATGATGCCAATATTGCAATGTCATTGAGGCAATGCTTTTGACTTTTAGTCTGTTGTTTCTGTTGCTTCCTGGTGGTTTGTTGAGTTATCAGTCACAGACTGCACGGTAGCGCCAGCCATGATAACCGCCACTGATCTTGTCAATAAGTTATTGAAAATTTTGACCTCATAGAGAAATGACACCCCTCAACCAATTGCCAAAAGAATTGTCCTAGTTAATTATGTCAGCAAGATTAACAGCTGTGCCAGATTTGGTGCAAAACCGTCCACGGGCGACTTCTGTAGAAACGTGTGAAATATAATAAAAATTTTTATTTATTTACTTATTTAGAATTTCTTTTTCTTCAACATTCCTACACTCAATCGGATCTCATGTGACAGCTCAAACGACAGACAATCGTATCATGCAAATGTGTGCCTTTTAGAGGTCAGAAATTTTTAAAAAAAGACAACTAACCCATTCTTATCCCTGCAAAATATCAAAATTACCGAAAAAATACTTCCTGAAAAACAGCTCACAGTAGAATTGAAGTCCCATCAAAACTGTTACCATTACCTTTACCTTCAAGGTGGGCATCACTAGCCGCCCAGTGCTGAGGCCAAGTTATAGTTCTGCATAACCAAAGGTTTACAAATCCTGTTAGAGGCTCTTACAAACCATCAAGAGTTATGAATTATATCTTGTGTATTGCATCATATTCCATGAGATAAACCCAAAAGGTAAATTATCTAGGAATTTCTGACCACACAAACAACAGCTGTTTCCTAGCATATTGTTGTGTGTTGGCGCTGTGTATGGGTTTTGGAAAATACTGGGAACAAAACACGACTATGAGCATGCTCAGTGCAGTTTTAGGTCCTTCGTGTACTGACAGCTAGAAAACACCCATTAATCTTCATCAGTGCCACAAAACTTGCACGGTGAATGGATAAATAAATGGTGGAAATTCCAAACATCATGTTAATTTTTATCTCTGACATACAGGTTACCTGACATGGTACACGTGCACTACAAATTACAGTACACATACATGGACAATGTACAAAACATCCATTAATCTTCACTGGATTTGGAGACCGACAAAAGTTACACAGTAAATACAAAACTACATCTATCAGACAAAGTTAGATTTCACCCCATCACACAGATCACATTTCCTCAATTCCAACACTATTTAACAATGGGAGCTATCAAGAGTAAACCCCAGTAATCTTCACTGGAGTAAAGAAGAAGAAAATAGTGTATGCAAAAATGTGTTGAGTTAGATTTCACATCAACACGATTGAGTGCATGCAAAGTGCAGATTTTAGACCTTTTATGTAAGTAATGACTTAGCTGAAACTACAGTGAAATACCTTTACTACAATTGCTTTAAAATAAAATTGATCAGGGGGCCAGTGATTAGACATTTGAAATAATGTAACATAAAATATAACATAAGATGCAACAGCATAATCATCAACGTACATAATACTGTTTTGTATGAGGTAACATGTTCCAGTAGTCAACTCCAATCCGATACAGCACAAGACCGGCAGTATAGACTCCTGCATATCTAATACTACAACAAACTAATATGCATGCAAACAGTGCATTTCACCAAGGACAGCAATTCAAGATACATGTAACTCAAACTCTATTGCAATGCAGCATGTATTCCAGACGTCCTCATGTACTGCAAGCATTTGGCTGTTTTAGGCCTGTTTAGGACTTTATTGGTTGTGCAAGTACATACGCTGTACAAAACGGCTATATGGGCATGGTACACTACGGTATTGTCACTGAGACATCAGCTATAACCAGCCAGAACTTACTGAACCCCAGTAGCTGCAGACAAATAGGAAAAAGGAAGAGTATTTATATAGCGCCATTTATACTAGGTATAGCCTCCAAGCATTCAGACATGGTTCACACAGTTTTACCTGCAAATTACACCATGCCTGCCTTTCCTTCATAAACGTTCACAGGGTGGCGCCACCCCTGAGGTAGCAGACATCCAATTACAGCTTACTACTCATTTTTCGACCCCAAAGGGATTAAAAAACTGAGTTGGCCTGGTTGGTTGACCGATAGCAGACGGTTTACCCACATAAATGGTCATCCATCAGCTACAGGTCGAGAGCAGGACAGGGAAAGTTCGCCAGCCAAAGACCGACGTCCTGCCACTGTGCCACATAACCAGACAGTCTGCAGACAAGTCCGTATTAATCAAATTGTTTACCGTCTGATGCTTTCCTAGCTCCGCCCTGTCCTTGTGTTGGCGATACAGTCTGACGTCATAGCAGCTGGCGCAAGGTAAGTAACAGCAGTCAAGCTAACAGGCGAGGTGAGGCCAGCAGAAACTTCACAGTAACAGTCAGGCCTTGTTGGTGGCGTGGCGTAGTGGTAGCGTCGTTGGTCTAGATCAACGAAGTTAACCTACGCTGAGCCCGGTTAGTACTGGGATGGGTGACCCTGTCCGGGTTCGACTCCCGGAGGCGGCACTTTATTTCGGTATGTAACCAACCACCCAGGTCGACTCAGCCTTCTACCCTCCGTGGGACAGTAAAATGAGTACCAGCCAAAGGGCGGCGATGTTCTGCGGCTGGAGAGTAAAGGCAGGCATGGTGTAATTTGCAGGTAAAACTGTGTGATCCATGTCTGAGCGCATTTGAGGCGCTTTGCATAAAAATGTGCTATACAAATCGACTTATACTTGTTCATGTGGCGCTTCTAACGTCATGTCCCAACCAATCTAGTTTAAGCTGACAATGCGGCACTCAGGCTGACCTGTATATAATGGCCAAGATATTGTTTAGACCACTATACTATACTTTGCAGCGAACTTGCAGATGACTAACGTGTACATC
>Ga0209780_1000816_pt1 | contig 18515 bp, 15 predicted proteins | sample WorMetexBAHAMAS2_FD_187384 | JGI IMG/M metagenome (GOLD analysis project Ga0209780, IMG submission 187384) | Marine gutless worms symbiont microbial communities from Max Planck institute for Marine Microbiology, Germany - Inanidrilus exumae... | ecosystem: Host-associated > Annelida > Digestive...
ATGTATGGAGATAGCGTCAGTCTGCGACGACGCCATCCACGAAGTGAGGCGGGGCTTACGGCCAACCTCAGCAACCCCGCGCGTCAGTTGGCCAGAGGACCACGCGTGCGGATGCAGCGGGAAAAAATGAGGAGGATGGGTACGAGCGATGGGAGAAAAAAGACGTGTGCGAGGAACTGAGTGTATATACGTTGTGGAATGTTGTAAATAAATGTATAAAGGATAACGAGTCTTATGATGAACACTCGAGCCACAACACGCTACCGATAAATATAATAGAACTGGAAGGTTAGACATGGAGACGGACAGAGAGGTACACGACATGGTGACAGAGGTGCGCGACATACACGCTTAGTCCATGACAGCGACTCATTTCCGATTGATCGTTTTTTGGGATCAAAAGGTCAAAGTTCAAGGTCACGTGACTAACAAGTGCAAAAAATGTAATGTATGTGATAAAACGAATAGACCTCGTCGCCATATTTGCATCAAAAGTGATACGGCGTTAGAGCAATATTTTTGAAAATTACACATTCACAATGTTCGTGCTCGGAGTGCTTGGATCTGCATCTGAACTCTGTGCACTGTGTCTCTGGTTTATTTATTACTGTTCGTTCATTTTTAGTTTGCTGTAGCGGTTTTTATATTGTCATAAACGCTTAGATTCTGCTGACCCAGCATTGATATAAACGATATACCGCGATTGGCATTATCTTGCTTATGTTCTATTGATGCTTTGCTACGCTGTTAATCAAAGAAAATATGGTAATGTCCCGCACTATCTCTGTGCAAATGTTAGTTGTCGGCGATTTTACGGCTGCACGCTTGGAAATTGGAAACAGTTTTCTTAAGTGGACTCGTACATGATCTTTTGTACTAATCGGTTTTTATTTTTCTACTTATTTTCGTTTATTTTTCTGTTATGGTACATTCAGCTGCCTATCCGTCAGCTTTTTAGCTTAGTTTGGCTGATCCTGGATTTGGAATGGGGGCAGATTAGAACCCCTGTACCCAGCTGGGGCAGAGCCATGATTGGGAGCTAGGGGCAAAGTGCCTGCAAAAGGGGTCTGGAGCGGAAACCCAAAAGCTGAACAGTTTTGAGTATCTAGAATCCAAGTTTACACACATTTATAAATTTCGTACATTTCGGTCACCAGTCCCCAAACAAAAGGGGCGGCCCCCTGAATCCGCCAGTGTACGTTATGTGTTTAGTATGGTATCGTATCGTATGACAGTGGACACGGGAAGTGCTGGTGTTGGTGAGCTGGAGGTGGATGTCACAGTCGGCGGTCGGTCCGTTCCAGTCAAGACTGTCGACAAAGGGTTTCGCATGTTCGGCGTTCAGTTCACGCCGACAATAGCCGTCAGACATCTCGTCTATGTCTACTTCGCCGGCGAACAACTCACCGGCAAGTCACGCTGTTTACATGATTATAGTGTCGCCGAGAGAGCGAGGCGGCATTTTTGAATCGTTTGGAAATTATACTGCCGGATGGGATGCGTCTTTTGAGTAAAACAATCTTGGAAAGAGGGAATGACATTTCTGATATGTGACGAAAAAGTACATGGTAAAACGTCGGTAAGCAACGCTCTGCGCTCTAATATACCGTCCTACGTAGAAAACTAAAGGCGCAGTCACATCACCGCGACTGAACTGACCTGAACTGAGCTAGTTCTGAACATGTTAAGAAAACTGTGAACTGCCATTCAGTTCAGTTAAGTTCATTATAGTCGCGGCGATATGATAACCTTTGTTTGCCAGATGACAAAACATAGCAATAAAAAGAAAGCAATAAGAAAAATAACTTAACTAAGCCCAATACTATTAAACAACTTTGACTAGCCATTCCCAAAATAGCTTCACTAATTTAGGGATTCAATGCCAGACTACCTAACCAACCATTTTTAGTTTTGACTTTCGCCAGAGTTCTCGAAAGTTGAAACGAAACTAAAAATGGTCGGTTAGCCAGACTGGCATCAAATCCCTTAGTAACTGTCTCCATTTTGGAACCCTGGGCAAAATGGGTTAAACTCTTGTCGTTGTTGCTGTTGGCGCTGGTGATGTTGCGTTGACGTGGATGCTCATATGACTTGCAGACAGTCCGTACACAGTCATCGTGCAAGACGACCCGCTCGTGGAGGTACGCGGTCGTGGAATTGAGTCGGCGCCGATCGGACAACCAACAGAGTTCACCATTGACGCCACCAACGCTCCGTTCTCGGCCAATCCCGTCGTCATCATTGCAGGTCCGCACTGTTCTCCTTCCACGATTTCCGTTGTCGCTTGCGTCTTGTGATGCTAGTCGCGTCTAGCTTCCGTTCTTTCTGTCCTGTCGGCATACTCACCAGGGGGCAGCATGCGACGCGGCCAGCGTACGTTTCGGCCAGACAATAAGGAGAACCGTTTTACTGGGTTTTTTGACTTTTGTCTTTCCATTTCTCTCCCGCGAACGGTATAAATGCCTGCCGTAGTAAAACAGCGTTCTTCACCACAGGAATTTGTCGGTGTATAAAGAAAGGCTGAATCCAGTCGGTGTTGTCCATGGTTGGAGTCAGTTCTTCTTCGGTCCACTGTTGGTTTGGTGACAGCAAGACATTCGGCTCATGGATACCTCACACCTGAGCCCAGTTATCCTCAGATGTTGTCTTCCGGAACCGGTGGAGAAAGAGGACCGATATGGAACCAGCTAAGTGAACACGACGTTTGTGTAGCGTCTTATAATGAGTACAATACTAAACTCCAAAGCGCTCAGATATGGCACGTGTTAACGAAGAATCACACCGTTTTGCCTGCCAGCCACACGTTTATCCGCAAGTGGGATTAGCTATCCTTTTTTATTCCTCAGCCGCAGCTGGTACTCATTTCCTGTCCTACTGAGGGTAGGAGGCTGAGTTGGCGTGGGTGGGGGGTGGCTGGTTACATACCGAGGTGGTATGCCCACCCGAAGACGATCACCCATCCCAGTACTAACCGGGCTCGACGTAGAGTAACTTCGGTGATATGTCCAACGCCATTACTGCCAGGCCAAATCGCCACACAACTAACCCATGGTTCACCTGGAAAAGAGTTGGCGGTGGTGGTGGTGGTGGTGGTAATGGTGGATTGGTGGTGGAGATGGTAGTGAAGCTTATGATGGTGATGGTAGAGATGATGATGATGGTGTACATTCGAGTTAATCGACGGTTGACAAAATGATGGATTTTTATGTTTTTACGGTGTTTTTCAGGACCGTCAGGAAAGGCAGCTCTTTGTGACATAATCGGCAACTTGTCGACTGGGTGGACAGTGTGCTGGACCCCCCACGAGCTGGGTGTTCACACGGTAGACATTCGATACGGACAGTACGTGGTCGCTGGCAGTCCTTTCACCTGTAAAGTGTTCGACCTTAGCAGGGTCATCATCCTTCACGATCAACACCTGGACTCACCTGATGATTCCGGCGACGTTGTCTTCTACGGTTCGTTCGTGACACACTTTGCTATTTCCTTTCGGCACAATTAACCCATTTTTGCCCAGAGTTCCAAAATGGGGACAGTGACTAAGGGATTCGATGCCAGGTTGGCTAACTAACCATTTTTAGTTTTTGACTTTCGGACACTCTGGTGCTCAGGGTAGAGCGTCAGAGTGCCCGAAAGTCAACAACTAAAAATGGTCGGTTGGCCAGCATGGCGTTGAATCCCTTAGTCACTGTCCCCATTTTAAAACTCTATAGTTTAGCAGTTCTGATCTGAACTTTTTCACTCTATCAACCTTTATTTCCGAGTTTTGCAGTGGTGCATTTAGCTATACTTAGCACCATCAGTATAGAACGATCTACCTTTACCGTTAAGTCGCTTCTAACTTTGGCCACGTTCAAATCTTATCTTAAAACTCATCTCTTTACTCAGTCATATATCTGAGTATCCTTTGCCGTTTTAACGAACGCCTGCACCTCAGATTCGAGCCTATGCTCGACAAATATGCGCGTCATAAATGTTTTATTGATTGATTTATCGATTGATTGATTGATTGATCGATTGATCGATTGATTGACGATGTTGGCGATGATGATGAAACGATGACGTTAAAATGTGCTGTTTTAGTCGACGCTTCCGAAGCCGGCGCCGGAAACCTGGAAGTGGCGGTACGTTCTACAAAAACCGGCCTTCGCATTCCGCATTTCCTCGAGGCGGACGACAGGAGCACCGGACTTTTCCAGATCCGCTTCAGTCCTCCGGCTGGATGCTTTCACTACGAGATCGACGTGTCGTTTAACGACTGGCCAGTCAGCGGTAAGTGTCCAACCTCGTGAAACGTCCATGTCCACTTGGACACGTCCGTTCATATCTGTCAGTCTGACATCAGGAAATTGATTGACTGAGTTAAGGTTTTCCCACCAGCTCTGTGCTGTTATGCATCATAATTGTGCACATCATAATGCAAACCTATATAATGAGCAGTTCGTACACGGTCGACTGGATCGGGATTTGATCTTGCTTATCTTAGCTGTCTTACGAGCGCCTCTGTGTCTTTGGTGTACTTGGTGCTATATGTAGAAAAAATTTTTATTACATCTTTTTCTTTACCTTTTAGTGTGCTAAGCCTGTGGGATATGCCCTTGACCTGTAAGACTATCATCCTTCAGTGCTATTACAATGTTGGTTGGGTCATCTGACCTGTAAAATCGTCTCCGAAATGACTTATAAGGTGTCGAGTGAGACGTTAAACCCTACAATACCATGCCATACCGTCCCACTTGACACAGAATAGGTCATTTCGGTGACGTTCTTCCCAGCCATTTTCTTGGCTTGGTACTGAAGATACTAAAGCCAACACAACATTAGCAAGCAACACAGGAATGAAATGATCTAAGCTAACACAAAACACAAAGTGCTAAACCTAAACAAACACACAAAAAAGATATCTAAATCTCAACCAGCATGCAAATTTACAAACTGTTTACATGTTTGTGCATATCATTGTGCACAACTGTCATACACAGCACTGCACTGAACAGTTCTGATTATCTACCCTTCTAACCTCCAGACAGTTATCGTAGCTCAGATGCGGTCTGTTGGAGCGGGAGGGGATGAAATTAGGAGAGTTGTACCGCTCACTCAATAACTATTCTTACTTACTTACAGTGCTGTTAAATGTAAGATCAGTGATGATTCATGGAGGGTTGTTCTAGCCTCCGTTGAATAATAATAATAATAATAATAATATACACATTTGTATAGCGCCATATGGTCGTAACTTCAGAGGCGCTGGCGCCAGGTGGTGTTGACCGCTGGTGTTGAATAGGGCAGATCACTGCAAGTTCTTGTAGTTTTCTGTATGAACTAAGTTTATCTCTAGGCTGTACGGCTTGTACGATGCAAACGGGTATTTGTGCGAAATTGTCACTCTTCTTTAACGCAGCCAATAAGGGAACTACTCAATATAATCTTTCCATGTTTCTAAAATAGAACTGTCTCGGTGACCCTCCCGTGATGGCTGCCATTTCAACAAAATAAGTCAGTGTGACGGACAGGCAGACAGACAGACAGGCGGACAGTCAAACACCGCATTGTAACTTATGCGGTGCTGTGCATGTGCGTTAAGTGGCATAATTAAATAATAATAAATAATCATTAATGATTAAGTAAAATAACAATAAAATAAATAAATAAGAATTTTGACGAAAGACAGCATCACATGTCGTGCCATTATTGAGAATGAAATTATCATTTTTGCTGCGTACACCGCAGCAGAGACTCCCAGTACATTTTAGTGGGCCGGAAAACCCCCAAAATTACCCCTTCCCATGAGGGGATCTCTAATGAACAGGGAGATAATACTGGACAGGAAAAAGAAAGTTCGACGGTGTCCCCTGTAAGCTGTGACCGTTGCTGACTCTTTGATTAGCAGCGTCAAGGTGTTAGCCGCGCTGATGTGAGCCGAAGCGGATAGATGTGGCAAAGTCCTCTGGCTGGCGCTGAATAAGTGCCAGTCCGGGTTTAGACAGACAGTAAACCAAGAATAGAGGAGGCGTGGTTATAGAAATAACCCGACAAGCTGTTTATCTTACTCAAGCCCTCCTTCACCCTACGCGTCACCGTCATGCATACACTCGCATACACCAATCAATTCCCTTCCTCTCCTGGGCTAGCACATTGGACCAACGTAAGGTCTCAGCGCTGGGGTTTAGAGTAGGCTGGACCCCTGCCCACAATAACGAACGAGCGAACGAACGAGTGAATCTCGACGTCATCTAATACATGGTTCCTTGGCCCACGTGAGTCAGCCGCAAACCGCATCTCGATCGGTTCAGCCATTTTCGCAGGGCTCACGAACGTGACCACCAAAGATACAGACAGACAGACAGACACACAGACCACGCTACCCCATCTGCAGAAATAGTCCTCATGTTGTTAGGGGCAAGTGAACTCGTGTGCGTTGCATGTGATCGTTTCAGAGCACGTGCATGGCTGCCGCTGGTGTTGAATGTTGACTCATTCTGTCGACGTTCGTTTCGCTGGTGAAGGGAACGTCTGATAAACCGCTTCGCATGTTTTCTGTGTATTTTCACGTGCGCTTGATGCTGAATCTGGCGCTGTGTCGTTGCTGTTGTGGCAGATGATGATAATGATGATGATAATGGTGATGACTTGACTAATGATTAAGTTCAAACGTTTTAACGTTTATCTGATGCCGGTGTCGTATAATAGTTACCCCTCCCTATAAAAATCTGCCTGCCGGAAACTCGATCCCGGGATAAAGTCAGTGGGACAACTGCATTAACCCATTTTATCTCAGTTCCATCATTAACTCCCTCTCTCTTTCACTCCTGGCTTAAAACCTACCTCTTTCACAAATCCTACCCCCACCCCCATAGTTTCACTTCTGTATCCCGGACTGCCTCCACGGATCTTTGCCTGGATCATTTCTTCTGAGCTACTCGTTTTTTGATTTTATTTTTTTTCTTATTTTTTCGATTCTGGGCCGTGCGCAAGATTAAGCTGGCCATCCCGTCAGCTTTTGAGCTCACATTAATCTCTACCGTATCGTATCATATCGTATTTTCAAACTAGCTATTTTTAACTTTTTGTCTCTGATATACCGGTAGCCACATTTATTCTGAAAGGGGATGTTAAACTCCAACTAACTAGTTTTTGACTTTCGGGCACTCTGCCGCTCAGCCCTGGCTGCCAGAGTGCCCGAAAATCACAAACTAAAAATGGTCGGTTAGCCAGCCTGGCGACGAATCACTGAATTAGTGTAGCTAGTTTGGGAACACTGAGATAAAATGGGTTAAAGACGGATACGCCCAGAATGATGCATTGTAGTGATCTAGAACCCCGCCCGTCGCTCATACCTCACGTAATTGTACTGCCTCAGACCACGCGCGCACGATAGATCACTGCCCGAATGACTGTCACATTTAACAGACTGTAACTTTATTATCCGTACGTTATTACTGGCCCGCCTAATGGGCCACTATTGTTTTGCTCGCTGGCGTCTGTCGTCGTCATCTGTCGGGGTCTGTAACACTCCACGCCCGGCTCAGCCGAGCAGGCCAGGCGATGACGTCATGCCGCCTCGTGTGTAATTATAGCTACACGGTGACACTGCACGGCGGGCCAGTACGGTTACGTCCGGTTAGGACGACACCTTGTTTTAGCAAGTTTACTGGCGATATTTTATGCCTGCATGTTTCATTGTCTTGCAGTTGCGTTTCGACAGTTGTGAAATACACGGATATGTTATGTTGTATGTTAGAATCACATCAGCTAGGTACTTACTGCATTGCGTCGCGTAATGTTTCACAGCAGAATGTATTGTGGGGAGATTTCACTCAGGACGACGAATATTTTATGCGTACAACTGATTCATTTTTACGGAGGGAGCGATTTTGTCCTGTGGTGATTCGCTGCTCCCGCGGACTTCAGGGAGACTATATTATTCTGTGACACCAGCAGAGATTGTAGAGGGTTTGCGTGTGTGTTTGTGTGTGCATGCAATATGTGAGAATGGGACGCGGGAAGTGTATGAGCGCACGTTAATCTACCGTATCGTATTGTGTGACGGAAGACAGCGTATTGTTATATCACAGGCTTACGACACAGCAGTTGGCTTTCATTCTGTCTGCTGTTTTGTGATAATTCATATTCACTTTGCTTGATCTTTTCCTAGTTATGGCATGGGGTCAGTCGCGTTTTTTGTGATTTTAAACGAATTTTTGGTAATTTATACGGTGCATGTTATTGCATGACATTTATCTAGCAGTCCATGTCGTACATTGCGATGCATCTAATGTACTTCAAAGTCAAACACCACCTCAAAACTGTTCTTTTTCAGCGATGTTACTGCTGCAGTACCTCGTTTTAATTAGTTTTCTTTTTTAATGTTTTTGTAGTTTCATAGTTTTTAACATTGTAACGCGCTGGTCAGGGCGCTATTAGCTGTAAGCGTTGTTATTTTTATGAAGTTATGAACTTATGAACTTCACAAGTTTCCACGACCCTTTAAAAGACCTTTGGGTACCCAGACTCTGGGTCCCAGAGTCAGTTATACAACGTACAAAAATCGACCATACAAGAACTGCTTGACATGCCTTATCAACCTGAATTGCTCATGTACCTGCAATTACTTTATTCAGCGTTTCTACTACGTTGCGTTCAAAAATATGATACTTATTGTCTTTTGCTAAGCTCGTACAAAGGTTAGTAAGTTTTCACTTTTAACGTAGCCGATGGGAATGACGATTCCACAGTTAACGAAATTATTTTCGGATAGACAAAAGTCGTCGTTTTGTCGGCTATATTGCCGCTTTTAATTATTTTATTTAGTATTTTTAAGCATTATGGGGAACAAGTCAGTTTTTTTGAACGGAGAACACGGTGTATAGAGTGCATATGTTGTACGTATAGGCAGCCCATTCTACCACGCGGTAGTGGACGGTCATCTGGCCAGTGCAACAGGTCAGGGACTAGAGACAGCCATCGCTCACAGATCAACGTCTTTCAACGTCTTCACGGCTGCTGTCGGTGGCAATGCCAACCTTGACGTCACTATACAAGGTACCATTACGCCACCGTTTTCCTGCGTAATCAATTGTCATATGTGGCTGTAAGTATCTTATGCTATTCACTTATTACTGGCCCGCCTACACATAGTGTTGGGGCCAGTATTGTTTTGCTCTTTGTTGTCTGTTTTCGTCTGTCGTCATTGTCTGTCGTCTGTCGTCGTTGTCTGTCGTCGTCTGTAACACTTCACGGCGAGCCTGCAGGCGGCTTCACCCGCGCAGGCCAAACGATGACGTCATACCGCCTCCAGTCCAATTATAGCTTCACGGTAACACTGCACGGCGGGCCAGTAGTGTTACGTCCCGTTAGGGCGACACCTTGTTATTCACAAGAGTCAAGAAAACAAGACAACCAATTTTTGTTGTTTACTTCAGTTTTTAGTGGTGCAGGCGTAGGCGGTAGGCCTACTTAGCCTGTATTTCTTTCTTGTAATTTTCTTTTACTTTCCGTCCACCGGAGACATTAAAACCTAGCCATACTGGACTCGGCCTTAAAGGTTTGACGGCAAGGCAGACGTTCAAGGCCAAGAACTTAAATTTTTGGACAAAGTCGTGCCTTAAAATCCCCGTTTCTATTCAACTAAAAGATGTGTTTAAAATGGCTATCGACATCCAGAAATGTTAAACGAGTCCAGATAGATGAGGCCAAGGACATGACTAAGCCCAGTATTAGGGTCTACGTGACTGAGGCTGAGGCCAACTTTATGAGGCCCATATCGGGGCCGAGGCCAAAGAGAGACATTTAAAAATTAAAGAACTGTTCACTTTGACTCAAGAACACAAGACACTTGATTTTTTATCATTAATATTGAAATGTGGACTGATTATTAAAATTTTTTTATTGTCTGATTAAATTTTTTTGTATCTCTGTCGTAAAGCTTTTTGCATTGCCTTAAATACTGGTACGTTACTGAACTACCTTGTTTAACTGAAAAATTAAAAAGCAACCAATTTCGAAGTCATCTTGCACGTGAGGTCTAGCCACTATAAAATGCATACAGCTCCTCCTAGCATGTTGTTTGTATATGTATTTCTGTATCATTGATCTGGCAGTACAAGAACAGCGATTATTAATGCATTTCGGCACAAGTTCACAACCAGATATGATTATATTGAATGTTTTAGGGTGTCCCAGAACACACCCCGATGTGGCAGTTAAAGGTTAATGTTGATTACGTTCATACATTCTTGTTGACGTTATATTGCTGATTATTGCTAGCGCCAAGCGGGAATCGCGTGCCGGTACAAGTGGCTGGTAGCAACTTTACGTCGTACACAGTTGCCTACACCCCGACAGAAACCGGTGACGAACTTTCTCATTTTCGATAATTTTCATTTGCTGCAGTTTTATAGTGGTAGACGATTAATACAGTATTTATGGGGTATTGGTGTGGCAGGGAGCTGGCGTGAAGACAGCAATACCATTCTGTCAAAAATCTGGCGTTGGATCAAGAAATATGACGACAGTGGGCGATTTGCCCCGAGTGGGTCCCGGAGCTCTAGGTAAGTGGGTAAGCAGTTAAGTAAGTGACAAATTTATGAAGCACCGAAACCAGAATAGGTACTCTCGATTTTCTGGCCGGATGTCGTAGGAGTTAGAGTTAGTAGGGGTTACGTTTTTAGGATTAGGCACTGGACAGTCGGAATAGTGGGCCTTCGGGATGGAGGCATCAATCGTTTGGAACTCCTAGCAAGATATCTGATTTTCAAAAGGTTCAACAATCCGGTTGCGTCGATCGTCGGGGTATCAAAGACTTCCAGGTGGGGACGGGTCACGTGACAAAAGTTCAGACCCGGTTCTATCTCTGTCTCTGTTGTCGCGGCGGACCGAGGCGCGGTTCACCGCAGTGTGTGGTCGACTGCGAGAACGAGTGATCGTCGTGTGCGTCTGTCTGTAGGGCAGCACGTCGTGACCGTCAAATACGCCGACGTCGATGTCAACGGAAGCCCGTTCTACCCGCAAGTGTTCGATCCCAGTCAAGTCTGGGTTTCCAGGATTCCACCGACCGCCGTCCGCGATCAGCCTGTCAACTTCGACGGTTGGAACAATCAGTTGGCGCTTTATGTGACCTCGATCTGCATCGGTTGTTTAGCTAAATCGTTTGGGAGCGATTTTGTCCTGTGGTGATTCGCTGCTCCCCGCGGACTTTAAAAACGCACGATAACTTTATTTTCTAGTTTCTTATGATGTCTACTGATTTATGACATAGTGCTTCTGCCTCTTGAAACGTTTTGAAAAATTATTTACCGAAGAAGTTAACTAATGCTTATTCGAAAGTTACGTTCCAGGCATCAGTGAACCGTTAAACCTATAGCATTTGAATTTTAGAAGAGAAAGGGTTGGGTGCTTGGGTCCATTTCTAAAATTCAAATAATCCACTGATCGTGTATTGTTGTACATAGTAAGGACGGGTGGCGCTGACGGCAAGTTGTCGGATATCTGGCACGCTTCTCTACAACAGAACTCCGTACTGAGGGCCTGGGCCAATCAGTGGACCTGGATTACTGATGATGACATTTTTGTCCCAGCTAATGGCGATGAATAAGCGCTTAATTGGGCAAATCACGTGACCTACTGTTGACCAGTCACGGCTGTATGCATGGTCGCCCATAGGCATGTCAAGGGGCACCTGCCCCTCCTGGAGGCTGAAAAACCTAGAGGCTATCGCCTTGGACTCAGCGACTGGCCCAGACTCAGATTTAGACGATCTTGTCGTATTAACAGCGAAGTTTGGGCCTTCCTTTAGGCGTACATATGCTTCAAGAGAGGGTGAAGAGCCCCGCTGAGTCCCTGGTCAGGGGCTCTGCCCCTAGACCCCGCTAGGGCAATGCCCCAGATTCCAGTTATAGGCTCGCGCTGCATGCTCGCCATGTCCCCTGTCCCCGGCCCTTCCCTGAAAAAATTCCTACGGGCGCCCATGGCTGTATGTCGTGGGGCACGCACTTTTTAACTACTACGTTCGGCCACACAAAGCGTTTTGCACCGTTGGCAGGCTAATCCATGTCAGCGTGGAGAATGGCTGCATGAATCGGGCATGTTTGCGTGTGTGGTGTGGTGCAGTACGGACAGAGGGCGCTGGTGACGGCGGCAGGTTGTCGGTGGTCGTGAAGGGTCGGTCTAGTCAACCCACAGCGGTCGTGTCTCGCCGACAGACGGCAGACGACTACGACGTCTCGTTCACGCCGACAGAGACCGAACAACACAGCATCATCGTCCTACTGAACGACGTACCTGTCACAGGTAGACACACCTGGCTTGCACAGGTATGATGGAGGGATGGGGCCCAATCCAGAATTATCGTCATAATGCCAAAGGTGTAAAAACATTTTGGGGCCGAAGTGACTTAAATTACTCTGATAGAAATTACGATAGTGGACAGCGGCGCTGAACACGTATACAGTTAATTGAAAATGAAGTGGTGCTACATAATGGTTAGAGTTACATATTAACTTTTAAGTTAGTAGCGGTCAATTATCAGTTACACCATACGCCGCGTATATAGTATAGTTTTGAGATGACGCTCGAAAATCAATCAATAATAATGCTACGGCGTCACCCATCCGACGTTTAGGAGGGGCGCCTCATAATAGAATGAGCTGAGAGAAAATACAATAAGAAGAAAATTACGATACGATACGGTAGATTAACGTGCGCTCAAAAGTTGACGGGATGGCCAGCTTAATCTAGCGCATGGCCCAGAAACGACAAAATAAGGAAGAAAAAGTTGCGCTGTAGCTAGGAATTAAACTTGCAAACTTAAGAGTTACGAGGCGAGACGCACTGCACCAGTGTTGGTTGCTTCTGCTGCTGCTGCTGATAATGATGATGATGATGATTACGGTGATGATGATAGTAGTGGTTGATGCTGTCCTGTAGGTTCACCGTTTCAATGCGTCGTGGTTGATCCGAGCAGTGTCGGCGTCATGTGGGAATCCATTCGCCTCTGTGCCGCTAATCAGCCGGCACTACTCGACGTCGACCTACGAGCAATGTCACTCTCAGACCTGGACGTCAAAGTCACAGGTCTGTCTTAACGCCGTTTCGCATAGCCGTGCACGGCTTAGATAATATAGCTGATTATTTTAACTGGTTATTACGCTGCCTGTATATGGCGGTAAGCGTAGTGTAATGATCTGGCGGTCGTCCGTGTGTCTGTCTGTCTGTTCCTTCGATTTTCTGACCTAAATAGGGCGCCCGACGCATTATTTCTAACCTTAGTAGAGCGCGCGCCGCATACTCAACGTGACTCACCAGGGGGCAGCACGCGACGCGGCCAGCGTACATTTCCGTTTGAGTATTACGAGAACAGACATACTTGTTTATCTATAGGCCCAATGTTACCCTTCAATGTTTTGCCACTTGTTTGGGTGACAGGAAGCGCATCCCGCCTGAAAAATCTACTCTAGTTACCCACAGAGACTCTTTTTGAAGAAACGGGTCCAACCAGCCGTAGCTTCAGAAAAGAAGGCGAATTATACAGAAATTTAAAAAGTAGTAGTATATGTTGGAGTTTACTTAAATAATAAATAAATTAGTAAGCAAGTATAACATTTTTACGTTATACCGTGTTATTTGACCTTGTGATAGTGATGGGTAATTACTGACCGAATAAGAAGAGTTTTTCGTTGCTGTGTATTTGTTGTAGATCCGTATGGCAAGACTTTGTCGTCGCCATTAAACCAGACTGGCAGCCGCCATAGAGTCGAGTTTGAACCGACCGACGTGGGACCTCACACGGTGGATATAAAGTACGCAGGTCAACCAGTCCACGGAAGTCCGTACACCACCAACGTTTACGATGTCGGCGGCGTGCAACTCACTGACGCGCCATCTAGCGGTGTTGTCGGAAATGAAGTGAACTTTACTGGTTAGTATAACGAAATAAAGGTCGGGTTTTGCGAGCCACGCGCGCTGCTGGAACGACGCTCGCCAGTTGGTTTATTAGATGTATTAAGTAGCTACTTTACCCGAGCTTTCTTGAATGTGGACATTAATGGAGTTGTTATTGTTCTTGTGTTGTCTGCAGTGGACACGTCGGAAGCAGGAATCGGCGATGTTGACGTCACAGTGACGTGTAGCAGTGGTCACGTGGCCGTCAAACGTCAGAAGCTTGACGAATTTCGACAGAAATTTACTTTTGTACCATCACTAGCAGTCAACCATGACGTCAACGTTACTTTCAACAAGCAACAGGTTGCCGGTAAGCCATATACCCGTCGCGCTGTTTTAATTACTTGCAGTACAGATTTTAACTTTAAATCGTTTTATGTTTTTCTGTGTGTTTATGTTGCAGCGTCATGTTAGCGGCGTTCTTACGCCCCGTGATCGTCGTGGAGCTCTATACGATTTTCATCTTAGTTTTTACATTGTATTATCTGTGTTTTTCAAAGATTTGAAATAAATGAAATAAATGAAAATAAATAAATATTAGATAACAATGAACTCGCCAACGATGTATTTCTAGAGAACTTCGGACTAGCTGTCTTTATAGTGCAAAGGCTACCAAACTCCACAGGCTTAATTATACCAAGTTAGATTTGGATATTACGTATGCCTCGTATAAACATTACTCTGAATTAGCTTGTGCTAGGTTTTACCAATACTGTCGCAAGGCGATGCTTTCAGTCACTTGCAATTTCCTCAAGTTTTGGAGACTTATCCACCACCTTGCACAGTGTACAACTGTGATATATTCCGCTGGGATTCCCACACCCAGATTCCCTGCTACATTGGCTCACAGTTCCCATGATGTGAAACTGCCCATCCAGCGGCGTCGCGACAGAGCAGACTGCATGGGGTGGGGTGATTATATCCACCCCACTTTTGCCATACTTTGTTCCTGAGATTAATTCAGATTTCAACAATACGGTTAATAACACTCAATAGTGCATCAAGACACGTCAAATTAACAAGGAAAATTTATTTTTCTGGGGTACAGCGACTCCGCCCGTTGTCCACTTCACTTTTTAGACCTGGCCACACCCTTGCTCCTGGCCACGCCCCTGTATATGATGACAACTTTTGACAACTGATTTTATTAGAACAAACTTGCAGCCTTGAAGGGCTGAATTGCAAAATGAAGTAGTACAATATATTAGTCGTAAAAGGGAAAAGAAAGAAACGGCCACGTTCCTGTTCCCGTCGCACTTTTCGCTAAACCACAAGCATTGTTTGTCGTGTGAACTGGAGCGTGGACTTCCTGCTGCTTTTTCTTCACTCGCCGCATTTAAGCGTACAATTAAATGTGTTGATTTCAGTGGCTTTTTTAATTTCACGTAGCTGTTCTCTACATACTGGTGTCATAATTTAGGCCGATGTTGACATCGTTGTTCATATCTTTTTCTTGTGTTTTTGTCTCATATTCGTATTTCATGTTTGTACTTTTTTGTAATGTTTCCCTTTGGGTGGCGGCTGTTAGTGCTGAATTTCAGCCTTGTCGTGCCTGCTATATTTGATCCCCTACTGCATATTTGTATCTGTTTTCCCAGCAAGTAAATGATGATGATATAATAGCACCTAGTACATAGGACTCCATGACTGGGGCTTGTGAGCGCTGGCGATTGTCGTGGTGATGTTGTGCGGCTGCAGGGTCGCCACTGAGCGTGCCGGTCATGGACGGCTCGGACGTGATGTGGATCAGTGGCCAGGCGGACCCGGCGCCGGTCGACTGCGTCAACTACCTCGCAGTGAACACCAACCACCAGCAGCAGGCGGAAGGCATCGACCTGTCACGCTGTCTAGTCAAACTCACTGGTCAGACGCTACAACTATATACGCTCGGACCGTGTGTAACGCCACAGCTCTAGATACCGTTATGAATTCAACAAGTTGTCGCCCTAACGGGACTAACCGTACTGTCCCGCCGTGCGGTGTCGGCCGCCGGACCGGCCACGCGCCCGGCCCGGCGGCGGCCGACCGCCCACGCGTGCTACAGACGACGACGCCGACAGAGGACAGCGTGCAAAACAATACTGGCCCATTAGGCGGGCCAGTAATAAGCAAAATGTCTACAGTCGCAGTCTAGCCTATACGACGTTCCGCATTCCACACTGTTAACCAACTTTTTGTTCAGTGAGTTTTGTTCATATGGCCAGTTTTTGGCGACCGGGTCATACGGCATACGCACCCAATCGTCTATGATTCGGCTGGGACACGGCACATTTGGTTGTCAGGTTTGCATCGAGATCCACCTAACCGCACAACGGCCTCCGCACACTGGCCCAAACGTAGCCCAACGTATTTTGTCCTTTGAGTTCACTGTAGTTCGACCGGGTTGCCTATCTTAGCACTTTCTGAGCTCTTTTTTCTTTGGTGGCGCTTGGCCTTGTGGCTCTGAAGGTTGGAATTCCCATTCACTGATGCCTGAATTCCTCGAGCTTCACCACTGGTTACAGCTGTCCACACTTTCACCCACTTTTTGTTTTTTTTTCGGTGCGCTATGGTCGAAATGGTCGATTGGCCAATTTTTACTTTAATGTTACTTGTCATGGAGCTTGGGGTACTTGTAGAGATCAGTGGTCTTGGCGGAGGATGGCACCCACTGAGAGCTTTCTTGCTGTGATACAGATATTGCTGATCGTTGTAGCTCCAACCGGAAATGTGGTTCCAGCAAAGATAATACAGCAGCATGGCGGCGACTATCAGTTAGAATATTCGTCGAAGTTTACAGGTGAGATCTATGTATTGTTGTACGTGTGTTGTTATTTGTTTGCTTGCCTCTATCGTTCTGTTGACGCAATATTTTCTTCACTGTTACTAGTATATTGCATTTGTTAAACAAACCATAAATCACAGACTGCAACTTTGCTCCCGACAGCACCATCTGGCGAACTGGACGAAACATATTCTATCGCACGCTCTCCGTTAAGTGAAAACGTGACGTCGTCCACAAAACCGGAAGTACATAACATGTTGCGTTGCTATCAGAGAAGGACCGATCCACGGCCGCGTGTCACATGTACAGAAAATTTGATGAAATTTTGACATGTGGTGATAGTGATATGCAAACGGATAAGCAGACAAACAAACAGACATACAAACACGCTGATCGCAATACTTCGCCCACCTACCGAGGGCGAAGTGAATATTGACGGGAAGTGGACAGAAGTTTTTTTGTAGTTATGGGACTTCGACCTGTGTCTCTGCTATAGCTGTAGGCCTACTGCCACTACCATTAGTTCACTCATTGATTGATTGAGGCATGGTCAATGTTGTAGCGATATAGCAATCTCTGGTGGTCTTTACGCCACGGTCTGTCCATACAGCTACTGTTTATAATCTCTTAGCCGATCCGGGATTTGATTTAATATAAGCTTGGCTACGGAATTTTTCCACAATATAAACATATTCTACCTAGTCAACCAATGTGCGCAGTTCGATGTACGATTATGCTTATTCGGGGAAGTCTCCGGATTTCGATTCATTCATCTCGAAAGGATATGGATAGTCATAGTGGACATTATGGGCAACACAAAATGCCGACTATTTGTGATAGCTGCGCGTTGGCGACTTTTTGTCAGTAGTGTTTTACTTACTTACTTACTTACTTACTTACTTACTTAACAGTTAGTTACAAAGCGTCAGTGATTGTCACGGCTGTGGAGTGGAGAAGATTGGTTTGACTGTATACAAAGGTCAGCATTTCGCGAAAGTGATGTACAATAAACGTCACGTGACCGGAAGTCCTTTCAGTCTGGAGATGTTCGACCCTCAGATGGTCAAATTGGAGTCGGCGCAGACGTCTGGAGTAGTTGGAGACGAGATGAGTTTAGACGGTACGTGCATCTCTACAGTCTTGTGATCCACAGGGAACAAGGGAGCACAAAACAATCCGACGAGAGTTCTCAATTTACAGCAGTTGGAACAGCCGTACATTCTAATGACGTGGATAATAGTGTTGCCATGTTTACAAAATTTAATGATCTATCTTTACTTTCATATCAGTGGACTTGCATGTACTTCAAGAAGTTGTAGTTGCTTTGCTCTGACGCGTCTATAGTCTGTTTCTAGTGTTAGTTTGGCGTTCAAAAGAGCATCCGACTTGTAGACGAATCTTCTTCAGGTCTTTTTACGTCATCAAACCAAATTAGTATATATTAGTACGATCTAACCCCCCACCTCACCAATGGCTATGAAGTGTGGGGATCTAGACTGGTTGACTCCTTTGGTGAATGCCTTAGACCGATGTCACACCTGCAATTTTATCGCGCGGCAAAATTGCAAGTGTGACATGGCGTGTCGCGCAACTCCTCAACAGTCGCGCAACTCCTTTTCCGATTAGAGCAGCGCTCTATTCTCTGCAACTCTGTCGCAAAATGCGGTGAACGCTGATTGGTCAATTGTTGTTTGATGCGACAAAGTTGCAGTGTGCGACACGGCATGTCGCACTTGCGATTTTGTCTCGCGATAAAGTTGCGCAACAAAATCGCGCCATAAAATTGCAGGTGTGACATCGGCCTTACCGCTGC
>Ga0209780_1000817_pt1 | contig 18514 bp, 12 predicted proteins | sample WorMetexBAHAMAS2_FD_187384 | JGI IMG/M metagenome (GOLD analysis project Ga0209780, IMG submission 187384) | Marine gutless worms symbiont microbial communities from Max Planck institute for Marine Microbiology, Germany - Inanidrilus exumae... | ecosystem: Host-associated > Annelida > Digestive...
CACTGGGTTAGATTACACCACTCCCCCAGACCTCCTAGTTGGTGGGCAAGGGGGCTAGCTGCCCCTCCCGTCCCCAAAAATCTCACCCCCGCCTCGGCCCTTCGGGCCTCGAGCTTTGGCCCTTTGGGCCTCGCTCCTCTGTACCTCCTCACTTTTGACTATCTCCCGAGGCCCCTGCCAGTTATTCCCACAGGTTTTCCTGTGGAAAAGGTGAAGGAACAAAACCATCGCAACAACACAGCTTCAGCTGGAAAACAACCATCAAACACACATAGTTATACTCATACTTACTTTAACACACCAGCTGTCCATGCTCACCAACAGTTAGTCCCATTCCCAAACGTCTCAAGTAAAACCTTGGCAATTTCTACAGCATGCTGCCTTACCTAACGTCCAACCAATAGCATTGCAGCACTGAAGGCAAAGATTTATCAAATGCAAAGTAAAACAGTAATTCCAAACATTTGCAGAAACTCTTGGAACTCAAGCTGTAGCTTGTAGCTGTATTTCACCACATAAATGCGACAGGAAACTCAAACTTACGGAAGTGCAGTACATTCATCTTGAATTGTTGAAATGGTAAAGTCCTCTACCTCGCTGCAAATGAACCAATAAAACCGAGTAAACATTTCATTACACCAACGTTTCACACCATTATATTGAAAAAAGAGTAGTATTTTAGAATTCAACTAAATATAACAAATTACAATATTAACAATTTTAGCAGCTGCTAACTCAATCCTTTATCATCACACAAAGGTCAGTGTCACGGAGAAGAAAACACTGCAAAAGCTACAAATCAAAGTTCAAAAAAGTTATGAATATCAAAAAGACAAAGACTGACGTTTTACGATAGCTGACGACCCAGCTGAGAAGTCGTGATTCGGGAGCGTAGTTTTTCCAGCGCAAAAATACACTGTGTGATTTGACGTCAACAAGTTCAAGCTCGAGAACGCTCATGAAACCTAGAAGTCAGCATTCAACAATCTCTAACCAATGACAGCCAGGTAAATACAGTTACTCCATTCATTTACCTAACACCTAGGCCTACTACCTCTGTTGTAATGACCGTTTTTTCCGGTTGACTTGGGTTAGGCAGTTCTCCCTTGGTTTTCTTTCTTGCACGCGTTTCAGACATAAACTTTGGGGATAAATGTCATGGGTCTTTTATGAGCCGGACACCAAACCAACAGAGTCACTGCATTGAATGAAACATAACACATGTTAAACGTAAGTTCTCAGTGGTAACAGCCTAAAAATATAACTTTTTCAACTTCTTAAATTTAGCTAAGAGATGCCCCACTATGTCTGACAACTGGAGAAATTTTGGCTGATGCTGAGTCCCATATAGGTCCAAGCAGAAAATGAAACCCTCGTCACTGAGGTCTAGAAAATTTTAATTATTAATTATTCAGTTATTGACAAAAAGTTTAAACTGCAAACTTCCAGTTAACAATCAGCAAATCAACAATTAGCTAATTTTTAACTTTGGTCACCCAACACACCTTCAGGCAATGACGACATTGACAGAACAATAACAGTCACTAAGTCTGATTGAAACCCTGACGACAGCGAGTTCAGACCGTCACATTTTCTTGAATTTCAAACAATTTATTTAATAGCCATATACATATTGCCAAATTCCTATTTACCATGGAGATCTTAGTTGAAAATACAGCAGTTACCAGTGATGGGCACTAACTACCTACTCAGCAGTTGCAACTACTTTCTAAGTACAGTTCCGATTAACAATAAGTAGTTATAACTACAGGCGTGTTGGCCCACAAAACTATAATACTGTTTAATAATTGGTATCGTTTTGACACATCACACTTGACAATGCTGAAGACTTACATGACATGCCGTCTCCATTGGTGGTGGGTGACACGTCGATCGTGTCCACCTGATCGGTAAGTCCAGTCACTTCAAGCAGGTCGTAGATCTTGCGTGCACACAGCTTTGGGTTGTACTGAAAGAAGACGACACCGTTCTTGATTGTAAGGTTCGTCGTTGATGCGGTGAAGTCCCACGTGTCCTGTAAGTTGTCGTTGTCGAATACAAACAGTGCGTACCTGCACATACAACAACAAACAATTTGAACAAAAAAACACAGTACCAAAAAAGCTACTTCAGTTTTTGTTTAGTTTGCTTGTTTCTCTGGAATCTTCAGTACTAAGCCATGAGATTGGTTGGGAAGAACGTCTCCAAAATGACCTATTCTCTATCAAGTGGGACATATAACCTTAATTCAATCACTTTCCGGAGTCAATGAAAGTAAAGATGCAATAAAATGTCCAAACTATGTTAATAAACGAAAACAGAACGTGCATCTACACCTTGTATGAACCCACACATAGCAAAACTATATAAACTTATAAACTTTTAAACACTGCACCGGAATGCATCCCAATATGCATTACTTTTTCTTAGATCCCTCTGCCAGCAGTGGATGGAATTCCTTGACTATTGCACGTAGATGTTACACCCCAGTTCGGTTTAAGTTCTCAAATCTAACATCTCACTGACGTCGTGGGAAGCCATTACGCTGCAAGCGACTGGGTGAACATCACCAAACAGCATCAAGACATCACGACAGCAAACACAAGTGCTCAGCAACTGCTGAGATGGCCAATCGTGGCATGGCGTCAACAGTAAACGCGCCACGCCCACAGTTGCCACACTAGCTGATCGCATTCAACTAATGTGACGTGAATCTCTGGACGCAGGCGGGCTCCAACACCCCATCTCCGGGAGTTGGTGGGGGTAGCCAAAGCCACATATAATTAAAAAGTAGCTGTCCTCTGCACCACCCTCATACCAACAACCAACTCGATCTGTTGAGGCATTTAGCAACAATATATCAACGTCGTATTCATACACACGGACAAACAGATGTACAAGCCGTAGCATAAACTGAATTATTCCCACAGCCACTCAATGTGAGTAAGAGCCAAAAGCATCACCGTAAAATAAATGTATGGTAATTATTTAGCATACTTTTGTGTATTTGTGTTTCGATATGTACCTTTTCTTTATGCTTCTGTTTTATCACATTACATGATAAATAAGGATGCAAAAAGTGTGATAATAATGTTGAGATTGATAATGTTGTTATTACTGTTTAATGAGCATTTCGTTAGTTAAAGTAGTTAAAGTTTTCCTTTTCTTTTTCTTTTTTCTTATTTGCTACTGGTTTCACAGTCCGGTGAATAAAGATTATCACAAAAGCACTGTAAACAGACCGTTCACTGTACAGTCGCTCTCCATAAATCACTTTGAGGTTCTTGAGGAACTTCAGTGACGTTAGCGGGTACGATCGTAGCACCTTGAGATAGTTGGTTATCTCCTCGATCATTCCAAGGTTCTCCTCCAACTCAGCATTCACGTGAACTAAAACAGACCGTCACAAACGTGTCGATAACAAGTGGTCCAGAAATTTTGACAAGAGGCCGCATCACATGGGTTGATTTTTCACGAGGGAAAAGTTAATATGACATGAGCCAGTCGAAAGCAATGCAGTCAGCTGCAGCAGTCACGCTGATGCCATTATGACACCACAGCAGTGAATCACAATGCCTTTCAAAGGGCCGGACAACCCCCAGCAAACAAGGTGACAGCCAAGAAGTTCTTTAATCACTAATACTTTTTAAAATGACTTTGCATTCATCATCCAATTCAAATATAAACAGTTCTTGGCTTTATTCGATGTTTCTCTTTTACGACTGGCCATTTTTGCATGTATGTGCAACTGTGCATTATGCAAAAAAATTACTATTTCCACTTCAATTCTTGGCTCAGTTTTCAGCAATATGCCACCTGTTATGGGGATGCTAGTTCCGCTAGTAGATTGCAACAAATCTTGAAAAAATACTTATATAAAATATGTGGAGATGAGGGAAACAATTACATTGTGGAACACCTAACAAATAAAACAAAGACCCTTTAAAAAGGCAGTTGTAAAAAAAACCATAAAACGGTGCTATTTATCTACAAGGTTCTTTTCTGGAACAATGGGTAAAGAAAACTGAGGGGGAACTGGCTAATACAAAGTCATCTGGAAAATAAAAGTTAAAATGGCCCGGACGTGGTGGTTGCAAAAACGATAATACATAGACTTCAAACAAGCATCGTTTGTGTACTTACAGCCGCCAAGTATCTGGATTTCTAGGACTCCCTTAATGATCGTGCAGCCTTTGAGTCTCTGAGCCGCTGCTAGGTTCTGCACCACGATGCCATTACACACTGCCACAAACCAGCAACAGTAACTGCACCTCACTGTATTAATACTGTCGTATTCGTGTCTTGAGGACACATGGCACACAAAATTCCAACTTCAAAAATCCCTTATGATACCCTGCAGGGTACTGTGCCTACTGGCTAACATACAATGAACAAAATGCAAGATGCAGAGGCTGATTACACTGCTCATCAAGGCTAAAATCAAACAAGCTAAAGGATGTTAAATAACACATGAACACTCTGTCCCGCATATATCAATGTCATAAAGTTCAAGTTAATCTGACACAATACACATGGCTTTTTCTGGAATTACTCAAGATTAAACTAGATGCATGGCAAAGCCCAGCGTGAGCCCGCCCGGCATTCTGTTGTTCTAGACTGTAAGCTTGTGCCACTACATAACACGTGCCAAAGTTTGCCTGCTGTCTGTTATATAACGTCCATGCGGTAAGGCCAGCAGTGTCTCCCAATGTGAAAATTTAGGGAGGTGGGCAAAAACTCGCCAACCGTTCTCAGCGATTTCTGGACCAAAGTTAACCAAATTTGGGGGCATGTAGGGGAGTCCATGTAGATCGACAAGTTTCTTTTCGATTGTTGATATCATGTTCCATATCAGAGGTATGTTTGGTGAAAGTTCAAAGTCGGTCCCAAAAAAGCAGTTTTTGCCTCCAGCCCATGTGGGGTAAATGCCTGGGGGAGTTCGGACCAAATTTTTCAAACAGCAGTGATAAGTGAATATGTGTCCAAGTTTAGCTGAGATCCGTTCAGTGACAAAGAGATTAGGCGTCAACAAAAAGAAAAAAGAAAAAACCACCACCTTTGGAAGCATCATCATGCCGTGTGGACTAGCCAGGTGCCAAATTAGAGAATCTTTAAAGGTAAAAAGAATACAGATTTTTAAAGGCCGAATGCCCTTCCCGTCACCCTAGCAACACAAAGCATCTTCTTCGTTACTCTCTATCAAGGTTACATCAGCATTTTTCTATTTTGTGTCACAATGAACCAACCAGAATATGCAATGCAATAAACATATGTTAATTAGACATTACTAACATGCAAAACCATTCCACAAGATCAAGCTTTAAAGAAGCATTATTGTTGCAAAAAGTAAAAAGTACCACACGTGCTCAATAGATGTACCTTTTGGGCAATGTCCCGGGCACTCAACACAGCGATGTCGGTCGTGTGGATCTTCAACAGAGCCGGGTGGACACAACGGCACACACAGTCCCTCTGGAAGTGTCTTGAATATCGGCGGAGCTTTGCTACGACGAACAGGCGCATAGGCCCAGCACTCTTGCGCCGAAATACACCGCCGTTCCCGTAGCTAGAAAGTGCAGACAACTACCCGGTTTCAGTATTGTATCCGAGTTTTATCTTGAACAAGAAATGTGTCACTAAGCCCAGCGTGTGACCCACCCAGTGCAAACATGCTTACAAAACTCAGGGTTACTGGATGGAATTCCACCAAATGTTTAGCAGACACAGCCGGGTCATCGGCGGTGTTAACGCGCGCATCCATTTTACGATCCTCCCATCCGTTGTGGAATGCCAGTGCACAGAAATGAAGATGGCGTATGCCAATTTTTGCCGATTTGTGCCAAAAATCGGTTACCATAGCAATGTCCCTTCCGACCTGCCTCCGTGGCCGAATGGTTAATGCACTCGGCCGCCATGTGCAGTAAAGCGTGACGCGCTCAGTGGCCGGGGTTCGACTCGGCCCAGGCGCGTCCGCCTACCAAAGACTTATTTCTAATAATTCCTACGCACATGATGAACAGGGAGATAATCCCGGGGAGGAAAAAAGAGGGTTCGACGGTGTCCTCTATAAACTGTGACCGTTGCAGGCAACTTGATCTAGCAGTGTCAAGTCTGCCTGCCGCGCCTGCGTGAGTCGAAGCAAATAGACTTGGCTGGCCGCTGGCTGGCGTAATAAACAGCGCCAGTCAGGGCTAAGCCAGACAGTAGGCCACGTCTAGAAGGGGCACGCTATAGAAATACCCGACAAGCTGCTCACTCCTACTCAATCCCTCCTTCACCCTACACTCGCTAACATACACCGCACACACCTACCAATTCCCTTCCTCTCCCTGGGCAAGCGCACTGAACCGCTATATGGTCTCAGCGCTGGGGTCCAGAGTAGGCTGGACCCCTGCCTGCAAAGAACGAACGAACGAACGAACGCAATGTCCCTTCAGCGATAGCCAACAGAAGGTCGGAGTGATCATGCCCACCAGTATGTATACCTATCCTAAAAATTTGGTGAAGATCGGACCAGTACATTTTAAGATAACTGGTCTTGAATGGGACCATAAAAAAGATAAAAATAAAGTAACAATGCAAAACATACAGCCATTTGGCATGACAGAGTCTCGATCGTTCGTTCGTTCATTCCTTATTGCAGGCAGAGGTCTAGCCTACTCTAAGCCTCAGCGCTGAGACTTCACAATGGTCCAATGCGCATGCCCAGGGAGAGGAGGGGGTAGGTAAGTAGGTGTGTGCTTGTGTGTGTGCGAAGTGTAGGGCGGAGAGAGGGTACGTAGGCAGTGAGCAGCTTGTCGGGTATTTATAGCGCGCCCCCTCTAGACGCGGCCTAATGTCTGGCTAGCCCTGACTGATGCTATGTTCTGACACCAGCCACGCCTTTTAGCTTCGGCCCACGCCGACGTGGCTGACAACCTTGACGCTGCTACTCCAGGTGTCAGCAACGGTCACAGATTATACAGGACACCGTCGAACCCTCTTTTTCCTGCCCGGGATTATTTCATCATATGCATCGGAATTATTATAAATATTATTATAAATAATTCTTTAGTGGAGAGAGAACGCACCCAGACTGAGCACTGAACCTAAGGTACGTCACGCTCCACTGCACATGGCGCCCGAGTGCATTATCCACTGAGCTACATGAGCAGGTCATGTCAGAGGCTCAGCCAGTATATCAAAGAATAAACATCATAAACTGAGTGCTATGCCGTTTGGTTTAACTTTTAAGTGCTTTGTCACTGACGGTTTCGGTGACAAAAACCTGCACCAATTAACTCCAAAGATTCTCTTTCATAACAGATGCAGATGAGAATCACCTGAAAATGGTTGTTTTGGTTTTCCTATTTTCATCTCTTGCTAATCTCCCGAATTCTGTTTTTAAGTACGGTAGAACAAAGTGCTTTATACTCAGTCCGACTCATCTCTAAGGTGCTCAAATATAACACGTGTTAACGAGGGACCACATAATTTTACCCGCCACCCACACGTGCATCCTTAAATGGAATGAGCCATGCCTGCCTTCACTCCCCAGCTGCAGAGCATCACCGCACTTTGGCTGGTACTCACTTCCAGTCCCACTGAGGATTGGAGGCTGAGTTAGCCTGTATGACAGGTTGCATAACGAGGTGATATATCAAAGATAGTCACCCATCCCAGTACTAAATGGGCCGACGTACAGCAACATAGAGCTACACCAAACTGCTATCAGTGTTGGCTTTTTAAAACAAATAAAAGTCAAAATACAGCGCTGGCACGTTAATTTGATAAATACGACGATCAGTCGCTCAGCATACCTGATATGTGCCATGCGGACATTTTCGGAGACAGCGACCTCTGTATGTAACGTGAACACAGGCTATGCACTGCGTGTCCATTGGTCCATAACAACCAGCGAGACACTCATGATGACAACACTGCCACTGATTGGCTGCGACGGTTAGTTGACGGTTGCATGCTCGACCAATCATGGTGCATCTTGCAGGGCATACTATCAACGATACAACACAGCATCAAAAACACGTGACTGACATCAATAAGAAAATAAGCATCCATGATCCATCCAAACAAACCTTGTATCATCAGCATATATCGGACTGGTCATGTTCTGTCCTCCAATTAACATCCCTCGTTTATTACTTTGCCCGCAGCAGCGGTGGCAAAGTATTGTAATAAGCACATCTGTGTGTGTGTCTGTCTGTTTGTCTGTCTGCGAGCATATCTCCTGAACCACACGTGCGATCTTTACCAAATGTTTCGTGCATGCTGCCTATCGCCATGGCTCAGCCCTCCTCCGACGGGGTAACGCAGGTCCCAAGGGGAGTGGTGTCTTGGCTTAATGATAATGGCATCGATCACGTCAACAAGGTTATTCTACATTGAGTGAACCTCGGGCCCGATTTACAAAAAGATTCAGGAAAAATCCTCAGTTTAGCAAACGTTTTTCCTAAGTTTATTTTAAGTTTATCCTAAGTTATAAAGTTAAGATTTTCATACATTTTTACATGTAATTTACTAAAACAATCTTAAGACTTACTAAGTTCTTCCTATATATATGCAGACAATTCTGTTTAAAATGTTGAGTTATTTTTGAGAAAATGCATTTTTCTTATTAAGTTGATCTTACATTTTGCATAAGTTCATCCTCAGTTTTTCTTAAGGTTTTCTTAAGTCACACTTTAGCCTATTTTTTCCTAAGTTTATCCTAAGATATTTTGTAAATTGGGCCCCTGGTTACTACTGAGACAGGTGACCACTAAGGATATGTTTTCCTGATATGTAACGAGCCACCCAGGCCAACCCAGCCTCCAACCCTCAGTGGGATGGGAAATTAGTACCGGCCAAGGAGCAGTGCTCTAAGGCTGGGAAGGTTACCATAGTTCTGCAGTCACATGTGACATAAGACTCTGCTGTTTATCCACTTATGGGCTCAGTGGCCTAGGGAAGTGACACCGGCACCCTGCCTATATTTCTCTAAGGAGTACAGTACCCTTTTATCTTATACCATTAAGGTAAATCATGTATTATGCCCAGATGCTGGTACAATGCACTACTTCTAATGCTACGCTGCTCTGAAGTGATGATAGAGTAGCACTTACCAGTCTGACAGTGGTCTTCATTCCAACACAGTTCCTGCTCAATAACTTCTCCATTGCCAAGAGAGTGTGTCGTTGATGGACAAGTGTTGACATCACCGTACGTTGAATGCCGCGGACACATGTTTGTACACTGGCTTGAATCCTGTAACCAGCAATTGTACAGCACAATACTACATCATTTGGGAGCAGCAACGCAATCCGAACGTTATGCATGTTATCACAGCTTGTATGCCATACCAGCTGTTGTGAAAGCAAACAGCCAAGTAATAAAAATATCCAAATTTTGACTCCCCCCGTGGCGCCACAACCCCTGAATGGATTTCAATAAAACTTGGAATATGTAACTATGTCATTGGTATGACCACATGCGCAAATCAAGATGGCAGATAGCCACCATCTTCAAAAAATCGAAAAATCGTCTTACTTCAGCTCAGTGACAGTTTGACTGATCGACACGTTGGCAAAGCAAAGCATGATGACCCTCTAAACCGTATCCACCATTAAAATTTTAAATTCTAAAAATCTAAGACGGCATTTTGAAAACAATTAAATAGCAAAATCTCAGTAACAGTTTGTAGCTGGTGAAAACCAGTTGGCCAAAAATATGGCAAGGTGATGCATACTGACCCTCTAAACCTTACCCAGTTCAAATTTTGAATTTAATTAATCTAGCCTCATGGCTACAATATCCAATAAACTTACTTACTTGCTTAGTCGTGGGGTAAGGTTTTTACCACTGTCTGTCTGTTTTTCCACACGATATCTCAAAAACTGAAGCAGCTATGATCACCAAACATACGTTCCATGATGAGTCCTGGAAATACATTTATTTTGAAATCAAAGGTCAAAGGTCAAGGTCACAAGTCACAAAATCGGTGCCGGCGTCAATCTTTGCACTCTTGTGAGTGCTGGCTTCTTCTAGTTCAATTTGCAGCCATCAATCAGCTGAGCGCAGGTGTCGGCAACCAGGAACCATAGACACGGGTTGGCATGGTGACGACAGGTATTTTTATCCAGGTGCCGTGCCTTATCTTTGACCTTTGACCCCAACATCTAACTAGGTCAGCAGTAGGAGCTACTGAATATTCCCTTATTCCTCAGCTTTATCAAAACTGTTCAAGCCGTTCACGAGATAAAATGGTAACAATAAATGGCAAGATCAGACGAACGAACGGGACAACGGGACAGCCTCGGGTGGCGAAAGCATAAAAATCACTTAAATCATTCTTTTTGATCGACCAACTGATACGTAACATAAAAGACATCACACCATTTACAAAGCCTCTCCAAAGCCAGCACCCACTTTGTACCCCCAACCCCAATTTCAAACCCTGAAGCTGCCAATGAATGAAACGCATGCATCTAGCTAAACATATCAAACGGCTGGTTTGGTGTCTTCGCATGCTCTGCAATATCGCGCAGTGTAATATTTAATATCACCACTTTGTACATCTATAACTCCCTCTCTCTTTCATTCCCGGCTTAAAACCTACCTCTTTCACAAATCCAAACCCCCGTAGTTTCACTTCTTCCTTCCGGGCTGTCTCCATGGACCTTTGCTTGGAACGTTTCTTCTGAGCTACTCGGTTTTTATTTTATTTTTTCCTTATTTTATCGTTTCTGCGCCGTGCGCTAGATGAAGCGGGCCATCATGTCAGCTTTTGAGCGCACGTTAATCTACCGTATCGTATCGTATCGTCTAGACTGATATTGCAGAGCATGTGCTATGTGCAATCACCAGGCTCATATAGTCATAAAGCAGTCATGGCTGCTTTATGACTACAGGAGCCTGGTGACAGCAACGGTGACGGTGATAAAACATCAAAGGCCGTTGCCGTTGCAAGCGTCACACAGTCTAGCTACACAGTTTCTGTTTCATTACCAACAGTGGCACAATGTTCAGGCAAAACGTTCTCACGGAAAGTCCTTGTCACGCTTCACCGGAAGCAAGCCTTCAGCTTTTGTACGACGTCATATTCAGCCGATTAGTTAAAAAGTTAATTAGTAATCAGAAAAAATACCACGGATTATCAACAGATTTACTTGGGCAACAATCTAATACACCAGAACCGGAGTTATCAAAATTTCTAATTAAATGTAGCTGAGTAGCTAGACTTATCGGTTCAGCCGTTTTTGCACAGCACACCCATGTAACCAACACACAAACAGACACACACACCACGCTACGTGCGACATCTGTAGCAACAGGCCGCATCTATGCGATGCATGCATGCGACGCGGCCTAAAAACTGTATGAACTGAGGTGGCGGCGTGGCGTATAGTAGTATCCGACGTTGTATTCGCGCTGGTTTCTATACTCCCGATCCGGATTATGACTTTGAAGAATTATGTTACGAAGCCGATCAACGGCTGTTCAACACGATTTTACACTCTCTATTCCATGTATTGCAACAACTGTTGCCACCCGCTCTCCCACAGAGCTAGGATTTCAGAAAACGGCCACACACCAGACAGATACCAAACCGCTGGTCTTATCGAACTGACTGCAACTTTCTTATTAGAATGCTGTTTGTTGACAGTTACTAAAGTTGTTGTACTCTTTCGTTTTATTCTTTATTATGTTTATCACTCTTACTAGTATATACCATTATTTTTTATCATTGTAATTGCAGTTTGTCAATTATTATTAATAAACGAATATATATCAGTAACGTTGTTGGTCTCGCTCAACGACGTTAACCTACGCTGAGCCCGGTTAGTACTGGGATGGATGACCGTGTCCAGGTTCGACTCCCGAAGGCGGCACTTTATTTCGGTATGTAACAAACCACCCAGGTCGACTCAGCATTCTACCCTCCGTAGGACGGCAAAATGAGTACCATCCTAAAAGCGGTGATGCTCTACGGCTGGGGAGTAAAGGCAGGCATGGCGCAATTTGCAGGTAAAACTGCGTGATCCATGTCTGAGCGCATTAGAGGTAGTTACGACGATGCGCTATACAAATCGACGTGTACTTTACTTACTTACTTTACTGTGACACGATAATGCAACTGGCCTTGTTTTGCAGGACGAAGTCATCTTCGTGGTCAACACTGGTCAGTGCTGTCCAGTCGATGGTATCCACGTAGCACAGCTGAGGGTTTTTCTCTATACGCACGGCGCCACGGACGATGCTTCTCAATGACACAAGACCAAGATCCTCCATGTCCGGCACCTCATAGACCACCTGCAGCACGATGACACAAACCGAATAATTATTCTCACGACCTCAGTTTCTCCCTAAATGACGTACTAGTTGTGCTCGCCGCATGTTAGGTGCAGTACTAAAACTTATCCAAAAACAAGAGTCCTCGCTGCCGCTGACAGAACCGCGCGACCCAAGAGGCTCAACGTATTCCGATACGTATATGATGCGCTACCTATTCCGTATAGCACCATATGTCATAATAATAATCAAACCATTTCTTTTACTCGACCTAGCTGCTGAATACACATCGATGGTGGTGCGATCAACAGTTGTCCGACGACCATCAGAAGTTTATGACACGCGCCGGCGAACTAATTTGACAGCGCCTGAGACGATCAGCCGCTCCGGAGATATGCTTGGTGCCTACCGAAATTTAAACGGTTCACGTGACCTAACCACGTCCCTTTCAGGGATGATTTGCCATCCGTGGTCTAGCAGTTTCTACCATCAACCTACCTACAAAATTGAAGTCTCTAACTCCACTCACTACGAAGATATAAAAGGCGATATAAAAGGCGATACAAAATGTCGAGAATGGAGTGGTATGAGGTAGTTAAGGTCACTCAAGGTCACCAGAAATAGCACCATTCTATAGAACGCATACGAGTTCCTATTAGCCTCCAATAGTAACGATGTCCCTATTTTGCACCCTTTCTGAAATACAGCGAGATATTGGTCGAAAATCGCCGTCTGAACCCACCCCGCCTCTATTTGGCGCCCCCGTTGGGGCGTACGTTTTTGGTTGTTCAAAAGTACCGTAACTAATTCATAATAGTTCAAAGTTATTGTCCAGATACACAGACAGACAAACAACCGATTGCTCACCCGGACCACTGAAGTAGTCGGTAACTAGAGAACACGAACAGACCAGTGCGTAGTTGAAGAAGAGCAGTTGTCCGCGGATCACAGCCAGATTTGGAAAGAGTCGTTCCAACGAGCGCAGTCCGTAGATCCGATAGAGCAACAGGTAGCTGCCGACCTCCCGGAGGTATGGGAACGAGACGGCATCGAAGTCGCCCGGCTTGGCGTTCTCGATGAGGATGATGGCAAGATAGCCCTCGATGACGGTGCAGTTGCGCAGAACTCGCAGGTTGTTGACTTGGTTCGTTATCCGCATTGAATTGCACACTGTACAACGGTCACAAACACGCTGCCAAAAACACGCCTAAGCGCTAGAGAGATGCGCGGGGACAAAGATGTATCTCTACCTTCATCCGTCCCTACAAACTTTGTTCCCCGTCCCCATGTATAACAAACCTGTCCCAACTTACACAAAAAATATATAGTTATACAAGTCTCAGCTGCCGATGACAGACCGGCGCGACGCAAAGGTTCAGCGCATGCTAAATATTCCGTATTGCATCATAATAATCAAACCATTTCTTCTACTCGGCCTAGCTGCTGAATACAGATCTCGACGGTGAGTGTGATCAACAGTTGTCCGACGACCATCAGAAGTTTACGACACTCACCGGCGAACTAAGTTGACAGCGTCTGAGACGAGTTCCAGAGATTATGCTCGAAAATCGCCATATGAACCTTAAACATCTATTTGGCGCCCCCGTTGGCGGTGACCCCGTTTGAATTTCGCCTAGATTTTTTTGGCATCAGAAAACTAGATTCCCTGGGCTATCGTAAGGCGTCGTTTGTGTGGTCCTAGGTTTTGCCATATTAGTAGAACACCGACTTGTGACAGACAGACGGACGGACAGACACACGATGACGGAAGTACCGCGCATAGCATAGCGTCGCGCGGGTAAAAAATACTACATACATGATCAGCAAACTGTACGAATGTTGCGAACACAACATAAACTGAGACAGTAGCATAAAACAGCTGTCTGTCAGCAACTGTCACTACATGTATAATGCTCAATGCAGTCCACGCACGAACAGCAGACCGTTCACTCACGCCGTCACTACTCCGTTGAGTAACGTGACGATCATCAATGGTTCAACCCGCTGCTGAAAATACCCGCTGGGATAAAGTACAGGCAGCGGGAATTCCAAGCAGTCCACGAGCGACTTATGCCAGTTGCGGCCACTGGGCCGCCTTGCCCTCCCAGAACGGGAAAAAAAACAAAACAGAGGTAAGTAAAACGAACTAAACGAAATTTAGCGTTAACAAAAACAAATCGATTCTCATACAGTTGATTATCACGGTATTACCGTAGCACTCGGTTTCATTCCCGCGGTAACGCCGCGATAACTACATCCGTCCCGGCAGTATTACCGCAAGTATTACAGCCGCTACCGCAGGTGGGTACTCCCGCGATCCCGTGCTGACCTCTATACTACAGCGTCCAGCGGCGTCGTCGCCACGAGGTGGACTGGGTGTACACGTCCACCCAAATGTTGGCAGACGGCGTTGTGTTATTGACACAGATCCATCCGGTGAGTTTACAGAGGTAACGTGTCGTAACATAGCAAGCCATTACAAGGGCGCGCGTGCCCGCGGCGACAAAGTGATAGTCAACAAGTCTATCTGAACAGAACAGTTTTTTAGTGCTTAGTTGAACGCGTCGACTATCGGAACGTTACGCAGCCAGCTCGGCAGTTCATTCCAGACCCTTGGAGTCGCCGTACGGAACGAACGCTGTCCAAAGTCCGAGGAGAACGTATCGACGATAAGGTCGACCTGAGCTGCAGAACGCAGTCTTTGTCCCGAGTCCACAGCTGACACGGGGCGAGACCCGCGACAGTGTTGCCAAGTAAGGCGACGCGAGGCCACTGACCGCCTTGAACGCTTCCACACATTCATTACAAAGTGGCCGTCTGCTGACTTGCTTAAGTTCCCTACAATTTTCCCCTCCCTATACTGCACCCCTACTGGGGAGGAAGGCCCCACCCAACATCCATCCCCACTCGACTCCGCTTACTGTTCCCCCACTTTTACTTCGACCGCCGATGGCGGTGCAAAGTATTACGATCAGCGTGTCTGTATGTTTGTCTGTCTGTCTGTTCGCATACTTCAAAAACCACACGTCCAAATTTCGTTAAATTTTCTGTACGTGTTATACGTGGCCGTGGCTCGATCCTTCTATGACGACAGTGCAATATCAATCAATCAATCGATCAAAGTATTATGTCATGTACTTCAGGTTTTCTGAATGATGTCATGTTTTCACATAATGGGGCCATTAAAGCAGAATCAAAAACAACGCTGTTTCGTCTAGTTCGCCAGATGGCAGCACCGGGGAGAAGTGTGATGTTTACAATTGCCTTGTTGGACACGGCGATGCCCCTGCAAGCGTCTATAAGATAAATCCTCGCGGGGGCTGAGCCAACGTGTTGATAAACGTCAAACTATTTGAATATTTCATGCCGTTTGGAGCCTCTGTACACCCAGACTGAAGACATTACAACAAATAAAAAATTAGCCCCGTGCGGGACTGACGGTCGACTCTTCACAACTGACGTTTCTGCCAAGTTCAAAGTCACGTAACACAAAAACTAAGATACATATCAAAAATCCGGCCCGATCAAATTTAGATATTGTGCCCTAGTTTAAGAGTGGTCAGTTGCCAGCTCCCATTGTAAATGGCGGAGGAGACAGCTGTTGAAAATGAAAGGATTTCCAACTTTCAAGGGCTCGTGACGTTGACCTTGACCTTGGATCGGGTAATTCTGCATACCGTCGTGCATCACTCATCAAACTCTACCTACATGTCAAATATCAGTGAAATCGAAGAAACTTTTTTGTAGACGGGCGTACGTACGTACGTATGTACGGACGGACGGACGGACGGACGGACATTTGAGACCCACTTTATTTTATACCTAACAAACAAATGACTCGCCATCAATAGCAGAGTGGTGACTGGTGACATTTCTATCTAAGTTCTCCATACAAACGAGTGTGACTTCTTATTTAAATGCAGATTTCTCTCCCGAGACTCATGAATTGTAAATAGCCAGAAAGAATTCAGGCACTGTTTGGAAGTCATGCCAACCGTTCTCTATACAGTAGTAGAATTTTTCTGCAACCAGACCGTTCAGTCGATCTATCAGAACGGCAACAGGCCGCTAATAACTACTGCAGCCATATTTAAAACACTGAACTTCAATATCACGCCAGTTTATAATTAGACGACAATGTCATCAACACGTTATCTCATTACACGGACATCAACGCCCCAATAATGGCTTCCTGTAATTACATTTCAGTAGCTTCGCACTGACGACTTACGCCGCCTGTGCTTCCACGTGACTGACAGAATTCAAACTTTACGAGAATTCCGAATTTCAGATTTTATTAATTTCAATTTTTGTTAAGATTTACGAACTCTTACGAATGATTGCATCTTGTCAAGATGAGATGCAGTCGGCGACGGCAAACTTGACATCTGGGACCGCCACCTGGCGAACTGGACGAAACATACGCGTTTCTTTGCTTCTGGCCCACTTGCTCCATTATATGAAAACATGACGTCATCCACTAAACCGGAAGCACATAACTGCATTGCAGTCAGAGGATGGTCGAGCAACGGCTACGAGTAACACGTACAAAGAAGTTGGCGCAATATGGAGTGTGGTTTTTGAGATGCGAGCGGATAGACAGACAGACATACATACATATAGACAAGATGATCGCAAAACTTCATACCCCTACGAGGGGCGAAGTGAAAACTAAACAGATGCAGTCGGACAACGCAGACTTCGTCTCCAGTGCCGCCACCTGGCGAACTGGATGAAACACACGCGTCGTCTTTGTTTCTGGCCTATTCGCTCCATTATGCGAAAATCTGACATCATCCATAAAAACCGGAAGTACATAAAGAATTGCGTTTCCGTCAGATGAGAACCGAGCAACGGCCATAGGTAAAATGTACAGAAAATTTAGTGAAATTCGGACGTGCGGTTTTTGAGACCTGCGAGCGGATAGAAAGAAACGACAGACAGACAGACAGACAGACAAACTGTGTCCCAAAAAAACCCGCAATGCTTTGGATTGCTATAACTTCGACGTACATCAACCGACTTTGATAATTTATGACAGGAAAGTTGCTAAGAAAGTAAGCAGTCAAATGGTACTTTATTTCCACCTCACCTAACTAATGCTTCTGCACTACCTGGGCAAACAGAAAGCCGCAAATTGCGTCTTTTCACTAAAATGCTGAATGTTGCTTTGCCAGAGTTCAATCAGTCGCTGCTTGATTTCTTTAATTTTGTTAACTTGCAAATCATATTAACACTGCTGTAGACTCCCTAAATCTTGTAATAACTGAGTCAGCTCTGGCCTGTTGAGAGCCATATAGCTCAGGAGAGATGACGTTGAGAGTTTTGCGCAGCAGCTGTTGAACTGCGTTGCACGCACCATGCGCTGGTGCATGCGCTGTGTTGCTGAAAGGCAAATAATATTGTCGTCGACAAAGCGTTTGATAACAGCTAGTATTTGTTCAGATAGTAAGGTATCCCACCAATACTGTCCATTGACTTTTCACTGCAGGGTCGACAAAGAACTCACACTTTTGGCACAGCGACCGACATCATGACAGACTCGATAAACGATGAATGTGTGGTAACACATGCTATACTCCCTTCCTGGGTCTTCTCTGGTGCATACGGCCGATTCTAGTGAGAATAATGGGCGATTTAGCTGTGACCAAGTGATAATATGAATGTGTTTTGTGTGTCTGTTGGCAAAACAACATTCAGCGTTTAATTGAAAAGACGCAATTTTCGGCGTTCTGTTTCCCCAGCTAGTGCAGCAGCACTAGTTAGTTGGGGTGGAAAAATAAAGTACATTTGACTGCTTACCTTCTTAGCAACGTTCCTGCCAAAATTATCAAAATCGGTTGATGTACGTCGAAGTTATAGCAAGCCAAAGCAGTGTCGCTTTTGGGGACACGGTGTAGATATGTGATCGCAAGACACCACCCACCTCACCTTAGGCATGTTGCTACACTACCTTGGGAAATTAAAAATTCAATTTTTCTGCAGATATTCAGCAGATATGGAAGAAAATGCAAACAAATTGCATTTTGAGTGCACCGATTTTAATTCCTCTACGCGTGTAACTGTGTATGCTGAGTGTATGAGTTTAAAGATATAACCTTCCACAGTCTCAGATAAAAATACTCCAGAACGTCCAGAATTCTCTTGCTCGTGCTGTCACCAGAACCCCAAAATCTTGTCACATCACTCCTGTTCTTAGATCTCTTCACTGGCTCAGAATAAATGAACGTATCAAATATAAACTCCT
>Ga0209780_1000818_pt1 | contig 18510 bp, 18 predicted proteins | sample WorMetexBAHAMAS2_FD_187384 | JGI IMG/M metagenome (GOLD analysis project Ga0209780, IMG submission 187384) | Marine gutless worms symbiont microbial communities from Max Planck institute for Marine Microbiology, Germany - Inanidrilus exumae... | ecosystem: Host-associated > Annelida > Digestive...
GTTTACATAGTGTGTTAGACAAAGCCGGCTCTCAGTCGGTTTTCAAACGCACTTAAAATCCTCGCATTTTCATTCATTTCATTCATTCATTCATTCATTTCATTCATTCGTTTAGGTTTTAGGATTTTAGTTTTTTAAAAACCTAAAATCTGAAAATTTACGTTTTATTTAAACTTTCAATATAATTTATGCACTGAAGTTTAAACATTTTTGAATGCACGCAATATAAATAACTATAGTTAAGGCATGTGTAGTTAATGCCGCAGTTGGAGTTCTAACGTACTGTAAGCACCGTAGGTGGGCTACACCTAAAAGCGCTGTACAAAATACAAAATTTAAAATAACCTTTAAAAATCCTTTAAAAGTCTAGGTTTTCCAGCCTTGATTCAGCCTTCGTCCGAGATACGGGACGAAAAACCCCAAAATCGCCCCTCCCCTGAGTAACCAGTTAAATGCACATGAGAAGCTATAACGCCTAAGCCCAGCGATATTTGCAAAACTGTTCTACTGAGTACTGAACTATGCCATTTTTTTAGCCTTTTAGCGCTACGGTATTTACTGATCACGGTGAAGCTTGGCATGGCATAGTACACCATGGGTCTACTCTCTAACGCCAAATACCAATCAAGCTGAAATTCGGCATGGAATACGATTATACGATGGGTTACGACTAGGGAGTAGGGCCATGGGCACGGTGTAACACCGTGGCCATGGGCATGCTGCCAGCCTGTCACTGCCAGTGATGCATCGGCTCGGCGTTTTATAGTTCTAATGTAATTATATCAACAAAATTTGTCCACCAATTTTTTCACATTTTCCCCTTTACCGTATTAGTATAAGAATACACCCGGTAAATTTATTACGATTTATGACGCTTTCACCGTTAAGAATGTTATATGCGACTGATGTCAGTACCGTACATGGTTATGGCATACGAATGAATGATCATGAATAATCGACAAAAACTGCCTTAAGTTCTACATCAACACAAACATATTATACAAGTAACAGATAATTAGTATCGACTACAAAATACAGTACAATATTTGTTTAGTATTTTCGTGACGATTTCAAACCACAGCATCGGAATTAAAAGACATCTCTGCTTACTTCTTTCTTAACCCGTGGCTTACGAGGCAAAACGTCGATGACGTCCGTCGTGGGTACAAATTTCGACTCGTTTGCATATACACCGCCGCGTGGTATCAAGTTCGCCAACGAACATTGCCGTTAGTAAAAATACGGCAATAAAATCGACAAATTCGGTTACAACCACGAAACAAACACGAATCTTAACTTTGGCAAGTCCTTAATAGCGTATTTTCTGGCTCAGAACGGGTTTTCCGTATCTAGACGGCGTATGAATTTTACTCGGTGCTTCGGTGTGCCTGCCTTCATCCTTCGTCGTACCGGAGGACAGGAGCAATGGTTGTTTACTCGTAATTGTTGTTGTTTGCGAATTTTTTGAAGAGTACTTCGGACGCGTTTCTCAGCCGTTCTGACCGTTTAAAGCTATATCGGCGACAAATCGAGGTCATCGCCGGGGTCTTCTACGTGTCAGTGGGTCTTGAACGGTGACTGGCATCGCTCGGCCGCACGGTGTGCCGCCGCCGAGAAGTTAGCGGCGACGGCGGCGTGACGTATGCAAATGAGGTTGCGGAGACAGTAACTGAGACGAAACGTAAGTGATGCGGAACGGGATGATGTACTCCGAACCTGAAACCCCTGGGGCAGTTTGTTTCCAACTCCTTCCTGTGTAGGCATGCACTCGCCTATTTCAGACTTCGTTTGACATTTCCTGTCCAAAATCGCCTGGAAGAGTGCCATTACTGTTGGATATGTCACTGCTGTCGTGTTGCTGTCCTGACCATGCTAAAATTTTAATTCATGAGTCAAAATTTTTGACATCATTAAGCGTCATTGTGATATTTAAGTAAGTAAGTAAGCAATAAAATTTGATTAAGAGCCATAATCATTCTGTAGAATGAATCAGAGGTGCTGGGCAAGTCGCTAGGGGCTATTAAAAGCAGACTGGTAAAGATGGGTTTAAGATGTTATCGGAAAGTATTTAAGGTTTGAGACGAACGAAACTGTTGGAGCTGCAATATGAAAGACGCAGTGAAAGGCGCGTGAACCGAAATGAAGATTAGTGAGAGGGACGTACAAGTTAGCAGAGGAGGGTGATCGCAACGTGCGAGAGCCTTTCTGTCCAGTTGACACAGTTCTGCTTTTTATTGCATTTCATTGTACCATATGTTGTTTCTGTATTGTATCTGTGTCGACAAATAAATATATAAGGAACATATGATGGAGGCATTCAAGACAGATATGATGGAGTACCGGTGTGTAAGACTTTATAGGTAAAGGAATCCAACTCAAACTGTATCATTGCTGATTTTTATTTCTTTGTGTTATATGTTTGCTAATTTGTATCACATTTTCAGTAATGTATTTGTAGAAAAATTGTTCCATCAATTTTCTGGGTTTGCACATCGTTTTAATTCTTTTTCGTTATCTTTCTGTTAGGGTTCCACATGGCAGATTAAACTGGCCGCCCGTTGGCATTTCAGTGCATGCTATTTTATCGTAAACTGCTGTTTGTTGTCTGTATGTGATAACAGATAACAGATTCATATCATCATGGAGAGTGTGCAGCGCAGTGCTGGTGCAGGGAACAGTTTTCTGATTATTGGATCAACCGTCGACGGTTCTGGTCGCGTAACACAGGAAATGGTTACTGATTGGCTGACACGGTTACAGCAAGCCATGTGTCCAGATCGTGCAGCTCCGCAGGCGTCTGTGTCGCATGTGGATGCAGACAATAACACAGCTGATGAAAATGATGTGGTCGTGGAAGTACAGGAATTTGTACCCGAAGAGGAGATAACAGTGGTTGAAAGTGGAGAAATTATTCGTTCTAAAACGTCAAGTAAGTATTATAAATGTTTAGTAAGAATATTTGTACACAAGGCACAAAAAAGCCAAGCAACAGTTACTTTGCGCGAAAAGTAAAGTAAAGTATACCTCCGCCACAGGTCGGCTGAGGTAATGTTTTGACCATGACTGTCCACTATGTGCTGCATGGAAAATTTAAGTTTTATTTAGCAGAAGTAACAAAGCCATCTCCGTGGAATGATCCGACCTGTATGCAGATTGATCCATGACTGTCGGAGCCTGTGTGCCATTTGGCAGGCCACTTTACATGGTGGTACTCTAGTCTATTGAACTGGCGTACCACTTTGGCATTGCAAGTACAGTATCAATTAAAGTATGAGCAAGGTAAAAGGTAAGGTAAAGTTCTCCCATACTCGTTACCGAGTGTTGGGCCCGGAGCTGATCCCGGTGTACAGGCAGTCAGCCCACAGGTGACTTGAAGCCATCCACCCTTCGGTAGGCTGCCATTACTTTCCGCCAGGCATGCGGTTACCTTCCCAGCCGAAGAGCATCACTGCCCATCGGCCGGTACCAAATTATACTGCTTGGTGACAGAGGCACATGCGTGTGAGCAGCTTGCCCAAGGTTGTTACCTGGAAGCGGACCGGCCGAGATTCGAACCCGCGACCTTTTGGATTGCGAGAGAACGCTCTACCATTAAGCCACACAGGCCACAAAGTATGAGCGTTGACGTTAATTAAAAATAAAGCGGTGCCCTCTAGTTTAATATGGTGGCAGGCAGCCCAGCCAGGCAACTGCCAAAATACCCAGTAAACCACCTTCCCTGGACTTCCCAAAGAGTCCTCTTGGCAAGAGAGCATTGATGAGTTAGTTGGGCCTTTACTAGCGCTTGGAAAAAAATGACAGCTTTGCTAGTCTGTAACTGTTGATGCTACAGTGTTAGCAACCCTACAGTTAATTTCCAGTTGAAAACACAGTTGTGTTATTGCTTTGTGGTGTTAAAGCATTATCATTTTTACAATGAATCGGCTATTTGTTATTGTGCTTGAATACGAGACCGTCTCATTACAGGAAATAACAGGATGGTCTGAATGTATACATATGGGTTGGAGCTGTTCTAAACACATGACATATGGAGATAATGATAAACCAGCCAACCAACCCTTGCCTTCATTCTTTGAACCTATTTTTTATGCCTTTGCTTGCCACCCGACAGTGTCGGCGAATGCTGGACTCTTTCATACTGTCTGGAAGAGCTTATGTAATTCCTCCCTTTGTTACTGACTTGTTGATGCTGCTGCCCAAAAGGTTCCTAAGGAAATTCTTAAAGATTGCTAGTCCGTATGTCCGTCTGTGCACAAAACGTTTTTTCGATTTCAATGAAATTTGGCATGTAGGAGGTAGAGGTCAATGAGCGATGCATGATGGTATGCAGTATGACCCGATCCAAGGTCAGTGTCAAGGTCATGACTCATGAGCACTTGAAAGTTGGAATTCCAGCCATTTTCAAAAGCTATATGCTCCACCATTTACAATGGGAGCTGGCAGTCGACCACGGATTCTTAATCTAGGGCACAATATCTAAATCTGATCGGACCAGATTTTTGATTTTGGCCTAGTTTTTGTGTCATGTGACTTTGAACTTGGCAGAAACGTCAGTTGCGAAGAGTCGACCGTTAGTCCCGTATGGGGCTAATCCATCTTGCTGTACATCATAATTCCAGAGGCATATTGCTGATGAACGGTATAATGTTTATGTTTGTTCAGCTGCTGATAGTTCCTCATCACCGACAGCATCAGTAGATGGACCAACTGCGTCTCAGTCTCAGCTGCCAAAAGAACAACCAGAAATTCACCCGGAACTGACATTCAGCTATGAACTCCAGCAGGGCTACCGCATTCTCCGCGAGCTGATGACGGACTCCAACAAGTCATTTGTTGGACCTTTCCTCAATCCCATCGATCCGTCGTCGCCGGATTTTGCCGAGTATTACAAGTGTGTTAAGCGTCCCGTGTGGCTGAAGCAGAGTAAGTCAATGAAGATGCTTAGAAGAACTTGCTTTCAGATAGTGATTTTTTTAGGCATCGCTTGTTTAATATTAGTTAAGAATGAGGCATCATATTTGACAAAAATATGACTTATGCAGTGTGATGTGATAGTCAACAAGTGATCATTCACTAGTTTTAAAGCTTGGTAGACAACAATCCTTATCAGTGGAGTATTCATTAATCATAGCGATGGCAGTCGCTGGGGTAAGGTCACCAGCGTCCATGTGTTTGTCTGTTTATCCGCACAATATCTTGAAACCATGTTGCTGGGATCACCAAACTTGACATAGAAATGAAATGTTCCACCGTGAGCCCTGGAAACCCATTTTTGGGGGTCAAAAGGTCGAAGGTCACAAGGCACAAAAAACAGTGCAGGTATGTGTTTCTGCACTTTTCTGAGTGCTGACTTTTTCTAGTCTGTAAAGTATTCATTTCAGTGGCATCTGTCTGTGTGTGAGCAAGCACTGTTTAATGTCCCACTCAGCATGTAACTGGTCATTACCAACCACTTTAATAGTCCAGGTAGTGAAGCAGTTGGTCAGTTATGTGCGTGTATGTGTCCAGAATATAACTTTCGAACAAAATGACCTCTGACCTGGACATTTGGCATCATGGTTCACAGTAGGTCAAGCTCGAAGGTCAGTGGCATAGGTTCATAGGTCAGAGGTATGGTTAGTGTCAGGGAATTGATTGAAAAGTGAAAGGAAGTACAGAAAAGCATGTATTTCACCGTGACTAAAAATAAGACCGAATTGAAAACTGTAAATAAGTAATGGCCAGCTCGTAATTTACTGGTTGGATTAAGTGATTGGTGTTACCTTAATTGAGGGCTTTCTAGTTTTGAAGTCGAAAGCATTTTTATAAGTTGAAAGGAGTTATATGCGTGCAATAAAACTAATTGTTAAAACAAGTGATTTTTCCTACTTCACTTTTTAATAAGTCACATAGGTGCAAAAAAGGTAGGCCATTGACTATCGTTATTCAAACAGGTGTCAACTGCCGCAGACAGACTGCACGTACTCATCGTGTTGTACACAAAGGTGGACGCTGAGTGCGATAAACTGGCAGCGGTCGTAGGTCTAAGTTGCGAAATTTTTCTAAATTTAGTGTTTGGGACAATTCCCTTTTAACGCTGTTAGGATAAGCCGAGTGTCTCCTGTGTGTGCTAAAGACCAGCTTGGTCTATTTAGCCGATTTGATAGAATGCCGGCTTGTGACGGACGGACGGATGGACGCAGGGCCATAGTTGATAACACACTAGCAAAGCATCGCGCGAGTAAAAATTTGCTATGTTAATTGACTTACTAGTATTTGACTTGCTGTTGGGTTGTGTCTGTTATTTTATGTCGTCAGTACGAGAAAAGTTTGAAACGGGCATATACAGCACGATCACGGAGTTTGTTGCCGACATGCGCCTGCTGCTGGAGAACTGCTACCGTTTCAATGGCCCGGACCATTCCATCTCACGTAAAGCCCAACGCATCGAGACACTACTTGAACAGAAACTGGCTCTGCTTTCACGGTACCATTTCATTCGTGTATCAGTACTTCGAGCCCCATGCAGGCCACACAGCTGTAAGAAGAGCCCCGATCCATTTCTAGGCTGGACGTCGTTCAAAATGTCCAGACCTGGTTTTTAATTTTTAGGTCACATTGCAGCAGATGCTACAGACAAAGTAGCATGGTTTGCCTGTGTGTCTGTCTGTTGGTCACATTTATGAGCTGTGCAAAACGCCTGAACCAATCAAGATGCCGTTTGGGGGCTGACTGTGGTGGGCCCAAGGAACCGTTCGTTAGGCGGTCTTTCCGATCCCGCAAGGTTAGGGGCAATTTCTGGAGTCTGCCGGCCCACTGTGAGTCACTGCTGCAGTGTATGCAGCAAAAAAGTCTGTAACGACATCAGCATGACTGCTGCAGCCAGCTACATTGCTTTCAACTGGCTGGTGTCACATTAACTTTTTCTGTGATGCAGCCTCTCATCAAAATTATTTGACATCTTGTTTATGTTTCTTTTGTGTTATGGTATCTTCGGATTAATTGGTGTGTGTGTGTGTGCCATGGTTGCCAGTTAATTTAGTACCATGCTAAGCAGTCGGCTGGGAACAGCATCTCAGAAAAGACCCATTTTTGTGTCGAGTGGGTAATAAAACCCGGCAGTGATCTAGCAATCTCTGAATCCTGTACATTGTCATTGATGTTTAAACACATCCTAGTACCAACTTATGTACAAATTGTTCGTCTACAATAGTTCACTCTTTTTTTGAAATACCTGTTCTAATGTGCCGACATACTATTATTGATTTTATCAAAGAAACTCCTTACCTCTTTTAGTGTTTCTTGTTCCATTCTTATACTTGCTTTGTGATTTTGCTTTTTGGTGGGATGGTAGTCTGGTGGTTAGGGCATTTGACTTGCGACTCAACCAACGGTCATGAATAGTTTAATGCCTGGCCATCAAACTGTTTTATTGCTATTACACATACGTAGTTTCATTTATTTGTGCACTTGTAGGAAGAAATGCAGTTGTTAAAGATAGTGAAGTTGTTGTTTTGAACTAATTTGTTGCTTTTAGAGAATTGAGAGAGAAGACCAGTTTAACAGCGACTTCTGGAAAAGGCCTTGCAGAACTCCAACATGGTAAAGCATAAATTTATTGTCTCGTAGTAACTGACACTGGTGTCCATTTCAAGAGCTGGTGCTTTACTTTTTATTATGCTGGCCACATCTAGCAGTATGCGTAATAACGGTCTGGCATCTATCCATCCGTCTGTCCCATCGTTTTTAGGTCGACTCTGAGTCGACATGATAAAGAGGGTTTCAAATGTCCGTCCGTCCATGTGTTTGTCTGTTCCACAAAAAGTTTCTTCGATTTCAATGAAATTTGGCATGTAGGTAGAGGTCAATGAGTGATACACGATGGTATGCAGTATGACCCGATCAAAGGGCAAGGTCAAGGTCACGAGCTCTTCAGAGTTGGATATCCTTCAATCTTCAAACGCTATCTTTTCCGCCATTTACAATGGGAGCTGGCAACTGACCACTGATTCTTAAACTAGGGCACAGTATCAAAATTTGATCGGGTCGGATTTAACATTTCTTTGCAGAATTGTCTGTAACTTTATAACTTAGGATAAACTTGAGATAAACCTAGAAAAAACTTATGCTATACTTAGGATATTTCCTCAGATTTTTCTGTAAATTGGGCCCCGGCTTCTGTTGCCGAAACTGCTGTCCATGTGTAGAACGTTGCATGTCGCGTTTTATTTATTCTCTTCTGTTGTGACTGTCGAGCAAGTTTGGCTTCGACTACAAATACTTGACTATCTCACCTAGTCCTACTGTAAGCTTGTTCATGTAGGCACACGTCGGCACAAAGTGTTGGTGTCACACGATTCGTCGGCGTTACTGAACCAGTTGAGACGCGAGGCGGCTGCGCGTGACCGCGAGGCTCGACGACTGCACATGATGGAGAAACGGCAGTCATACGAGCTGTTCATGCAGAGTCTGCAGAGCTGGGAAGACTCACTTCTTGAGGGACAGCATCTCTCTGCTATGTGGGAGGTCTGTCAGATGCCAGTGTTAATGATGTTAATGAAACAAGGTATCACACTGATTTCCCATCCCCTCCAATAGACAGCATGTGAGCTATGATGTTTGTCTGGAGGATAGGAGGGAAAATAATCAGAACTGTTCTGTGCTGTGTTGTGTACGACAGTTGTGCACAATGATACGCACACACATGTGAACAGTTCTTAAATCTGCATGTTGGTTTAGGTTTAGATTTCATTTTTGTGTCTGTTTAGGTTTACCATTTTGTGTTTGTATTATTAGCTGAGGTCATTTTATTCCTGTGTTGCTTGCTTTTGTTGTGTTTGGTTTAGTTTCTTCAGTAACGAGCCAAGAGGTTGGCTGGGAAGAATGTCACCGAAATGATCTATTCCATATTGTGTGTGACCTAAAAGCTTAACTCAATCAGTGTCATGCTGATGTGCTCTGCTACCCTTAGGCTGCATGGAGTTTTCGGTTTATACACACCAATCTGAATTGGCGCTTCATCATTTTCACAGAGTATAATTTTGTTGCTTGTATCTTGATATATTTTATTATTATTTGTGCACTTGATATTGCTACACAATTGCCGTTTATATTGCTACATTGTAATAGGTTGTAATTGGTAACATTCAGACATATTATGAAAATGTTATTTGCATATATACATTATGGTACATATAGTTTGACGTGTTGTTTGACACATACATGCCCAATGCCAACCCCGAGGCTTTAAGAAAAGTCCCAAGTCATTTCCAGACCAGCCATCATTCAAGGTGACCAAATCTGTCTGTAGTTTTTTAATATTGATTTTGTCATAATGTCTTTGGTTTTATTGTTGCATGTCGTTAATCTCCCAACCAACCAACGAACCTCCAGCTTTGTCTGGGTTGCTGCAGATTCTTTTGGAGGATAAATGGGGTGTTATTGGTGTGTTATATTTCAGATTCCGCAAATCTGTCACTTTGTTCTGCTGTGTGCTGTTCCGCTTGGTCTGAGCGGTATACCGGTGTACGAGTTAGAGCGATCGTTTCTTATGCCACGTGAGAGCAGCGCATTGCAGCGTGTGATGACGTCGCTACTCAGTACGCCATTCCAACGTACTCGGTCAGCTTCCGTACCACTTGCCGTATTCTTGGCGTGTTGTTTTGGCTGCAAAGTTACCATTGGCTTGTGATTGAGGCTGTAAATTTTTCGCGGCCAAAAACGGATAAAATCGTGGTCAGCTCGCGACAGTAAACGCACAATTCGCCGTGAATTCACAGTCGCAATCATAACAATGCAAACGCATCAGCTGCAGGTTTCAAGTGTGAAAGTAAAATGTAGTTTTGGCTTTCAGTAGCAAATAACATTAACTGGACAGGAATCAAACTGCTAGTGAGTTGATGACTATACAGAAGAGAAGACCCCAAGGGTGCCCACATACCATCCGGCTGAGGGAGATCAGTGCCGATGTACAATCGGCTAACAACGGGATTCACTCAATGTGGAGGTAGGCGATTGTTCTGATGACATGTCATTGACAAGACAACACTGCAGTAGGGGCAGCATGCCACAGAAGAATAAACAAGAAGAAGCCAGCTATCACAAGAGTTCAAAGGCCCATGGGTCAAAAGGTCAGAGGTCAAGGTCACGAAAAACATTGCTGGCATGGTCTTTGCACTCTTGTGAGTGTTGGCTTTTTCTAGTATTTCTAGTTCAAACAAGTTAGTGAGATATTAAGTTCGATAATTAGTGTAACACGTGTTGACAATTTTTGCTTGAGAAGGTGAGGGAGAGACTGCGTATCATTAGAATGTGTTTTCTAGCATTGGCATCGAATAGCCAAAGTAAAGGGAGCAACACCTCTTCCATCGGGACTGTCATGTTAGACATAGTAAGGATGAAGCCAGGCCACTGGTTGAAGGTGGTGTTCTGTTTCCTTGAGTGCTTTAACACTGTTGGTTGGGTAACAGGCAGTGTGATTTAAGTTGTGGGTGTTTTTTTCAGTTTTAGTTTCAGTTGAGTTATCAGTATAAATTTTTCAGTTTTGTTTCAGTTTTCAAAGTTTCAGTTACAGTTTCAGTAGTGGTAGCCTTCTTTTACTCAACATAGAATACTTAATGCGGCTTGCTGCAGTCTGCCTAATAGCTGGTATAATGCAGAGGAACTGTCCGAGTGCAGACAGTAGCCTCTTTCTTCACACTCAGTTCAAGTGTATGTGTAGGCATACATACAACGTCGGCGATGGTTGTATAACAAAAATGTAATAATATTTATTAAGTTGCAGTTGTTAATTTTTTTGTTTCGTTCTCGTTTTTTTTTCATTTTTTCCGTTGTCGTTATCGTTAACGGAATTAAATTATCACCGTTAACGAATGACTCCATTTCTGTTGCCGTTAACTTAAATCACACTGGTAGCAGGAAAAAATTTGGCCCATAAAACAACTTGTGCCACTTATGCCCAAAGATCTCTTCCTGAAAAAGTGGTGGAATAACCAAGAGGAACCAGCAAACCCGGGTTCATCTAGAAAAAGTAAAAGGTAAAGGCTTTCCGTACTTGTTACCAAGCGTTGGGCCAGGAGCTGATCCCGTTGTACAGGCAGTCAGCCCACTGGTGTCATCCACCCGGCAGTAGGCTGCCATTACTTTCCGCCAGGCCTGCGGTTACCTTCCCAGCAGCACAGCATCACCACCCCTTGGCTGGTACCAAGTTATACTGCTTGGTGACAGAGGCACATGTAAGTGTGAACAACTTGCGCAAGATGGAAAATGGCAACTAAAAATGGACGTAGGTAGTAAAATGTTCATTATGATGTTTTGTCTTGCTGAAGGATGTTCTATAAATACTGTTGTTCTTGCTAGGCTGGAAAACAAGCCGCCAATGCCGTACCGCGTTTGGACGGAAAAGTTGTCCGCGGTAGTGCGACAGTGGTACAAGGCTCTTGCTGACTCTGGGAGAGACCTCACAAAGGTAGCAACAACAGTGATTATTGTCCGTATGGTAATGAGATTGAGTGGATTCACAGTATAGCACTAACAGTGACATGTTTACATACTTTGTTCTTAGGACATACTAGATTAAGGTGCAACATGACTATTTCAAGAAAGTGACTTTTAAACAACTGAAAATTTGAAAATGCACCGCAGTATATTGTGATCAATTCTTCTGCTCAGTAACATGTGCAGTACAATAACACATACTATAATTGCTGTTCCGCCATGTGTTTTTTTTACATTTGTAGTTGTAATTGTAATAAGTGAATACTAAAAGGTTATTCTTTATAGAAAAAAGATTATTAATATTGGATCACAGTTTCAGCAATATGCATTTTTCTCAAAGTTGGTGTTCCTTATTTGCGTCTTTTTGTCAAAATAATACAAGCAAGAATGCAGTGTTTGGAACTTTGGGGTATGTGCTCTGTGCCATTTCCTGTGAGGAATTTGCTCAAGTCAGTAAGTAAGTCCTAATTGCCCCACTGAAATGTGAGTCTTCTTCCTATGGTGTGCCATTATCGTATGTTAACGACATCATTACATTTTGCACTAATGACTTTCAGTGATTTCATCTCCATTTGACGTCAACCAGATTCATTGTCATTCATCAAACGAGCCCTGTACGGGCTCTAGGGTGGTAATGCACCGTGATTTATGTGTTAATTTTGGCACTGTATAAATTGTTTCTTTGTGTGTTTACTTAACGTCCTTCCTCACTTGCTTACTTTCTTCTTTTCTTATATTTTTTCTTACTTATTTACTTCCTGACTTATCTATCTACTCCTTCCAGAACAGACCTGTTCCGTTTCCAGGCCAGAGGTCGTAGGAGGCGACCATACCCGGCTTTAGTTTTTTTGTGTCAATTTTATGTTGCGGTATATTTTGTTACAGATGCTTGTTTGCTTTTGTTGTGTTTGTTTCTATTTTTCTGTACTAAGCCAAGACATTGGCTGGGAAGAACGTCTCTGAAATTATCTATTTTGTGTCGGGTGGGATTATAACTCAATTAATCAATTAATCATCTAATGAAATTAGTTTGGCAGTTTGGCAGACATGCTTTTTCAGTTGGTTGAATGGTTATGTCAGTCTCTCACTGACTCTAAAACTCATCAATTTTCATACCACTTTTTGATCTCATACTACGTTTTGACAAGCGCTCAAGAGTTGTCTTCTATAAATTGCTTCTTTAGCATCTAATTTGACATATTTTATGGACATATTGTAATGCACAGTTGAACTGGCTTTGACTTGTATTTGATCACTAGAACTTTGTTGCCTTTGCCAGTTGACAGTGTGGGTGAAGAAGGCATTATTTTTCAGGCTGTCTGTCTGCCGTGTTTGTTTGTGTGTATTTTCGTTCGTTCATGAATGGCTTGAGCAGTCTCGATCAAACTTACGGGGAATATTCACTAGCCCCTACTGATGACCTGATTAGATTCTGGAGGTTAAAGGTCAAATGACAGGTTGTCGAGGTGGTGAAGACATCCATGTCGGCGCTGGGGTGTCGAAGTCTATTTTGTAATTTATTGTATTGTATTGTATGTGGCACTGATTTTATCACCATTGTGCAGGCGTGTCTGAAGGCTGGCATTGAAGAAAAATTTTTCAAAGTTTTAGGTGAGTGTGTTTCAACATTTACCACCCATACTGTTCAAGTGTCTAATGGTAAAAAGTCGCAATAGTTTACAGTTGTTTAAGTACAGACACCGGTATTCCTCAATGCAGTGTAAGTGATCTATTTCAGATTGTTAAGCACTTAACTGATTGTACTTTATATGCCAAATGCTTAAGTATTCTGGGTTCCCCATATTTCAGTTATGAGGAACTAGATGATATGCACTAGCATGCTCTTTTGAGGCTTGCAAGAGTCTCGCCGCGATTTTAACCCATTACAGGGTTCGGGGTTGTGCATTGGGCCTGTCGGAGACCTTAGCGCTGATGACATCATCTCCCTACAAAGTTGAAAGAAGAAAGAAAGCACTAGAACTGAATTAATCCTTGCGGACGATTTGTGCAATGCAGTCATAACTGAGCGCATGATTTAATACTATTTAGATTTAGTTAAATAGCCAACTGTGATCTCCCATGGGATGTACGCTTTGTACAAGAAACCCACCCAAATTTTTGGCCACATCCAATGTCCGATATTGGGTAAACTAAGTACGCCGCTGCGGCCCAGCTGACCGACGTGGAAGAAAAGCAGACCTGAATTTGAAATTGAAAATAAGTAACATGGCGGATGACGCTGGCATCACTCAGTCGCAGGCACGTGACATTAGGCATCGTTGAATGCAGGAAGTAAACAGCTTGTTCACAGATAGCAGACCACTTCGAGCCAAATGCTGCATTGTGGGCATTCCACACAATGCAGCCATTTAGTTTGTATTTGTTTTGTTAAATCAGATCAAATTGTACATTTATATAGCACTGCTTAAAACTTAATTTTCAGACGCTGGAATGCTTCATTGCATGTATAAATGTACTGTTTGTAGGAATGACAAATGCGCTGGCATTCCGGCCGTTTCACAAGCTGACAGTTTACCAGCGAGTGTGGATCGTCAAGTCTCTATGTGACCACTGTGCGGTATGTATGCACTGTGCATTGTTGATGACTGTTATACTGGGGCTCGATTTACAAAATCCGGGCCCGATTTACAAAAAAAGTTCTTTCTATATATATTATATGCAGACATTTCTGTGAAGAAATGTCGAGTCATTTTTGAGAAATTGCACCTTTCTTATTAAGGTGATCTTACGTTTTGTGTAAGTTCATCGTAAGTTATTGTAAGTCACACTTTATCTTAAGTTTTTCCCAAGTTCATCTTGAGATTTTTTTGTAAATTGGGCCCCTGGCGTCAAAGTGCTGACGTAAAGGCAGTAAGGCCCTTTCCGTTATGAGTTCAGTGGTAGATGAAGACTAGGTCACTGGAGATCAGTGGTTTGAGTTATTAACGGGAAAGATATCCAGCCTGTAATCTTGAAAGTCCCCTAACTCAATGTCACACAGACCAATTTAGCAACATTGTTAGGTCGACTCTTCGACAGACTCAACCTAATAAAGTGGGTCTCAAATTTCCGCCTGTCTGTGTGTGTGTCCGTGTGTACGTCCATCCGTTCACAAAAAGTTTCTTCGATTTCAATGAAATTTGGCATGTAGGTAGAGGTCGGTGAGTGATGCACGACGGTATGCAGCATGACCTGATCCAAGGTCAAGGTCACGAGCCATTGAAAGCTGGAAACCCTTCCATTTTCAAATGCTATCTCCTGCACCATTTACAATGAGAGCTGGCAACTGGCCACTGATTCTTAAACTAAGGCACAATATCTAAACTTAATTGGGCTTGATTTTTGATATATGTCCTAGTTTTTGTGTCACCTGACTTTGAACTTGGCAGAAATGTCAGTTGCGAAGAGTTGACCGTCAGTTTAGTACAGGGCTAATTTATTATTCTTGTGCGACAATGAGCTTTGACCAGTCACCTTCATACTTGACCTAGATAGTGTCGAGACCACCGGTGTGCCAGATATCCAAAAGTTATTGTCCAGTCACATAGACACACACAGTCTCCAGACCAACTGCTTTACCTGGACCACTAAAGTGGTCGGTCAGACATCTATTCTATTTATCTGTAGAGCTTCTGTGGAGTAAGAAATTGAGTGGAACTAGCTAACTGGCTTATCCCAAAGGTGGCTGTTTAAATGAAGGTATTGACGTTGTTTGTAATGGGCTGGCTCATGAAATAATTGGCTCTTGTTACAGCTCCGTATGAGGACAAGCCATATTGTTACGCTGGTCATGTTTAGCGGAAAGCATGAATGTAATGGTATGGCATCTATCCGTCCATCTTGTTACCACGATATCTCGTGAATGGCTTGAGCAAATGTGATGAAACTTACAGGGAATATTCATTAGCACCCATCAATGACCTGATTAGATTCTGAAACTCAAAGATCGAGGTCACAGCAGGCTGTATCTAAGGCATCCACGTTGACTTGCGGTGTCAAAATACATCTTCTAGTTTGCGTACATTTGATGGATATTGAATGTTGAAGTACTTGCATGTTACGTATTCATGTGTCAGTATAGCGTTTGTTGTCGTGCAGGAAAGCCAGCAGTCACTGTCTGATACGATAGAAGCTCAACCGTCGAATGACCAGCGGGCAGTTGTGCTCGGCATTGACCGTCATGGCTACTCGTACATTCACTTCCACCTGTTCTGTGGATCTGACTTGCGCGTCTATCGGCAGAAGTTTGAGGAGCCGGCATACAGTGAGCCGGAATCTCCACCGGTGAAGGTGGGTATTCCTGCTTCATCTCTGCCTCATCTGCATGCCATTTGGTCATGCCTTCGCCAGCTGACAGTCTCGGCGAAGACATTATGTTTTTAGGCTCTCCCGTTGCTCCTTATGTCCATCCGTTCATTCGTTCATCCACGTACGGACTTTGGGGCAGTAATGTGCCATGATTTATGTGTCGATATCGGCACTATATAAATTGTTTGTTTGTATGTTTACTTAACTTCCTTCCTTACTTCCTTTTTCCTTACGCTTTCTTTTCTTACTTATTAACTTCCTTACTTGTTTACTTCCAGACTTATCTATCTACTTTTACCAGAATAGACCCGATCCGTTTCCAGGTCGGAGGTCATAGGTCGTAGTAGGCTGGACCCCTGCCCACAAAGAAGGAACGAACGAACATTGTCCAGACACACCAACACACACACACACTCCAGACCAATTGCTTTACCTGGGCCACTAAAGTGGTCGGTATTTGGTTACGGGCTCTGGGGCAGTAATGCGCTGTGATTCATGTGTTGATATCGGCACTATAGGAAAAACCCAGCATGACTGATGTACGCAGTCAGCAGCAGTATTGCGATCTGTCTGAAGACCAACACAGACATATTGTGACTCATGACCTTGTACTTAGATTTTTTGACCCCAAAATAAATGGATTTCTAGGAGTCATTGTGGACCATTTGTATGTTAAGTTTGCTGCTCCTAGGTGCAGTATTTGAGATACTGTGTAGATAAACAGACGGCAGACATGAAAACCGTACCCCCATAACTACGATCAGCTTGGATAACAAGGTCACACTATATGCAGATCTTGTTAAGCAGCGATACTACAGTGATGTTACAGTGGAGAAGGTTATTAAATGATAATTACATTGATGGTGGTGGGGGTACCGTCGGTGGGAGGTCCCCCGGATGCTTCTTTTGGGTTTTACGTAAGAGAACGTTCTGACAAGCCAGACCAACACTGAAAAGATGTTATACAACAAGAGTCGTTAGGCACTGATATGTTATAGGAACTGAAGAACGGCAATTGCACGAGATATCACATTGAACTGATAAATAGGTCTTGTGGTGGTTGGTTAGTTTCCACCCTGTTGTAGGCGCTAGTGTAATAACTTTAGTGAGCCTCCCCTATCCTTTCCCGTGTTGGGTCGTCGCTGAACAAAAGGCAACGAGGTCGGGCGGTTACTATCTTGTTGGCCATCCTTAACCTGGTGGAACTAAATCTTTATCCAAGACCTTGTCCCTGATATAGCCTATTTTTGTGCTGATAGGGGATGTGAATCTCCCAACCAACCCCCTTTGTTTTTCCTCCACCTGCAGCAGAGAAACTGTGGGGATAAAGGGCACGTTTTTACAGGCCCTTTTCCAACCGTGTCAAAGAACAAAAGGAAAAGGAAAATCAAAATGCTAACCCTAACCATGGAAAATCGCCTGCTGGCCTCGTCCAAAATACGATCCCTGTGGTCGTTGTTGATGTCTATACTTGTTTTATGTTTGTAATGATCCATAGCGTTCGCGAAGATTGAAGTCAAAAAGAAAACTTCGGTCTCGGCAGCATGAGGCGAGACATAGAATGCCAATGGCTTCTCAGCAGGCGGAACTGCGTTCCAGAGACACAAGGCTTCGACAGGTAGCAACATTATCTGCAGTGCCAAGTGATGGTGTTTACAATAACTGATTGATTATCGTATGTGAATGCTTCATATCCTGCATGGGTATTGAGTGTGCTGTTACAGCTATGGTTGTTTTGTTTCATAGGAAACTATTTTTTCAGTAAGCTGTGAAAAATGGCCCCATACGGGGTTCCATGGCTTTAATGTGCCAAATACATCTGTTGGTTCTGGCACTATATCAATCATTTGCTTACTTATTTCCTGACTTTCTTTTTTCCTTGCTTATTTACTTATTTCCGTACTTAATTATGTCGTTAAGAATAGGCCCAGTCCTTTTCCAGCCTGGTAATTGTATCAGGCAATCAAACCCTGGCTTTAGTCGTTTGTATTTATTTTGTATTGTAGTATATTTTGTTACGGATGCATGTTTGCTTTTGTTGGTTAAGATTCAGTTTTTAGGTTGACTCTTCGACAGGTTGACCTAATACAGCTGGTCTCAAATGTTCATCTGTACATACGTCTGTCCACAAAAAGTTTCTTCGATTTTAGTGAAATCTGGCACGTAGGTAGAGGTCAATGAGTGATGCACGATGGTATGCAGTATGAGCCGATCCAAGGTCAAGGTCACGAGCCCTTCAAAGTTGGAAATCCAGTCATTTTCAAAAGCTTTCTCTTCCACCATTCACAATGCCAGCTGGCAACTGATCACTGATTCTTAAACTATGGCACAATATCTAAATTTGGTCGGCCGGATTTTTGATATTTGGCCTACCTTTTACATCATGTGACTTTGAAGTTGGCGCGGTCTGTCCATTGCGAAGATTCGACCGTCAGTCCCGTACGGGGCTAATTTATTCCTAACCTATGTTCACCTGAAAAACTGTTGTTAAAACCATAGTGATGGTGGTAGTTGTATCAGCAGTTGTAAGGTTGTGTTTGTGTGTACATGTTTTAGAACCCGCGTAAAGTTTGCAGCTTCCAGACAGATGTGGACGACAGCAGAAAATCTTCGGAGAGCGAGTCTTATGACAGCACCACTAGTGATCCGTCATCTGACGTAGACCAGTTACCTGCAAAGAAACCGTTTCTGAGTTATCGTAATCCAGACGAACCGGCATCCAATGTC
>Ga0209780_1000819_pt1 | contig 18507 bp, 9 predicted proteins | sample WorMetexBAHAMAS2_FD_187384 | JGI IMG/M metagenome (GOLD analysis project Ga0209780, IMG submission 187384) | Marine gutless worms symbiont microbial communities from Max Planck institute for Marine Microbiology, Germany - Inanidrilus exumae... | ecosystem: Host-associated > Annelida > Digestive...
ACCTTGGTCAGATCTCGCACCCTGGGACCCCCCCCCCGGGCGAGCAAACCCCAGATTTGGAACAACCTATTTTGGTACCCCGACTGTGTTTTACCCTCCCCTGTGTAACACTGTCACACCGCGACCTACTCCCTCCACCTCATAGTGTGACAATGTTGGAATCAGTAACTACAAAAGTTCAGTTTGATATGTCGCAGAGTGTAGTTTTATTGCTCGACGCTCTTATATCTGCTGCAGTGCATGCATTCGACGTCGTTAACGAAATATGAAACCCAAAGTCGAACACACTGTTTCACATGCGAGCTGATATAAGTCTAATACAGAATTTTAAAACGACTGATAATAAGACGAGAGTGGACAGTGGACAAATCGTGCACATACGTGGCTTATTTCTATTATATACGCTATGTAGACTAAGTGATAGAGAAACGCAGGTCGTGAGTCGCTATGAGCCGCTGTCAAACGCTGTGAGTTACCAAATATTTCACAGACTACTGATAGAAGATTTGTTTGTGACATTATTACAAATTCACTGCTGTCTCACAGTGAACGGAAGAATATCAAAAACTGGCGAGCGTCTGGCGAGATAACGTTGTCAACACACGGCGGTCAGTGGCGGGGTTCAGCGTCCTTTGTAGAAGAGGAAAACATTACTTACTTACTTACTTACTTACTTACTTATTTACGTGTGTAGGAGCGGTGGTGGCGGGCGTGGTGGGACTCAAGATGCCACGCTACTGTCTGTTCGGTGACACGGTGAACACTGCTAGTCGCATGGAAAGCACGGGTGAAGGTACGTCATCAATGCCGCATCCACAGGCCCTTCCGCCTGGCAACCATTCTGGAAATTTATTTAAAAATATCGTCTGAAAAAATGACAGATTCGTTACCCAGAATCACGTTCGATGGACAGACATGACGGAACTACAACATGTGGATTTTAGAAGAAATGGGCGTCTCTTTTTCTACAAGTCTAGACTCAACTGTGACTCACAGACGAAGCCGCGCGACGCGCTGCGTCACGCCCATCATGTTGTTGTAAACAAAGGTGGACCCTCAGTGTGACGGTCGTCGGTCGATCTAAAGCCCTGTCCACACTAGCAACAAAACGGCAACAATGTCGAACGAGTTTATCGTAAAATATCGTTCTTTCGACAAAGTCGAAACAAACTGAACACGTTCAATTTGTTTCGACTTTTAGCATTCGACATGTTGCTTGGACATTGTTGCTTGTGTGGACCGGGCTTAACGTAAATATTGTAGGAATATATGAAAAATGTTACTTATACAGATGAACTTGTGCAGTAGACTGGTGGGCTACTATAAAAACAGCTGTTATAGTTCATAACAGTGGCATTTGTTGCGTGTGCGACTGATAAGCACAGATTCATTTCATGTCACATCTAGAGCGAACTGTTTAAAGTCTATTGTATAATGTGCAGCTGGAAAAATTCATATCAGCGAAGCAACGAAGTCAGCTTTGCACATTAGCAGCAGCAGCATTGATGCGGAATTTGATGTGCAACTTCGCGGACAGATCCATGTCAAGGTATGACATGACCTTGACCTTGACCTTGACCTTGAGTCGTCCCGTGACGTGTATTGAATCATCGCTGTTTGTCGTCAGCTACTGTTGCTGAGCCAAGAGACCGTCTTCCTCAGGTCGTCTGTAACGTTAGTTGTGATCTGCAGCCTGTTACATGCAATAATCCTTCACGTTGGCTCTTGACGCCTTTACACTCTTTTAAAGTCGTCCGCGCACGACCTACGAGATTGTTTTGCTCTCTGGCGTCTGTCGTCGTCTGTCGTCGTCTGTAACACTCCACAGCAGGCTATAATTAGACTGGAGGCGGCTTCACCCGCGCAGGCCAGGCGATGACGTCATGACGCCTCCAGTCTAATTATAGCTGGCGGGCCAGTAGTGTTACGTCCCGTTAGGGCGACACTTTGTGTTAAATTAGGCCTGTGCAGGTATGTCACTGAGTATGCAGAAATGAAGCCATTTACATTAAATGTTGATTATTTTTAAATTTACATAATAATAATAATAATAATAATAATAATAATAGGTAGCGCATCCGTCACCGGTGATCTTTGAACATAATAATATATGAATCGATAGCGCGCACATTGTCGAGAGAATTGAAGTTGATGTGAAGGATGTAATGATCCTGCGCGGTATTCAATGTCGTTTATTATAATGTGTTTTGCGATGTTATGTCTCAGCTGATTCACCGCATGCAGAACAATGTCGTCTCGATTGACCGTTACTATGCTTCCGTTTAGTGACGACGAGTTCAAAAGTTGGAAACTAGGGCGCGGATTACGTGGACTTGGGTCAAGCTCCAGTGGGCTTCAGAGTTAACGGGCGAATTAGCTTAGCAAAACAGAATCCGGGACGAAATGACTTGAGGTTGAACAATTTTGCTTGCGTGGTAGCCGGCGTTACCTCAAATCTTGCACATATTTTTAAATTTTATTCATTTTGCCAGGGTGGCCGACAGACAAAGAGCGAAGGAAGAAGGTCGGGCGCGCCGACTGCCTACTAAACCCTCCATTGCTCCCTATATTATTTGCTATTGTCACATCTTGATCGAGTATTGACTGATGTGTATTGCTCGACAGGGTAAAGGAGTAATGACGACGTATTGGTTGCGCGGGGCGTCACCGGCTTTACGACGTCGGGAGAACGACAATCGAAACAAAGTTAACTTCGCCAGTGTAAGCGGCTGAAAGACAACGTTGATTGACAATTGGCAGTGAAAGACGATAACCGAAACTGAAACTCAACCAAGCAAAGACTCCCGTCGTTAATATTAACGCTAATTTTAGACTTAACCGAGACGAGACATTCATAGTAGTTTGGTCACATCGAGCGTAAACTGAACTTCAGTAGATACGTTTATGTTGATGTTGACGCTCCAACAGACTGAGATGGCCGTTTGACCCAATGGTAACGCCGTTGTCCATGTCAACAAAGTTACTCAACATCCAGCTCGATTAGTACTAAGATGGGTGACCAGCCACTCAGACCAACTCAACCTCCTTCTATTCAGCGTGACGGTAAGTGAATGGCGGCAATCGGCGACAAGCCATTGTGGACCGTATTTGGCTATTTACAAACTGACTAACGCGTCCATGAACTCTGAACTGAACTATTAGAATGCCCGTTGCATTTGTTAGTTGTCTAACATCACGTTTGCAAACATTACCCGACTGCTGCCAAAGGCATCAACGCACTTAGGCATCGTACTCTCTGCTGCACAGACTGACGGCGATCACAGTCGTAATCAGGGACCATGCAGTTGTTTTATTTTGATTATAGGTCACGTTGATTATAGCCTAATTTGTCTGGCTGATTGATTGATCGATTGATTGAGTCATCGAAAACTTCATTGCTTGCATGCCGCAAAACTTCAATAAGTGCGCAATAATGTCTTTGGTTATTAGGCCCACATTTCCAAAAAACGCACACTAGAAGCGATTTAAGATTTCTAAAGCTCGCAACAAATTGAAGTCATTATATGACAGTGAAGGCAGCAGAATGAAAAACAAGTATAAGCAAGCCGTTTTGTTTAATTTCAATAAGCGAAAAACTGGCTTGTTGACTTTCGGTAGGTGGCTCTACTTTGTGTTATAAAATTCATTTCTAATAGATGTGTTCAATAGAAACGGCGTTGAAGTATGCCAAATGTGATGAAAGTTGCTTGAAAAGAGTTTTAAATATGTGGAACAGTCTAACGCAGTAGCCTCACTTTTGGTCCACCCTTTATTTACTTGCTGTTCTAGAAATAACTGACGGCTTGATCTAGACTGCGTAATGCAAGAAACTTCATCGTTTTATGTAGTCAGAAAGAACAACAGAATTCCGTCAGACCAGATACAAGACTGATTAACTAACATCTACGCATATGCGTTTCATGCAATGTCGTTAAGCGAGTTGACAACAGAGTTGATAATACTGCATACTCGAATGTGGTTGTACACACACGGCGGTGGGAGTGACGCTCATCTCGCACGGAAAATAGCGTAATGTGACTTCGTCTATGCGTTCATTAAATACACTGTCAATCCGTTATGCAGAAGACAAGTGGCCTACAAGTAGGCTACTGTACCACGGCTTTCATTTACTTGTGTCAAGCTCACGAACTATTTACGAGGTTTGTTCGCCTATCAAAACCAATATGCTCCGCCGACCACTATCGACTTTCAGTCGTTTCAGAAAATCGCAAGGCAAGTTGTTGTTGCAGCACTTTGTTGTAGGCTACTGCTATGTCAACGGCCCGTGAACGCGAGTAGTGTGAACCGACCGTTACGGAATGAAAAAAGTATCGCGCCGAATACGTTGGTCTTTATATCAACACTCCAGCTAAGACGATTAAAAAGGGTTCTATGAAATTGAAGTAATTAAGGTAATAAATAAAATTCCGGAACGAAAATCACCAAAATGGTGTTCGAGGAAACTCGTGTAAATTATTTAAGAAGAGATTTCGACAAGATAGGCTATTGGAAAATAAGGCTTGTGTGTATATAACTAGAATTATTGATAATAATTGTAATAAATTGCCCGATTTTGTAGTGTAGTTTACATAACTATATAGTTTTAAAACTAGAATGGACAGAAATATGTACAAAAAGGGTTTATATAAGTCCACAAAGGCTGCTCGTTTCCGATACTAAATCCTGATAAATCCTAAAACGCACTGCAATGAAGCGCGACAGTGCACATTAACCCGCCAGGCGATTCCACATGATAGACTAGATGGCTCTATTGTGTGGAATGCCCACAATATAGTATTCGGCTCGAAGGCTATTTGTGCACAAGCTGTTTACTTCTCGCATTCGACGATGCCTAGTGTCACGTGCCTGCGACTGGGTGATGTCAGCGTTATCTGACGTGTTACTTATTTACAGTTTCCAATCCAGGCCTGATTTTCTTCCATGTCGGTCAGCAAGGCGGCACAGCAGTGTACTTGGTTTACCAAATATCGGACATCGGACGTCATCAAAAATTTGGGTAAGTTTCTTGTACGGAGCGTACATCTCAGAGATTCTGAATGATTTTTGAATTGATTCTAACGGTAAAAATGGAAACTAGACATCCCGGCTGTAGGGGGATCGTTTGGTAGTGAATGGCATCTACAGTGTCTATAGTTTTAATTTAAATGACATAATGGGCAGAACGTTGCTTAATGTGCTTTAATGATTACTATTTACAAAAAAAACGTTTTAGTTATCTTTCATTCGAACAATTAATTTAAATTTAGTCCTACAAAAGCAGTCCGGTTTTTGATCACCCGTGTATATGTGATAGGCCTACTTATGCCATCATTCTGTGTAAATAGCATTGTGAATTCAACCGTTGACCCGCGACAGCACAATATAAACAAGCTGTTTAGAGGCCTACATATCGCTCTTGGTCGTTAACGGACATTCGTTTAGCATTTCAGATCAACCCACATCGGCTGCACGGTCCGTACTTATAGACGGTAAGTCATGCGTGGTCAATATATTCGATTAGGCCTAACGCCCACTGAACTGAAATTGATTTTTATCACGAGCTAAGCTGAACTCTTCAATTTTGGTCGCGTAGTGAATATCAATATGTATATGAGTCTGAGATCGAAAAAGAGTAGGCTAAACTAGTGTTTTGAAAATATTTTCATATCAGTTCTAAGCTGTTCTAATGTGGAAACTACGTACGCTTAGACGTTCGTTCATGCTTTCTTTTCGCAGTATGCTGTCGAGACGTGAGCGATAGGTCATCACTGACAATATTTCGGCGAAAACATTTATTTAGGCAGTCTAATGCAGCGACTATAAGTGTCTGTCGACGTAACAAAAGCGATTTATGTTACTGTTTTGTTACTGAAAATCGTCTCCTTATGCCCGTATTACAACTGAGATAAAATGTTTTAACTAAAACATTTTAACTAAAACGTTTTAGCTAAACATTTTATCTCAGTTGCAACACGGGCATTATTGCTGCACTGCCAAGTTTCATTGAAATAAACATTGAAAAAAACTTTAGTTTATAGTACGTTCACAGCGACACCTAACATATCAAACTGCAAAAATCATAAGACGATATTTATGACAAGCCGTTTTAACATTTAATCCACATTTGCATGTCTGTAAATATGTATAGATATCTGCAATCGTGGATTAGATGTTAAAACGGCTTTCCATAGCTGTGCGCTTGGTCTGAACCGTACGCTTTGAACCTGTGATTTAACGTGGCTATGACAGTTTTACAGTGGACGCCACAAGTGTTAGGCTTGTAATACAGAATTACTTTTAAAAAAACTCTACAGTGTAAAACGGTTTGCAAGGACGAGGGGTTACTGCACACAACAGCAAAGATCGAAAAGGTGAACCATCCCACATCGCCGTATACATAGTCAATATGCCGATAAGAAATGAAATACAGCAACACAGTTCGGTACTTGGGTTCAAAGTGTCTTTCGTTTTGTAACCGAAGTGTCTGTAAGCTGGCAAATTTCCACGGGCAGGGAACTTATCCAAAGAAAATAACCAACGTTCGGACACCCGATCCCTTCTAACACTCAGATGTCATGCATCGCTTTATCTAATAATAATAATAATAATAATAATACAATACAATAAAGTCGGAAGATACAGAAGCGCTCGGTGACGCTGGGCTAAGTCTGACTAACAAAATGTGTGTCGCTTGAAGCTAGCGGTGGTGGTGTCACAGAGTCTAATGTCGATGTCGATACGGTAGATTAACGTGCGGCTCGTGGAGCTTTCCTTTGCATTTCTGTATTTCTACCCCTCAGAGTTTACCTACAATAGGCAGCCAGCTTTGATGATCCATGGATTTTCTGGCTGCCTGTGTTGTATTTATATTTTGTTCCGTTTATTAGTTTTCAAATTAAATATGATGATGATGATGATTAGCGTGCGCCCAGAAGCTGATGAGATGGCCAGCTTAATCTAGCGCACGGCCCAGAAACGAAAAAGATGAGGAAAAAATAAAACAAAAACCGAGTAGCTCAGAAAAAACGGTGCAGGCAATAGTACGTGGAGGCAGTCCGGAAGAAAGTAGTAAAACTACAGGGGTAGAATTTGTGAAAGAGGTAGGTTTTAAGCAGGGAGTAAAAGAGAGATGAAGTTATAGATGTACAGAGTGGTGAATCAGAAGAGGAAGAAGTGATGGGAGAATGAATAGGTGAGTAGGAAATGGAAGAACTGGTACCAGAATGAGGTTGATGAAGAGACATTCAACGTTACTCTTCAATGTGGATTCATCAGTTGCTCACTTAATAATTTCGCAGACATTTTCAATGCGGTCACGCGCGTCTCTGCGGTAATCGTTTGAGTCTATGTTGTGTGTGTGTGTGTGTGTGTGTAGACTTCACTAGAACCAGTTCATTAATCGTAGAAGAGCGAGCAGAGATGTCGGAGAAAGTGCAGAGGTCAAAGCTACATCGCAAAACGAACGTGAGTCCACAGCGTCATCTGTCCGACTCGACTCATAGCATGGTGCCCGCCATTCCGTTAGTTCCACCAATCGTCCACACGGCCACCTACCGAGTGAACAGTGTCGAACACTACCAGGAAATCGCCAGCCAGGTCAGCGCAATCAACAATACACTATGTCTCAATGAAACGTAAAACTTTTGGCTTGCAATTACTTCGACATGCATGATCCGATTTTTACCACGCGACGCTATGCTAGTGAGGTATAATGCTGTAGTTGTGTGACTAAGTCCGTCCGTCTGTCCGTCACAAGTCTTAGATGTACCAGAAACGTTAAAGAACGCCCAGGGCCTCTCTAGTTTTTTTGCTGTTTAAAATCTTGGCGAAATTCCAGTGGAGCCACCATCAACTGGAGCACCAAATACAGATGTGGTATGATAAAATCGGCGATTTTTGACCAATATCTCGCTATACTTCAGAAACCACGCAAAACAGAGACATAGTTAGGAAGGCAGTTGGAACTCATAGGCACTCACTGTCAAATGGTGCAATGAACTTAAGTAATCCCTAGATACCCAAACCACCCCATTTTCTACATTTAGCGTCGCCTTTCATATCTTTGTAACCGATGGAGTTAGAGACTTCAAGTTTCGTCGATATTTTGATCTTAGCAACTTCTAGCCAAAGGATGACAAACCACCTCTAAAGGGGCGTGATCAGGTCACGTGACCCATCTAATTTTTGGAGCCCCACTCATACATGTATATCTGGAACGGCTGTAGCTATAGAGTCAGAGAAATATATAGCAAGTATTATCTATGATATGTTTAGACACGCACGTGGCTTGTAATTTTAACTGTCTTGTCGACACTGAAGGACGTCTCAAGGTCACAGAAGCTCACGTGAACTGTAGATGTGGTGTTACCTCGGAAACGGTGCAAGATTGACACGTAACTGTTACTACAGACCACTAATAGTAAGTGATATATGGCTCATCGAATAGCAACAAATTCCGATGACCTTGAGTGACCTTCAAGGTCATTCATCTTTTCAAATGTGATTTTTTGTATAGCTGTGCAACAGCCGACAAGATTTCAGCTGACGTAGCGCGTCGCGCGGTCCCTCTGCGATAGCTTTATGTGATAATTTTTGCAGAAATATCAACGAGATAGTAAGTAATCAAGAGATGCTGTACTTTCCTGTACCTGACTTAACTAGTGTTTCTGCTCTACCTGGCAAAACACAGAAATACAAAAATCAAGTCTTTTTATTCAACGGCTGTGTTGTAATTTACCAGACTTCATCCAGTCGCTGCTTGATTTCTTCAATCTTGCCGACTCACAACTCATATTCACACTGCCGTAAGACTCTCTCAATCTTGGGTTCAACTCAGCGCTGCTGCACGCTGTATATTATGGGTCAGGAAAAATGACGCTGACAATTTTGTGCTGACATATCATCGCCTTGTAATCTGAAAAATTTTATTAGTGACATGTTTTTCGAATGATAACATCACATATGACATTATAGTGCACATTTTTATTTTGTTAAGTTTTTTCCTTTTCTTGTATGCTACCGTTTTTTTGGTGAAATAAAGATGAATATAATTTCTCGTCGCAGCTGCGTCACTGCGTGTAATGCGTAGTCGGTGAGCTGTCTTGCTGAAAGACGAAATAGTTATCAACTGTGACATTTTAAATAGCAACTAACATTTGTTGAAGATATCCCGGTAATACTGTCCATCCACTACTTTTAGTTTTGGCTCGACGAAGAACAACTCATATTTATGACATACCGCGGACACTGAGAGATTGGGTAAAAGTCGAGCGTGTAGGTAGCAGACGATAAAATGCTATACTCCTTTACTACGTCATGTCTCGTGCAGCTGAGGATGTTTTGTTTTACGCGTAACAAATTTCATTTTATTATGTATTTATTACTATTAGGCAGCATCGCAGCAATAGCTAGATGCGGCCTGTTTCTACAGACGGAGTAGCGTGGTCTCTGTGTGTGTGTGTGTCTGTCTGTTGGTCACGTTCGTAAGCCCTGCTAAAACGGCTGAACCGATCGAGATGCCGTTTTGAAGGCTGACTCATGTTTGCCCAAGAACCATGTTAAATGGGGTCTAGATCACTTAAGGGAAAGGCACTTTGGGGGTTGGCTGGCCAACTGGAAAGCATTTTCAGTCATTGCTGTGTTGTACGCTGCAAAAATAATAACGGCATGACCGCGCTAATGCTGCAGCAGACTGCAATGCTGCCGACTGTTCGATGTCACATTACATTGTCTCCTCTGTAAAAATACACATCCCTGCGATGGGGGCTTTCGTCAAAATTCTTTGACCACTTGTTATAAATAAAATTATTATTATTATTTATTATTATTATTATTATTATTATTACTATTATCTTATGGATAGATGTTCACAAAAGTTGTACAGTGCGTAATCCTATCGTTATGTTGTGTCCAAAAACAAAGCCCTGCACAACCGACCTTTGTTTTTCTAAGAGCTCTGGGTAAATTCAAACAGCTTCTCTGCATGTCTAAAGGGCTGGATTTAGTGCGTTCAACGTGGTTACACATAAAACGGCCGAAGAGCGGTCTGTTATTGCCGTTTGATTGACCCGACTGACCGGTGATAAACTACTCAGTCGTTGCCTTTGCCTGTAAACAGTCGACTGTAGTCTAGTCGACGATTGTCCACGACACCTTTGTTAGGCTTGCGTGTACAATGTACCAATAAAGCTATATATAGACCCAATTGAGTGAGTTAAAATTTAATAACTAAAATGATAAAACGTACGTTTATTTACAGTGAAACGCCAAGAGCATTGGCGGCATAACAAAAAAAATTAACTGCTTAGGCACTGGCCGGGTACGTGCGCAATAAGTTTGTAATAACGTTGTCACTAAAGAGCGGGGCGTTGAAATCGCAGGACCAGAACGTGTAGGACTGGACGTTGACGGACGAAGTCGCAGGAGCGGACATTGCAGGACTTCACCTATAGAACTTTACCTTTAGCGGGCGGTAGATGAGTGAGGCGTGAACTTGCTGTGTGAAGTAGAACCACATGACGCGCTGTGCTGTACAGGGAGCATACGCGTATGTAAGGTTCGGCAATCCGACATGCGAAGCTGCCGAGAAGGCGATCAACTCGATCGAAGGAGGGTTCGGTTCGATCGCTTTCGGTTCCGGAATGGCTGCCATAAGCACAACACTACTGACTTTCCTCCATCCTGGCGATCACATTGTACGCAAATACAAGTCCTATAGCCTACGTAGTAGTAGGCTACTAGTAACATCATATAGTTAGTCGATCGATACAGAGGCGTTAGAATTATAGATCAGTTATCCGAAGTCACACATCGTAACTTCGTAAGCTTCTGTTGAAAACAATATTTGTATGAAACAGTAATGTTCAGTATATTCCCCTCCCTTCAAGTTCAAAGGTCACACAATGTTGTCAACAACGGTGTCATCATATACTGTACAGCTTTCTGTTAACGCTCTGTTGTAAACATGTGTTCGTCTCGCACGGTTTACGAGATAAGCCTACTGATTGTTTACGAACAACGTGTGCGAGTAGAGACCGCATTGAGTCGACAGAGCACCGATGTGGCCGTTGAAAAGGTCGCTAGTCACTTGTTGATTTCATGTTCGTCTGTAATTGTTGTTTATCGCGTGTAGATTCTCATGAATCGAAAACAATTTCGGGCGACATTCGCCGACTAACAACGACGTGAGCTATAAATCAGTAAATAACTGGGCTATCTATCTATCTGAGGGTGTTGGAGGTCAACCACGGCAGCAGTCTGCATCAGACACCTGCAAGCTTGCTCGCTTCGTCGCCCGAGTTAGCGCATCTGACGACTATTTATTTTGCGCTAGATAAATGTACTCATTAGTATTATTATTATTATTATTATACAGACCCAGTAATGTAATATCGCCATTAATATAATTCTATGGTCTGCATCGACTGGCTACGTCCAGCTACCAGTATACAAGCGGTCAAGCGGACTGCACAGTTTCTCTGGATTTATTGATAAAAGGCCGTTTATAATTTTGTCTAATTCATACTTTGGCTCCGATCTATAGGTCCATATATTATGTCGGCGAGTGATAAATGCCACACATTTTGCTTCTTAACATGCGCGCCTTTGACAGTAATGCTAGGTCTATAGGCCCTATACCTTGTACAGTTATGCATGTAAAACAATAGAAAGCAACGAAGGCAGAACAATGAACATTGCTATTGCTAATTCGGTTAATAATCCAATAATGATTCTGTTGTCGGTGTGAACGCGGCAGGTGGTTCAGTCCCAGTTATACGGATGTACGTACGAGTTTATCAAGCATTATCTCAAAGATCAACTCGACATCAAAGTCACCTTCGTTGACAGTTCCAACGTGCAGGAGTTCAAGGCGGCCATTCGACCCGACACAAAGGTCTACCTCTCAGAATCATAACCACAGCACGCTCGCTAAATCGATGAACGGAACATAGTTGGACCACGGTGTAATAATCGATATTTGTCGTCTGTAGTGTATTCAGACTGAGACTGAACCGGTGAGCCGCCCTCCGCTTTGATTGAGGAACTGCACGGCATTGTTCTGTTCTTTAGCCGTCCTCGATCCGAGGCTTGGCCACACCATGGACGTACTTTCTCCATTTATCTCTGTCCTATGCCGCTAGTCATCTGTAATCAGGTGCCCAAGGTACGGGAGCGTATCCACCTGCTGCAGTTGCTCATTCTGAATGAGTATGCGGCACGCTATGCCGTCGCTCGCCATTACCTTGGTCTTGTCGACGTTGATGAGTAGGCTGTATTTACGGCTGACTCGGTCTAGGCAATCCACCAGCTCCTGTAGTTCTGCCTCCGAAGTGGCTAACAGGATGATGTCATCAGCGTAGCGAAGGTTCGTGAGTATTCGCCCTCCAATTTGTAGTCCACGTTGAAATCCATCGAGGGTCTCCCTCATCACCATCTCACGACATTGGCTATCAGATAATGACAAGAAACTCGGCTATTGCGGAGGGAACGCACGCGACGCGCTGTTTCAGTCAAAATCGTGTCAGATGCTGCACAACTGTACGATAAATTCCGTTTTGAAAGGTTTGAATAAACTTGAAGGTCACGCAAGGTCATCGGCATTTCCCCTATTCATAGGTCTGCTGTTTCGATCAGTAAGATAAAAACGTGTTTATTGAAGACGCAGGAAACAAATGTCAGTTGCAGCCGTTTCCTTTGGCGTATTAGAAAAATAGATCCATCCAACGCCTTCTAAAATAGAACTCAGACATGGTAGATTACTTGCGTCTGTCCGTTGGTCGTTAGTTCTTATCATCATCATCATCATCATCATTTCTGTTTATTAATCAAGTTGGCATTATTTATTTCAAACAAATGACAAAGGGCGACTTGCGCCACTAACATGCCACGAATACGGTACATCAAACATATTGCGCAACGTTATTTACATGAATACGAATTGTCAATTGTTCAGATAATAAATTAAGTTTTACAAGTTCCACAGAGGCAGAAGTTAATAATTAACCCTAAATACGTCGATGCCGTTGCGTGTACAATGGATGGTGGGGCTTTGCTAACTCATCAGATAAAGAACGACTCGAAGATTTTCTCCGCCGATGTATTCGACTCCAACTCTATCGGCAACGCGACCCAACAGTGAACCAGCTTGTGGAGGACATGGAAGACAAACTATTTACAAGTGTTATTAATAATGATAAACATGTTTTGTCCCACATTTTACCTGATCCTAATAATCACTCTTATAATCTCAGGCCTAGGCGACATGAACTTACACTGGCGATTAAAGGCGATGCTATAAACATTTTTCAAAGACAGTTATTCAAAGACATACAGGGTGGGCCAAAAAAGTGATACCTCTCGTACATTACATTACACTGTACGAGAGGTATCACTTTTTTGGCCCACCCTGTATATTGTTCACTACAATTTCGTATTTTGTACTTTATTTTCTATTCACTGTGTTGTTTTTCGTTTTTACTGTGCTGCTGCGTTCTAACAGCGGTATTTTACACATTAAATTGAATTGAATTGAAAGTTGACCTACAGTGTATGTGGTTGACAGTTGCTGTACGCGGAGACACCAAGCAACCCCGTCTTGACCGTTCTTGACATCAACGAGTTCGGTCAACTCGGCTGTCGTGGTGATGATGAACGTCCAGGGAGGCTGACGGTCGTGGATGCAACATTTGCCAGTCCACAGCTGCTGAAGCCGATGAAATACGGCGTTGACATCGTCATCCACAGCGCGTACGTTGCATCCGCAGATTTCTTGACTAAACAAATACCGCATCGACGGACGAAACTACCTGCGACTCTCTCTCTTCATTTCAAGATTACGTCCGCCCATTAGGATCTCTTTGACCGTTTCACTTATGAAGATTATCACTCGGTTGTACTGAGCCTGCCTAGGCTTACATGAGCAAAATATAGTCCACATTGGCTTGTACAGTTCAAACGCCAGTCGCATGTACAAGGTGGCCCCCAAAACGTCTTTACACACTCCTGAACCAATTTGCACGACGTTTGGCGTACTTCAAAGTTCAACGCCGTTTCATTCTCAACACAATCATCTGTTAATCCTATTTTTATCAACCTCAAGACACAAAGACCTCAAGGTAGTCTATAGTCAGACGCAATGGCTCCGTTTTTTGGGAGGGGCAATGCTGTAGGTTTCAATTAATGAGTCTTTATTTATGCATGGAGGACTGAACGTTCTGTTGCAGAACCAAGTTCATCGGTGGTCACGAGGACTTGTGTGCTGGAGTTCTGACTACACGTACCTCTCAACAGTGGAAAAGGGTCCACCACATGCGCTCACTTCTCGGCGGAATTCTTGTGCGTAACAATCTACACGACGTCTATATATAGATCTGCGTTAAATCGTTGTGTATAAAATAATAATTTTATTTATTTATTTATTTATTATTACGCCAGATGGCAGCCAGACATACAGTTATACAAACACGACACAGCTATACAAAAAATTTAAAAAAAAACATAAAACAACACAGAAATAATGGACTCAGATCACACGTTATATTCTCGATTTCAACTTTTCATCAATTAAGATGAGCAGTTAACGTATAGATTTGGGGTCCAGAAACAGTAAAGACAATTATGGGTCGCTAATGTACCAGTACTATGACGACAAGTATAAGTAAGTAACAGATGCAAGTTAATTACGCTGTGCACGAGCCAAAAAATGCGTTGCTCATGTACATGTACCTACAGTAGTTGTGTGGTCCGCAGAACGCTCGATGAAACTTTCTGCGTCCAGCATGAACTGAGTTGCATCTACTTCAACTATTGTCCAAGGGCAAACGACGGACTTTACAATGTCATTACCCACGCCGGCTGTATAGCCGCCGGCGTCTGTATAGCATTCAGTCGCGTCTGTTTGTTTGTTTGTCTGTCTGTCTGTTTGTCCGCGCTCTAAAAGGAAAACGGCTTGAGCTATCGACACCAAGCTTTGTACACATATACTCTATAGCAGTCGCTCGGCATGCATTGACCCAAAGGTCAAAAGGTCAAAGGTCAAGGTCACACGGTTACGAAAACCGTCACGCTCGCACGGTTGCTAGTGACGCGTGCTGCTACGGCCGTGTGCTGCTGCTGCTGGGTCTGCATGTCGATACGACTGCCTATGTTTTCTTGTTTTATCGTGTCACAACGTTCCCCGATTGGGTACAACGGCAAAGCCACGATGGCCTGGATACGTGTTTTGGGAGAAAAGTCCTCAGAAGTTGAAGCCTATAATGCAGTTGTTAAGTACACATTAAACTTTAATGTTTGTTGACAAAAATCTAAACGTTTTTCAAATCTTTTAAATTTCTGTTGTAGATTTTCTACCTTTAGACTACGAAGTTTATCGATTGAGCTGCATATTTTGGTCGTAAACGTCACGCTAGAGATGCGCCGTTCGTGAAATCGCGCGACGTGTGGACGTAGGTCGGCATGTGGGGATACGCCAGTCCCACTGAAGTGTATATAGTTCTTGTTATTATTATTACTACTATTACTATTACGATAGCTGTGCCGGTGTGGTTGTTGTTTCAGTCTCCTCACGACGCGTCGCTGTTGCTTCGTGGACTCAAGACACTCGGGGTTCGCACTGAACGTCAGAATGACACGGCCCATCACTTGGCCTTATTCCTCAACACTCACCCAGCCGTGCGCCTTGTTCACTACCCCGGACTGCCGTCACACCCTCAGCATCACGTTGCCAAGCGACAGATGAACAAGTTCGGCTCCATGCTGTCGTTTGTTGTCGTCGGCGGACAAAACTCTGCCATCACCGTCGTTAACGTACGTTAGTCTCCACGACATCAGACTAGATCACCGGTGCAGCCACCGTGCGTACGAGAGGGGCCAGTCACGCTGCTTCCCAGACTCAGGGACAAACAATGATGCCCAACTGTAAACAACGGGGTTCAATAGTACCTCAAGAAAGTTTGAACCTTGGAAATTCATATATACCGGTAAAGTTTTAGCAATCTGGATGCAAATGAACCTAATGTTGGTACCAGATAACTGAGAACGTATAAAATACATATTTTAGTATCTCAAAATTTTCACGGGTATTACCCCGAACCCCGCAGTTTACCATTTCCCAGACCATCTAATCGGTTGTGGGAGGAAGGTACCTCCTCCTTAGACACAATCCCTGTTCTCCAACTTTACGTCCGTGGCTGCGTCTCTACACGGACTGTCAGTGACTAGTGATTAAGGTTCGATTTCCGTTGACACGCCAAGGAGTTATAAAGTACAAACGACATTATAGTTCTCATGGACGAAGAAAAGTTTAGCCAGTGAAATAGTGAATTAAAATGCTTACTATAGATGGCTCCTGTAGACATTCAATGCTTGGTTTCTGGTCTTGGCTTTCAATGAATTAACGTTAGGCTCGTTGTTTCGACGTTGCTGTGCGACTGATGATAGAGCCATGCGTGTATAACGACTGATGGTACAGAGTCTGCGTACATTCAAGCTGGCCGTCTCGCTGGGCGGAGTTGACAGTCTTGTCGAACACCCAGGGTCTATGAGTCACGGTCCATTCTGTATGAACGACGACGACCGCCGTGAAGCTGACATCGACCCGGCACTCATCCGACTCAGGTAGCTCTAGCCACTCTGCCTCAGGCAGTGATGTCTCTAGTATAATAGGCCCGTTCTTTCTCATGGTAGGAGGAGTTCGGATCGATATAGACCAGGTTCATCGCCACTCTCCACCTTTGTTCGTCTGTTCGCTTTGCCCCGCCTTTGTGGATTAGATCTCCCACCCCATGGCAGGAGGCGTGGAAAAATGACTGCCTACCTGTCATACTGGGCTGGCTAATTGGCCACAGGTAAAAGTGAATGACACTGTAGCATCTTCAACTATTTCTGCTGAATGCAAACATTGTATGGCTGTTGGCTGTACGCAAACGCAAACGCAATGGCTATGCAATGGTGAGACGGGCTGTGAAGAGAGATTCTGCCAAGGCGTCGAGTACTAGTCGACTTGACTACTGCAACAGCGTGTTATACTTGTACCGGATAAACACCAGCGCTGCAAAAACTCTGCAATCAGTTCTACACTCGGCCGCTCGACTCATCATACGGAAACCGAAGTATGACAGCATCAATACGACACTTAGAGATGATCTTCACTGGTCACCAGTGTCACAGATGATTGTTTACTGCAGACCGTGTATTATCGTCCACAGGTGCCTGCATCAGACTGCACCAAGTACCTTCAAAAGCCAGTCACAACCATTGCGCTCAGCTGTTCGTGGAAACCTATACAAGTGCTGGCAAAAGAACTGTCAACTTTGGGACCCGCAGTTTTGCTGCAAGTGTCGCTAAACTTTGGAACCGTTTACAACCTCCTGCACTCCGAGATTCGACATTGATATTGACACAGTTCGGCAGCCGGCTAAAAACTCGTTTATTTTGTTTAGTCTACGGACGCGCCTCATGACTGCTTAGGCTGTAAGAATTGCGCGTTATTAATCTACATACATAGCCTACATAAATACCTACACATTGTGGCACACTCTGCAATAATGCACCGACGACAGTTCTATCGCTACGCTGTCGGTAGCTTAGACGTGTGTTAAGCCTAATCGTTGTGGTGATGTGTCGTATGCAGTGTCGGCCTGGAAGATGCTGAGGAGTTGCTAGGAGATCTACAGCAAGCTCTTGATCACGTCGTCATATATGACAATCATGAGCCGTGATGCAGTCTTGTCCTACAGTCTCAAGTCTACCAATGATAACGTTGCGACGGGACTGTGACGCTCTACGACTTCGTTACAACTTTCTTCTATCCCATGTAGACCTACATGTGACGTCAAATCGATCCACCTACCCGACATATTAGCATAGGGACGATCTTCTAATAGACTAATACTGAACGCTGGTCAATTTAGCTGTTCCATCTCGGCAATCAGCACCCCACTGGTCAACAAGGCTGCTGTTTCTGTCTCTTTCATAAGGCCAAGCTCCGTAACAATGACGGTTTCTAGGCTAAACTAGAAAACACAGTCAGTCGTATCGACATGCAGACACACAACAGGCGCGACTGAACGCCCTACACACACCGGCCGGCGGCTCTGCCGGCGTGTGTAATAACAATGCAGCCGTGTCCGTCTGGAATAGCGAGCGGGAAATGTCTGCAGATGTTGTTGACGCCACTCTACGTATGTATAATAAGTTATTTTGTGCTAAAAAATGTAAGTAAAATTGGACAAGTTTTTATTCAAAAAGACAACACTAACAAGTAGGCGCTTAACTAACAGACTCTTATCTAGCTTTGAGTTACGGTTAAGGTTAGGGTTACAGTTATTATTACATTACATTAGAAACATGTTATGTACTGTTTAGCAGCGACTTGCCGTAAACTGTTATTATATATAGTTTATTTCGCATAAGGCAGCAGCATAAAAACGATAAAATGATAAAAGAAATTAAGCCTAATAACAATCACACACACAGATACACACACAGACAAACATACATTCACTAAAA
>Ga0209780_1000820_pt1 | contig 18496 bp, 17 predicted proteins | sample WorMetexBAHAMAS2_FD_187384 | JGI IMG/M metagenome (GOLD analysis project Ga0209780, IMG submission 187384) | Marine gutless worms symbiont microbial communities from Max Planck institute for Marine Microbiology, Germany - Inanidrilus exumae... | ecosystem: Host-associated > Annelida > Digestive...
GAACGAAACCGAATACATCTACAGAATCTGTCAGATTTTTGTTGCACGCTTCAGAATCTGGGGAGGCTTGAGTAACGCACTGGGGAGGCTTAGCCTCCCCAAGCCTCCCCGTGGCGCCGGGGCTGAGTACGTGCGATATCGTCGTAAAAAGTTCACGTTCGCTCCTGATTTGTTCTTGTAGTAATTAATGTCATAATTATTAAATATCATAATGATTCCCTCTACGCCGGTCTGGTTCTCAGTCAAGAAAGGCTAAGAAATCGACAAATCTTTTTCATCAACATCATCAATCATCATCATCATACGAGCCAGCGGCTGGCAGCACAACCACGGCAAGTAACATTCCTCCAGAGATTTCCAAGTGTGTTGTCAGTTAGGGGTGATCTCAACCTGTTCGGTCCTTTCTGGTGCGTCGACGAGCCGACAACGCTATGAGGGATCAGGGAGTCAACCAAGATATGCGTCGACATGCTGGAATTGGATTCGTCCAGTCACGCATGCAACACGCCCAAAAAAGGCGCTTAGATAGGAAACGGACCATTGCAACTGCTTGATGATGTAGCGCTTTGCGTTGCGTCGCACGTCGACGAGTGTTAACTTTCGTTCACACTGGATGCATTGCGTTGCGAACTTGCGGAGTCTTGCGGTAGGCTACGTTCAGGCAAAAACAACGCAACATGCCGTGCCGTGTGGCATGTTGTTACAATGTTGCGTCGTTTTCGCTGCGATATACGCCTACCATAGGCTAGGTCTATCCAATAAAAATGAATCTTTCACCATATGCGTGTGATGCGATCACCCTATATCAACGGATACCGACTCCCGAGTAAACCTATCCGCCTCAGACGCTAATTCTGACGGCTGACCTCCAATGCCGAGTCGCTGGGCATGTTCATTGAGATGCGGGCACACACGGCCAAAGCCAAACGACGTCTCAGTTATAGAATTAGAAAGTACACTTGTTGTACAGCTCATTAAACGAAAATAATCGTCTCTAATGCGCCGAATGCGTAATCTGCTCGAATAAAAACGTCTTTATAGAGCGTTTGAAGATGGCTATAGATGTCGATTTCCGCATATTTTCAGAAACTAAGTTCCAGGCGTCAGGGCCACTGGGCCAGCGTATACGAAAACGCGCGTCGGCCGTAACTGACATGTTATGATGTTATAACGAGGAAAGTAGGCCTATAAAAGTTCTCGGCCTGCGGAGCGGAGTTGGCGGAGGCCAGCGACGTCCGCAACTGGCACACAAAACTCAAGAGGTACTGCGGTGCCAAGCCGTGCAGGCACTTATACACCGTCACGCATGCCAGAAGATAACGTTGAACTTTTATCTTGAACTCGACAATGGTGAAATGCGCTCAAAATAAGCTTATTGGTTTGTTTGCGTTGGTGTATTATGGCTAAACATTGAACAAATCGAGCTCATGTTTATGATAAGGGTAATTAGGCCCCTATCACAAACTATTACCATACAGGACAACTATGAGATACACCATGCTCGGGATGTTGCACTTATATTTGACAGCCTAGCCTCTGCACGATGATCGATTGTACTTTGTCTCTACATTATCGGCCATGTCAGCACTAGATCTATTCCTTTGTCTCATCAGTATTACCGGTAACTCAGGTAAGCACATTAGCATTAGTTTCCAATGGTGTTTCGTTTGCGCAATATCACTAAACAACAAATCAACAGCACTAAGCTAAACTTTATTATTACAAGTCCATTCATCATCATAACATGATACATTGCAGCAGACAATTCACCAACGGACTTCTAATTGACTGTTTGCTATGAAGTAGGCCACTAACAGAAAAATGTCTTCTCTGCTTTGCCTATTTTTATTTTCAACCAACAACCACAATATCATCAAACACATTGCAGAGCATCTGGTATTTATCCTGTAACTTCCGTCTTACGATGAAGCTTAACTGCAAATGGCTACATCATAAGTGTTAACTGTCAACAAATGCGGTCGACATCTGTTGGAAGAAGAGACAGCTAACATTGACGGACGCCAAACCGCCGGTGACTGAAAACAAACTGAACATAATCATAATACTACCGACGTCCCATAATCAGTGTCACAGTGATCGTGAGGAGCTGAATAAACCGAGAAAGTAAACAATCACAAACGTCTATAACGGCAGTGTTAACAGCAGCAACCTGCCAACTGGTTTTACGCTACTGGAGTTATGTGTTCGCTGACGGAGCCCAGTTGTGGTTCCACATCTGTGAACATCACCAACAACAAGGGCAACTGACAATAAAACATCACTAACAGAACTGCATAACTGTTATTCTTAGTGCAGTGGTAATTATAATCATGCAATATCAAACTAGTAGCAGAAAGCACCACGGATGGACACGACACGACACGTTAAAGCACAAGACGTTGTTGGCCTCACCAGCCGAGACAAAACCGAGACGAGATGTTCAAATTTCGAGACGTTTATAGGTCACAAGACGTCACTGAGACGTTAAAATAGGACTAGTAATACATTGACTTATTCTCTATTCGTGTTAACACTGCCATAATAGCGACTGCTGGTTTGGCTCATTTTATTAATGTGGTTTGCAAATATTTGGGAAAAATAGTGTCTTGGGCACGAGATACATTAACAAATAGCCGAGACCGAGACGTTGTAATTTTTTGTAGAGACGAGACCAAAACGAGATGTTGGTGCGTCTCGAGACCGAGATGTCGAGACCGAGACTACATCCCTGGACAGCACTCACAAGAGTGCAAAAGACCCATGCGAGAAACGTTTTTGTGACTCATGACCTTCACCTTTTGACACCAAAATAAATGGGTTTCCAGGACTCACTGTGGAAACACACACAAGACAAATGACGATCTAAGCTAATACAAAAATCACCCAAAATGCTGAATCTAAAGAAAGACACAAAAACCGCAATCAAAACCTAGACCAACACGCAAATTTAAGAACTGTTCACGTGTTGCTCGTAGTACTGTGCACACTGTCATATGCAATACAGCACAGAACAGTTCTGATTATTTCCCCACCTAGCCTCCAGACAATCATCAATAGCTCAGATACTGTTTAATGGAGGACGGTGGTTTACATTAAAGTTAAAACTATACAAAGGTAAAGGTAAAGTTCTTCCATACTCATTACCGAGCGTTGGGCCCGGAGCTGATCCCGGTGTATAGGCAGTCAGCCGCAGGTGACTGAAGCCATCCACACGGCGGTAGACTGCCATTACTTTCCACCAGGCCTGCGGTTACCTTCTCAGCCGAAGAGCGTCACCGCCCATCGGCCGGTACCAAATTATACTGCTCAGTGACAGAGACGCATGCGTGTGAGCAGTTTGCCCAAGGCTGTTACCTGGAAGCGGACTGGCCGACATTCGAACCCGCGACCTTCTGAATCGCGAGCGAACGCTGTACCATTAAGCCACACAGGCCACTTAAAACTATACATCATTAGTCAAATGCTGCAATACACATAGCCACTGCACAACTGTCAGAGCCTCTGACAAAAATAAATCCATCTGCTCACCTTGTGAAAGTTAATACTAATGTCAACATGGGAATACCAGTAGCTACAACTTACCATCTGAGTAGGCTTGGCAGAGAGGTAATTTGAGGCGACGTCTGCACTGTGGGATGTCCAGCCCGCAGACTCGTCAGTGTCGGCGTTCATCATCATAACTCCAGTGCTGCCGGTCAGAGCTGTGCCCGGTAAATGACTGGCGGCTGGCATCATGCCGCTGAAGGACGCAGTAGCAGCATCGGCAGCAAACATGGCTGCCGGTGGAATCACCATTCCAGCGGCACCGACCGCACCCTATCAGCAGGCACATTACTGTTGTACACACTCCTTCATTCCTCATTACCAACAACACCACTACGTGCTACTTCCAGTTTACCGTCCAAGTTACCACAAGTTAGCCAGGGGTTTTGTGAGGAAAACCTACTGGACTGTTAGAAATTTTTCACACACCAAATCATTTCATGGCACTCAATGGCAGTGTCAATGCAATGAAGGCAAAAGAATGCTACAAACAGAAAAGCCATCACTCAAGGCCATTAGGTCAAGCAACATTTTTACTTTCATATCACTGAACTTTGACCCATGAACTTGACCTACGCACATAACCTAGACAGGTAACGGATTGATTAAGTTCAGGTGTTACGCCCGACCCGACACAAAATAGGTCATTTTGGAGATGTTCTTCCAGTCAATCTCTTGGTTTAGTACTGAAAAACTGAACAAACACAACAAAACAAAAAACTAAAGCCAGGTATGGTATCCTCTTATGACCTCCGGCCTGGAAACAGAACAGGCTTATTCTTAAGGAAGTAAATAAGTAGGGAATAAAATATATAAGTAAGTGATTTATATAGCACCATAATCAACAAAAGAATCAGGGTGCATGGCAGCCCCGGAGCCCGCACGGGGCAGCTATGTAACAGTGAACGTTTATGACAAATATTTATGTCAAAGGTCATTTTGTTTAAAAAGTTACTGTGTGGACACATACACTGCCAACCCATTTAACCTTCACGGCCACTGAAGTGGTCGGTAACAACCCAGTGTCAAAGCTGTGAATATTCATTACACTACATAAGGCACGTTTATGACAAAAGTTCATACTAATTTCACTTGTGATCATGTCAACACCATTCACAAATGATCTACAGAGTTACATACTTACACACAACCTTCACCACCGCCAGTAACTATTGTCACAGCAATGAAAACAAAGGACAACATTAGTTACCGAGTGCAGCATATGTTTGACGGCTGATTGGTCGACGACTGGTGCGTTGCCATGGTACACATCTGACATCATCATCATTGCACTGATGTCATTCATATTCATTGCTGGCGGGTAACCAACATGCATGCCAACCGCTGCTGCAGCCGCCGTGTGGCCAGTGTCAACAGGCAGACCAGTGCCAGTCATAACTGTCTGATCCGTCAACGTCCCAAATAATGGCACATTTCCCCAACTCCCTACACACAGCAGTCACACACCATATAGGCTGACATGGTCCGAGTTCAGTAGTAGGCACTCGCCAGAACACATACCTATGCCACACAGTACGGACTGATTGATTGATTAAGGTTTTACGTCTCACCTGACACAAAACAAGAGAGATGTTCTTCACAGACAATATTATTACTGAAAAACTAAATCTAGCAACAAAAGCAAACATGCATCTGTAACAAGTAATGAACACAAATAACCAAAGCCAGGTTTAGTCGCCTCCTACGAACTTGAGCCTGGAAACGGAATGGGACTATTCTGGAAGTAGAAAATAAATGAGTAAGCAAGTAAATAAAAAAGTTGGAACGTCCCTTTTCAGCACAAATATGGCTACATCAGAAATGAAAGGTCAGGGGTGGAGAGCTATCTCTACCTAGTAAAGGAAGGCCAGCAATATATTAACCTCAACCCTGGTCGCCTTCTTGTTCAGCAGCCACCCAAAAAAAGAAAGGGATCAAGAGGCTCATTTAAATTATTACACTAGCGCCTACAACAGGGGGAGACAACTATCTCACTGCAAGACATAACTAAACCAAATACAAAAAAAAAACAATAATACACCCTTAACTAAAAATACATATAACACAAAATCAACACAAAAAAACTAATGCCAGGTATGGTCGCCACCTACGACATCCACATGGAAATAGAGTGGGACTATTCTGGTTGCGAGTAAGAAAGGAAAAAGAAAGTGAATGGATGGGTGGGGGAATTGCCCTGGGCAATATACGGGGTAAATAGGAAGGAAGTAAGTAAGGAAGTTACGTAAGCAAACAAACAACTTACACAGCACCAAAATCAACAAATGAATCCAGATGCATTACTGCACTGGAGCCCGTACGAGGCCACACTACATATCAGCATCATAACCACAAGTGTAGTTATACTGGTTTAAATTAACTACTGGAATATCCACGAATATGATAAAAATATCCATAACACCTTCTTGATCACTTCCAAAATTTAACCAGCTTTCCTTAGCTTCATAATCTACTTATTTCCAAAATTTAATGAAAGTACACCCATAGCTTTTCGAGCTTTTCTGCTAACATACAAGATAAACACAGATGAAAACAGTACTCCAATCAAACGTGGAGGAGTTACTATCAGCCACTTAGTCACACGACTTCAACAACAAAGTTGTATGTGTGCACAAGAACAGGTTTTTGAGTGGCTTATATTAGCAAGTTAATAAAGCCAAAAATATTTTATACTGCATTTACTGATGTACATATATAGTTCTAGCTTTAGAAGTCTGTTTGCATTTTGGTTTCATTCCAGTTAATTTCCACTTTAGCACAACTTCTACTCAGATTTTAGGCCTCACTTTGCCTACGTGTACAAAAATGCAAACTATGTTCCATTATAAATGCTGTCAACATCACTAAGGGTACTAGCACAAATGTTCACCTGATTCTGTTTTCCTGTTATTTTTAATGTGGCGAGTACATTAGTATAATATGATGTAAAAACCAATCCATATAACATATCATGCATCTATGCAGTGTGATTCACGGTTTATATGACACATGCAAGCTTTAAAAGTTGACAACACAACACATTACAATGTTAAATTAAAACGTTACATTGCTGATGTTGATTCGATAATTCCACTCATCAAATACCAGTGTGAGTACAATTACTTGTCAACTGTAGTTTCATAAATAAATACAGCTTATGACTTCAATAAATACAGATCATATTATATGACAACCGGTAACAGGTAACTGAATGTGTAAAAATGTCGGGATAACATCACTGTAATCATGTAAATCACCACATATTATCCTCGTATATCAGTTCGGCTCTTATTCGGTATTCCTATACTATTCTGTATCACATAGTTTCTAATCCACTGTTTTCAGGTACCAGCTCACCCAGGTTGTCCTGGATTAATGGCCATGAAATGGGCTGTTGTTGCATTGTTGTTCCAGTTAACTGACTGGGTTTAATTTCAGTTCCAGTTATAATTAACAAAAATATCAATGCTTTTCAGTGCAGTATCACAAACAATAATATTAGACTGCTACACTGATCATGACAGGTCAGCTGTTATACGTCAACTAGTGAAGTCGGCTCCAGGCTGGTTGTCTTGGTTCCTTGCAGCAGGTATCTGTGCAGACTAGAAAGTTACAACTCACTATGTAAGAAAGCAAGTAATCTGGTAGTCTAAATGGACATACCATCAGTGTACATGTTCCAGGAGTCGTGTACCGGAATGCTGCCACCGCCAGCAGCCAGAACATTCCACTCGGCTGGATACATGGGAGCAGGCCGACGAGCAGCACGTTCTGTGCCGATAGGACCTAGAGACCTGCGGTCGTCCATTCCACCTTGTGACTCTGAACACAGGTCATCATCTCACATCTGCACATCGTCTTCAACACAAACAACTATGTTTTCTTGTATAGCTCCCAGGAAAATTAACCAATTAAATTCAGACAATAGAGGTGAGTGAATGCATTTTATATCTTTTATTTACCCACAACCAATTTATGAATTGTTTGTTTACCTACAGTGGAAAGTTCCAATGCTGCAACCACACTTTTACCAATTATGGTGCTACTAGCAAAGAATATTTCACAAACACACCACTATTATGCTGGCCAAATCTGACGGTAAGCATAATGCATCGGTCTGGCGTCCGTCCATCCACCAAACCACCTTTCATTTCAATTACAACTTTAAAAACAAACCGTAAACAAAAAACACATGTAAATGAGTTACCAGCGGAAGTTGCTGTGACGGGTGGTGGGATGCTGAATCCATGCCCAGTGCTGTCCGGATGAGATACAGATGCTAGCGACGTGGCCATCAATGGAGCGGCCAGTACACTTGTCTCTGTCACAGCACTACCAGTGCTCTGTCCAGCTCCAAACTGATGCATCTGAGATGGTGGAAGCACGTACACATCACCAGTTGCCGCCACTGGACCCAGCTGCATCAAACCTGGAGGCGGCGGCGGCGGCACTTGATATGCCGCAAAGAAGGAGGCGGGTCGGTCCAGTGATGCTCCAAGGGTCTGATCTGCTGGGCCAGAGATGTCAGCTGCAAGAGAGGAATTTACTGCAGCATTTGGCATTGAGCTCGGCCGACCGTAATCACTTGGCCGGAAACCAGGCTCAGTTGAAGTGGAGATTGGTATCTGGGTACGGGATGAAGAAGGATCTTTCGACGCGCGATGACCTGGTGCTTTGGCTGGGTCCGAACATGCCGACATCTTGTAGCCAGGAGCTTTATGTGGGTCTGATGCGCTGGCTGGTGGTGGCATGGAAGCGGTGGCGTCCTCGCAGTATGACATGGACAGCGGCGGGGAGGATGTGACGACACCGGCAGCGGCAACAGATGCGAAGTCATCGGTACGTTTTGCCAGAACTGACTCGGCAATGATCTGGCTCAGCGCATTGTTAAACGGTGAGTAGTCACGCATGAACGATGCTGTGTTGGCATTCAGCCGCGACATCGCTGCCGGCATGGGAAACCCGGTTGCCGTAACGATGGGCAATGGCTGTGGCTCGCAGCGCTGAGGCATGCTTGCAGCCAACTGAATACTGCTGCTGCTGCTGCTTGCACTGTTCGACATAGACAACACTTTCATCTTGTCAATTGGTGGAGACCTTGACACAGATGAACACTCAGTGGCTGCAGAGACGATGATGGCTTTGGCTCGGTCACTGAAAGACATCTTGTTCATCTCAGGAGATGCTCGCACTGCCGTCGAGTCACTGGACCATGCCGAGGCGACCGTCACCGCAGTCACCACAACACCACCAGATTTCACCGACATGAATGACGGCTGCTGCCAAGCACCAACTGCACAATTACCACCACTCTTTGACATCGACGACTTGGACAACTGGTCATCCTTCGGCAATGAGTTTGCCATACCGTTTGACTTGGCACTCGATGAGGTTTTCTGTTTCTGTCCGCCATGTGACACACTTGCTGGCTGCAGTGGCTTCATCTTGGGCAACTGCTGCTCAAACTTCTTGTCGGTATCATTGATCAGAGCTTCGATAAGTGACTGGGCATACTTAGTGGCTTCCACAGAGCCCCTGAAAATACACACACAACTCAACATCGTTCAACCATTCTTCACCTCTGCTGCATTATTATATATAACGGTGTTGTTTTATCCTTATAACCACCATGACCCATTATCTCTCTCATTCTGCAAACCAGCTCCGACAGTCACGTCACTTGCTGAATACAATTAATGGCCCATATCTACTCAAATGTAAGAAATGTGATGAAAACATTAAACTTAGAAACGTTTGTTTCTTCTACTTCAGCACTGTCTGCTGTTGCTCTGCAAAGATGAGATAAATATAATGAAATACATCTGTGCGTATTGTATGGTGTATGTCGACACTCACTTGATGGTGATGATACGCTCCGTCGTGGAGTCTCGTGACCTATCAATCTCTACTTGAGCCGTCGAGATGTCGCGAATTGCGTTGATGTTGCATCCGCCGCGACCAATCACACGACTGATTGTGTTTGCAGGCACCAGCAGTCGCTTTGACCTACACAGTCGTCCAACTAACACTGTCATATGGACTGACAAGATAGGATGCTATAGCAGCCCTGCATGCTAGCACACTCTGTAACTCTTTCACGTACAGATGGCATATAACATCAATAAACATCACAGTAATGCTGGTAATCTGCACTCGCAGGCTATCATAAAAACAAGGAAGACACTAGTGATATTTTACTTCAAAAAATCTTTTCTATTCCAGTTAAGCAAAATTATTATATGATTGAGAATTGGACAGTTTCAGTTCTCAATCAATAATTTTACGCTTCAATTTCCATTCTCAAATAAATTAAACTTATAATTTCAGTTCTACTAATTTTACTTAAACAGCAGTTTCAGTTCTTAAACAAGTATCGAAAGTAATATGACAAAAAATGCATGTTTGTCAGCCCTCGCGGCTGCAAATGGATGTATCCTACGTTGACCCCCCTGTCTAACAATGGTTCCTTGGACTCACATGACCTCAAACAGTATCTCAATCGGTTCAAGCATTTTTGCAGGGCTCACACTTCACCCAAACCTGCAATCAGATCGTTTGCTGTGAGCTGCAAATGAGTTCATACTGCAGCTTTCTTGCCACCTCACGGCTGTCTTTCCACCACTGGGTGGGCTGCTAGTCGATGACCACCGCCGGCGAGCCACTGTATATGCACCATTAAGTGAAAGCATGACATCATCCACAAAACTGGAAGTACTTAGCATACTGCATTGTAGTCACAGAGGAAGACCAAGCCACGCCACAGGTAACGTGCACAGAAAATTTGGACGTGCAGTTTTTGAGATATTGAACCGGACACAGAGACAGACATACAGAGTACAGACACACAATACTTTGCACCCCAAGCGGGGGTGTAGTAAAAATAAACAGCAAAGTGGAGCGAAATGACGAACTTGCGAGAAACTTCTTCCCACTCGTCGTCTTTCCGTGCAGCTTTCTTGCCACTGCCAGACTTGGCTGGCGTTCCAGATGACTTCTTGGCGAAGCCTGATGCAGACTTCTGCTCACTGTAAACACCAAACATGCCTCACTAGAAATACTTCATCTATGGTCGCACCAAACACTTTAGCAACTGAAATTTTTACCTCGCTGTTACTTATCTTCAGGTTCTAATTAAAGTCTGCTTTTCAGCCATGGGGAGCCACCTCAGCAAATCTGCTGAGCTATTTTCTTTCCTGTGACCTTGAACTTTGACCTCAATTTTCAGACATGATCCAGGTTTGTAGGTCAAGATCAGCATTTAGATAATGTCAAGGTGAACCAACACGCCATGTATCTAGTCAAGGGTCATTTACTTCAAAAGTTATTGTCCACATACACACACTTTCTTTCTTCTTTGCGGGGAGATGTTGCATCTGCGCTGAGGCATCTAGTGGTCCCAATGTGCAACCCCATGTCCCCTAACGGGTTAGAATTGCTGAGAGGCGTTTGCAAGCCTCAAAAGAGCATGCCAATGCACCTTGCCTAGTTCCTCGTCACTAAGGTATAGGGAACCTAGTATATTTACACGTTTAGCAAATAAAGCACGAAATTTTCCTAGCAAGTGGAGTATTGTTTCTTCATCCTCCTGGCACAGGGGACAAATTGCATCAGTTTGGGTCTGCATGTGAAGTACACAAAACTGTCCACTTACACAAAAGATGACTGACTGTATAACAGACTTTCGTAGCAACAACTTTCATTGATAATGAATTAACATAATGACAACAATTCAACAGAAAATGTGAAAGATAAACATGCAGAAAGTCATCGTAATGCATACATGACAGTAATTCGTGGCTTGTCTGCTGGTTTCTTTGACGAGCTGACTTTGACAGTTGCTGGCACTGCAGACAGTGAGCCAAAGTCATCCAAATCACCAATACCTACAATAGCATATAGCAACATACTTTCAATATTTCAATATGCACAGCCAACTCACATAAACTAGCTGCAAATGACACATCGCTATACAAACTAGCAGGACAACGACAGGCTAATATGAATCCAGATATAAAAGAACAACACAAATACTCCGAAAAAGTTATGAATTCTTAATAATGAAGTTCCAAACAAGTATGCCATCCTTGTAACTATGAGCAAAATTAGTTCAGAACTGAAACTAAAGTGTAAGTAAACAAATTATACGATTAAGAACTGAAACTGAAAAGTAACTGAAATGAGATTGCCCAGAACTGAATAATGAACGAAACAAAATTTTTTTTCTAAAGTGAAATATCAGCTGTTACCAGTGATGGATGCAGACGGAGGGGCACAGACTGCGAGTGAAGTCAGTTTGACGGGATCCGCTCCACTGCCCCGTGACGTCATATCTCGACCAATCACATTTGATGTCGCTGACGAAGAGTTAATAACCGATGATTTATTTCTGACCGACGACTGCAAGTCTGCTGGGCCGACTGTCGACTGCGGCATCCAGTGAGTCTTTGGCTCAGTCTCACTCAACTGTGCGGCAGAATCCACCATCAACTTGCTTCCGTTCTTGTGGCGGTCACGACGGTTACGTCGGCCACGCCTCGACGTTTCACTCGACCCTGCTTCAGTCGTCACTGTCGCCGATGAACCGTCATTGCTCTGTGACGTAATTTCACTCGGGCCGTCACTGACATCATCCAACGATGTCTTCTCCTCATCTATCAACCATCAACATCACAGGCAGCTACATACTACTTCCAACAACAGTCTTCACTCTTCAGTGAACAATGCGAGCTAAGTCACTCATCATCATTACTGCAGACCTTGTCAAGCTAGGCCATAATGAGGCCACTGCTTTGACATGAAGGCTTAGTTACAGAAACAGCATTTGTCCAGGAAAGCGTGTCATAAGAGTTAATTTTAAGGAGGGGGGCCTGACCAAACTCTGGAAATAAACGCCTGTTAAACAAAACTGAATGTAGTGTATATTCCTAATTCATTTCTCCATAGCATACAAGTGGCTCTAGCACAGGGAAACCTTTCACATTCACAAAAGGAAAATGTCAGATGAATCATTTTTAACAGAGCACACCATGACGACCTCCGACCAATGATTATCACTCATTTGGGGTCCATTTCCACGTGACAGTGAGGTGTCAAGTTTCACATAACTGGAATGGGGCTAACCTTTACGACTGGGTGCCCATGCTGTTGTTCCCTTAGCCTAGGAGAACTAGTTTAATTCCACCAGATTTCCAATATTTCTAGGTGAATTTCAAATTCCAGTAGATTTTCAGCATTTCCAGGGCTTGTAGTTACAAACAGAATCAATGCCGTGAAAGCATACAATTTTGACTTAACAATCTAAACTGCCACAGACAGTAGACGGCTGACACATCACATACCGGTACCATTCACATGCAAATCATCACCAGGTGACTCAGATGCCTGCTGCTGCTCGACATCATGAGTTGATGCTTTATCATCTGACATCATCATGTCCTCACTCAAGTTGTCTCGATCATCAATGTCGCCGTCACCGTTCACCAACGACGAACTAACAACAGTTCAACAACAAACCATCCAAGTCTGTTTCATGTAAGACTTTGAGGCACCTTGAGAAGACGCCAGTAAATTTGTGTATGAAGAGGTACTGGCGTCACAGAGCCAGTGTAAAAGGAGGCTGAGGATGAGGCCAGGTAGAGGATATCCAATGTCCATCATAGTGACCCAGAGCTTATCAAGGGAGATCCAGTCGAATGCCTTATTGAAGTCCACAAAGCACATATAGCGTGGTTGCTGGTGCTCGCGTGCCTTGTGCATCAGTATTCTCAGATTTGAATTTGTATCGAATGTACGTGACATGTGCATATCAAAATTCCATATTCAATAGCAGCATTCACCACTTTTAATCCCATTTCACAGACTATAATGAACTGAATAACTACTTCCATTTTATTGGCCATTTTTCCAGGTGAACCCAGTCAAAAAATGATTTCTTTAGTTGGCGCTATATGTCACGGAAGAGTGAATTGAAGGTTAGCTGGTCCCCCATGGCTCCTCCTCCTCCACTTGTGTCCTCTTAAGTGCTTTACACAGATGGTTTGGTGACACGAAGGGCAGCTAGACAATAAAAATTAGCACCGTACGGGTACTGATGGTCGACTCTTCGCAACTGACGTTTCAGCCAAGTTCAAAGTCATGTGACAAGAAAACTAAGACAAAAATGCGAAATCCGGCCCGATCAAATGTAGATAGTGCCCTAGTTTAGGAGTCATTGGTCAGCTGCCAGCTCTGATTGTAAATGGCGGAGCAGCTAGCTTTTGCAGATGGCCGGATTTCCAACTTTTAAGGGCTCGTGATCTTGACCTTGGATCGGGTCATACTGCATACCGTCGTACATCACTCATTGACCTCTACCTACATGCCAAATTTGAAATTTCAGTTAAATTGAAGAAACGTTTAGTGGACGAACGCACGTACGTACGTATGTACGGACAAACAAACATTCAAGACAGGCTTTATTAGGTCGATCCTGTCGAAAAATTGACCTAAAAATGGATTTCTTTAGTTGGCACCATATATCACGGAAGAGTGAATTGGCGGTTAGCTGGTCCCCCCTGGTTCCTCCTCCTTCACTTCAGTGCTTTGACACTGATGGTTTGGTGACATGAAGGGCAGCTAGACAATAAAAACCCATAGGGTCACCTTAAATGGTAACAGTAGTAATTTTCAGGTCGACTTTTGACGACATTTGGTGGCACATCTCTGACCAGCATCACACTCGTGTTAGCCAGTTGCCTTTGGAGATAAACGAGTTTTTACAGGCTAAATTAAGATTAAAACAGGACATTTGCATAGCACTTTGTAATGAGTATACTCATCTCTAAAAAGCTCAAATGGCACATGTCAACGATGGATCACACTGTTTTATCTGCCACCCACACGCTTATCCATGAATGGAATGAGCTATCCTTCCTATAGCATAAATTGCTATGCCGAACATCAGCAAACGTGAAAATTCATCCTAATATCAATCTCCAATTAACAGAAATGGCAATTACTGAAGCCAAAATCAGATGACAATTCATTAAGCTACACATAAAAATGCCGAAGATCATCATCGCCTCGTATTAAATGTGAAATGGTAAAATAACTGTTGAATGCAAGTAGAAGTGAAATGTTACTTACCCCATAATGCTATCGTCTCCTGTCTCTTTATCACGATCGGCTCTTTCCTTCTTCTTCATTTTCTTGCGGTCACGCTTCCTTGCTGCTGCTGCCTTCTTGGTTTCCTCGCGTTCACGTTCCTGACTCAATTCTTCCAGCAGACTGGCTGCGTTTTTGTTGGCCTCGGCTGCCTGGTGGTCCTTGGCACTTACTATCATGTTCATGCACTGATGACAACGCTTTATCATCTCCTGCGCCATCACAGCATGCACACAAATATAGCAGTTAAAAGTGTTCAATAGTCTAAACTGCCACAAGGCATATAGTAGTCTTGCCTAGTGAACATGCATATGGAATGCCACATACATAGTTAACTAATGTTCTTTGAGGCTTTTTTTGACGTATGCACTCTGAGAACCCAGTTAACACTGAATGCAAATTTGCAGCATACACACACATAAACGCATCTGCCAAATTATTAATAACTTGAATAATGAATTAATGATCATTGCAGTCAAGGTCAACACTATCACCCAGCATTCACAAAACAAAATTTATAAATTAAATTTTAAACTCTTTAAAATTTTACAAATTTTGTGTCTAAGAACCTTTCCGTAAGCTGTACATATAAAATAATTCTGTTTGAACTGTTCAGTCAACCAACCCTAAGGTCATGACATACAACTCCATGAGTGGACAAATGAATACACACTATGGCTGACGATGTTCTGTCACACTGCTGTAACAGGTGCTTGCTAGTTACCTTGTCAGTGAGAGTAGCGATGTAGCGCAGACAATCCTGGTCAGGTGGGAACTGCGTCACATGGCGAACAAGAACTTTGATCACTTTGACGTGAGCCTTGCGGAATGCAATCATTATACATGACACGTGGCGGTTATCCTCACTGTGAACGTCAGCACCGTGTGCCACTAGCAGCTGTACCACCTCCACATAACCACCTGCAGACCACACACAATCACAGTCGGCTAACATCCTTCAGCTAGCGTGCCCCCAAAATATCGACCAGGGGTTCCCAACCGGGATAAATGCAGGGGGGAATTAGGACCATCTTTCAGCAAATTTATCAAAGTAATTCCAACTAGTATAGCCGGCCAAAATGTACTGTACTAATGCAAAATCCTGCATAGTGCATTAAGTAGATGATCAACACGGCACACTTTAATCATGAGTAATATCATGTTTCACTGCATAACATCCCATATTACTCAGAATGCACCTTTTGAGTAATGACAATCCTGGGATGGGAGAGACATTCTGTCATATGATAATAAGGGTGCACGGGAATTGTCTTATTGTCTTACAGTGGACACAAATCTTCTTTATTAAGTTCATGTGGTAAGTCGTCTGCAAATGGACAACTGCCACTGACAGTAAAAGTTTACAAAATACATGAAAGACGTTGCAAGTTACACAATGACTCACCATTACAAGCCAACCACAATGGCGTGTTTCCCTTCTTGTTCTTGACATCAATGGCCGCACCTCTACAATCACCAGACCAACACACACTGGCTTGACAACAGCACAGCTCAGACACCACATCAATCAACAATACAATTGTGTTATAAAAATGCCGCTAAAAACTGCAACTGTTTGTCAAAAATAAAATACTGACATTATAAAAAACAATGGTTTGTTAGCCAACAATTTTAATTACAGTGACTATCATTTTATTGAAATAATACAATCAATTTGATACTTATACAGCATAATTATATTCAGTTCGTAGCAGGGTCTAGATACTGTCAGTTTGCTATCACACGACATACAGCCGTAAACAATTCCGACAAATGCTGAAAGTAAGGCTCGGGATCTTGAGAGGTTGCTGAGAAAACCTGGTAAGCAGCAGTTCCACAAAGCGATGATGTCCTTTGTCGGCAGCAATGGTGAGCGCAGTGTCGCGTGACACTGGGACGGGCGCGGCAGCAATGTCGGCACCCTTGTCCAACAGCACTCGACCGACCTCAACATAGCCACCTGAGGCTGCCTCCATCAGTGGCGTCAGCCCAGTCTGCACACGACATGCCAACCACTCCATCACTCATCAGTCTGCTAGTTAGCAGGTCGCTTCGGAGACGAATCCATCCAGGTACAGGTACTGAGAACCAAGCTGACTACATCCAAGAGAAAAGATGCAACACACTGGAAACTAAACCAAACAATCGAACTGGCCCTAGCCACTATCATTGTCAACAAAGTGTACAAGGCACAGCGAATGTACAGTGCCACAGATGCACTCAATCAGTTGTATTTCTGTATGTAAGCAAATCAAGTAAGTAATCAAGCTGCTAAGGACCTTTGCACGATGCTCAATGTTGGCCTTGCGATCAATCAACAGACTGACGACCTCGTAACGACCTTGAAAACACGCCAAGGTCAATGCCGTGTTCTTGTTCGTCTCAATCTGCACATGCACATGGCATTGGTTCATCATGATGCATTGCCACTGTTGGCTTATTTGCACCTTAGAAATACTCTTACAGAGGCAAACAGTTAGCATCTATTAAGAAACACTGCAATGTGAAACAACTGGATGATCACTTTAGTGGTCCAGTAGAGCAACTGGAACGTGTCCGTGTCCTGATGATAATTGTTGACAAAATGACCAATGACCAATGACCATGTTGGTTCAACTTGACGCTATCTAGGTCAAGTTCAAAGGTCAAGGTCAGCACAAAGTTCACAGTCACAGGAGGAAAAATGTGGCCAGTGTGACCTCATATGACGGCTTTCTAGTTTGTACTTTTGCTGGTTGACAATGGTACACTCAAGCTAAGAGTCAGCAGCCAGACAGACAGGCAGCATTCACAACAGTGTGTTGAAACAATCACCATACATTACCGTCATCATCATCTCTTGCCTAATACGTTAACTGAATATTGGCAGCAGCTGCAGTGGCTGTCCATGACCAAGGGACAGCTGACTCTTACACTCACAGGCTGCCAGCCTGGCAAATTTGTTCCCACTCAGAGGGTTCCACGTGCACAAATGGTGTAGATGCAACAGATAGTTAGTTGGAGTTTAACGCCCCCTTTCAGCACAAATATGGCTATATCAGAGACAAAAGGTCACAGGCTGGAGAGCTATCACTACTCTGTGAAGGAAGGCCAGCGATATATTAACCTGTGAACAAATCAGTTTGTGAGATAAGTGAGTAGTCACCTGTGCATTGACGTCACTGCCCATGTCCAGCAGCAGTTTCACGGCAGCAGTGTGTCCATTCATTGCAGCCAACATCAGCGGCGAGATTCCCATCTTGCTACCAGTCCTATAACAACATCACACCATGCCGACATCTCTCACTCAGTCAATAACACAGCTCAGCACACACTCCATTAGTAAGTAAGTAATTGAGATTATCAGCCAACACTCTACAACTGGTGATGGGCTCATACATGTACAAATGAACAACAAACACTAACAAAGAGATATGAGTACATCTACCTGCAGACGATATACACCAGGTACACATGCTACATAGTCCATTTCACAAACAGAACAAATACTATTACCAATTCATATCATAGAAACGCCAACAATACTAGAAAAAAATAACAAGTATCTCCATCTCGTAATGCTCAGACTTAAATGTAAGCTAAGCACGTTGTGTGCTGCCCTGCGGTAAATCATGTTGAGTATGCAACATGCACCCCTATTAAGGTTAGAAAAAGATGTGTTGGTTGGTTGTAGGGATGTTAATACCCGGGTACGTTGAATCCCGAGACCCGAACCTTCAATCCCGGGTCCCGACCGGGACCCGAAAGGGCCGAAACAGACGCACTTACGGCGAGTAGGCTAAGCTAACGTACGGGTCTCACGGCATCGGCA
>Ga0209780_1000821_pt1 | contig 18495 bp, 8 predicted proteins | sample WorMetexBAHAMAS2_FD_187384 | JGI IMG/M metagenome (GOLD analysis project Ga0209780, IMG submission 187384) | Marine gutless worms symbiont microbial communities from Max Planck institute for Marine Microbiology, Germany - Inanidrilus exumae... | ecosystem: Host-associated > Annelida > Digestive...
TGCTTGTGCCACGAACACACAACAAACTTGGCGATAGGAGTTTCTCGGCAGCCGGTCCGCGACTGTGGAACGATCTTCCACCCGGACTGCGGCGGCCGGGACTTTCCTTCGATTCTTTTAGACGATCTCTGAAAACACATTTCTTTGGCGACTGAAGCGCCTAGTGACTCTTTTCGACTTATAGGCGCTATATAAATAAATGTATCTATCTATCTAAACAGTCATGCAAAACTCATCCATTTGAAACAGTTGCTGAAAAAATATTTATCCATTGATGTTAGTACAATTTTGTTAACTGACTAAAAGATATTAACAGTGGTCACACTGAAAAACCTAAAGTAGAAAGACATCGCGACAAAACGCTTGCACACACGGTCAGCATTCAGACAGTCACTGATGGCATCAGTCGGCGAGTCACAAGTGGTCGAGAAAACACAAGTTTGACACTTGTCTTTCATGGAGCCAAGGCTATTGACGTCTTTTATCGTAACGTGATGCTATTGTAGCAGTTACTGCCCGCCATACGTTAAATCTCAAACGAGTTCTCCATCTTTCAGCAGGACAGTGCCTGGCGCACACACTGCTTGAGGCATTCAACTTAATTACCGATAACTTTGCCAGACATCGACTGATTTTTATTTCTCTTTCAAGGCAGACTCAGCAGTAAATTTGTAACAAGAGTATTAGTAAAAGATGCCACCATTCTAAATCACGTTGCTACACTACCTTGTGATATATTATCAATCACCATACACGTTTCAGGTTGTTGGTGTTTTTCTGACATTAATATTTCACAAGGTAGTGTCGCAACGCATTTGAGAAGTGGCAGTACATTTTAGCATCACTTTACTACAAATATCCTGCTAAGTCTGTTGGTGAAAGATTTTGAAAATTGGTCAGTATTTGGCAAAGTTAGAGGCAAAAATAGAGTGGTACTTTTTTCGGACGCGGTGTATATAAATTGTTTAATTGTGTTAAGTATATCAGAATACTGTAAATTATTTTAAGCTGTGTTAATGTGGTGCTGTATATGCGTAATGCACTGTTACGCGTTGTGCAACTTCAGTGAAGGGTTTTTGACATCACTGACAAAGACGCTGCAGAAACACGTTCCAGCTCGTGTGGCATCATCGCGTGATACACAAGAAGAAAATCTGGAGTATAGCATGAAGAGAGTTAGTGTTGAACACTTTTGAGCATATATTCTTTTATTTACACAAGCTGTCACGCCGCTCTGCGTCGGGATGGCTTGTACCCGCCCACCACCCCTCCTCGTCCCGTCACTCCACCATTATGTCGCACCGCCGCTGTTGAGTGCCACGTGACCCACATAACCCGCGCCGCTGGCGTGAGAAATTCACACTGATCAAACACAGCTCAAACCGTTTGATTATTAGATATAGATGGTAATTCTAACCATGTTTTTGTAAACGTTTATAATGTATGTTATCGGAAACACTGGCTTTACTGGATTCAGATTTTGCTATGTTTAGATTTTACAAAATGTAGATAGTGTAATTCTAACATTTACCCATAAAGTCCCATAGCCATGTGGGTTTAATGAGTGGCTTCAACAGACCTGATGATGTAATGATGAGGACCTTTTACTCACAGTCAGGAGGTCATGGTTTAACTCAACTCCTGCTGTTACATGATACCTCTGTAAGTTATTGTTATTCAAACACATATGCCTCCAATCACCAAGTGATATTGTTTGGTACCAGCCAAAGGATGGTGATGCTTTGTGTCTTGAGAGTAAGTTACCATGGCAGTAAGTGTACTACCTCTGAGCTACTCGGTTTTTGTTTATTAATTTTTCCGTATTTTTTCGTTTCTGTGCCATGCGCTAGATTAAGCTGGTCATCTCGTCAGCTTTTGAGTGCACATAAATCTGCTGCATCGTAACGTATCGTATTATCCCTAGCCTTGAGACTGTGGCCCACTCCAGATCAAAAATACGTTTTTGTGGCTTTAGAACTAACAAAGCTTAAAGATATTCTATGGAAAGCCATTTGACTTTTGGTATTTTCTCTTGGACACCATTTTGTCACCTATAGCAAATGACCACGCCCACATATGGTTTTTTTTCTACGCTTGTTGCTTGCGTTACCATGGCCGCTGGTCATGGTTTTAAACCCTACCTTAGCTAAGCACAAATGTGATGACTTTATATTAGGCTGGATCTCCCACAAGTGAACCTTTGCGGAGCATTTGTCTTGCAGACCGGATGCTGTTTACGTCTGTCTTAATGTAAGTTTAGTGGAGTGAAGTAATTGACACTAGTGCATGTTCATTCCATTCTCGTTGCCATGATGTGCCACAGGCACAAGAAGATGCTGAGCTGTTGAAGTCCGTTGTGAGTCCTCTGGAAGAAGAAATCAGCAGCTTAAAGGCTCAGCTGGACGAAGCACGAGGAACGCATGTCAAGGCATGTTTTTCTCTGTTTGAATAATGATTACGGGATGCACTGGAAGTTGACTGGTTATAGTACACTGCAATAAAGAAAGATAAGCCTAAATAACAGCACAACACCAACAACAGTCGTTTTACATCCATTATACAGGGCAACTTGTGTTGGTTATTACATCCAGTTAAGAACTGGGGGCTTTTGATGGAACAAGGTTTCACTGCCCACAAAGATACTAGAGTTCGTCTCGTTGGTTTTACATACACTATCTCCATACAGTAATTAGCCTAGATGACAGTGTAACACAGTTAATCGTAGATTGATTGTTTCTTTGCTGTATTCATAAGCTGTGGCTGATCTGCGTATAATGAGGAGAACTATATTGTACTGAATGTTTGCTTAAACTGCTAATGAATAAGTGAGATATGACTATATAGGTCTATATAGGTGACTTTGAGCTAAGAACATTAACAATATCTTGTATGTCTTAGCACCTTCCTAGTGCCATTTTATGCACATTTTCATGTGAGAACTTTGTATATGGTTTTATGATTATCGTTATGAATAGCAAAACGACACAATGCAGACATTTATAAGGCTGCAGGGTTAGCAAGCACAGCTGAATTGGAGCCTATAGTCCAACACTTGCTGCTTTTGAAGCAGTGACAAGGCAGGGTTGAGATATGTAAAAGATGAATTTTCGGACGGCGCTTGAAAGCATCTGTAGTTTGCAGCCACAAGAAAGATATGAGGTGAGGTTGGTGTCATATATAAGTGAAATTTTTATATAAGTGAAATTAACTGATCTTACTGAAACACTATTAAAGTAAAATATACGTCGATTTGTATAGTGCATCGTCTTAACTACCTCTAATGTGCTCAGACATGGATCACACAGTTTTACCTGCAAATTACACCATGCCTGTCCCAACCACAGAGCATCACCGCCTTTTCGCTGGTACTCGTTTTACCGTTTTGTGGAGGGTAGAAGGCTGAGTCGACCTGAGTACACCTTTTGTCTCATATTAATGACAGTTGTGCTGAATGCAGTGTGTTTTGCTGATGAGATCCACTGTCAGTGCTTTGATACCAGGAAGACAGCAGGGTCATCGGGCATGTAAAAAGCCTGATGCACAAATCCTGAAGGTTTGTTTTCGGGATACACTGGGTGGGCCTGACCAGTAGTTACTCTGGAAGACTTGCCTTGTTGAACAGAAACTGAAAGTGAGTGTTATTCTTCCTTGTGTGAAACGCAGCAGTTTGATCAGTTTATTCTGACTAGAATGACAATCATACAACAGCGGCTGTCTCATGTTGTTTGTGTAGACAACCTCTGACGAAACTCGTACCATGGCTGCCAGCACAGACGTCAGTCATTCCAGTGCCGATGAAAAGGTGTCGTTGCTTTTGTTAAGAAGATACTGATATTAGTTCGCCAGGTGGCGGTACCGGGGGCGAAGTCTGCCACCTCAGACTGCATCTTGTTTGAGAATTTTATCATGAAACCAAAGGTGTAGCCCAATAATGAGAAACTGTACTGTCCGTGTTACGGTTCAGGGAGGCACTTACCATTCTGGTGGCCAAATTATCACGAGAGCATCATAATTAATTTTTGCATTCAGTGAATTCAGTTGGTAGATCTTTATGTCCATATGAAATATGCTGTTGATTAATGGAGCACACTAACAGCACGTGAACAACGAAATGCATGTAAACTGTTAAGTGAAGTTATATGTTTGGCCCATTTTGTAGATTCGAGAACTGAACTGGAGTCTGGATACAGAGAAGGCATCACGTACAGACCTAGAGATGTACGTCGGTGTTCTTAACACACAGAAGACGGCATTAATTGATGATGCCGACAGATTACGGTCTCGGCTTAATGAAGGTTGGCTCTTTTTCATTGGCCCCATTCAGACTCTGAAGCTTTAAGAAACGGTCTGATCTATTTCCGTACCAGAGATCATACAAAGCAACCGAAGCTGGCTTTAGTTTTTAGTGTTTATTTTTGTTATACTTTAGTATCTGTTAGTTTGTTGCATGTATGATTTTTTGATACAATACGATATGGTATATTTACGTGCGCTAAAAAGCTGATGAGATGGCCGGCTTAATCTAGCACATGGCACAGATATGAAAAAACGATGTGTCGCCCTAACAGCACATAACACTACTGGCCCGCTGTCGTATGCTGCCCCCTGGTGAGTTACGTTGCATATGCGCCGGTATTACAGACGACGATGACAGATGCCAGCAACCGTTACTAGTTTGACCCCCTTACACTATGTTAGGCGGGCCCTATAGCAGTCGCTGGGCATGCATTGACCCACAGGTCAAAAGGTCAAAGGTCAAGGTCACATGGTTACGAAAACCATCACGGTCGCATGGTTGCTAGTGACATCTGCTGCTACGGCCATGTGTTTAGGTTACGTGACCCTGAACCCATGTCCTCTGCTACGGCCATGTGCTGCTGCCGGCGTGGGTCTGCACTCTGCACGTCGATACGACTGCCTACGTTTTCTAGTTGTGTAAATGTTGTTTTTATCGCTATTTTCTTTCATTGCTTTGACACCATTGGTTGGATGAGAGGAAGAACATCCGGCCTGCAGACCTTCTCCCGTTATTCCCCAGACTTCTGTTTTGGTGATCTTGGCTCAGCCTGGAGTAAGTTGGGATTGACAGTAGCAGTGAGAGTGGCGCTGGAGTAAGTTGGGATTGACAGTAGCAGTGAGAGTGGCGCTGGAGTAAGTTGGGATAAGGCTGGTTGGCAGTGGCAGTGAGAACGGTGGGTGTATTTGTGGACAGTCTGTCGGCTGCTGGACCAAGAGAGACTGGATCACACGAGTCTGAAGCGTACGTGGCAGATGGCAAATGATCAGTTCTTGGCCAGTCAGCGTCAGCTGCTTGCCGACGTCCGCACGATGGAGTCCATCTTGACGGCCGAGCAGAAGATGGAGATTGCTGGTGAGTTGTGTGTGTGTGTCGTCAACGTTATCTTGGCTCTTGTGGTGTCTCTGTGGATTGTTTAGTTGCCATGCTAGGAGCCTTTGTTACCTCACCCCCAGTATGGGCGCCAATTACTGTGATCAACCGTGTCTGTATGTCTGTTTGTTTATCTGTCCACTTGCATATCTCAAAAACCATGCATCCAAATTTCACTGAATTTTCCGTATGCATTACCTGTGGCCATGGCTAGGTCTTCTGATGGCAATGATGCCATACGTTGTATGCTTCTGGTTTCGTGGATGACGTCGTGTTTTTACGTAATGCAGGGAATAGGCCAGAATCAAAAACGATGCATATGTTTCATCCATTTTGCTAGGTGGCGGCATTAGTCGGTCGTCAGATGACGTTGTCTGGTTGAGATCGTCAGGTGGCGGCACTGGGGGCAAAGTCTGCCATCTCCGACTGCATCTGTTTTCAATGCATTAATACTGTTGTTTGGCTGTGAAGAAGAAAAGCCTGCTGTTACCCAGACGTTTGCTGATTAACTCCATAGATGGGCAGTTTGATTTATAGCACAGCTGGTGAGCTTGAAATGTTGTAAATGTATGATGTCTTTCAACGATCGGCTAACATTCACAATGATGGGCAATGACATCATTTGTCTAGGCTGTGAATACTGCAGCAAGAGTTAATGTTTTGAGACTACCTAGCAATAAGCGATGTGATATTGGAGTATTGTGATATTTTGAAATTGCACTGATGTGTTTAATAGAAACGAAAGCTAAAGAGTCAACATCAGAACCCAAAGCCGATACGATGGAGCTGGCCGTAACTGTGTCAGGTATTTGCTTTTTATTAGCGGGTCTTCTAGAAGAGAACCATTGAGATTTGTAAAGTAGTTTTTATACGATGAGTGTCCTTTGAGTTACTCAACTGATGGCATCAAGACATTGACGGGCTGAAGATTACTTCAAATGATGATTTTTTTGACAAGACGTTTGCAAATGAGCTGGCATGGAGTGAATATTTACCTACACCGACAGCAGTTGCAGGGGTAAGGTTTTTACCAGTGTTTGTCTGTCTGTCTGTTTTTCTGTTTTTTTTTTTGCGTGATATCTCAAAAATCGATGCAGCTAGGTTCACCAAACGACATAGAAATGTTCCACGATGAGTCCTGGAAACCCGTGTATTTTGGGGTCAAAAGGTCAAAGTTTAAAGTCATGAGGCACCAAAAACAGTGATAGTGTGAGTTTTTGCACACTTGTTAGTGCTGGCTTCTTCTAGTTATATTAATAGTGGCATGCTGTGGCCGACATTTCAGCCGTGTAGCGGCTGCCTGACCATTGTGTTTGTAGTCTATGGTTGCACCGTCATTAATATTAGTCACTGACTGATGGGATAAATTATTGCATAATATTTTATTGTCTTGCAGAGACCACCGGCGAAGCATCACAAGTAAGTGATGACATTATGTGTGTAATGCAGTTTTGTCATTTTGTAGTAAGGTAATTAAACCTATTATTGCCTGTCCAGTGATAAAGGCTTGTGAGTGTAGAACATTACACTGTAAGTTGGTAAATTGGAGGCAGATAATATTATAAGACTTGTTTTAAAGTGATTATTTGTAGTATTTGTACACCATGGTATAGAGAAGGTGCAGATAACACCATTGATATGAACTCTGACCCCTTCTGCCTAATCCAAATTCTTCATATAAAACTTTGCTCTAACAAAATCACCCAATTTTTAACTGGCTGGAACAGGTTATTAGCCCTCACGTCATCGCGGTTCCAAAGGGATATTATTTTACCTCTGTGGTTTCTTTCTTTTTTCTCCTTTTTTGACGCCTAATCTCTGAGGTCACTGAATGGATCTCGACCAAACTTGGACACATATTCACGACTGCTATTTGAAAAATTTAGTCCGAACTCTCCTGGGCATTTACCCCCAACAGGCTGGGGGCAAAAAACGCTTTTTGGGACCGACTTTGAACTTTGATCGAAATGTCTGTGCAACAGAACACGATGTCAACAATCGGAAAGAAACTTATCAATCTACAGGGACTCCCATAAATGCCCCTAAATTTGGTGAACTTTGTTCCAAAAACGGCTGAGAACGTTTGGCGAGTTTTTGCCCAACCCTAAATTTTCGCTTTAGGAGACACTGCCAGCCTTATCGCATGGACGTTTTATAACAGACAGCAGACAAACTTTGGCACGTGTTATGTAGTGGCATGAGTTTACAGTCTAGAACAACAGAATGCCGGGCGGGCTGACGTGGGGCTTTGCCATGCATTAAGTTGGCCATAAAATGGTTGTGTGGGTGATATTTGTACACATGCACACACACAACCATTTGTGTGACTTAGCAGTGCATGCTAGATAGTGGTAAATTAAAGTAAAGTATACGTCGATTTGTACAGCGCATCATCGTAATTACCTCTAATACGCTCAGACGTGGATCACACAGTTTTAGCTGCGAATTACACCATGCCTGCCTTTACTCCCTAGCTGCAGAGCATCACCGCCCTTTGGCTGGTACTCCATTGAGGGTAGAAGGCTGAGTCGAGCTGGGTGGTGTGTTGTTGTAGAACACCGATGGAGAGACTGGGACGTCTGCTTCAGCAGCAGATGTTACTGATCTTGCTTATGAAGTTCCGCCATCATCACCAGAACAAGACAGTCAGATGCAGACATTGAGTCAGGATAAAGGTTAGTCAATAATGCTTTGCTTCTGTTGTGCTGTAGTGATTGAAAGCAGCCTGTCATCATGACAATGACAGGTAAACCCGGGGAACCCAATTTTTACTGAACGTTGTTACTGAATGTTTGGCTGACTAAATGTATGGAGCTCGCTTTAGTTGTATAAACTGCATTTTTCCTAGACTGTTTGTATCTCAGAATTGTTTTTTTGCCAACCCTCGTCTTGTTCCACACAAATGTGAACGGATGAATGATGGCTGATGAACGTAGTTGAACTGTGTTGTATATACAGAAGCTGCGGCCAGTGGGACATTGTCAGTACATACTCAGGGCAGAACTTCACCAATGTCAGTCGATGGAAGGCGGTTTGTCAGTGAAACAGAATGGCAGCTGCTACAGAAAGAGGTCTGCACCGCTGTCGCTGTTTGTTTGGTGGAACGTTTTGCTCGTTTTGACTTTCTCGATCTAGGAAGACATGACAGCTCAGAGAGTCTGTCCACATTCGCCACCACATACTTACATGGTGGTGAAGGTATCCACGTCGACAGTCGACACTGGGGCGTCATAGTCCAGCTTCTGTTTTGGATGTTGTATTGATTGGGTTTCAACATGGCACGGTGACTGTGGGAGGTGCAAGAAATAGCTAGGTGACTGTGGGATGTACAAAACATGGCAAGGTGACTATGGGATGTGCAAGAAATAGCTAGGTGACTGTGGGATGTACAAAACATGGCAAGGTGACTATGGGATGTGCAAGATTTAGCTATGTGACTGTAGGATGTGCAAGAAATAGCTAGGTGACTATGGGATGTGCAGGTGGTTGCTGCTCGTGAGAAGATTGGTCAGCGGTGTGAGTTCTGCAGCCATTACGAGTCACAGATGCACTCGGCTCAGGCCAGTGAAAGACAAGCGCTGGTTTTGCTTCGTGCTGTTGAACGACAGCTGGAGCTTGAGCGACAAGCAATGAACAAACAACAGAATTACATCACCGAGCTAGAGAGCAATCTACAGACCATCTCCGAACAAACCAACCAACAGGTTTGCCTTCATATAACACATAATTCAACTTGTGATGAATTTCTAAAAGCATTTAGATGGTTTAAAGTTGTCATGTTTTTGAGTTTTAAAAATTTAGAATAATAGATAATAATCCATTGAAGAGGAGGCTTATATTTGTAGTGTTTAAGTACACTGAAGCTATTGGCTGGGCGAGAGGAAGTCCCTATATAATACCAGTAGTTTCCAACTTTTTTGTCCCATGTACCTTTTTAACTTTATATCAGATTGTCATTCTGCCTTTCCAAGATTGTCCGGCTCAAAAGATGTATTCCAGATATTATGAGATTTTGTGCAGTGAAACATTGTCTTATTCCTCATTCATTCAGACTATGTAGGTGGTCTACATTATGCACTGTATAGGATTAGGCATCAGCACACTGCTGATATATCTCTGTGGTTATACAATGACTGGAATTATTTCAGCTAAATCTGCTAAAAGTCAATTTCCACCAGTTTGAGTCTGCCATTCTGTGTTCCCAATTTCTGTCAAAACCCGAAATTCCCTCTTAAGGGGGATGCCTGTGCTTGAGATACTGTCATATTTTGTTATTAATGCAGTCACGTCTGCAAGACGTTCAGTAATATTAAGTATGTTCACATTGTTGCTGCTGCGAGCTCAAATGCCAGCAGTTACAGAACTAGTGAGCCTGATGCGGGATGACAACAAGTGCCCAGATGGGACCATTCTGTTGCCATGGGCCAGAGGAAAACCCATGGCTCGGGATGTGACAGTCCCAGACACATATGCAAGAGTTCCACATAGGCAGCACAGCAACCAATCGAGGTGCAGCAGCCATAAAGACAGCACAGAACAAGATTGACAAGTGTGCCAAACTGGCCAGTAGAGATGCACCGATAATCGGCCGATAATCGGTATCGGCCATTTTGCCGATAATCGATATCGGCGATTAGTACGTTGATATTGGCCGATTGTCGCGTCATAGCCAGGAGTTAAACGTCTTTGTCGTAAGGTTTATGCCTTGTCTGTTACAGCATTCGTGACAATGCCAATGAAGTGGGCTGTTCAAATAAAAATAGGACTTGTTGTTAGTGAGTAGTATTTCTGTTTGTGTGTATAGGTGTACACTTTATGTGTATGCATTTTTCCTTACATAAATGTACAGTTGATCACACAGATAAACACACCAGTGTCAACTTTCCTGCTGTATGTCGGTTATCTGCTGGTCCACCAGTATGCACGGAAAGCTTTTGTAGATTGCAGCAGTGATATTTTTTATAGTTCAGACTCTGTTGCTGATGAAGTTGATATTCGTGTAATGTTGACTGGTGTGCTGTGACAGATTGCGGTGCTAGATAACAAGCAGAGAGAGTCCGACCGGTATCTGCTTGCTGTTAAACAGCAGCTGGTACAAGCACAACGAGAACTCTTTGTTGAGCTGGTACTTAACTTGTTTCCTGCTGATAACTGATAAATGTTGATACTGTAAGTGTCAGATTTCATGTACAGTGTCATCTGAGTTCTGTCTGGCTTGCAGTCAGACAACAGCAATGTGCAGTACCATGACATTTTTATGCGTTTGCCACTTGACAATGACGGTGAAAGCATTTATGTTTTTAGGACGTCCCATTTGTCCATTCGTTCACGTCCGTTTCTTTATTGGTTCATCCATTCATCCAGTTAGATATTGTTGCCATATGTAAGTAGGTAAGTAAGTTTATTAATGAACACGTTTAATTAATGTTGTAGCATATGACAGTGCTAGATTTCAAAACTATATGGCCTAAATACACAACATAAAATACACTCAGTTGGTACATATAGGAAGCAAATACAACTATACAGTGTGGAAAAGCAAACTAATTAAAATAATCTATGACGTCTCGTGAACAGCTTGAACAATTTTGATAAAACTGACAGGGAATATTCACTAGCCGCTACTGATGACCTGGTTAGATTTTAGAGGTGAAAGGTCAAGGTCATGTGGTGACGAAGGCGTTTATGTCGACGCTGGTGTGCCAGTGCCCATCTTCTTGTTACGTAGTAATCCGGGTGACTGCTTATCTGGAAATGTTGGAAAAACCTGGAAAAGTCATGGGGTGGAAAAAGGTGAAAGAATTGTCAGAAATACCACTACAGGTAATCCAACTGCATACCTGATGTATCTACTGCAGTGACATAGGTTTACACTCTCTGATTGCTTTCTACTGGTTTAGTGCTGCATTTCCATGATGCTGTGAGTGTTTATTGCTACAGCAACGGTTGACGGAAAACCGCGAAGAAGTCCAGAAAGAGGTTAGTCGTAGTTGTTGCATGGTTGGAGATGTAAATCAGATTAGATATGTTGTGTTATATGGCACAAAGACACTGTAGATAACACCAATAAGGAGAACTCTGGCATCTTCTCCTTATATCGAGAGCACTAGTTGCCGTCATCGAGAGCCTGTAGGCCGTATAACTTTGCTCCAACAGAATCGTTCATTTCTTAACTGGGGTGCTGGATAACACAGGATGACCTCTGTAGTGACCATAGAATGGTGGTATGCATATAATTATGATCGGGATGGTGCGGATATTGATCATGTAATATTTTGCAAATTCTCATGAATAAAGAACTGTATCTAACGTTGACACAATCTGAACATCACCGTCTGTGTTATTATAATGCACATTTTAATGATGAGTTATGTTTTCATTTTTATGTTTATTAATTGGTGAAAACTTCTCAATTAGTGAATTTATGTTTGCTGCTTGTTCCATGCAGTTGATGTTGCCTTCAGTGCGATGAAGCTGTTGGTTAGGTATGAGGCAGAGCACTTGGCCTGTAAAAATGCTGCTTTGTCACTTTGTAAACATTTCCTATGAGTGGTTTCAGGTACAACTGGTTTACCCTTCTGAGCCTGGAAAGTAGCTGTTGAAATGTATTTGTGTGTGTTTGTTCCCCATCAGTTAAGACGGCTACAAGACGAGAACAACTCATTGGTCGGCAAACATTCAAAACGTTCTCAGGAGATGCAGGATGAAGCAATTGACTTGCCCAACACTGTCGAGGTCGTAGCTCTTTGTCGCTCGACCTGTGTGGTTTGTTACAAACACACTGCTGTTGTCTGTCGATTTCTGATCTAGGTGTCTGTGAAAGTTTGAGGTTTGTTGAAGAGGCGCCAATTGCATCATAGTTTGGTTGGTTGTTTGTTTGTTCATAGTGTAAAAATTGTAACAGTTGAAAATAACATGTAAAACAAGAAGGCACTCTGTGGAGTGTATACCTCCACCACACCACGTTATTACTGGCAAGCAGCAGGTGCCCTAACCCTAACTATCAACCATGACCTTCCAAACTTTAATCAACTTGTCTGTGGTCATAGTTTGCCTGTTGCCCAAATTTCACAAAATTCTAGCCATAACTTTGAGTTACCTTGTTTACTGGCAGACACTAGTGGTGGAGGTAATAAACATAAGGAACAATGTAGTTTTTACTCGCAGAAAGTCGATTCTGCTTATGCTTTGCTAGCTGCATTGTAGCAGCTGGTGCACCGTCACCAACCAGCATAACCTGGAGTAACTGTGAAGGAATAGACTAATAAGTAAGTGACTAAAATTTTATTGACTGCCTAAATGGAAACTAGAAATGCTTGGCATAGCCCAGCATGTAGCCCGCCCGGCGCAAATGCGCCTGCAAAACGCGGGGAGTTACTGGACCAAAGTTCACTATTTTCTATCAAATGTGGAGGGGTCATCGGCGATGTTAACGCATGCATTCATGTTGCGATCTTTCGATCAGTTGTGGAAAAATGAAGATGCAGTATGCCAGTTTTCGCCGATTTGCGCTAAAATCGGTTACCATAGCAACACTAGCCACTAGCAACATCCCGTGAGCAATTGTGAAAAGAATGTCTGATTGATAATGCCCACCCATATGTGTACCTGTTCTGAAAATTTGGTGAAGATCGGTCCTGTACATTCTGCAATAAGACCATTAAAAAGAACTGAAAGTAACATTGGCTCATCTTAAAGCCCATTGTCATGCCAGAGGCAAGCCAGGCGGGCTAAACAAAAACCAGAATGAGTAAGTAAGGGGAATTGCTGTATTGCAGGAGATGCAGCTTGTAGTGTTGAAATATCGCGAGGAGCTGATCACCTTGAAGGTTGGTCAGGAACACATCGAGGAGCTGCTGAAATCTGAGATCATGTTCCTGCGAGATCAGATGGTCGCCGAACAGCAGGAGAGAAGCACAATGGAAGAGAACTTGGCTCAGGAGATCAGCCAGCTACAGCAGCAGCTAGGTAACTGCACTCGTGAGTGATGCTTTTGCCCACAGAACATGCTATGTCTGAACAGTAGCCAGCATTGGCTGAGTTCAGTCCCCGGGCTGATTAGATCATTTGTCAGGATCATTAGCACACGTGATAACAACAGTAACTAGAAGAAGCCAGCACTCACAAGAGTGTAACGACCCATGCCGGGGTTTTAAGGACTCATGGTAGAATATTTGGTGGATTAAGTTCGGCGATTTTAGCTGCATTTTTAGATATCATGCGGATAATCAGACAGACAGACAAAAAACGCTGGTGAAACCCGTTAAGAAAGTGCTGACTTATAGTATGAAAACTGCACTGTACACAGGGATGGGCACGAGATGTTAAAGACCGAGACGAGACACTGGTGTGTCTCGAGTCCGAGACGTCGAGACCGAGACCACATCCCTGACTGTACATGAATGTGTGTGTATGTAGCTGTGTGCAGCAGTCTAAACACCGAACTGGAACGCGAGAAAGTCATTCGAGCTGAGGCCGAAGCCAAGCAGAACGAACTGCAGGCGAATGAGGCTCAGCAGCAGCAGAAAATCGTTGACCTTGAGGGTCAAATACGTGACCTTGAAGCTACCAAGGTCAGTACTACAATTGCTATTGTGTTTCTCTCTGTTATATTTTCTAAATAGTTAACAAAGTTTCATATAGCAGCTGATGTGTATGTAGTATTGACCATGTTATTATAGTTTTGATACTGATAAATGCTTTACTATGTCGAGCATCTGTGTAAGCCACATGTCTGATGCAGCCAGCATCTCTCACTTGATAACTTTCGGACACATACTAAAAATGTCATTCTTAGCTTACTTAATGTTTACAGTTCGTGAAGCCATTCGCAAACATTTGCGGCTTTGATTGTCGTGATGTTTGCATCATGTTAAAATGTCTATATTGGTATAATTACTGTTGGTTGGTGTATGACACAATGGAATGTTGGTGAACCTCTAACAAAGAAATTTCTGTGATCACTGAGGAGGTTACCTCTCTGAACCATCCTCCAACCTTGGGCACATGTTCACACCGTTGTGCCTGTGTGACCGAGCAGTAATTTGGCACTGATGTGAAAACTAGGAAGGTAATGGCAGGTAGTTAGTGTGAGCTCAAGTGGCAGCCGTAACAAAATGTTCCACATGCTGTTGTAATTAAGTCATCTATTTGGTGTTAAAATATTAAACAGTTAACGCTGACTATTTAATTTTGTTCCAAATGCCAAATTTGAGTTAGATATTTAACGTTTGTGCTGAGCACCATAGATCAGCCAGTGTGAGCTGTAGTCTGATTGTTGAGGCTCAAACTAGATACCAGAGATGAGTGCCTAGTAAGTTGCTGATTAGGTTTTACTTACTTATTGTATAGCACATGAATGGAAACTGCAACCTAAGTTTGAAGACTCATATTTAAAATTATTATAATTAGGCTGCATTGCATAGGTGCGGCCTATTGCTACTGATGTTGTGTGTCTGTCTGTCTATTGGTCACACGGATGTGCTATGCAACAAACGGCTGAACCGATCGAGATGCCATTTGGGGCCTGGCTCTTGTGGATCCAAAGAACCATGTATTAGATGGAGGTCAAGATTGGAGGATGAATCCTTTTGCAGCCACAAGGGATGACAAGTGGGTGATGCGGCCTTTTGCCCAATTACTTTGGACATTAGCTAGTTTTGACTGCAAAATGTAGTGATTTCTGTTGCATGTTTGCATCTGTAGTCGAAGACTGAAGCCGATCTTCAGTTGCAGAGAATCAAGGTCTCTTCGTTGCAGAATGATCTCGAGAACGGTGAAGCTGTACAGAGAGATTTTGTCAAACTCTCACAGTCTCTTCAGGTAATCAGAACAACTGCAGTAACTATAGATAACAGCAGTGTTGTGTAACGTAAAGATCAGTTTACATCATGACCAGCGTCGTTAATGCAGTGCAGACACTAGTAATATCGTTGTTATGCTCATTTTTCACGTGAAACTCCATTTCTTGGATTTGTTTCAGACGTGTCCAGAATGCATCATCTTGGATCTGTTTTGTTTTTTCTGTTCTGTTCTTTAGCCTCCTCGATCCATGGACGTACCTTCTCCATTTATCTTAGTCCTTTGTCATTCTGATTGACTCTTCCACGGAGAGTCCTGTCCATGTACTGATGTTGTCCATCCAGGCTGTGCATGATCTTCGTCGCCGCTGGGATGTTGAACAAGTTTGGAGAAAGGACACCACCTTGTCGGACTCCTTTCTTAACACAAAACCATTCTAATAATGTTCCCGTTACTTCTACATTAGCTGGCCAGCAAGTCAATCAAGTGCAGAGGAGATCCCATGTCCATCATAGTCACCCAGAGCTCATCATGGGAAATTGAGTCGAATGCCTTCTTGAAGTCCCCAAAGCACATATAGAGTGGTTGCTGGTGCTCGCGTGCCTTGTGTTTCAGTATTCTGAGATCCTTCCTTTTCGGAATCCCGCCTGTTTGTCTGCAATTTCAGTTTCAGACTTCACTCGGATCCTTTCCAGTATGATCCAAAGAAGGATATTACTTGCATGTGAGACAAAAGTAATTGTTCTGTAATTTGCACACTGTTTAAGATCACTTTTCTGGGGCAGTGGGATGAACATGAAGAACGTCCATTTCTCTAGCCACTCACCAGTTTCTCAGATCGCCACACGGTAATCAGGGAAAAGAGCAAGCAAAGGGCAAAGATAAGAACCGTTATCAAGAACTCTAAGGTACAGAGAAAGCTCAAAGTGGATGAACAGCAGCAGCTTGAAGGAATGTGCGTGGAACTGGAAGCTGCAAACTCAAAAGGAAATTCCAGGCAGCTCTTCCAGATAGTCAAATCAGTGACTCGAAAGTTCCAGCCACGTGTGGCGAAAATTTGATTTGACTGAAGCTGCACAAATGCAGACAGGTGGAAAGAGTATTGTGAAGACTTGTACCATGATGAGGTCACAGCAGAACTGTTCAAAGCAGGAGAGACAGTGCTGGACAGAACGCACGGAATCCTCTTAGAATATACCTAAATTTTTGTACCTGTTTAACGCCAGCCGACAGGAGAACCATAGTGTCGTCTCCCTAGTCTGAATGCGCTAGTAGCCGTCAGCAAGGGCATGTAAGTAATAAAACTTTGTTCCAACAAATTCTCCCAGTTCTTAACAGGTGGTGCCATCTAACACAAGTCGATTTATGTGATGGCTTTGAAACGGTTGTTATTGTGTTGTTATTTAACACCAGTCCACCGTGTCTTCCGGAGACATTCCACGTGTTGTATTCTATCTGTCTCCGTCATTATGTTTGGTCCAGTCAGCATCTTTTGTGTGTTCCATGCATCCACATGCATTTCATCTGAATCTGATGATGTCGTGAATGTGCCGGCAGTTTGGTCTTATCAGTCCATTTATGTAAAGGCCAATGGCCACGATTGCAAATCTATTAATGGTCGTGGCAATGGATAGGGTACTGCTGTAGTAACAATATTAAGAGTGGTTATTCTACACGAAAAAAGCAGGTAAATAGATTACGTGGTTTAAAACGAGCTGAACAAGGTTTGCCCTAATGGGACGTAACACTACTGGCCCGCCGTCGCGTGCTGCTCCTTGGTGACCGTTAGTTACGTTGTGTATGCGCTGCCATGGAGTGTTACAGACGACGAAGACGCCAGATAGCCAAACAGTACTGGCCCCCTTACACTATGTGTAGGCGGGCCAGTAATAAGAAAAGCTCTCAGTCACGTGATATTGTAATTTACAGGTTTCTAGTGTCGCTCTGATTGTGTTCTGAGAGAACGATGGTAAATTCACAGATATGTCACTGTTTGTTTGGTGCGTTGATGAAACATGTATTTGTGTCATGGTCGTTTCAGATTCAGCTGGAGAAGATTCGTGCGTCAGAAAACGAGGTTCGATGGCAGCACGAGGAGGATGTTGATGATTGTGCAAACTGTAAACAGACGTTCACTGTCACACGTAGAAAGGTGTGTTAACCACTTGTGTTATCCACTTCTTTTGCTGTCTCCACCACAGGTTGGCGGGGGTACTGTTTTTTGGTACAACAGCACGTAACCTAGATCGTCTACAGTGAGTTCAGAACACATTAGCGTGAGTTGTGCTTCAAACGCCATTTTCAGTGCACTCAACAGAACTTCGACGGGAGCTACACTGGCTGCCGATTGGGCAGCGTATTGAGTACAAAATTGGAGCGATTACCTCACGTCAGCATATATCACCTAGGACGGTTCAGCGCTATCGCAGCACTCACGATTTGCTTGCAACTAGTAGTAGTAGTAGAACGTACTGATTAACGTGGCATAAGCTAAGTAGCTTCTAGGACACTAGGGCGCTACAGAAATTTGTATTGACATTGACGTTGACATTTACCGTCGTTTGTCCGTCTCTTTGTCTGTTTGTTTGTTAGCAGCATTACTCCAAAAAGTTTTGGGTGGATTATCATGAAGTTCAGGAAATAGGTAGATTATGTACTGGAGAAGAGTTTCTTAGACTTTGAAAGGTTATGGTTTTCGAAACTGAAGGATTTCTCACGGTTATTGGCGGTGACTTAAACTGTAAATGTGGTGATATCTCAAAAATGGTGCAAGATGGAGTCGTTGTTACATAACATTAATAGGAACTGACATATTGATTACTGTATAGTGGCAATTCTGATGACTTTGAGTGATTTCCAAGGTCATACACCTAATGCAAGCCTTTTCAAATGCTATTCTACGTACTGCTATGCAGCAATTGACAAGACTTCATCTGACATAGTGGATGATAGTGCATCACCATGGTTACACCATAAGGAAACAAGGGAGTTGCCTGGATAAAGAGAAAATACAAGGAACAATGCCAGGTGCACGCACGCAAGTAAGACCACGCACGGCCTGGATGGACAACATCAATAGGTTGACAGGACTCCCTGTGGAAGAGTCAGTCAGAATGACAGAGGACAGAGATAAATGGAGAAAGTACGTCCACGGTGTGGCCAACCCTTGTATCGAGGACGGCTAAAGAACAGAACAGTGCATCATGTGGTCCCTCTGTGATAGCTGAGCTTCTTATACTAACTACTAATAATGCTGTTGTTGATAACGTTGCTGATGACGTACACTCCAAGCCGTCACAGAGTAC
>Ga0209780_1000822_pt1 | contig 18490 bp, 11 predicted proteins | sample WorMetexBAHAMAS2_FD_187384 | JGI IMG/M metagenome (GOLD analysis project Ga0209780, IMG submission 187384) | Marine gutless worms symbiont microbial communities from Max Planck institute for Marine Microbiology, Germany - Inanidrilus exumae... | ecosystem: Host-associated > Annelida > Digestive...
TATTTCACCTATTTGTGGAGAAGCCCCCACTGAAGCGATGTACATGAAAATTTGTGTAGTGGGTGATGTTCTCGACGTAATCACGTGTGCCAAGTTTCAAACTGAAATTTTCAGCGGTTACAATTTACAGGGGGGTCGAATTTTCCATTTTTCCTATTGATTTTGAATGGGCCTTACAACAGTGCAGCGCTACTGCGCTGCCTGTGATTGCGTTCCATAACGTCACTATCATGCACCACTTCTGAGATAGCCTATTATCACTGTTACAGCGTAAGCGACTGAGACGACAACGTCGTCGACGCTCCACAAGGCATTGAACTGTGTGCGTCTGTCTACAACAACTCTACAACTTTGTTCGTGACCGCTGATAATCAACTGCACACAAGTAGCCTAAGATGGGCACTGATCATACTGATGCATTACAGACAGTGTTCGTAAATTATCGGTAATATTCGTAGCCAGTAACAACGTCGATCGGTGTCGCGATGAAAACTTTCGGAACATAATTTTGACAATTTTACCGCAAGGTGTCGTTTTTCCAAACAAATCGCAAAAAAAATCTCACAAAATTTCAATGCTTGCGACTTCAGGCAGCCATAACTACGCAATGATTACAGATCGCCCGAAATTCACTACCAAATAATCCCTCTACGGGATGTCTAGTTTCCATTTTTACCGTTATAATCAATTCACAGTCTTTCCCCTGAGCGGTACGCCGCGTACAAGGAACGCACTTCCCACATTTTCGACAACGTTCGATGTCTGATACTGTGAAAACCACGCACGCTGCAGCTGCCTGGCTTCCAACATGATACGATACGATACGATACGATACAGTAGATTTACGTGCGCTCAAAAGCTGACGAGATGGCCAGCTTAATCTAGCGCACGGCCCAGACACGAAAAATAATGAAAAAATAAAAATCAAAAAACGAGTAGCTCAGAAGAAACGGTGCAGGCAAAAGTCCGTGGAGGCAAACTGGGAGGAAGAAAAGAAAACATGGAAGAAAAGCAGACTGAATTGGAAACTGAAAATAAGTAACGAGGCAGATAACGCTGGCATCACTCAGTCGCAGGCACGTACTAGGATACGTGACACTTGGTATCGTCGAATGCAGGAACTAAACAGCTTGCGTCAGTAAATAAATAAACAGTTGTGTCACCTGTCGAGTACGTCGGTGGGACACGCTCTTCAATCGAGCCTATATTGCAGTGTGTTCCCAGATACACTGCAACACGTCTAGTTAGGCCTATGTTCAACCAGTTTGTGGGGATCGGGTCCACAATTTGCCTTACACATCTTCGTTAATCATCTGGGAACGCCAGCTGGTTGAAAGTGTACGAAATAACTGCAATACTCAAAACGCCACCAAAGATTATTCTATTAGAAATCGTAAGCAACATCGAGTTGTTGCAAAACCGATAAGATAGCCATACAATCCAAATTTTGCATTTTTGGGACTCCCATACACACAACCCTCATCGAACGGGGAGGGGAAATTTTCATGCAAAACTGCAGCTATGGCATGCTCCTTCCTGCCCAAATTCATCGTGATTGGTGCAAGGTGTCGCCCTGCAAACTGCAAACTTGACAAAATTTGAAAATTTGAGGGCTTCCACTCTCCCACGCCAACCCCTTCACATGCAGACAAGCGAGAAATATGGAACATGACCCATGGGCGTATTCACGGTTCAAAAAGTGTGGGGACGAATAATGGCAAGCGCGAAGAACGAGGCACCGACTGAGGTGGGTGTGGGGAGGTGTCTGGGGAGAAGGCTATGCCCTCCTCAGAATTTTTTTCTTCAGATTTTTGAGTTCAAAATGGCAAGTTTTGATGCATTCTTGAACTGCCTATCATATACGCATAAGCCGGTAAGCCTAGACTTTGGCTTGTAAAACCTGCTATTGCATCGTGTCAAAAACGTGGGGGGACTTGTGCATGACTGCCCCGGCCTGAAATCTGGGGAGGACACGTCCCCGTCCCCTCCTGTTGATACGCCACTGTGCGACCACAAACCTATGTTCCTTGCGAAATTCCACTTTGATCGGTGCATCCTGTTGTCCATATTGGACCAGAAACGGCAAATTGAACGAATTTAGAATATGTTGGGGCTCCAACACCCGCCCTTTAAGCGATCATGGAAAAATCTCAGCCTGGCGTGGGAGATTGAACCGGTGATATGCTCTTCCACATTAACATTTCACCTGAATCGGAGCATCATGCCACTCCTGCGGGCCAGAAACCTCAGATTTTACCGATTTGGGAATATCCAGGGTGGAGCTCCCTTACCCAATCCCACTTCACTGTTCCGTGGTAAAGTGGTCATGCGACAATGAACCTGTGTGGTGTACTCCTGCATGCCAAATTTCACGTTGATTGGCGTAGCTCGTGTGGGGCGAGAAACTGCTAATTTGACCAGTTTGAATTTTACGGGTTTCCATACCCAACACCTTTCAACGATCATGGTAAAATTTGGCAGGGTGAGTAACCTATAGTGCACTCATCCGAGCCAAATTTCACTTGCATCGGTATATCAAATCACTCATGCAGGTCCAGAAACCTCAATTTGACCAATGTCGGAATATTATTTGAGGCTTCCATAGCCACCCCTTCACCGATCCGGGTAACATATGGCACTGTAGAATTAACCTGTGGTACGCTTTTCCACACCAAATTTCATCTTATCGCTACATCAAGTCGCCCATCGGTATTGGTGTGTTCAGTGTATAACGTACTCTACAATAATTACGTTGTTAAGAAGCAGGTAATTTGATGAAGTTTGTTTGTGCACGAAAATTTCATCTTTATTGCCATTTTGTTATCATATATCTGCTGATGGCAAGATTGGTTGGTTGGGAGAATAACGTCCCATTTCAGTACAAAAATTGGCGATATCAGGGACAAGGTCTCGGGTGGAGATTTAGTTCCGCCAGGTTACGGATGGCCAACGATACAGTAACCTCCTGACTTCGTTGCCTTTTTGTTGTGCGACGACCCAAAATGGGAAAGGACCTGCCCCTACACCCCCTGCTGATGGTAAACAGGTCGAAGACGACCTAAAGTTCACATAAGCAGTCTGACTGGCAGCAGACATTTTGCAGCACTTGAAGTCACATCGCCAATTTGGCGCTAGCAGTGAGCATTTCTTTAACCTAACGATTCAATTCTATTTAAATATAACGTGACAAATCTTCACCAGTTAACTTCCCACAGTACGACATCATGCCCTACAACATGGAGATCGTATGGTGACCATAGATTACTGTGACGTCACTTCTACCTATCGATTCAAATAGTTCATCGATATTAATGTCTTTGAAACAACAAGAATCGCTGCAAAATTTTGAATGTCAAATTCACATAAAGTCAATAATTTTTCTTAATGAAATTAACACAAATATAGGCCCATGTGGCCGAGTGGTCAACGCATTCGGCCGCCATGTGCAGTAGAGCGTCACGCGTTCAGTGGCCGAGGTTCTCGCCTCAGTGCGGGTGCGTCAGCCTACCAAAGAATTATTTCTAATAATTCATATGCACATGATGAATAGGAAGTTAATCCCGGGCAGGTAAGAGGGTTCGACGGTGTCCTCTATAAACTGTGACCGTTGCTGATGCCTTCATTAGCAGCATCAAGGTGTCAGCCGCACTTACGTGAGAGCCAAAGCAGATAGATGTGGCTAAGTCCCCTGGCTAGGCGCTGAAGAAGCGTGAGTCAGATGGCCAGACGATGAAGAAGTGCCGGTCAAGACTGGCACTGAATAAGTGTCAGTCCTGGCTTATCCAGACAGTAGGCCACGCCTAGAGGGGGCGAGCTTAGAAATACCCGACAAGCTGCTCACACCTACTGTTCCTTCCTCCACCCTACACAACGGTAAACATACACTGCACACTCCTCCTCTCCCTGGGCTGGCGCATTGGACCGATACAAAGGTCTCAGCACTGGGGTCCAGAGTAGGCTGGACCCCTGCCCGCAAAGAACGAACGAACGAACGACACAAATATAGCAAATAAAACTAACCAAGTAATACAAAATACACACAAATAAGTTACTTATGTCAGACATCAACGTGTACATTACAATTAACCGATTTAACATTCCAGAACAAAAGTCAGTTTTTAAAAACTGACGCATGATAACCACAACCATTCGGTTTTTGACACTGAATAATGTACAGTAATAAAGAAATTAAAACTTTGGAATAGCTTACACTCAAGTGCAACATAACACTTTTGTGCTAACTACGTGGTAATCATGAACAAATATAATGCAATAAATCAACACTTTTAAAATTAAAAACAACATTATTCACCTATCCTTAACATAACACAGGCCTACTGAAAATCTGAAATCACTTTCACGCATTGTACTGTACACATTAATGTAACGGACAACAATAAACATGAAATAAATTCAAATGACAATTACTGCTGCCGACATTTACTCAATACGGTTAGGTTCAAACATCGCACAACTGCATGAATGTTTAACAGTTACAGCTAACACCATTATTTTCGGTTTACCACCTACTGTCTGGAACTCAACTCCTAGAAAAGTACTTGAAAACCCTTTACTGACAATATTAAAATCTATGCTCATGTCTCGCCAGTTTCATCTGTCTGTAATTGCAATATGTAACGTACTGACTGATTGCATTCAGGTGTAAAGTCCCACCTGACACAAAAACATGTTCCCAGCTTAAGCCAACCACTTAGGTTGGCACTGAAGAAACCAAACCTCACATCACAAAACCAGACATGCACCGGTAATGGTAAATCTAAAGATTCTGTAACACAAAATAAATAAAATTAGCCCTATACGGAACTGACGGTCGACTCCTACTTACTGCCAACTTCAAAGTCATGTGACACAAAAAACTAGGACAAAAATTAAAAATCCGGCCCCCATAAGCTTTAGGTATTGTGCCCTAATTTAAGAATCCGTGGTCATTTGCCAGACCCCATTATAAATGGGAGAGGAGATAGCTTTTGAATATGGGCGAATTTCCGACTTTCAAGGGCTTATGACCTTGACCTTGGATCGGGTCATACTGCATACCGTCATGCATCACTCGTCGACCTCTACCTGCATACCAAATTTCATTGAAATCTAAGAAACTGTTTGTGGACGGACGGACGGGCATTTGAGACCCACTTTATTCGGCTGACTCGGAGGAGTCGACCTAAAAATACTTCACCTAGATTTTGGCACCTCATAGCATGCCTGTCCTCAAAATGGAACGGGTCTATTCTTACAGCAATACAACCCTATGACCAGATATAAATAAGTATGTTACTATTGCTAAAGAACGAACAAATAAGCTGTAAACAGAACTTATACACGCACTTCGGCCTTTTTCTAATTACTGGTAGTTAGTTGTTGGTTGGTTGGGAGACTAACGTCCCATTTCAGTACAAAAAATAGGCGATATCAGGGACAATTGTTTAGTTTCTTCAGTGATATGTGACGTGCAACGGGATGTGGAGATTTAGTTCTGCCAATGACACAGTAACCTCCTGACCACATTGCACGACCAAAAATGGGAAAGGATGAAGGAGGCTCATTAAAGTTATTATGCTAGCACCTACAACAGGGTGGAAACTAACCAACCACCATCCGATCTATCTATTTATCAGTTCAATGTGATATCTTGTGTAATTGCTATTCTTCAGTTGCTATAACATATCAGTGCCTAACGATTGTATAATATCTTTTTTGTGTTGGCCTGGCTTTGGAATGCTTCTCTTACGTAAAACCCAAAAGAAGCATCTGGGGAACCGCCCACCCACGGTACCAGACCTGCCATCTCCACCCCCTCTGGGAGTTAATGCATGATGAACATAAATTGATATTTTTTAAAATAATTTAGCACGAGCAGATACACGAGTATTAATAAAACAGGCACATTAATCCATAAAACTTAACAGTCATCAAAGTTAGCATCCAAATCACAACCGCTGTGCATCTCTTTCTACAAACCAACGAAAACCAAATCAGAAACAGGAATGTCTTCGTAAAAACAATAATTACAATTATGGACATACAGAAATTGGCAGCGCATTAATTACCATGAGACATACAAAGAAATGTGCTGTTAAGCATCACGACAATACGCACAGCTTTTATTTGTCATGGAGTGCATTTACGAATGCATAATAACAGATGTTCTCTGGCTAAAGAACTGAATTTGCAACAAGTATACCGACTTAACCGACACAAATAACTTTCGTCAGTACCCCGGATACCTATGCAAAAAAAACAATGAAGGATGAGAGAAATGACGTAACAATTGCACACACACAATGCTTAGTCACAACAGCAATCGTGTAAACTAATGTAATTCCACAGTTGTGTTGGCTTGCTTCATATGGTAATCCGGGGTTCTGATACTTTGGCATTTTAGGGCCTCTAGGACCATGAAAGCTACTACTTCAGGTTGCATTGGCTGGGCTTGGAGGAGTGTGAGGACCCCTCCTACCACTCTGCTCTGGCAACGGGCTGCAAGATCTGGATCTGTGTGGATTGCCTCCTGCTGCTGGACTCCCTGCTGGAGTTTGTGAGCGTCTGTTTCCTTGTGGACTTCCAATCGGAGGTGTGTGAGGACCTCTCCGGCTGACTCGATGCTCTGCCGGACTCCCAGATCGATTTTTCACAGGACTGGCCGAGTGGCTTCTACGACACGCAGCCCCCGTTGTGGGACCGGGCGACTGACTTCCCTCAGGAGGTGTGCGAGGACCTTTCTTAGAGGCTGGATGCTCTTTCGGACTCCGAGACCGATGGCTCACTAAACTGCGAGACCGGCTTCTACGACACGCACTTCCCCGTCTCACAGGACTATGCGATCGACTTTGCTGCTTCTTCGTTGAGCCCCGGGATCGCGATCGCGACACAGACCTGCTGGTAACAACCAAAACAACAAACAATAATATATGCACTTCAACAAGCTAAGATGCAAAGATGTAATCCTATGACAACATTAGACGGGTGTGTTGTGTTAGAGTAACGGACAGGTTGTCGTGTAATGAGTCAAGAGACAGACTAGTAACAGATAACGTTATTACAGTGCCACAGCAAAATAGGCCGAGAGAGTGTGGACGCTTAAAGAAAAGACCAGAATATTCCACTGGGTAAAAATGCATAGGATATGAGATGGAGAATGTAAGACCTCGATGGCGACCAAAGAAAAACTGGAGACAGGTTGTGGAAAAAGACTATCAGAACCAACAATTAAACAAGGAAAATGCCATGGACAATAGTAAATAGAATAAATTAATTACAGACAATGGTCAATACCTACATAGAGAGGGAATGATTAAGTCTATGATTTTGTGCTACCGGCTCATCCGGGTTGTCCTGGTCAAACGCTGGTCACGGAGGTCGTGGTTGCAATATATGCAATGCGATTCTGTTAGTAGAAAAAAAACAAACTTCTAGACATGCCACAACCATGTTGATAATAAATCCATTAATCTATCTATAATGTAATCTATCTGTTATGGTAACCTATCTAAATTGCCTGTAAATTCTATCCACACAATGAAAACACCAGCCTGAAGACAAAACTAGATGGACTTCAAGGATCACCCCGATGGCTTGGTGTGACCTTGACCTTTGACCTCCAGAATCTGACCACGTCATCGGTAGAGGATAGTGAATATTCCATGAAAGTTACTTCGAGATTGATCAGGGCGTTCATGAATTACTGTGGTAACAAGATCTGTCCGGATGAACAGACAAATGGATGAATGTTGCAAACGATCCGAAAACATAATGCCTTTGCCGACATGTCTGGTGTTGAATGCATAATAAAATAAAGCAACAGAAATGTCATCAAAAACTCGTATCAAAATATACAACTTCTTGATAAAAACACAGATGTCTTTCGGTACCCGGTATCAAATCTACACTTAAACATGACCACATAAAAATTCTGTCACAAAAGTACAACATTCTAAAGTTATCCTTATAAACGTGGCTGTTACAAATATTTTATATAGCCAGAAATGTACTGCAACAAATATGTCTAATAAGAAAAATTAGCCCCATATGGGGACTCTTCGCAACTGACGTCTGTGCCAACTTCAAAGTCAAGTGACACAAAAAATAGGCCGAATATAGAAAATTTGACCCGATCAAATTTAGATATTATGCCATAGTTTAAGAATCTGTGGTCAGCTGCCAGCTCCCATTGTAAATGGCTGAGGAGATCTGCACACTGTTGTGCATCTCTCGTCGACCTGTACCTACATGTTAAATTTCATTTAAATCAAAGGAACTTTTTTTGGATGGATGGACATACGCACATATGCACATATGTATGGAAGGACGGACAATTGAGAGTGGCTTTATTAGGTCGACTTGGTCGAAGAGTCAAGTCAACCGAATAATTAGCTAGATACCACCCTTGAGAACTCGAGTTCCTTCTCTCTCATCTGAAAGCTTTACTTACTGTCAGCAACAGCATGTTGGCAGTCTGGCCAACACAAGTTAGTTAGAAAAAAACAGATTAATGGTGGCATAAGCAAAAGTGCTTCTAGAACATGGTACACAAACTAAAATTCCAGGAACGACTTTGTGAAAAAAAATGTTTGTCATCGTCTTTTGAAAGAAGCCAGGGAAGTAGCTTTAGTGACACTGGTTGAAACACTGTTCCATGCACGAGCAGCGGTCACACGGAAAGATCGGTCACCAGTATAATGACCATAGAATGGTTGTGTATCTTGTGTCAATGACACAGAAACCGTGGCTCGTGACAACTAGTTCCCCAATGTCTTAATTTCAGCACCTTCCATTTGGCAGTTCCAGCCCACCAGCATCAATGCCAACTTTTATCATATTTGCCCAGCTAGAGTAGTGACAAAATAACAAATTTTCCACTGCCCACTTCCACTATGCAACACTACCAGTCTGTGACAACAACTAATATTGTCAGAAACCACAAATTCAGCTTAGCAGGTACAAACTAACCGAGTATTTCTTTGCTTTGAGAAACGCTTTCTATCTCTTGGTGACTGTGATCTGCTTCTGTGTGGTGAAAACGCGCGTCCATGACAGGTCCTCGACGAGTCACGTTGTCGTGAATGACTGCGTGACCTTATCAACAACATGATGTAATTATTAATCTCAACAAATACATCAATAGCAGCAAAATAAAGAGGTTGCCTGGTTGAAATTTACCGGCACTTTTAACAACCGATGTCAAGAAATTTAGATATATGTCTTTATATTACAAAACAACCTGTCTGAAAACGTCCATTTATGCGCAGTGCATATGCCGGTATTAAGATTACTCAGCATGATTTGGAAGTTTTTCACCCAAAACAGCGTCACGTTGCACCAATAAGGAAAATATGGCATGGAGGAATCAAATGAAGTCAACGTAAGCCCACATTGCTGCAGGGATAGAGGTGCTGAACCCCCGAAACTGAACATTTTTCAAAACTTCGGAACATAAATGCTTTGTGGGGTGTCCCTTGCATGACTTTTACTAAATTTTCAGGGTTTGTGGGCAGTTTCATGTTCTGTCAACCATGCGTGTTTGGTGAACTCACTTGTCAATTTAGAACTCCAGTATTTCACAAGATAGTAACAATGTTTTAGGGTATAGTGGAATCTACAAAAATGTACCAGTGAATCAGCAATTACTTCTTCAAACACTTAATAAAATTTTAAAACTTCTTATTGTAAATTGGCAATGCTTATGTTATTTGTTGTGTCCTTTGACAAGAGTGCATAGTCATCAAAGTACTCTTGATTCAAGCAGGTATAATTTTATAGATACTATTCTAAATAGGACTATTCTAAATGAAGAAATAGATCAACATACAACATTCAAAAACCAAAAATGATGGTACTAGATTTACTCAATGAAAAGTTGATCTTTATAACTCTTATATTCACTGAAGCAGTAAAATAGGTACCTATGGAACTGTTTATATATTAGTATTATTATGTATGTGACAAGACATGTATCGAAATAAATAAAACTAACCTGGATTTTGAACCGTGGCGACGTCGGGTTCTCGATTCACTGCGAGATCTACAATGACAATATGAAACTTAAGCCACAATAATAGTCACATGGTCCATAAGGATTCATTCAAACTGATTCAGTAAGGTCCGTATTGTCAGAGCCGGCTTAAGTAAGCCTCACAGGGTTTAGATGCAATGGCAAGCGTGGAATGCAAGACTATAACGGGAGTCTGGGGGCGGAGCCCCCAGTGGGATCCAGGGGGCAGAGCCCTCGGTGCTGGGTTAGGGGCAAAGCCCCTGAAACTGGATGCCTTTTCTATTTTGCATCTCCAAAGGAAGCCACAAATTTGCCACATTACTGATATTTGGCAGTCATTTAATCACAGCGATTAAAAAAAATCACCGTGTTACACAGCAACTCCGAAGCGCGAGGCCCTGCGCAAGAACCCTCACGTCTTTGCCTAAGGCCGGCTCTGCCTATTGTGATGCTAGTCCTGTGTCAGTCTATTCTAATAATTACAATATGACAAATTGCTAAGCCGTAGTTATGAAAAAACTAGAAGATCGACTTTAACACACCAGTGTCGACGTTGATGCCTTTGATACCTAGGCCTGCTGTGACCTTGACCTTTGAAGACTCGAATCAGTAGGGGCAAGTTAATATTCCATGTCATTTTATCTAAATTGTTCAAGCCATTCGTGAGATATCGTGGTAACAATATCTGTCCGTATAAATGTACGAATGGACGAATGAGTGGGACAACTGGACCGCCTCTACTCTGTGACACGCCACAACTCTGTGCTATGTCACAGCCAATCACTGCTTTTGCTGTCCTGATGTTAACTTTTCGGCCATTAGTTTCCACAAAAATGATGCAAGTCAACATTCCGTGAATAAACTGAAACCTGACCTGCGACTCCGACGTTCAATTGGACTACGAGACCTATGCACACAACACGGCTTTATCCAGCATTGTTCACTCAGATGTACGGAATAGCATTGAATATTTAATGAAAGCACAGACATCAACTCACAGCAACTGAAGTTTAAATCAAATTGCAAGAAAAATTAACACATTTACACCAAATAAGCTTAAAATGTGCATATTCTGCTCTACAAAGTTAATGCTCTATTCTAGTCTGTATAACTCAAGAAATAAATTAATGCTTATAATAACCAAACCTTATCGTTTTGCTGTCAATTTTGATTTTATATGTGCAGACGATGACACAAAAATTAAAATCAGGTGTCTCCAGTTTAAAAAGCAACATGTGCAAATCTAACTGAACTAAGCAAAAATGGCGCAAAAATAAAACTTGTTTTTTGTCACCTCATATCTCACGCAACGGGCGACGAGCAGAATACTTACGGCCCCTAGAGACGACGAGTAAGAGCACCTTGAGATTTGCACGAGCGTTCTACGTATTGGCAGTAGTGGTAGTGGTAGTGGCGGGTAGTAGTTGAAGTACTAGTGCAGTGTACAGTAGTGGAGAGCGCGTTAGAGATGCAGCAGGGCGCAAGGATACCGACAACAACCCATTGATAACATTCCACATTAAAGGTCCTATGTCAGTCATTGTGGTTAAACAGTATTTAGGACTTAACCAGTTAAAATCTATTTATACTCCATCTGCCTGCACTTTGTGTTCATAATGCCAACTTACAACATACTAGGGAAATGTGCATCTGAAATGAATTAGTAAACATTTAACACACTATCTATTCAGAAGAGGTTAGTGCAGGGAAATGACATAATCAAACTATCAAGGTATATTTATACACTGTGTCTCAAAAAACAATACACTGGACTTTTGATCATAACTTCAGCAAATGCAGACAGATTTTCAAAATCCTTTCACCGACAGATTCCCACAGGAACTCTCTATGTAACTGTTACATGGTTTCCTACCTCACATTAACTATGTTGCTACACTATCTTGAAAAATTAAAAATCTAAAATAACAGCCGACCTTTTAATCATATCATCATAATTAATCAATTTTATTTGAAACGTAACTTAACAATATTTAGATGATAAATGCTACAACAATATCACAGTGATGATTTATTTAATTTTTGTACAACATATGAAGCACAGAATACAGATAACACACGAATGTTGGATACATAAGAAGTTTGTGCAACAAAAACAAATAACGTCAACATCGTCAGAAGCTTACAGTAGTGTTTGCAATTAATACCTACTGCAGTCCATCTACCTCACACACAGTCTGAAAGCAAATGACGACAATGTCTATCTCTGGTACAAACACAAGCTTGGGATGTTTTAGCCATTTACTGATGTGAGCTTCATCAATGACAGTCTGCTGCAGCGAAAGTAACACATCAGTCATCCACTGCTTCAGTTTGCTGACATCACGGATCCTCTTTTAGCACTGCTGCATTCGTTTCTAGATTGTGCAGTCATAGAATTCAGATCTGAGCCATTAAGCTGGTCTCATATCTTGCAAGATAAATTCTGCGGTCTCATGTGCAATACACCATTGAAATCAACAACAACTGTAATTTTCAAGTTTCACAGGGTAGTGTAGAAACATACTTAAGGTAAGGTGAAGAATCATTGCAATACTTGTGCACAAAATTTCCTCAAGAATCTGAGACTGACAATGAAAGTATATTGTAAATCGGTCTAGATTTGCTAAAGTTATGATCACAAGTCACGTGCACTGTTTGTTTTAAGAGATAATGGGTCAGTTCATCTTTCGCTAAAACCCAAGTCTAAAACCTTAGTCTAAGACCAAATGTCCGATTTAAGACCTAATTAATGCAATACGTAAAGTGATGCTAAACTTTGCTCTTCAAGTCTAAAACCAAACTTACCACTTGAACTAGTCTTAGACCAAACTTTGGTCGAAAACCAAACTTCATCTGAGCAATCCAGTCTTAAACTAAACCATCCTAATGTATTCAGATAGGCAATTATCACTAATCTCTTAAGTTAAGACTTTAGTCTAAAACCAAATCACTGTCTTTCGCTTAATCTGAACTCGGTCTAAAACCAGGTTTTGGCAGTTCAGATTAAGCTTTGGTTTTACACTAAGGTTTTAAGACTCTGGTTATAGCAAAAGATAAAATGACCAACTGTATATTATTTTAAGTTGTGAGCAATCAGAGGCACTTAAATTAGACTTATCTGAACCTCATGCTGAGGCTGCAATATCAACTAAATGTACTACTTTTATTCAGTATTCAACTGCAAAAAAGTTAACCCCTGAATCAGTTATAAACAACTACAAGCTGCTTGACATGTGGCCACAACATCAAACTGACCAGTTTGTCTTAACTGATCAGTGATAGGAAAAACAAAAAAGGGATCAGCTGTAACACAGGGAATGCACATGCAAGACTCTCCACTTCATTTTAAATTTTTATTAGTTTTAATTCTAGGCAACACGATGGACAATAACAACATTCTGAAAAACTGTTGTCGTGCCTGCTACAGTGACATTAGCTGCTGTAAACCAAGTCGGGTTTCAGTATTATCACCAACTTGCAGCAATTGCACTGGGCTGACAATAACAAATGAAAAATGGTGTGTGGCAAAGTCCAGAGTTTGAAGCTAAGTTTATGGAGACCTAAGCCAGAGCCTTCTTATAGCAGAACGTAGGGCAGGTCATCAGAAGTCATTGTCGCAAAATCAGCTCAATTTTCCAGCCATTCTGACATAAATTACAAGTGCGACAAAAAGAATTTCCATTTGAACGACACACAGGTTGCTCGAAGTCATCGACAATGGTGCTAATTGACGGAAGTTACATGACTTCATACTGGTGTTATCATCTACCGTCTCCGAAACATTACCATTTGTTCAATGTGCGTGCCTGTCTGTGATGTTAAACAGCCCATTTCATGACAACAGCAACAATGAAAACTGGCGCATCTGTAACTGTTTTATCGCCATGGCATTCTAGCCAACATTAACAACAATTTTCAGAATACTGGAATTAAAAGGTTGCACTAGCTAAATGGAACTGATGGTCGCTCAAGGTTATCGGAAATGGCACTACATGTATATGATAGGCCATACATCATTTCCAATTATTGTCATAGTAATCACATCTTTAACTTACACTGATACCAAGGTATTACCACTGTTCAGTGTATAAAATTACCTGTGCCTTGACCCATGACTTCCTATCAGATTTCCGCCAAGATGTCTGGTGAGAGTAAAACAACGGCAGAACTACCAATGGTGGTAGATAGATGGTACCAGACTGACAGACAGCATTATGACAGCATATACTGCCTTGCATACGATGCACTGTGAGGTAAAAGCAGAAAAGTCCATCGCATTACATCTGATCTTGAACATTATCGTTCATTACCGTTTCTTTAAACTAATGCTTCCGAGAACTGCTTTCAACAACTTTACAAAACTACAGTAAGTGTCTCCAACGAAAAACAGACCAGTTGACAAACACTCTGGAACAAACTTATCATCATCATTCACAAGACAGTAACTGATTGATTACGTGATCACAGCCCTGTATTTCTCAGAAAATAATCTAACATAAGGCTTAACTCAATGATATAAACAATATAAGAGTGCAGTCTAATAATAAAAATAAAGAGTAAGTGTACATCGGTACCTGCGATCATAGCGATTCCGAATGCTGTATTTGTATTCTTTCTTATATCCAGTTCTCAGTGCATGCTCAACTCTCACTCGACGTCCACAGACCATTCTGCAAAATGTTTGTACAAATTAACTCTGGAGGCATGTGTGATCTTACTACTCGATACACACATTCACAATGTTAATAACCATTTTCAAGCTCAACAAGAGTTAGCTCAGTGCCCTTTGATTTTGTTCCTCAATCTGGTCACCACAGAACCTTTGTAAACAAGGTGTCGCCCTAATGGGACGTAACACTACTGGCCCGCCGTGGAGTGTTACCGTGGAGCTATAATTAGACTGGAGGTGGCATAATGTCATCGCCTGGCCCGCGCGGGTGAAGCCGCCTGCAGGCCTGCCATGGAGTGTTACAGACAACAACAGACGACGACAACAGAAGCCAAAGAGCAAAACAATACTGCCTCCCTACACTATGTGTAGGCGGGCCAGTAATGACTGGATCAGGTTTTATGGTGCAATACTAGACTAACCATAATGAACACTGTGCCAAAATTCCAATCCATTTAAATACAACATAATTCAATAGAAAAACGTATATCATATTAAATGGATTTTAACTTTGGCCTCACTTTAATAGGAGATACAATGTACGCTATGGCCCCATGACTGGTTGTCCATCTGTCCATCGATCCACATGCTGATACTGTATTAAAGCAACTGTACATATCATCACAATCAATGCCACACAGTAGCCAGGAACACTTAGTTTTCTAATGCCAAAGATCTTGATGAAATCCAGCCTCGTAAATAGGCCAAATGGCATGCTGTTCCTGTCAACCAACCACATCCGTCAAAGTACTGAAAAGAACTCATAGCTGAGGCACAACCAAAGAAAATCACCTTGATTCGCCGACTAAATCCCAAAGAAGGATGTTGTGCTCAAGAACACACTTTTGATGGGGACATGTGCCAGCCCACATTGATGTACCTACACAACAGTTCACTGTGCATTGTTCACCTGCCTCCAGAGGCAAATGAACAAATGCATGCACTGCTGTGAGGGGTGACAAGATGATGATGTAGCCTCTTCCCAGTTTATTTTGGACACTTGTTTCCGAGATTACCACTATTTATAAATTAGAAGCTTACTTGACCCAAAACTGTAAATGAATTGAAATGACCCTCAAACATAAATTAGCATATGTCAACAAAAGCAATAAAAAATAATTAATCACACAACCCATGTATCACGACTAATTACTAAATATTAACAGCATCAGCAATAAACACAACATGAAACAGACAGATACCTTCCATGCAGTTTCTGCACAGCTTTCTCTGCCTGATCACTGTACTTGTAGACAAGAAATCCAAATCCTGGAGGATTTCTGCACAGTAAAGCAATGCTACCATTGAAAATCAATACCCGACATGCAATACATTGTGCACAACATATGCTCAATGTTCAATCACAAGTAGCTCAGCTGTCACTGACAGACGCGATGCATTACGGCAAACAGCAAAATTTTAAGTCACGTGACCATAACCATGCCCATTTATGGGGCGATATGTCATCCTTTTGGTAACATTGGATATAGTCTACCTGTGTAAGAAATATGACGATTCTAGCTTCAGTTATTCCTGAAGTATGTTTAGAGCCTTGATATTTAAAGTGGATCACATGGCATGACAATGCCCCCTCTCAGGGACAGTTTGTCATGTGTAGGCTGGGACTTGCTATGATCAATATGCATACCAAATATGAAGTGTCTACGATTTCCTGCAATAAAGATATGAAAGGCAATGCAAAATTGTAAAAAAAATCTTTTTGAGCCACCCTTTGAAGGGCTTAGGGGTAATGCACATGGTTCATCTATGGCTCGATTGAAAGCGCATTGTCAACTTCCTATTAGCGATTGAACTTTTTCACTAGCTTTCACGACCGAGGCACTATTAAGCAAAATCTGTTGAAATCAGCATTTTCTCAAGAAGCGGGTCACTTTGACTGCAAACTTTAGTACAGAGGATGTGGCCTGCAATCTGTCTATGGACCTAGGACCATTAGATAGACAAATGATGTAGCAACAACTTTACTTCTGGAAGTTTTCACACAAAGAAACTTTGCAGCGGACTACTTTCTGAAGCTGAATTTTACTGGCAAAAACAGCCAAATCACGTTTTGTGCCACCATAAAGGCATACATCATAAAATTTTCAGTAATGGGTCAAACTGCTCGGGTGGTGCAGTTCGTTTGCATTATACCGTCGGTCTGTGTGTCTGTCTGTCTATCTATCTATCTACAGTGTGATTTAAATTAACAGTAACGAAAATATATTCATTCCATTAACAGATAGAATGTAACAATAACAGAAATGAAAACAATTGAAAAAATGAAACTGAAAATTTAGACTGTTAACTTAACTCAAACTGAAAAAAATATCCACAGCTTAAATCACACTGGTATTTACTAATGCATAATTCTACTGATGGACAGTTGGTGGACTATTTTCAGTAAATGAAATGACAATGTCTGATCTTAAAACCTGCCTGATCCAATGGGCTTGGTATTTCTAAAATGAATCATAAACAAAATGTGGGGGTGAGGAAATTCAGGACCTCGGGTCTGATAATGCATAAAATGCATCTATCACAATATTTACATGTTCATAAAATATATGTCTAGTGAACACACTTACATGAAAACTGCATGAAATACGTCTGTAACTGAGACAGTGTTACATCTGCCAATCCCACGTGAGAGCTCTGAGTGGGCAAAAGCTGAAAAAATGTCGAGTATATAACACGGATTCACGGAATATATTTATTTTAATTTAAAAATTTTCTGCAAGCTGTCATAACATGAGCTCTCACTTTTTGCTCAAAAGGCACCAGAAATTGCTGATTGGCCAGGTTCTAACTAGACATGCTGGAAAGCTTACAGCACTCCCCCAGACCTCCTACCTGGATTAAAAAGATGGGAAAGGGAAGAGAGGAAGCGTAGGAAAAAGGATGGAAGAAGAAAAAAGGGCAGTATAGGGGTAGAGAGAGGACTGGATGGAAAAATGAAAGGAAAGGAAGGGAAGCGGATATGAGTGCAAGAAGGCCAAAGGAGCGTTCAGGTCCCTTTGGTGTTAGCACTAGAATGCTGGGTGTTAGGTTTAGTGTTATGGTTATGGTTTTGTCTTGCACGACAATCGGCAAACTTCCTGACAGAGTATCACGCCCACTGCTAGCGGCCGGGGGTAAAATGCGGATGTGCGGATATGCGGATGTGCAAATTACCATGTCTAACATCTGCATATCCGCAAAATACTCATGTCTAATCAGTGACGCGAAAAGCCCGTTCATTTCTTTAAATGTAACTGTCCTTGCCACAAAAAATCTTAGGACAAACTTATGAACAACTTAGGATACGGTCTGACTTAGGAACATCTAAAGAAAACCTTACGCTGAACTTACGCAAAACGTTCGATCAATGTAGTATCCACAGTTTTGGATCCGCAAATTACCCGTTACACCTGCAGATTTTCCCCGCAACTTTGCTCCGCAAATTACCTGTTACAATATCCGCACATCCGCATTTCACCCCCGGCCGCTGCTGGTTACTGCTTCTGACCGTTTTTCTGTATATGGAACTGAAAGCTCTACTATAAACACAAAATCAACAAATCAAGATGCTAAGGTTTTTGATGTCAGTCAGCTTATAGCCGAATGTCAGGGGGAAAGTGTTATGATTTTTACGGACGGCTCTGTGTATGAAGGATCAGTTGGTTCTGGGGCTTGTGCTGCTGTTTTGTTGTCAAAGTTTGATGAGGATGACGTTTGGATACAGACCTCTGCTGTGGGCACAAGAGTTAGTGCTTTTGAATGTGAGGTTGAAGGTGTTGGTCTTGGTATTACAATGGCTATTCAGTATCTGC
>Ga0209780_1000823_pt1 | contig 18489 bp, 10 predicted proteins | sample WorMetexBAHAMAS2_FD_187384 | JGI IMG/M metagenome (GOLD analysis project Ga0209780, IMG submission 187384) | Marine gutless worms symbiont microbial communities from Max Planck institute for Marine Microbiology, Germany - Inanidrilus exumae... | ecosystem: Host-associated > Annelida > Digestive...
CCCCACTTTTAAAATCGTGGCACCGCCACTGCTACACGGAGTACACATCTATGTAGGCCTACAATGAATATCGAGCAACTTGTCACCAGGGAAATTCAGTATTTGTAATCATTTAAATTTAAGTTATTCAGTGGATATTTTTCGCCCCAAGATCGACTCATCCACGCCAAATTCACCCCCGCCGGTGTAGAAATGTGGGACCCCAAAAACTGGAAATTTTACCCAATTTCTGAACATCAGCGCCCGACGTATGGGCACACACGTTGGTAACGGTTGCGCGATTTTTACGAAATTTTCAGTGTTTTGGGAGTAGATCATGGTCGGTCAAATGTTAAAATTTGGGGCATCGCTCAAGGGGTCCGCAGTTCTGCGGTTTTACATCGGGGTGCATTTTCTCCCAAATTCTCAGCGACCATAGCGGCGAAATTATACATCGAATGTGATGGCGCCACATGCACGCAAACTGTCTGCAGAATTAAACTCACGCAAGCATGCAACGAACGTTTTAAACGACTATAAGTTAACGTGATAAATATATTTCAACACTGTAAGATTCTCCGTAGATAAATAGTCGACAGTTAAACGAATTCTGCAGCGTATCAGTGCATCTTGCGGACATACGTGTAGTGTAGCAGACGGTCAGGTATGTGATGCTATTTATACATGCGAGTCTGATATGCAACGCGATGAACCAGTATTAAACATGACAGCTCTCGATCAATATCTATATGTGTGTGTGTGTTTTGTAATTTGATGTGAGATTAAAACTTGCATATTTCCGACAACTGAAAAAAGTGCAAGAATTGGTCAAAATTTCCGATTTTGGTAAACGGGGTTCGGAACTCGGGACCGGTGTATGAGTTTCATTATAATTTTGGTTTGAGTCACTTGTAATATATGGGTCGGGTCAGGTCACAAAAAGTGACTTTTGTGCTGAATGGCGAAAGTTCTCTCTAAACACACTGCACATCCTATGATTGCACACATAAGCTGGAAAAATAAATAGAATGTTCGTAATACGAAACGACCGTCGCAAATAGTGATATCATATCGCTTAATATTAACGTGGAGGATGATATTCAAAACATATACAATTTCTCTGATTTTATGTGACACAAGAATCTGAAATGATGCAGAGTAATTTTAGAAATGTCACACAACGTATACGGAAAGACAGAATTAAGCAGAACATGCAGAAATAAATACAAATATAAGGACTATCATGTTGGTATGATCGTGTTTGTCTGTCCAGATGTAACTAACAGTGCAGTTACATCATTTCACTAGCGAAAACTTTTTATTCCATTGATATAACTGCTTTCAATCGTTAAGTGACCTGTCCAATCCAACTGCAACTTAAATCACAGTAACACAAAACTTTCTAAACGTTTCGTAACTTACTCTTGTGCGGCCTTAAACATCCATGGCACTTGGACATTAATAAACCATTTATGTCTATACTTGGCGCCAACATCGCTTAGAATTTGGATACCACAAAAGTTAAACGAAATTAGCGGCTTCTTCCTGCAAATAACTACCAACAACGAAAAACTCAAAATTAAATTATGCTAATTTAACTACTAACTAACTTGTGAGTGAACGGACTGACATTTCGCAAAGGTTTGAAACAAGTCAGGGAGAAAACAGCGAGAAAAACATCAAATTTGGCATTTTTCGTCAAACTCTTTCCATCAATAGTATCAAGAAGTACCTCGACTGTTCAAAGCTTTACAAACAGACGGCCTCCTAATGCTTGCGTGTGTGGTCAAGAAAGTTTGACGACGCCCCAGAACGTGAACTCGGGCTGTGTAAGGATGGTCCGTGCGCCGTACATGCAGCGCACGTGCAATGTCTGATGCTTGTCTAGGTGGGTGGTCGTCGCCGTGTTACACTGCTGGTAGACGCCGTGGCTGGTCGGATGAAGTGACCTGGCGTCCCTCAGCTGCTCGCTGGACAAACACTTGACCACCTCGCGACTGTCCACGTACACACCGAACGACCACCGCCCCGTCCGGTCATGGTAGACCATCTACACCGACCGCAGCAGTGGAAACAAAAGTAAATAAGTATAACTAACACACACGTCGACATGCCGCCGTAGTGTAGCTAGCAGTCAGACATTATAGAGAGGAGACGGTCAAACGCTCTCGCCTGCTGGAGACATTAACCTCATGCAAAGCGTGTGTGTTAGTGAACCCGAGACCACGCAGACAGGCACTGAAGCCGGTCTGTATAGAGCAAGACACAGTGCAAACTTGGACGCTTTATCGACAAGCCACAGTGACCGAGACACGGCTATTCACACTGCGGCCCGTCTAAGATGAGACAGGTTCATAATAAGTGGTCAAAGAGTTTTGATGAAAGGCCGCATCGCACGTCGTGACATAATTGACAAATAAATGACCCCTTTTGCAGCGTACAACGCAGCAGACTCCCAATACTTTTCAATGGGGCGGACAACCCCAAAAATTGCCCCCTTCCCTTGGGGATCTTGACCTCATCTAATGCATGGTTCCTTGGGCCCACGCAAGTCAGCCCCCCCTCCTCTCCCCCCGACTGCATCTTGATCGGTTCAGCCGTTTTGCAAAGCTCACGTACGTGACCAACAGACAGACACACAGACAGACCACGCTACTCCGTCTATAGCAACAAACCGCATCTAGCTATTGCTATTACTTTAGGTCAAAGGTCAAATGTCACTAGGCCACGCAAGACGTATATCGGCGGCTAACTATATACTGGGATAGCCCGATAACGTGTCGGCCATCGGGAACGGCTGCAGGTGTTGTGGTCACAGACAGCCAGCGAGTGGAATCCTCCTCCTATGAGAGGCAGTCACGTGACAGTTGTAGCTTTGACCTTGAGATGACTAGCTGAGAGGCGGATGTTACGCTATACAAGTCGCAGTTCGATGCTGGCTGCCTTCGTGGGCGTTCTTTTACATCATCACATTTCCGAGACATCATGTGTAGCAGACAAAACAGACTCTTCATAGAACGTAAACAGACAAACGGCCGTACTCTGTGCTGAGCAGCACGAGGCCCGCGGCCACCCACGGCATCAGTGGCAGAGCGCACGTGTTTCACGTCAGATCTCAACCCGTAACGAACCGTACATCCGGCCTGCCGTGCTTCATTAGCACCCACCCAGTGCATATGCTGTGTCTAATTACAGTAACATCAACATCCTCTTGGTCGGTCGGCTCGTGTAAAGACTGGCGCCACGATCGTACACGTGGCGAGTGAGCGCGCACCTGCTGACTCGGTCTGTCAATCATGGCTACGGTCTGTACTTTGTCTTTTCTCCACTGCATGCTCTGATGCTGAGGCTGACTGAAAGTCAAAACATGCAGTATACTTAGCGCTAATGTTTTCCTTCAAAACAGGTGGAAGAAGACACCTGAGGGAATCAGCTGACCCAGGTTTACGTGAAGAGTAGCTGTTGAGACGCGGTGTTATGGTGTGGTGAATGACCTGTGCGTAGATGAGATAGACTCCAGGCTGCAGCACGGCGACGTGTCCAGTCTCTTCATTCAATTGAAACACGTCAGTCGACACCCAGTCCGCCTTGCGCCAGAACCGATACGTCGTGCCTACACACAGCACCAACACGCCACCGCAATCAACAAATAATTCAACGCAGCCATCAGTCTCTATACAGTCATTATGGTGGTGTTGGTGGCATTAGTAAGCACAGGGTTACGTACGCCATACAACGCGCCCACTATCTAACGTAACTCAATTGACAATTCTGTTTCCCGTTCCAGCGCTTTTTAAACGTATTAACAGTATTGCAATTTACACGTTGTTGAGGCAGTGAATTCCAACTGTTTATCACTCTAATACTAAATACAAATTTCTAACATCCAATCTAAATGTGTTATATGTAGTTGCAGTGAAAATGTTACGAACGTTATCCTTATATTTGCCCCCACCCCGAGGGGGGAGGCGGACGTCATGACTGACGAGTGACCTTGACGACCCTAGCACCCGACCCCCCACTTTTCATCAGCGAGATGCACCCATGTGCGTACTAAACCTTCTGCGCTAACAGAGCTACAGGCCTTACTCGGGAATATTTTTCTAATAGTTTGTGATTAACGTTGTGCACAACGCAGAGAGAAGCACGCTATATAGGCCTACTCCGAGCTTTGCCATTGGTCTGACAGCTGTAGATATAAGCTTTCAACGGCCAGACAGTCGCTATTATTAATGCGCAGCACACATGCGATAATAGGAGTTAAAATCTGCGAGAGATGACGGCACTAAGTAATTACCGACCGGGTTAGCCGGGAATGTACAGTAATCGTCCGTCTGTCTGTCTGTCTGTCTGCATGTTTGATTCCATTCTAACTTTTGAACCGACTGAGCTTTGAGACAGCTGTGACAGCTGTAGAGTGACATCGGTCATTCTTACAATAATAATATAATATAATATACACATTTGTATAGCGCCATATGGTCGTAACTTCAGAGGCGCTATCTATCACCATAGCATTCATGTCGAGAATCATTGAAATGTAAGTCTATACTCCGCTAGAAAAAATGCCTGAAGCCGCCACCAAATCAACAGAAAACGTGAGTTGTTTGGTGTGTTCGTGCAGCCATAACAGATGCCATGTTGTGTAGCCTAGCGTCCAAACTGCCTGCTATAATGTAAGGGCGTGTGTACGGTGGCCAGAACAGCTGCGTAATAAAAAGATGACGAATGCACTGGCAATAACACTCACTGCTGAATCTGGCCGTGATGACGTCACACATTATGCAGATAAAAAAAGAACATAGGCCTACACGATGCGCCAGAAAACAGCCTGCCATGTAAACGAGTGTTTGACAATAGCTGCATTCGTTTTAGTACAATTTTACCGCACGACGTTATGCTAGCGCGGTATATGTTGTCGCCGTGTGTCTGTCCGTCCGTCTCCATGTCTGTCTGTCACACGCCGGTACTGCAGCAATAAGACCAAACATAGGATCATGTAAACATCGCCACACAAGCTCAGAAACTCTACTTCTCTGATGTTGAAAATCTCGGCAAAATTCCAATGGGGTCACCCGCAACGGGGGCGCCAAACACAGGTAAGGTAGGTAAAAATCGGCGATATTTGACCTATAGCGAAGTATGAGTCAAAAATCTCAGAAACGGTGCAAGACACGGACATATGCACTATTGCGGCTAATAGGAACCCGTATGCGCTCTATCGAATGGTGCTATTTCCAATGACCTTGAGTGACGCCTAACTACCTCAAACCACCCCACTTTCCACATTTTATATCGCCTTTCATATCTTCGTAATGTATAATAGAGACCCGCAAAAATTTAATGGATCATGTGACCTGACCACGCCCCTTTCAGGGGTGGTTTGTCATCCATGGGCTAGGACTTCTTAGGATCAACACATCTACCATATTTGAAGTCTCTATCTCCACCCGTTAGGAAAATATGAAAGGAAAGTTTCTGATATTTATTCATTATATAAGTTATGTAGCATAATTTTCGGTATAATCAAATAACATCTGACAATCTAAAACTGTAATAGTTAGAATTTTAGATTGACAGATATGACTGGATTAGAGTTAACATAAGCTACGTGTTTGTGACTTTTATAATAAACTAGAAATGCGTGGCAGCTAGAGCCCAGCGTGTAGCCCGCGCGGCATAGCAGTCACGCCCCCTAGCAAATAACTGAAACAAAACTGAGTACTGATCGCCCCATAAAACTCAGTACTGATCTCCGCAATGTCTAGCAGTGGCGCCGCCAAGCGGACGAAGCCAAACTGATGATAGACGAGAGAGTTTAGGCTACATTTTGGCCCCTCTTAAAATCCGGAGTTGCTGGACCGACGTTCACCAAATTTTTACACCATCTAGTCAGATCATCCACATAACCTTCTGAAACTAGAATGTGATATTCCAATCCGTTTCGGAATGCCAAGGTAACGCATAAATATGAGTCGGGGCCGATTTCGCCCATTTTGGCCATGAAATGGGTTGCCATGGCAACATCCCTTGAGTGACCGAAAAAGACGGTCAGATCCATAATGTACGATCAAATACCTACCGTATGTTGAAAATTTTGTGAAAATCGGTCCAGTAGATCCTGAGATCGTTCTACTTAAATGATCATTAAAAGAAAGAAATCGACGCAAGTAGAACATAGCCAGCGGTGCATGCATGTCGCGAGGACTAAATAATCTATGGCTCTGGGCCGCTGCTGTGCTGTGCAGTTTGCACGTGGCTTCGCGGAATGGCGGTCACAAAATTTACTGGGCCCCCATATAGCGAGTTTGTCCTCGGTTGTTCTTATCTAGTGAAGAGGTACAGAGTTAAACGGTGTCCATCAGTCGCCGAGCTGTAGCAGGAACACACAGCACACTGAACGACTGTCCCAGTTCACTGCTGACTGCAGTCTCCAGACCGACAACCAACAACGTTATAATCGCAGTTCGACGCTTACAATGAAAAGGTTTTCCATAAAATAATGCATCTCAAACAGTATCGTAATTACCACCGTCTACGTCGTAACAACAATTTAGTTAATACGATGACGTAGATAGGCCTGCTTGGTGTAAAACTAGTTCACAGCGAGCGAAGCATTCGACAAAGCCGGTCTAACTTCCGGGTCTGTGTTGTATTGATAAGTTTTGCACCTATAGACGTATACGCAGAATCTCCAGGTCGCTAATCTAATCACCTCCAGACATTCGTACCGGCCCAGTATGGCTACAGTAGTATCCGTAGGCTACTCGGATCACAAGTCCGTCGTTTGCCGAACCTAGAGCGACTCATATGAGCGTCTGATAATAACTGCATATTACAGCTGGCTGACGGCAGCCTTTGAACGTGTTCCGAGCTGATAATGAGTTACACTCGGTGACATGACTGACAGCAGTGTCATGTGAGCTCAGACGGCCAACTCAAAACGACCATCTTTGTTTCACTATTCCTATCATGCGTTCCGCCCACGACACAAACAGCATTCTCATTAGTTTCCAACCTTTCAGCTGGCAATAAACAAACCGGTAATATAGGCCTAAGTGTTACGTTATTGCGTAAACTTGTCACAGCGGCGCTGATGGTCGTCGTTGACGTGTTTTCAGTTTCTGTGTGAAAATGACGCAGGTTCACGTGACTCAGAATGGTGACAATAACTGTTCTATACTGACAGTAAAAGTCAAACTCCGCTGTTAGTTTGACGACGTCTGCACTCGTCCTAGCTGGATGCATCACTGTCGCTGAAGACCGTGGCAGACATCGGACACTTTCCACAAGGACGCAGAGTTCCATGGTTGTCATGGCAACGCCACGCATCTGCCGCGAGCTTGTTAGCAGATCACGTCGATCTAGATATACATGTAGCGACGACCACCCACGACGTATAGTGTTTATGAGCGACGCAATGGTCGACACCCAGACGCCATATGCGACCTTGACAGCTCGTACTTTCATCAGGTAGCCACCACGCCCTGTTGTCGTGTGTGCGCCGTGCCTGGAAGTCGTTGATCAGCTGTGCTATGTCAAGTATGTTAACTGACGCTAACCGAGCTCCAGTATATACCAGTATAGCGTGCCTAGAATATAAACGTCTGCATGCGTCAAGCGCGTTTTATGATCGCATCCTCGAATTCCAACGTTCATTCGCCAGAACACAAACAGCAGCAAGAAAATTGCGGCATTAACAAACTGTCTGGGACGGTTTCGCAAATTCTTGTCATTATTCTACATTCTATGACTGTAAACACCAGTCTATAGTCAGCTTAACTTCATCGACCATCGCTGACCTCATGTGACTGATAATCACAACAGGTCTGCACGTGATGGTTTCAAGCGTGTACAGACGTTATACTTACGGTTATTTTCCAGTACTCGTACGATATTTCCAGCTACATCAGCAGCCTTCTAACGAGGACAAACTGGCGTTGAAAGTCAGTGCATAAACGCACTTCCGTACTGCACACTACTGATGACGAGCCCACACTGTCTCACCCCCCCCCATGTGACATGTTTTTACGCTTTTCATTACGTCATATGTTTTACGTTTTTATTTTGTCAATGTGCTTTATTTGTAAAAGGTTGTCAAACACAATGCACATTCTGAACATACCAACAACAAGCACTTTCTAAAAACAACAACGAAATAATATTATTTTTTTTATTTTGTGAGTCAATTAACCCGAATAACTATATTGACCTACATTAATAACAGTACTCGCTTTCGGGCTTTTATCAGCTTATCAAATATCAAAATACGTGCAAAATTCTGTTTCAAATTTCAAGTTATCTTGCATTTAGACAAATCAGGCGTTAGGCGTGCGAGTTTAACATAGGCTAACGCAGATAACGTTTTCCTATGTAACGTGACACATGCTTTTCATTTACGTCACTTTTACGCTTTTAATGTTTTTAATTTTTATTCAACGTTTTTAAAAATAGTAGACTCATGTGGTCCACGCAATAGTCTCACTGTAACTTCCAAGTTCCAATTTGAAATTTGCAAGTAAAACGTACAATTCAACAGACTATCGTTTGAGTTACACAAAAGTGAAGCTGAAATAAAATATTAAATCAAACTGTATAACAAGGAAATCGTAGATATCAGACTTCGCCCGCGCTGTGCAATCCTACGACACCGCCCCCTTCGCGGCCGATTGGCTGCATCGCCTTCGCCCATAAGTTTTCAGCATACTACTTGCGCTTGCCTGGCATACTGAATGATCCCTTCTTGTGCATAACGTTATTGGCGATTGAATGATCCCTTTTGCAGCGTACGCCGCAGCGACGGCGGCAGAGAAGACTGACAATGCTTTTAATGGCCCCAACAACCCCCGAAAATTGCCACTTCCCCTTGGCGAATCTGCACCCCATCTAATACATGGTTCCTTGGGCCCACGGGAGTCTTCACTGAAAACGGTATCTCGATCGGTTCAGCCGTTTTTGCACAGCTCATTACTACTTTACAATAACCGCTAAGTTTCCCCCAAAATTACCCTTTCACTTGGGGAATCGGGTTCCCATCTAACACATGGTACCTAGGGCCCACCAGAGTCATCAACCCAAACGGCATCTCGGTCGGTTCAGTCGTTTTTGTATGAGTCCCAAACGCTATGCCATACAATGCATTATTAATGGGGAAGAAAACACCCAAAATTGCCGATTCCCCTGCGATTTCGTCACCCCAGCAGAAGAGGACCGAGCCACGGCTACAGGCAACGTGCGCAAAAATAGTTTGGGCTCCTGAAACTGGAGTAAACTGGAGTATCTAGGAAACACGCCAATACGAGTGCAAGGTGCGTGAACAGATTACCTCCAGACGAGTTGAATGAGACTATCGGATTGGACGTGAACTGCTTGTCAACGTCAGGTTTTGCATGCATGTGGATCGTCGATCCTCTCTGTAGTCAACACACGCACCGTGGCCGACGGATGTATTGTGTGCAATGAACACAATACAGTATTCGGCTGGAAGGTACCTGAGCACAAGCTGTTTACTTCCTGCATTCGACGATGTCTAGTGTCACTGGCTGCGACTGAGTGATGTCAGTGTTATCTGTCCTGTTACTTTATTACTTATTTACTGTTTCCAATCCAGGCTTCTTTCTTCCATGTCGGTCAGCCAGGCAGCACAGCGGCGTACTTGGTTTACCCAATATCGGGCATCGGACGTTGCCAAAAATTTGGATAGGTTTCTTGTACGGAGCGTACAGTCAAGCGGAATGATTTTTAATTAATTCTAACGGTAAAAATGAAAACTAGAATCCCATAGAGAGATCATTTGGTAGTGAATTTCCGGCGATCTGTAATCATTGCGGGGTTATGGCGGCCTGAAGTCGCAATACCTGGAAATTTAGAGACATTTTTGCGTTTTTTTTGGAAAAACGACCGCTTACGGTGAAATGTTCAAAGTTCTGTTCCGAAAGCTTCATCGCCTTACCGATCGACGTCGTTGTGTTGAAATTTCGTGAAATTCGGCCGACGGGAAATCGTGCGTTATTTACCGGACAAAAAACAAAATTTCGTTTGCCTCCCAAACTGTCGCTACTGCGCGGATCGCGCCCAAAATCCGCCAGGGCCAGCCCCCAACAGTGAACTCGAGTGTTCCAGATTTCATCCAAATTGGTTCGCTTTCGGCGGAGTTATAGCCGAATACGTTAACACCAACAAATCGCGCCCCAAAGAAAAGTACATCCAATATTCGGCGGAAGCCTACCTTCCAGCCGAATAACAACGTTGTCTAATACTATAACAGCCATAATAGAAAATTATGTCATTCTATTCTTAAAGTTTACAAGATATTTAAAGTAAACACGACACTTGTATAGCGCCTTATAATGAGTGCGATACTCATCTCTCAAGCGCTCAGGTATAGGCCTATATGGCACGTGCTAACGAGGGATCACACAGTTTTACCTGCCACCCATACATTTATCCACGAATGGAATGAGCCATCCTACCTTTATACTCTCCAGCCGCAGAGCATCACCGCACTCACCGGTACTCATTTCCCATCCCGCTGAGGGTAGGAGGCTGAGTTGGCCTGGGTAGCTGGTTACACACAATACATCGCACAGCAAACAGCGATTCAAATTAAAAGTTACTATAATTATAATAATAATAAACAAATTTGTAGGTCGTAACTTCAGAGGCGCTTGGGCCAGGCAGCCTAATTGTTAGTAAGCAGAGGAAAGAGAGAAGGCCTGGAAGAAGATGAATATCTTTAGCGTAGACTTTAAAAAACTGTAACAGATTCGCCACTGAGAATAGTTTTCAGTAGCGAGTTCCAGACAGCCGGAGCTGACACAATATTATGACAAAAACATTTAACGAGCACTAAACAGTTGTCTTGTTTTTTAAAAACCCGATTAATACAGAAGACACGGCCCGAGTCGTAGTCGTGTAGGCACAACTGACAACAGGTAGAAACAATTTATAAAGGTGATAAACGACAGACCGGTTTCCGGTGCCGGTTTCCGGTACCGGCCAACAGGTACAAGAAACCGGTTAACATCATGGATTTTCGGTACCGTATTTTGTCGGTATATCTGTTTCCGGTAACAGACAGGATCTGTTCTATATGTCGCTACAGGCTGCCGGTCCGAAACGCGAGCTATTCATTCATTCATTCATTACGTCAAGAAGACAGCATAAAAAAACACACAAGTATACAAACATCTAGGCCTAAGCATAAACATAGCACATAGCATAAAAGAACAATTTAGTGACTGGTCTATACCATTTGTTTACAGGCTTGTTCGCTATTAAGTAGGTAAGTAAGTAAATATAATTTACAAGCGCGCACATTGTCAGCAGAAAGTCGAATCTGACGCGCAAGGATCGCGGAAAACGCTAAGGGGATTGGGAGGCCATAAATTAAACTAGCCGTTGTAACTTATACAGATTTTGCAGTTACCGATGCTTGTATACAATATACACAAACCGGTACCTGAAATCGGTCGACTGTGTCAGCCCATCAACCAATGCCAGAAAGTGGTACCGGTTTTCTGATACCGATTTCCGGCACCGGAAAACAGGCCCGTCTGTCAGTCGCTTACAGGTGAGGGGTTTTGAGCCATACGTGCACAGTTATTTTCTTATTCGTTTATTTTTTCGACCGAAAAAGAATTCTCAAGTTTTACTTAAATAATACATTGCGAGTACGATTAGGAAGACAGCAGACCGGACGCCGCATGCCTGCAGGCAGGCACAGACAATCAATGCCAAGCATGAAGGAAGTCGACAATTGAAACCGTAGGCATGCACGAGACACTGTCATCACAACGCACGGAACTGATGAAATTAACGTACGATATCACGCACGCATACAACGCACAAGGCACTGCGCCAGACAACAGCCGCCGGCATGCAGACATATGCTGTAGTGCTGAATCAATGCCAAACACATAATAGGCTTTCAACGGCCAGACAGTCGCTATTATTAATGCGCAGCATACATGCGATAATAGGAGTTAAAATCTGCGAGAGATGATGGCACTAAGTAATTACAGACCGGGTTAGCCGGGAATGTACAGTAATCGTCCGTCTGTCTGTCTGTCTGTCTGCATGTTGGATTCCACTTTAACTTTTGAACCGACTGAGCTTTGAACTTGAGTTTGCATGTGTGTGTGTGCGTGTGTGCGGGTCTTGATTACAACTCGTCTGGGATTGAAAGTCAAGATCAGAGGTCAAGGTCAAAGTTCAATGTCCAGGTATATGGCCGTGGTAACACAGTAAGGCGGTCGGTCTGACCTCGATACTCGATCGAGTACAGTTTTTCTGTACGACTGGCTGTGGCACAGAGCTGCCTGCGTGCTGTAAGCTATTTGAGACGTTGTAGCCTACTCAAGCACAGTTCACACAGCGCTCATCGTAGTCCACAGCTAACGTTAATTAACAATATCAATCTAACCTTCCCCACTGCTGGTTCCCGGGCGATCACCCACAATTCAGAATCGGCTGTCTTGTCTCAAGGGCGTGAAACAATCCCAATAATTTCCTGCAAACTCTTCGACAGCAAGCAGTGTTCTGTTGACAAACACAAGACTTGCATGGCAGAGGTCAGACAGGCAAACATGCAGAAACGAAGACATGCATCATGCTATAGTATAGACGTGTGACAAACCAGTGACTTCGTGTGTCTCCGCCTTAACTCTTGTAATACAACGACAACATCAACAACAATATTACTATACATGTCTGTCGAATGACAGCCATGCGCCGTGGATGACTTTGTAAACTCAGCAGCACCGTTTACAGTAAACAACGATCGAGATATTCAAGGGACATAAATTATTTTTTAAAAATCTAATCATGCAATAAATAATCAAGGACCGGTTTTTCCACTGCAAATTAATCTTCCATTAACGTTAATGGGAGACTGACTCCCAGTAATTAATGGCAGTTAATCTCCAATTAACGTTAATGGAAGACTAATTTGCGGTGGAAAACCGGCCCTAAGTCTATTAGTAAAAAGTATAGGAAACAGGTACTCCCATAATGCCTCAGGACCGTAGGATGGGCCGGGGCTGACATCCGGATCCGGTTTACTAGCAGGTGACGTTAGACAAACTCAACAGAAAGGCTACTTTCTGCCAGGCCAGCGGTTACCTTCCCAGCTCTACAGTGTCGCCGCCTTTGGCTGGTAACAATTTATAGGATGCTGTTTGGATTCACGCACAGTGTGCCGTTCGGTGTCTCAATGATGCTGCTTCCCAATTATTGCGTCATACCCGAAAAAAACATTTAGGGGGCGAATTGGCATTTTCAAGCCAAACCAGTGAGTTCGTGGGTGGTCCTGTATTTCCCTATATACGCTCCGACAAGTCGGAGGAGCCGCCACGATAAATATAAAGATAACACGGTATGTCAAGGATACAGACATTCCTATACCAAATTCGGTGTGCGCAGATATAGGACGTCATTCTACATCATACTTCGCGCGCTTTACTACTTCCGGTGAAATTCAACGTGGCAGCGAACCTTGAATTTTCGATAAAAAGTCATAATCCGGTACGGTATAAGATATCAAGTCAAACAATACCTTACAAGAAGCGAAATCACGCTCCACGCTTAGGATTAAAATGCTCCAGAAATCCCCCAAAAGGGGCGTGAATAGGCATTTTCAAGCCAAACCGGCGAAAATTTAGTCGCCGGCAAATCTGATCACCACAAAATTTGGTAACCTATGGGTCGTAAAACAGTCTTCGTGGGTGGTCCAGCATTTCTCTATTTTATACGATCCAGCAGGTCGGAAGGGTCGCTCCCACAATTTAAGGCCGATCAAGACCACCATCTTTCTCAGAAACAGTTACAGATATCACAACCAGATTTGGTGTGCGTATATTACGTAAGATGACATGCTACACTACTTAACGGCGTATTTAACGCGCATTCTACTCCGTCGAAATTCAACATGGTGGCGACCGCCATATTGTATTTTCGGTAAAAAGCCATGTTTGCGACAGTTTAAGATATCAAGTCGAAATTCTGCATCATCAACGTCATCATGTTTTGTAAAGACATAGGGCCTATACTGCAACTTAACCTAAGTCCCATTAACGCTAAATTAACTTCGCTTTCCTGAGTCCATCAATATATGTTTCTTCTGCAACGTACACCGTTACCATAGTAACAATGACAACGTATTCATGGCAATTCTTCCCATTAATCATCAAATTAATTTCGAAATAGTTAGTCACAATTATGTCCTTTAATAATAGGAAATTCAATTCTTCCGACTTTACGGTAAGCAAATTGTTACCAAATCGATCCTTCGTAACGAAATTCATGCCGCTACAATGCATTGTCAATGGGGAAGAAAACCCCCAAACTGCCCCTTCCCCTTGGAATTTCGTCATCCCGCCGGAGGAGGACCGAGCCACGGCGATAGGCAACATACATAAAATTTGGTAAAGATCGCGCGTGTGGTTCGGGAGATATGCTCGCGGACAGACAGACAGACAGACACACAGACGCGCTCATTACAATACTTCGCTCGGGCGAAGTAATGACTTCATGCCCGTGAAACGAATACTCTCAGTTCAGCGCAAGTTGATGAATGGGACCAAAGCGTCTGCGTGAAAGTACTGTGTGATTCAGCGACGCAGTTTTTCCGGGTAATTGTTTTGACGCGGGCCTAGTTGGATCGGCCACGATCGAGTTCGCTGTACGGCTGTCGAGAACTGCAGTATCATGATTAGTCATGGAAACACACCGAGCACGTGATTATAACACGACGTCATAGGTCACACATGACTTGTTTTTCTGTTACACCGCCCATTACCCATCTAAGTCCGATAAAAATTACTGAACTTTGGTCCAGTAACTCCTACGTTTTGCCGGCGCGTTGCGCCCGGCGGGCTACACGCTGGGCTTTGCCACGCATTTCTAGTTAAAAGTAAAAAATTCTTCCGTCACCCATGCAGGCTCACAGGGCTGCACAGCCAGACAACATCAAGCTAACACTTTGATATGGCGGAACGAACAGCGAGCACGAAATGCCATGAGTCCAGCGTGACGCACGGTGCATTTGTTTAATGTTTACTGACAACCGTTCAGCACGTCGAACAACGTGACACCAATACTACACGTAGCAACATATGCAGTAATGGACTAATTGTACTGGTCGTACACTGTAGGCCTAGGTCTGTGGCATTACAGCCATGAGCGTAAATCACAGGCGACGAGTCCTCGCCCCCAGAAAATTTGGAGTGGGGAACGCTAATGCAAATCCCCCGATTTTGTCATGTTTCAAAATTTCCGGCACTAGATTTCTTGCATTACAATGCAGCAAAAGCTTACCAACTCTATGACTTCAATAGAGTATTCACTATTTCCCAAAAGTAGGCCCTATATTCAAAGTTCACCAAATCACCAAATTTTCATTTCACGCGGAAAATTCAAATTCAACATTTTTCTGGCTAGGACACGAAGAATACCGCTCAGAATGCACTAAAACACGCCATTTAAAGTGAAAATTTTAAAAAATTTCCGTGGAGAGGACCTAGCTCTCTCCAGACCCCCTCTTCCGGTGGGAGGGGTACCCCCTCCACACACCGGTGGGAGGGGTACCCACTCCACAAACGACACCTCTCGCTACAACCAAGTCTTCTGGATCCGCCCTTGCGTCTCACTGCGGAATTCCAGGCAGATACATGTATATACGCCACTGATTACAGCGTATGTATTGTCTGTGGTGTCGGTTCAGTTTACTTACGTCCATCTGCTCGACCACGTCGGCCATGTTGTGGTCGACGTGGAACACCACGTGCTTCAGACTCGGATTGTGTCCTTGTCCTCTGCTCATAACGAAACCTTCGACGTCGGTTTCCTGTCCTTCGTCCACTCTGTCCAGTCTCCCGTGTATCACGGCTCAGTGACGGCACGTCGTTCAGCGTCACCTGCGAGTCGTCTGCCGACCTGCGTCGTCGTCGTCGTACAGCCGCTGTGTCGTCATCTAGTCGTGCTCGCAGACCGAGGTCCCCCGCGACGACCGGACTGCCTCGCTGCAGCTCGTCGAGCAAGCTGCTGCGTATCAGCTGATAGGACGTGACAGTCCACAGACCGTAGACGCCCAGCAGACTGTAGATAACGCACAGATGTAGCCACGATACAGGTCGACTGCATGACGTCGACGATGACGTCATCACGTTTTCTTCTTCCGGTCCGCCATCGGCCACTATCTTTACTTTATTACTTCCGGTCATTGTCTGCCTGCACAATTAATGTACCATCATGCGCAACAGCGCATTGCCCTTAGTAGCGTTCTTATGACAACAACGCTAACGTTCGTTCATACTGGATGCGTTGCGTTGCGGTGTCTTGCGGTATGTTGCCGAGCTGAACCGCAACGCAAAGCATCCGGCATGTGAAGAAACCTTTAGGCAGTAGTCTTCAATCTACAGTCAACGTCAGATGTATATAGGTAAACACAGAACGCAAATAAGGGGCATAAAACGATGAATCTCTGGTCGAGATATATAGAACACAGTACATGGAAGTCGAACTTCTGTTATAACTGTCGTTGTTTTATCTTTCAGAACTAATTTCAACTTTCTTAATAGTTTCGTTTTCTCTGCAGGTAACTAACAGCCTATAACATGAGATAACGTATATAGTTTAACCCCCCGTTATAGTGGGCACATAAATACCAAGGATCATGGGTATAGTGATTCTAACTGATGGATGAGCTGTTACATTAATACAAGAACTCATCACGAGATAAGACAGCGAACGTGAACTTTTTTTACGACGATATCGCACACGTACTTCAAAATACCAAAAAAGAACGTTTAACAAATTAGACGATATCTAGGCAAGTACCGCGCATTAAGTCTTGAATTTATGAATCTGCTATAGAATTTCCACCTTGCAGTTATAGAATATCTATACCGTGGGCGTCGCGCGGTCACTCCGCAGACGTTTTCTACTAGACATCGTAATCGTAAATTGTCCATATGTTATGGCTTTATCAACCACTTTTAGGCAACGCAATGCGCCCCGGAAACTATATACCAAGCTCGGTAAAATAACGCAAAATAAGGGCCATTTCGCCGTTCGAGGTCATTCAAGGTCGATTTTGGTACCAATCGAAAGCTCATATACGACTTCCTATTAGTGATTAATACTAACTTACCTCCTATCTTGCACCATTTCGGAGTTATAGCATTCCAAATGTTAAAAATCGCTAGGCCCTATATTTGGCTAGGCCTACCCCTCTTGCGTTTAAACCCCCTGACGGAGGAGTTCCCTAGGACGATCTCCTTAAAATTTTCAGAGAATGTCAATGGATGGCCAAGGTACGAAACGGTGAGGAAAAATTGGCTGAGTAGGGTGCACGAACGTTACATACGACAGACAAACTGAACGGCGACAGCATATAGCGAACGTGTGAACGTGAGTTCACGTTCGCTAAAAACCTAGAGGGCCCGGGTTATCAGCGTTTTAGCAGTGCTTACCTTGCTGTACCGAGTGCTAAAAGCCCGTGCCCATCCACCAATAAACAACAGCTTTAGTGTACCAATAATTATTATAATATCCGATGTAACTAACTACGACTGCAGCGAGCGACTATGTTGAATATGCATGAGACGCGACGTCGCTAACGAGCTTCATGTCGACTGTTGAGGCCTAGGCTACTGTATCACTTTCGTTTTCACCTAGACGCCCACAATCGGTCACTCACGGTCGTCTATTGTTAGCTAACGCAAAGCAAACATCCTTACCGAATGACGGAATGAGACTGCAAAGAACCGACTGATGTCCAGTGACAGAATGATCTCGAAGCTTCGGTCGATTATAACTGCGACACACAGGCAGACAGCCGACGTGGCGGCACGCGTAGGCGTAAGCCTATTCATAGAGTTCTAGTAAATAGCATCAGCTCGCACTTGCAGCCTCCATGCATCGCTCAGCCGTGTGATGGATGCTGGGTTCTGCAGTTCTGCTGCGCTGCAACCCTATGTAGCCTAGGCCAATCTAGGTCAGCTATTAGCACTCACTGAGTGAGTGGTCGAGCGAGGTGCTTCGTTTCATTCGTTACTGACTTTGTATTGTTATCGTCATTATCGTTGCTATTCGCACTATAGGCCTACTCGTAGTTCGTATAGTCGCATGCGTGCGTGTTTGTGTATAGCATCACATATTTTTCATCGTGTCTATTCTGAACGTGTAGATTATCGAGTCCGTCAACATTTGGATTAGGCCTATGGTACTTCTGCTGGATTACTCCTGGATTACTCTATTTGCATTACTGTTGGATTACTCTGCCGTTTTCTCTGTTCTGTTAGTTTTAAGATAGGCATGATGATGGCGGCAGTCGGTGTTTCTGATGTTGTGATAAATGAATTACTCTGTTTTGTTCAGAATAATGCCAAAAGCTAACATTGTAAATGTAGGCAGCACGTTTTATATTGAGGAGGAAATTGTTGCGGCAAAGAACGTTTTGTATGGGTTTGCCGAAAGTACTGCGGCTACGACGTCCAGGTGTGTATCGCG